>Ga0302319_10010492_pt1 | contig 17643 bp, 14 predicted proteins | sample Bog_T0_2_FD_203319 | JGI IMG/M metagenome (GOLD analysis project Ga0302319, IMG submission 203319) | Peat permafrost microbial communities from Stordalen Mire near Abisko, Sweden - Bog_T0_2 | ecosystem: Environmental > Terrestrial > Soil > Wetlands > Peat | place: Sweden: Abisko, Stordalen Mire...
CCATGTCGCACCTCTTCAGGCTGTCCATGAGCAACCGGGCCTCTTCGAAGGTGGAGGACTTCTTGTAGCCGGTGTACATCTCCTGGTCGAACTTGTTGGCCACCGGTTCCAGGATGATGGAGGGGATAGCCAGGTTGATCATGCCCACCACCGAACCCATCTTCACTTCGAACACCACCAGCAGCACCACTTCGTTGGGGGCCACGATCTGGATCAGCTGCGGGCTGGTCTCCCGGGCCTGGATCCGGAAATCCAGGTCGATGATGCCGCGCCAGGCTTCCCGCAGGTCGTCCAGGGCCAACTTGAGCACGCCGTCAAAGATGGATTGCTCGATGTCGGTCATGGTCCTGAGGTGCTTGAGGGCGTCGCCCGGGCCGCCCAGCATCTTGTCGATGATCGGGAACACCAGCTGGGGGTTGACCTCCAGGGCGAACGCCCCTTCCAGGGGCCGGATGGAGATGGCGTTGAAGCAGGTGGGGTCGGGCACCGACAGCAGGAATTCCTGGTAGCTCAGCTGCTCGACGCTCACCAGGTTCACTTCGGTGATGGTTCTCAGGTAGGCGGAAAGGGAGGAAGAGAAGTTGCGGGCGAACCGGTCGTGCATGAAATGCAGGGAGCGCATCTGCTCCCGACTGACCCGGTCCGGCCGGCGGAAATTATAGAGGGAGACCTTCTTCTGGGGCTGGGCTTTTTTTGCCGACCGCTGGGCGGCGGGGGCCGGTTTGTCCACGGGCCCGGCCGCGGGCGGGGCCGCCTTGGATCCCTTGGCGTGGGATTTCAGGAGGGCATCGACCTCTTCCTGGCTGAGAATCTTGGCCATTTGGCTTCCTGGTTAACTTTCGATCCGGCGTTCCTTGAGCTTGCCCCGCAACCGGAGCATGGACTTGGTATGCAATTGTGATACCCGACTCTCGGTGATGTTGAGCAGGGTGCCGATTTCTTTCATGGTCAGCTCGTCATAGTAGTAGAGCTGCACCACGAACCGCTCCTTGGTCGGCAGGCGGTCCACGGCGGTCTTGAGGATGGTGCGCACCTCATGGCTCTGGAGCAGGATGTGCGGGTTCTCGCCGTCGGGGTCCGGAACGAAGCTGATCAGGTTCTCGCCGTCCCCGTTCTCCCCGGCGTCCATGAAGGTGCCCAGGGTGACGCCCTTGAGGTCGTCCAGGGAATGGTGCAGGTCATCCAGGGTCAGGCCCAGGTGGGCGGCCACCTCTTCGTCGGTGGCGGCGCGGCCGTTCTGCTGTTCCAGCAGATGGTAGGCGGTCTCGATGTCCTTCTTCTTGCGCCGCAGGCTCCGGGGCACCCAGTCCAGGTCCCGCAGTCCGTCCAGGATGGCGCCCCGGACCCGCTGCTCGGCATAGGTCTTGAACTTGACGTTGCGGTCCGGTTCGAACTTCTTCACCGCGTCCATGAGGCCGAGGATCCCCGAGTGGATCAGGTCGTCCACGTCCACGTGGGCCGGGAGCCGCGCCGAGATGCGGTGGGCGATGAACTTCACCAGCGGCAGGCACTCGGTGATGAGGACGTCCCGCTCTGCCGGGGACAGGGCCTGGGCGAAGTCGGAGCCCGGCAGTTCGGGTTTGCCCTGGGGCGGGGGCGGGGGCGGAACTGGGGCCGCCACCGGCGGGGCGAGCCTGGCGTTCCGGCCATAGGCCTGGGCCGCGGCCCGGGCGGTGGAGGGAGCCGGAGGCGCGGCAGCCGGCACCACTGGGGGCGTGGCTTTCCCCCCCGCGGCGGAAGGCTTGCTCCCATTCTCCTCCCTTGGCTTCATAAGTCCTCGACTCTTAGTCCTTTCCAGAATGCAGCAAAACCGTCCTTTTGTAAGGGGATCTTATCCTGCAATTGACGGGCGGCGGCCCGAAGGGCGGTGGAAACCGGCGCGTGGGGAAACAGGTCCAGCACCCCGCGTTGCTGGCGGACCGCCTGCAGGATGAAGGGATCGGTGGGCAGCATGCCCAGCACGTTGAGTTCCCGGTTGAGGAACCTCAGGGTGGCGGCCTGGAGCTGGTCGATGGTCTCCTCGGCCTCCTCCTGGTTCTGGCTGTTGTTCACCAGCAGCCAGAGGGGCTTCTGGCTGTCCCGCAGGTGCACCACCTTGACCATGGCATAGGCGTCCACCAGGGCGGTGGGCTCCGGGGTGGTCACCAGGAGCACCTCCTGGGCCGCCATGAGCAGTTTGATCACCGAGTCGTGGATCCCGGCGGCGGTGTCGATGAGCAGCCAGTCATTGGTGGCAGAGATCCGCTGCAGGCCCTGGATCAGCCGCAGCTCGGCGCTGGCGTCCAGCCGGGTGAGCTCCTGGATGCCGCTGCTGGCGGGGATGATCCGGATCCCGAACGGGCCGTCCAGGAGGATCTCCTCCATGAGCTTTTCCCCCCTCAGCACGTGCTCCAAGGTGAATTCGGGCTCCAGGCCCAGCAGGATATCCAGGTTGGCCAGGCCGAAGTCGGCATCCAGCACCACCACCCGCTGGCCCATCTGGGCCAGGGCCATGGCCAGGCCGGCCACCACGTTGGTCTTGCCCACCCCGCCCTTGCCGGAGGCGATGGCCATCACTCGGGAACTGAACAGACTGGGCTCGGCGGACTGGGCCCTGGCGAGCACTCGGAGACGGTTGGCTTGGTCGGTCATGGTTTCGCCTGGGGAACGGAAACGGGAAAGGGGTCCATCTGGGGCAGGGGCAGGATCAGGTCCGCCACTCGGCGGCTGGTGGCCATCTCCAGGTCCTGGGGTACGTCCTGGCCGGTGCCCAGGTAGCTCAGGGGGCGCTTGACCCGGACCAGGGTGGAGAGCAGAGGGCCGAAGGTGGAGGTTTCGTCCAGTTTGGTGAAGATGATCCGGCCCGGCTTCAGGGGCTCGAACCGCTGGGCGATGTCGGCCAGGTCCCTGGGCTTGGTGGTGGCGGAGAGCACCAGATGGGTCTCCACCTCCGGCAGTTCGTCCAGGAAGCGGCGCAACTGGCCCTGCATCTCCGAGTCCTTGGGGCTGTGCCCGGGGGTGTCGATCAGGACCAGGGCCCGGTCCTGGTAGAAGCGCATGGCCGCGCGCAGGTCCTCGACGGTCAGGGCCACGTGCAGGGGCACCTGGAGGATCTCGGCATACTGGTGCAACTGGTCCACGGCGGCCATGCGGAAGGTGTCCAGGGTGATGAGGGCGACCTTCTGCTTGAGCTCGAGCTTGGCGTAGGCCGCCAGCTTGGCGATGGTGGTGGTCTTGCCCACGCCGGTGGGGCCGACCAGGGCGGCCACCCGCAGCTTGCCCGGATCCAGCTGGATCGGGGAGGCCACCGGAATGAAGTCGGCGATCACCCGGCGCATGAACAGCCGGGCCTTTTCCGGATCCACGGTCTCGTCCCCGCCCTGTTCCAGCAGGGTGCGCTGGGTGTATTCGCAAAGCCGGATGGCGATCAGGGGATCGACGTCGTTGCCCACCAGCTCGCTGTACAGGCCCATCATGGTGGGCGGCAGCTGCAGCTGGGCCTGGGGCATGCCCTGCTTCTGGATCCGGGTGAGCTGGGCCTTCATCTGGTCCAGCTCGTGGAGGATGACCCGGTTGCGGCCATCCTGGTCCTTCAGGGCCTCCACCGCGCCCTTGATCTCCAGGAGCTCCCGGCGCAGGGGCTGGAGGTCCACCGGCGGCGGGGGCGGGGCCGGGGCGGGAACCGGCTGCGGGGTCTGCACCCGTTCCGGCATGGCCACCGCCGACAGCAGCGGGGCGGTGTCCCGGATCGGGCTGCGCCTGCGCGGGGCTTCCTGGGGGGCCGGCGCCCGGTTGGCCAGGGGTGGGCGCAGGCCATAGGTGCCTCCGGCCCCGGTCCCGGGCGGCTCGGCCGATTCGTCCACGGCGGCGGTCACTTCGATGACGGCCTCCTCGCCCATGCCCATGGCGGTCTTGCGCTGCTTGGTGCGGGTGGACAGGATGAAGGCCTCTTCGCCCATGTCCTGCTTCACGATGCTGAGCGCTTCCTGCATGGAGGTCGCTTCAAAAGTCTTCACACGCATGGCAGGGTCCGATCAAGGGGCGCGGGGCCGGGGGACGGGGGGCGGGGGATTCGGTTCATGCGACGGTGCCCAGGTTGACGACCCGCACGTCCATGGGCACCTCGCTGTGGCTGAGCACCACCAGGTGGGGCAAGGCCCGCTCGAGCAGGTGGCGCAGGTGGGGACGGACCACCGGGTTGGTGAGCAGCACCGGCTGGGCGCCGGGCAGAAGGCTGGTGATGCCGTTGACGATGCGGTTGAGCAATTCCTGGAGCTTGGAGGGATCCAGGGCCAGGAAACTGCCCCGGTCGGTGGTTTCAATGCCGGCCTGGATGGTCTGTTCCAGCTTCGGGTCCAGCACCAGCACGCCCAGTTCGTTGTTGTCCGAGAGGTGGGGACTGGTGAGGGAGCGGCCCAGGTGCTGGCGGACGTATTCGGTGAGGGTGAGCGGATCCCTCGTGATCCCGATGGCGTCGGCGGTGGCCTCCAGGATCCGGGCCAGGTCCCGGACCGGCACCCGCTCCCGGAGCAGGTTCTGGACCACCTTCTGGATCACCCCCAGGGGCACCACGTTGGGCACCAGGTCCTCCACCAGCTTGGGGTTGGTCTCCTTCAGGGCGTCCAGCAGCTGCTGGATCTCGGTCCGGCCGATCAGCTCCGGGGCCTTCTGCTTCACCAGCTCGGAGATGTGGGTGGTGATGACGGTGGCGCCGTCCACCACGGTGTAGCCCATCAGCTGGGCGTGGTCGCGCTGGTTCTCGGGGATCCAGAAGGCCGGGAGGCCGAAGGCCGGCTCGGTGGTGGGAGTGCCCTGGATCCCCTCGGTGGCGGTTCCGGGGTTCATGGCCAGGTACTGGCCGGGCATCACCGTGCTGCGGGCGATCTCCTCGCCCCGCAGCAGCAGCCGGTAGGTGTTGGCCGGCAGCTGGAGGTTGTCGCGGATGCGGATGGGCGGCACCACGATGCCCATGTCCTGGGCCATTTGCCGCCGGAGCGCCTTGATCCGCTCCAGCACCGTGCCACCCTGGCTGGCGTCCAGCAGGGGGATCAGCCCGTAGCCCACTTCCAGGCCCAGGGGATCGACCTTGAGCAGGGCCTCCATCCGCTCGGGCCCCTCCACCGGCTTGGCCTTCTCCCGGGCCTCGGCGGCGGCGGCCTCCAGGACCTTCTGGGTGGCCAGCTTCCAGGTGCTGTAGGCCAGGAGGCCAAACATCGTGCCCATGACCCAGAACGGCACCAGGGGCAGGCCCGGCACCGCGCCGAACAGGAACAGCACCGAGGCGGAGATGGCCAGGGGCCGGAAGTCGACCCCCAGCTGGCCCATGACCTCGGTGCCCAGGTTGGGGGAACTGGAGCCGCTCCGGGTGGTGAGGATGGCGCCGCCCACCGAGATCAGCAGGCTGGGGATGGCCGTCACCAGTCCGTCACCCACCGTGAGCAGGGTGAAGGTCTCCATGGCCTGCATCACCGGCATGTCGTACTTGACGATGCCGATGATGATGCCGGCGATGATGTTCACCGCCAGAATGATCAGGGCGGCCATGGCGTCCCGCTGGGTGAACTTCACCGCGCCGTCCATGGCGCCGTAGAAGTTGGCCTCGGCCCCCAGGTCCTTGCGCCGCCGTCTCGCCTCCTTCTCGTCGATGTAGCCGGCGTTGAGGTCGGCGTCGATGGCCATCTGCTTGCCGGGCATGGCGTCCAGGGTGAACCGCGCGGTCACTTCGGCGATGCGCCCGGCGCCGTGGTTGATGACGATGAACTGGATCGCCAGGAGGATCAGGAACACCACCAGCCCGATCACATAGCTGCCGCCCACCACGAACTGGCCGAAGGCCTGGACCATGTGCCCGGCCGCCTCGGGGCCCTGCTCGCCGCCGTAGAGCAGGATCCGGCGGGTGGTGGCCACGTTCAGGCTCAGCCGGAACAGGGTGATGATCAGCAGGATCGAGGGGTAGGCGTTGAACTCTTGGGGCCGGGAGACATACATGCCGACCATGAGGATCACCAGGGACATGGTGATGTTGAAGACGATCAGGATGTCCAGGATGAACGCCGGCAGCGGCAGGATCATCACCACGATCACGATCAGCACGAAGACCGGCACAGCGAGGTCCACCCGCTTGGCGAGGCGGGCCATCAGAGGCATGAGGCGGTCCAGGAGGGTCAGCATGTTGACACCGGTCCTGACTGAGCGAAACCAATGCCAATAAACCTGGGTTGCAGGCTTCTATGACTCGGTCATTGAGTTTCAGGAGGGGTGGGTCCCGGGCCCATACATCCGCATGAGGGTGGCCAGCAAGGCGATGCCCATGGTGAAAGGGGCGATGACCCGGGTGCCGAGGGGGAAGCCCACCAGGAGGTCGCCCAGGCAGAGGGCGCCGTAGCCGATCAGGGGCAGAATGATGAATCCTCTATGTCCACGGCCCAGGGGCTTCATGGGGATGCGCCGCTCCAGCAAGCGGTAGACGCTGGAGATGGTGAAGGTGGTGAGCACCCAGCCGGCGTAGTTGCGGAAGGGGATGCCGAAGTAGGGGCCGCCGGCCTCCCAGACCCAGGCCTTGACCTGGCCGACCATGACCGGATCCATGGTCAGGTCCCAGGCGGTCATCACCAGGGCGGTGAGCAGGGAGGCATAGAGCAGGGCCGGGACGCCGGGGTGCTTGCCGGCGGGGTGGCCCCGGGTCAGGTAGTTGGCCATGAGGTAGCTGGGCCAGATGGCCATGAAGTAGGCCACGGGGATCACCAGGGGCACGGTGCCCAGGATCAGGGGCGCCAGCACCGCGGTGTAGTGGTACGGGCCGAACACCAGGCCGGTCTTCACCCCGGCGAACTCGGCCAGGAACGAGATGGCCAGGGTGACGGCGAAGAAGGTGAGCGCCCTTCGCCATCCGAGCAGGTAGCAGGCGTGGATCAGGACCAGGGTGCCGAAGGTCCAGGTCATGGCCTGGAACGGCAGCCGGTCCAGGGCGACCCGGTAGCCCTGGATGCTGAGCAGGATCAGCAGCAGCAGGTCCAGGGCGACCAGCAGGACCCCTTCCAGGGCGGGGCTGTAGCGGATCGTCTGTTCCAGGTGGCGGTCGAAGTGGATCAGGGTCTTCACCGGTCACCCCCCCCGGGCTGCCAGACCCGGACCAGGCCGGCCAGAACCGGGATGCCCATGGCAAAAGGGGAAAGCACCCGAGTGGCCAGGGGCTGGCCGACGGCCACGTCGCTGAGGCCGACCAGGGCATAGACCGCGATGGGGTAGGCGGACCACCAGCGACCCATGGCCGGGATGGGGGACGCGCCAGGCTGGGCGGCCAGTTCCCGGTCCACCAGCCGGCAGGCCACGGCGAGGATGAAGGAGGTCTCCACCCAGCTCAGGTAGTTGGCCAGGGGGATCCCCAGGTAGGGGCCGCCCTGGTCCCAGACCCAGGCCCGGGCGCCCTGGACCATGAATGGATCCAGGGTGAGGTCCCAGGCGGTCATGACCAGGGCCGTGAGCAGGGCCAGGAGCAGGATCCAGAGGGGGCCGCCCCGGGTGCTGAGGGCGTCGCCCTCGGCGATGAAGTTCACCAGGCAATGGCTGGAATAGAGCATGAAATACCAGCCCAGGGGCACCACCAGCGCCACCCCTCCGAGCCTCGGCCCAAGGGCGGCGGTGTAGTGGTAGGGGGTGGCCAGGCCCGTGCTGATGCTCAGCATTTCCAGGGCGAAGGCCAGGCCGCAAGTGAGGGCGAAGAAGGCCAGGGTGCGCTTCCCGCCCATGAGATAGGTGCCGTGGACCAGGGCCGCGAGCCCGAACAGGATATTGCCCAGGATCAGTCCCGGTTGGGCGCCGGGCATGGCCTGGGCCGCGGCCCAGGTGAGCAGGGCGCTCAGGGCCAGCACTACGAGGCAGATATAGGGCAGGTGCCGGCCCTTGGGTTGCAGCATGAATGGGTTCTCCGTTCCTATTCCATTCGGCCGGGCGAGCGGAGAGTTTAGGATCGGCCGTTTTCCCGCTTGCCGGTCGCTGGGCGGGGGGCCAAATGACTGGCTCCTTCAGGTTGGGTGGGTTGGTGGTCCATTTTCATGGATCCAGCCGGACAACTGGATTGGAACTGGGTACAAGGGCAATGATAATAACGCTTGGTGTTATGGCACCAAAGCTGCATTACCCACTCGAGCGCGCTTTTCCCTCCGCCGCCCGCCTTGGAGTCGTCATGGCCATTCCCGCCAACCTGTCAGCCGCCACCACCTGGCCCAGCGTGAACCGCCGCTCGGGTTTCACCCGGAGCGGCAGTTGGGACCTCGCTGAATCGTTCGGGCCTGGCAGCAGTCCCTACCCTGAGTTGGAGGGCGACCGGTTCAACCCGGACCCGGTGGAAAATCCGTACGGCTATGACCTTGGTTATTGACCCGCATGGGCGGCGTTCTAGATCGGCCCCGGCGCCACCGCCTGGTCGAAGGTGATCTTGCACTCGTGGGTCTGGGGCTTCTGCCGCACTGGGCAATCCTCCACCTCGCACTGGCTGCAGAAGGCCCGCATGCAGGGATCCACGTGGGTGTGCAGCTCCCCCTCCAGGGCCGCCTCCTTGAGCACCGCCTGGGCGAAACCGTCCGCCAGTTCGTGGCCCTTGCCGATGCCGTAGAATTCCGGGACCACCATGTGGATGTCCACGTGGGTATAGCGGCCCGACCGGAGGGTGCGCATCTCGTGGATGGCGACGATGTCCTTGGGCCGGACCCGGTTGATGACCTCCACCAGCCGGTGCACCAGTTCCGGATCCTCGGCGTCCAGCAGCGCGGCGCTGGAGGTGCGCACCAGCTTGAAGCCGGTGTAGGCCAGCATGCCGCACACCGCGAAGGCCATGGCCGGGTCGAGCCAGGTCAGGCCGGTGAACTTCACCAGCAGGAGGCCGGCGCCCAGGCCGAGGGTCACGTAGAAATCGGAGAAGACATGCTGGCCATCGGCCGCCAGGGCGTGGGAATCCTGGCGCTTGCCCATGTAGATGAGGTAGAGGCCCAGCAGCCCGTTGAGGACGCCGGCGGCGAAGTTGATGCCCAGCCCCAGGCTCAGGTTCTTGAGCGGAATCCCCTCGATGATGGAGCGGATCGCCTCGTAGCCGATCAACACCGCGGCCAGGCTGATCATGCCGCCCTCGAAGGCCGCCGAGAAGTGCTCGATCTTGCCGTGGCCGTAGGGGTGCTCCCGGTCCGCGGGCTTGCCGGCGAAGATGATCGCGCCCAGGGCGAACACCGCCGCCACCACGTTCACCACGTTCTCGATGGCGTCGGATTTGAGCGCGGCCGACTGGGAAACGTGGAAGGCCAGGTATTTCATGCCCAGGATCACGCAGCCCACGACGATGGAAAGGATCGCGGTCTGTAACCGGGCGCGCTGGGATGGGATTGCGGGTGCCATGGATGCCTTTCCAATGGATCGGGGGCCGAGGTCGGCCGACCCCTTAATAATGGATTCAAAGGCCGGGATCGGCAATCTCCAGGCCGGACGGCCCGGGTCCGGATCCGAATAAGTAGTGTAAATGATTGCTGTTGAAATGCTTGCCTAATTCCTCAACAGTTCCAGCAGGCCGGCGGCATCCAGCCTGATCGCGGCTCCGGTCGCCTCGAGCAAGCGGTCGGCCAGCTGACGTTTCTGGGCGTGGAGGCTGACGATCTTCTGCTCGATGGTGCCTTTGAGCACCAGCCGGTAGATGGTGACCGGGCGGGTCTGGCCGATGCGGTGGGCCCGGTCCGAGGCCTGGTCCTCCACCGCGGGGTTCCACCAGGGATCCATGTGGATGACATAGTCCGCCCCGGTGAGGTTCAGGCCGGTGCCTCCGGCCTTGAGGCTGATGAGGAACAGGGCCCGGTCGCCCTGCTGGAAGGCGGCCACCGCCCTCGCCCGTTCCTTGGCTGGGGTGGAGCCATCCAGGTAGTGGTACGGGATCCCCAGCCGGTTCAGGCTGGTCCGGAGCAGGGCCAGGTGGTCCACGAACTGACTGAACACCAGGGCCCGGTGGCCGTTGTCGCGGATTTCGGCCACCAGTTCCAGGAACGCCTCCAGCTTGGAACCGGGGATGCCGATGCCGGGGTGGGCCAGTTCCGGGGAGCAGCAGGCCCGGCGCAGCTTGGTGATCGCCGCCAGGACCAGCATGGCCTGGCCTTCGCCGGCGACCGCCTGGTCCAGCTGTTCCAGGCTGCGGATCCGCATGGCCTCCAGGAAGGCCGCCTCGGCCTTGCCGGGCTCCAGCTCCAGGGTGATCTCGGTGCGGGGCGGCAGCTCCTCCAGCACCTGGGCCTTGGTCCGGCGCAGCAGGAACGGGCCGGTGAGGCGCTTGAGCCGGCGCAGCGCCTCGGGATCCTGGTCCCGCTCCACCGGAACCTGGTAGCGCCGCTGGAACTGCTCCAGGGAGCCCAGCAGGCCGGGGTTGAGGAAGCGGAAGATGTTCCAGAGTTCCCCCAGGTGGTTCTCCATGGGGGTGCCGCTCAGCACCAGGCGGAAGTCGGCCTTGAGCGCCATGGCGCTCTGGCTGCGCTTGGTGAAGGCGTTCTTGATGTTCTGGGCCTCGTCCAGGACCACCGTGGCCCATGGGATCCGCTGCAGCCGTTCGCCCTCCAGGTGCAGCAGGGCGTAGCTGGCGATGACCAGGTCCATGGGGCCGGCCTGGTCGAGCAGGGCGGCCCGGTCGCCGCCGGCCAGCGACAGCACCCGCAGGCCCGGGGCGAACCGGGCCGCCTCCAGCTCCCAGTTGGCGCACACGCTGGTGGGGGCGACCACCAGGGCCGGGCCCTGGCCGCCCCGGGCCAGCAGCAGGGCCAGGGCCTCGAGGGTCTTGCCCAGGCCCATGTCGTCGGCCAGGCAGGCCCCGAAGCCGGCCTGGGCCAGCCGCGCCATCCAGCGGTAGCCCTCGGCCTGGTAAGGGCGCAGCTCCGCCTCCAGCCCGGGGGGCAGCGGCGGGTCCAGGGCCATGGCCTTGCGGATCCCGGCCAGCCGGACCTTCCAGGCCCGGTCGCCCTCCAGGGTGCCCAGGCCCAGCTCCTCCAACCCCAGGGCGGCCACGGTGGCCAGGCGCAGGCTGGTCCCCCGCAGCTCGCCCAGGGCGCCCAGGTCCTGGAGCCGGCGGCGGAACGCCTGGGTGAGGGAGAGGATGGTCCCGTCGCCCAGGGGGATGAACCGGCCCGGATTGGCTTCCAGCAGGGCGAGGGTGGTCTTGAGGTCCAGCACCCGCTCCGGGTCCACCTGCAGTTTGCCGTCCAGCTCCAGCCAGTTGGTGGCCGCGGTCACCTTGAGCCGCAGCGATTCCGGACCCAGGGACTTGGGGGCCTGGAGGTGCTGGCCTTCGGGCCAGAGCACCGGGACCCGGTCCTTGACCGCCTCCAACTGCAGCAGCAGGTCCAGGCAGCGCTCGGGATCCTGCAGGAGCCATTCCTGGTTCTCGCTGGCCTCCGGATCCAGGGCCGGCAACTCCGCCAGCACCGCGTCCAGCGCCCGGGTTTCAGCCTTGAGTTCCCGCCGTACCAGCAGGCGCCGGCCATCCTGCTCCAGCATGAGCGAGGTGGCGCCCTGGCCGGGAAGGTGGGCGGCGCCGCCGGCCAGGGGGTAGACCCGGGCCTGGACCCTCAGCCCCGATCCGGCGGGCAGCAGCACCAGGGTGGGTTCGGGCCGGCCCGCCACCGGTTCCAGGCCGGCCCGGACCGAAGCCTCCGCGCCGATGCCCAGGTCGGAGTGGACCGGCACCAGGGGCGCCACCGCGGCCAGGGACCGGAGCACCCGGTCCTGGGCCGAAACCGGTACCACCAGACCGTCACCCAGCAGTTCGCACAGCCGTCGGTGCAGGTCGGTGAACACGAACACCCGGCGCCGGCGGGGGCCTTCGACCCGCACCAGCAGGGAGCTGCGTCCGGGCAGGGGATCCAGGCTCAGCTCCAGGGCGGTCCCGGCCTGCTTCACCCGCAGTTCCGGCTGTCCCTCCAAAAGTTCAGTCTCCACCGCCTGGTCATCCTCCACCCAGTTCAGGTGGGGATGGCCGACCAGGGCCGGGAGGGCCCTGGCTCCGTCCATGGCGTAGGCCACCGCCCCGAAGTACTCCCGGTCGGCCCGGATGCAGCCGATGACCTTGAGGTCCTGGGGGGTGAGGTAATCGAACATCCGGGTTTCCTCCCGCAGCCGGGCCAGGCTGACTGGGCGGCCGCGAGTCCACTGGCCTTTGCCGTCCTGTTTCTGCTCCCGAGCCTCGACCTTGGCCTGGTCCGGCTTCCAGGAGTCCGGGGTCACGAACCAGGCCAGGCGCAAGGCCTTGGCCGGACCGGCCGGTTTCGGCTCGGGGATCCCCAGCTGCTCCAGGCTCTCCAGCGCCCGCTCCCAGGGGGCCTCCCGGGGGATCAGGTCCAGCAGCGGGCTGGGCCGGTCGGGCCGGCCCAGGAGTCGGTTCTGCAGTTCGGTCATTTCCGCCGTGAACCAGGCCAGGGGCAGGGGCTCGCAGACCCGCTTCACCCGCTCCGGAAGCTCCCGGGCCAGGGTCTCCCCGGCCAGGTAGGCGCCCAGCGCCTCCAGGAACAGGGTGAGCGGGGTGGTCTTGGCGGTGATGGGGGCCAGGATGTCGGTCTTGCGCGGTTCCACCTGGGCTCCGGCCCGGACCTGGGCCAGCCGGCGCAGGATCCCCGCGGCCGGACGCAGGGGATCATCCCAGTCCCGGCGCTCCAGCCGTTCGATCCGGTCCTGGGCCAGGCGCAGGGCTCCGGGATCCCGGGTGCCCAGCAGGGCGAGGACGTGGAACGGTTCGAACAGGCCCGGCAGGGTGACGTTGCGCTTGCGGGTGGCCTTCTGCAGGCGGGCGGCGCTTTCCGCAAACCCGGCCGCGGCCCGGGCCGGATTCCCCTCGGCCAGGGCGGCCAGGGCTTCCAGGGCCGGCCAGGCATAGCCGTTGCGCATGGCCTGGCTCTGCACGCCGGTCCATGCCCCGGTTTCCCGGGACCGTCCCTGGAGCGCCAGGAACAGCATGATGGAGGGGGCGGCCGGAGTGGGGCGGGGGGTGTTGGCCTGGGCGTCCAGCCAGTCGAAAAAGGCCGGCGAGCGCAGGCCCAGGAGCACCTGGTCCATGAGCAGAGCCTGGCAGCCGTAGGCCTGGGCGCCGGGATCCAGGGCCGCGAACCAGGCGGGTTCGAACGGCCCGCCGCAGATGAGCGCCAGCGGATCCCGGAACCGGATCGTCGCGCCGAAGGTCTGGGCGAAGGTTTCCCGGAGCGGCAGCCAGCGCTCGTGGTCGCCCTCCAGGAACGCCAGCCGCAGTTCCGCCCGGCAGCGCAGCCTGGCGTCCGCCACCACCGAGCCGTAGCCGGAGCCGGCCACGGCGCCAGAGTGCAGCCGGCGCAGCATGCCCTTGGCGAAGGCCAGGCGGGCCGCGGACTCCAGGCTCAGCTCGGTGCAGCTCCAGTAGCCCCGGCCGCTGGACTGGGCCAGGCCCCCGGCCTGGAGCTCGGCCAGGATCTCCTGGATCCGCCTGGGATTGGCGGCCCAGGCCCGGGCCTGGGGGAAGCCGCCCGCTTCGGCCATGACCTTGGCCAGATGGCTGTTGCTGGTGGGCAGCCCTAGCCCGGCAAGCCCCATGAGCACGGCCCGCTGATCCTCCGGAAGTCCCGCCAGGCTTTCAAGTGTGCAGAATCGCTCCGCCACGCGCGGTCACCCCCCCGCTCCATCATAAGGCAGCCCGGGGGGCTGGCCGCAGCCGTTCCGGTTACCGGTAGTGACAGAGGTAGGCCGCAGCCGCCGCCACCCGCAGCTGGAACTTCTGGCCGGCGGCGACGGTGAAGGACTTGCCCGGGCCGAAGGTTTCCCAGGCCTCGCTTCCGGGCAGCTTGACCACCAACTCGCCGCTGACCACCTGCATGAGTTCCCGGGTCGAGGTGGCGAACTCGAATTCGCCCGGTGCCATCACGCCTACCGTGGCCGGTCCGTCCGCGGCCTGGAAGCCGATGGACTTCACGTTGCCGTCGAAGTATTCGTTGGTCTTGAGCATGGGGATCTCCTTCAAGGGACTCCGTCAGCATAGCGGCCCCACTGCCGGGGGGGTCCATTCATGGCGTGCCGGGTCGCGGTTGGGTATCGACTTTGGTGACCAGCCCCCTCACCCGGGCCGCTTCGCCCAGGGCGGCGATCACCAGGTTCACTCAAATTTAACGAAAGGTTTAATTACACTGAATGGCGGAGGGCATCCCTCATGACCGAAGACTGGCGAGTTCAGTTCGATGCAGACGTGACCTTTCTGAACGGCGGAAGCCTCCAGGCCCGGGGCTTCCGGCTGGATCTGCCCGGCCCGGAGGTCAGCGCCCATCTGGCCCGGGAAGCCTCCCACGCGGTCTACGCGCCGGGCTGCGAGTTCCACATCGGCCGGATCAACATGGTGGCCAATACCGGCACCTACCTGGACACGCCCTTCCACCGCTACGGCGACGACGCCGATCTGGCCGGAGTTTCCCTGGCATCCCTGGCCAATCTCCGGGGCCTGGTGGTCCGGGTGGTCGGGAGCGCCCAGCGGGCTATTCCGCGGGAAGCATTCCTGCCGTTCGACCTCGTCGGCAAGGCCGTGCTGGTCCACACCGGCTGGGACCGGCATTGGGGCACCGGGCAATACGGCACGGGGCATCCGTTCCTGACCGCGGACGCGGCCTCCTGGCTGGTGGGCCAGGGCGCCGCCCTGGTGGGGATCGATTCGCTCAACATCGACGACACCGGCGACGGGGCCCGGCCGGTGCACTCGGCCCTGCTGGCGGCGGGGATCCCGGTGGTGGAGCATCTGACCGGGCTGGACCAGCTGCCGGTCCAGGGGTTCCGCTTCCATGCGGCGCCGCCGCGGGTGGAGGGGATGGGCACCTTCCCGGTGCGGGCCTTCGCCATCGTCCCGGGAGCGGCCCGATGAAGCCTATCGCCCTGATCGGAGAATTCAGCCCCACGTTCCCGCCCCACCTGGCGACCCAGGCCGCCCTGGCCCATGCGAGCACGGCCTTGGGGGTGGCGGTGGAGGGGCGCTGGCTGTCCACGGAAGCGCTCGATGAAGAAATGGTCGAACACCACTCCGCGCTCTGGATTGCCCCGGGAAGCCCATACAAGAACCTGGGCAGGACCCTCAGGGCCATCCGTCACGCCCGGGAAACCGAGGTGCCCTGCCTGGGCACCTGCGGCGGCTTCCAGCACATGATCCTGGAATATGCCCGGAATGTGCTCGGGGTCCAGGACGCTCACCACGCCGAATACGATCCCTACGCCTCGGACCTGTTCATCTCGCACCTGGCCTGCAGCCTGGCCGGGCGGGAGCTGCCGCTGACCTTCGTTCCGGGCTCCCGGATCGCCGCGATCTATGGGGCCGAGGCCGCCACGGAGCAGTACTACTGCAATTTCGGGGTCAACCCGCGCTTCGTCCCGCTGTTCCGGTCCGGGCCGTTGCGGGTCTCCGGCTCGGATGCGGAGGGGGAGATCCGGGTGATTGAACTGCCGGAGCACCCCTTCTTCCTGGGGACCCTGTTCGTGCCCCAGATGCGCTCCCTGCCCGGCCAGCCGCATCCCCTGGTCATGGCCTTCCTTCGGGCGGCCCTGGACCGCCCTTGACCCCGGGTTGATCAGGTTGGGTTCGTAGCAAGTCCCTGGGCTCGCTCGAATTCAAATCCTTCGATGGCAAGGTCGTCGAGACCTTGAAAGGACCCGGGGACAGCCTCAAGACGAAAGGGATTCAAACCGACGGGACAAGGTGCGGGTGAACGAGAGTGAACCTGGATTTCTTGGCTAATCCGAAACGGTCTCAGGCTCTGAAGCAGATCCAGGTGCGCTCCAGGCTCGCCGCAGGGGGCAAGCCGCCGGTGGGTAGCATGGGCCCCCGAGGTAGATCTTGCTGTCCTTGTCCAGACTCAGCACCTCCCGGACCCGAGCCTCGGCGCCTGGGTGAGGAATGGGCTGCACCGTGGCTTTCGCCATGCTCCATGCCCGCAATGCCGGATTCGGGATCGAGGTCCCTGGGGTGGCCGGTCCGGCCCTCTGATTTTTCCTGGAAACCTGGCGGCTGCCGTCCTGCCTGCTTATATTGGATTGCCACCCACCCACTCTTCCCGGAGGCCACCCCCCCATGAGCAACCCCGTCGGCTGGTTCGAGATCTACGTGCAGGACATGGCCCGCGCCAAGCAGTTCTACCAGTCCGTGTTCCTGGTGCAGTTGCAGGCCCTGCACGGACCCGGGGCGGATATGGAGCTGTGGTCGTTCCCGGGGGACATGAACAGCTACGGCGCTCCCGGGGCTCTGGTGAAGATGGCGGGATTCCCGTCCGGGGGCAACTCGACCGTGGTGTATTTCCACTGCGAGGACTGCGCGGTGGAGGAAGCCCGGGCGGCCGGGGCCGGAGGAAGGGTCCAGCGCTCCAAGATGGCCATCGGCGAGTACGGACACATTTCCCTGGTGCTGGACACCGAAGGCAACATGATTGGCCTGCATTCCATGAAGTGACGCTACGGAGCAGCCACCGGGCACGCCTGGGAATGCTTCCGGTGGCTTTCCCAGTTGTCCGCGTAGAGTGCCGCCAGATTGTGGTCCTTGATCACCATCAGGTTCTCGGCATTGTGTTCCTCCGCCGCCTTGGTGAAGTTGAAGGATCCGGTGATGACCGTCTCCCCGTCGATCACCATCACCTTGTTGTGGGCAATGGCATGGACCCGGTCGATCCAGGTGGGGATTGCCGCATGCAGCAGGAAGGTCTCACTGCTGTAGTGCTCCGTTTCCTGGCTCTTATCGAGTAGGATGCGCACGTCCACGCCCCGGTCATGGGCGGCCTTGAGCGCTCCGGCGATGGGCGCCGAGGTGAAGGTGTAGGCCTGGACCAGGATCGACTTCCGGGCCGCGCCCACCGTGGCCACGATCGCCTCGGTGCAGCCGCCGCGCGGGCTGAAGAAGACCTGGACCGGAGAGTTCTTCAGGGTCAGGTCGAAGGACCAGGCGGGCGGGGCCAGGAAGATCAGGGCCAGGAGAGGTAAGCGGTTGAGATTCATGATTTGCCATTCTTTCATGAATGGACGCAATCCCCTCGCGCCGCCCTGGGGATATGAGCGCTTGTCGAGCGAGCCTTCCCTTGGGGACGTTGCCAAGGGGGGAATGGGTGCCCTGAAAAAGTCCGAATGAAAGTCAAAATTTCCTACTTAATTTTTTGAATTATTTATTCACCTCCATTGGACACTTGGGATCGCATGGTTGTCTCAATGGGAGCAGGGATGCGCATTGGTCCGCCCCGGGCGGCTGAGGTTCATTGAATTGAACCTGGGTGTCGATTGCGGGTACAGGGGTGCTGTCCAGAACCCTGATTCGTCCAAGTTCGAATTCCTGACGTGCGCAAAGGCGATCGGTCGCTACAATCAGTTCAGTTTCCACAAAAATCGGGATGGCGGTTGCTTGACATGGGAGGGCCACACATGACGGATGGTCGTATTCAAGTTGGAAAAATAGTATTAAAATTAATATGGTTATCAATTGGAAAGAACTAGGTCAATGGCTCTCTTATTGCATAGTCCTGCTGGTAATAATTTATGGATTAAATCACTTAGGTTTAAGCTTGTTTTGTCTTCTTTGGCGCTGTGCTTGATGTTTATCTGGGGAGAGTTCTTCTATGCGGGGATCTTCCAATCGAGGAAGCAGCAAGCCTTTGTTCTGCATTAGCAGCAAAC
>Ga0302319_10010493_pt1 | contig 17641 bp, 15 predicted proteins | sample Bog_T0_2_FD_203319 | JGI IMG/M metagenome (GOLD analysis project Ga0302319, IMG submission 203319) | Peat permafrost microbial communities from Stordalen Mire near Abisko, Sweden - Bog_T0_2 | ecosystem: Environmental > Terrestrial > Soil > Wetlands > Peat | place: Sweden: Abisko, Stordalen Mire...
GGGTGCTTTTTCCAGCCCCCCCTTTTGGGTTTGCTACGACGATGACAGGCATCTGGATCTCCTCCAACCATCTGCTACCTATGGAAGCAAAGCTATGAATAGATCGTAAAGCTACCATTTCATACCATAGCTACCATATGGTAGCTATCCTACCTGACACACATACCTCGGTTCTTGTTTAACCGCGTGTAAAAGAGGGTCGATCCCGCCGCTTGCAATCCGTGCGGCTCGTGAAGCGGCGGGGTTATCGCAACGGGAAGCTGGGCGCATATTTGGTGGTGGCCCAACGGCCTTTTACAAATACGAAACGGCGAAAGCCGTGCCTTCGAAAGGAATGGCGACGCTATTGCGGCTCGCACTGGAACGACCTGAACTGTTTCGCAAGCCGGTGCCCGGCTCAATGCCGACGCCCCCGGCGACTGATATTGCTCTGATCCGACGCGCCACCCTTTCGACGCGTCTATCCCGAAGTGACCAGCAGTGACGTTCGACAAACTTTGAAAGCGCTCCACGACTGACTTGGAGCGCATTAGATCGCGCGCGTTTCCGTGCCTCCGCGCGGAAAGCTCCGTAGGGACGTCCGAGGAGCAGATTCTCGGAAATCATGAATTTATGGCTTCGTTTCGCCTTTCGGGCGCTGCCGTGCCTCTCTGCTGACAAACGCATCTTCCCAAGCGCTTGGGTTTATGCTACTTTTGAAAATGCCAACAGCTTTACGAATCGATGGTCTCCGGGTCGTGATTTATCCAAACGACCATCGCCCCCCACACGTCCATGTCCTTGGGGCAGGGACCGAAGCTGTGTTTATTCTCAACTGCCCTGCTGGGCCGCCGACATTGCGCGAGAGCTTTGGCTTCACCACTGCCGAACTGAACCGCATTGCCTCGGCCCTTGCCGCAAATCTAACCGCACTGTGTACCGAATGGGAGCGCGTCCATGCCGATAAATGATAGCGACCGCCTCGCCGCCGAAACAAAGTTGCAAACCCAATTGAAGGGCGTGCCGAAGGCTATCCACGCCCGCTATGACCGCCGGGTGTCGCGGGTGATCGTTGGCCTGGATAACGGTTTGGAGCTGGCCTTTCCGCCGCGCTTGGCACAAGGATTAGAGCACGCCACGCCAGCCGATCTTGCCATCATCGAGATCAGCCCCTTGGGCGACGGCCTGCACTGGCCCGCGATCGACGCGGATTTGTATGTGCCAGGGCTGCTACAGGGCGTGTTCGGATCCAAGAGCTGGATGGCTCGCCATCTAGGCGCCGCTGGGGGTAGGGCGCGCTCGGGCGCCAAAGTCGCCGCCGCGCGTGAGAACGGTCGCAAGGGCTGGCGACCGCGCAAGCTAGCGAGCGCGTAGCGGCCTTCCAATTTCTCCAGCCCCGTGTGACTGATGGCGGCGCGTCGAGCCGGCTCACAACAACTCGCGTTGCCCGCCGTGTCGCGTGTCGTGTCGGATTCGTGGAAGCGCCATTATGGAACGCACGGCTCAGCGTCGCCCGTGGGCGGGCACCTTGGACGGTAGTGAAGAGATTGTGCTATTCCCTGATTATTGATTGCCGCGAGCAGGAGCTTCCTCGTTATGGCCGAAGTACTTAAGGCAAAGGCGCGGGACGCGCTTGTGCACCTGACCGAGAGAGAACTGCATGCAAAATTCGGAACCCTCAACCACAAACAGCAATCAATAGCAGCGACGAAGTTCTACATCCGGGAAATACATAACCCCGTCGCCACGGTCATTGACGATGATGACATCGACCTCGGCATTGTTGACGGCGGAAATGACCTCGGATGCGATTTCATCCACAGGGACGATGGTCGCGTCCTCATTATCCAAAGCAAGTACCGCGCGCCTGGAGCTGTGGAGAAGACTGAGGAAATTACGCGCTTCAGGAACGTACTCAAGTCATTCCGTGACACGAAGCAGCAACCTAACGCGCGCCTCGCCGACGCTATAGCGAACATCGATTGGGAAAACGACCAATTTGAGTTGGTCTTCTTTACGTTCGCGAAGATCAAGGATCAGGCCCGCGCGGTGTCGCAGCAGACGCCCGATTACCCAGCCGACGTTCGCGATCTCGATGAGCGGTGCGATTGGAAATTTCTTGACGAGTCGGAGATCAATGTCGCGCTTAGGAATGCGCAAAGTCTTGCGGCCGGCATTTCCGACAAGCCCTTCACGTTGTATCCGAAGGGTGCCAAGAACCAGCGTGGCCAATCCGTAATCTCGATTGCGGCCGGCAACCACAATTCCTACGTCATGACACTGGACGCCAATCAGCTAGTCAACGCCTACAAGGCGCTCGGGCAAGATGCGATATTTTCGCTCAATATCCGCAACTTCGTTGGCAAGACGCGGACCAACAAGCAGATTGTGGAAACGGCTCGGAACGATCCCGAGAACTTCTACATGTTCAACAATGGAATTTCGTGTCTCGCAACCAGGGTGAATGTGACCGAGAACGCAGTCGAAGTCATCGGTTTGCAGGTAATCAACGGCGCACAGACAGTTCGCTCGCTCGCGCACGTCGGCAAGTTCGGCTCTCACGTTCCGTTTGTGTTGGTTCGAATTACAGAGATATCCGAGGGCTACGGCAGTGGCGGCAAGATTCGCGAGCAGATCACGCGGTTCAACAACACGCAGAACACGATCAAGCTTTCCGATTTCCGAAGCAATGATCCGGTGCAATCGGGCCTGTCGGACCAGTTCAAGCAAATTGTGCGGAAAGGTCGCAAGGTCGCCTACCTGCCGAAGCGTACGGACAAGATTCCGGCCAATCATGAAGTCATTCGGTTGGAGGAATTTGCGAAGTCCGTCTATGCGTTCTTGTACAGCCCGACGGAGTTCACGGCCTCGACCTCGTTCCTTTTCGATGACGGCGAGAAGGGCGGATATGCTGCAGTATTCGGCGATGGTAATTATGTGTGGGAGCGGATGCCGGACGACGAATTTGAAATGCGTGCGGCGATGTACTGGATCGCTCAGGATTTCGGCGAAAACCTACGCGCCGCGCGCGAGAAGACTGCGGACTCAGACGCTCGCGCCGCACTAGAACGCAAATGGTTGCTGATCTACGCTGCCGCGTGCTGCTTCAAATACTCCTATAATAACGACGAATGGAAAATCCAACTGCGTAAGCTTTACAGGGGTGATTGGAGCGTCGGCGGTTCTGACAGGAAAAGCCAAATAATAGACAGCATTTTTCGCGCGTCGATCGCTGGCGTTACTACCGCATACAAGAACGAGAAGAACAACAACAAGGCTTTCGAGCACCGCCGCTGGATCCGATCCAAGGAAACGCCGGCGAGGATTAGGACGGTGCTGAATGACATCGTCCTGCCCCTGCAGCCGCCGCTTGGCGACATCCCAAAGTAAGCGTCGTAGCCTGCACAGCGAGCGCAGGCCAACGTTTCTTCAGGACATTCAGTTGGGACGGCACTGATAGATAGTGTAACATAAAGGACGTTATGTTGCACTAAACACTTTCAGATGCACGCTAGCAGTATAGCTCATATTTAGTGTCGTCTTGAGAAGACACTCTACGCAATACCCAAAAATGCATTTAATTTTTTTGCAATCTGCTCAGACCTGAAATCCAAAAAACCTTCGTATTCGCCGTGCTTGAGAAGGTCTTCCTTAGCTACGCTGAAGCACAACTGCTGAGATGCCCACTCCCTTTGATTTGACTTAAGGCTACGCCACACTTCAAAAGGATCGCGGTCGGCGAGCTCGGCGTTATCTGCCTGGGAAATGATGGCGTAGTTGGCCATTGTATTTAGTTGTCCGACCGCAAAATCCAAAGACAACATAAACTTCTTCGGAAAAATATGATGAACTGCAAGTGGGTCGGTCGGAAGCGCCTCCGCAACTACATCAGCTAGCGATCGCCCGCTAGGCCAGCTTTTCGCATTTGCAGAGCATAACATCGCCAGGTAGATTTGCATGAGGGGAGCGTACATTCCCGAGCAGTTCCTAACCTCAAACTTTTGGATAGGGTAACGTTGATTTTTCGGAACTTTTGCCCCAAGGGCCCGGCACTCTTCCGAGAACCCTCCCACGGATTTGCGGAGGGCGTTTACGTAAGAGTTAACGCCAGTCTCGGGAGCACCGCGAAAAATACTACGCAAACCCGTAAGTAAAAGATATTGCCTAACATGCTTCCGGTCAGCGGCACTAAGAGAGTGTCCCGGATGTTTCGCGAGCAGATATACAACCGGGATGAGCGCCATTGTCGAAGGCAGCCATCGACGCGTCGCCCACCCAAATTCGGAGCTGACTAGCTTTACGGTTGAGCGGACGGCCTTTTCTGTCGAACGCCAGGATGCTTCAACTTGCTTTGCATCTTCAGCCCAGCTCTTCGGTAGGTCTGAGAACTTGCAGTTTCCTCTGTGTACGGTGACCAGGCACCTCAATAAAAAAATAAAATTCAAGCCAAGAGTTTTCATCTCTTTCTCGGCAGCGACGCCACGCATCGGCCCTACAATCTTTTTCGTAGACGCCGAAGCAAGTCTGGCTCCCTCGACATCGCCTGCCTTGAGGGAGGTCCCTCCTTTGTTGAGACGATAAAACAGCTCAAAGGCGTCTTCCTCGGTTTTATCAGAAAAAACCTCACAAAGAGCATCAGGCTTATACAAATCGGCGAGTCTATCGAGTCTCTCTCGATATATAGTTTCATTTTTGCTGTTTATGCCAAGTTTCTTCTGTTCTTTCAGACCATCGATAATGTTCTGAATATTCTTTGTTTTCGCCTTCGCGCCGCTTTCCTCTATAATCACAATATCAGAAAGCGGGACCAGAGCGGCATCTCCGTTTTCGACCCGTTTCGTGATAGTTTTTGTACTTTTGCCTCGGTAAAAACGTTCGTTCTCAAGATCAAAAAAAGCCCTATATTCGAGGTCGCCATCAGCAACCCCGCGCACCGCTAAAGCTAACGACGTAAGCCTTTGCTGCCCATCTAACAGAAAGCCATAAATACCATCTAGCTTCTTTGTGTATCCGCCGAATTTATCCTTTGAAGGATAGTCTTCACTGGTCTGCCACACGTAAAATGAGCCGATCGGCCAGCGCTTGTACAATGAATCAAGCAGCTTTAGTACTTTGCCAGTTGGCCAAATATAATCCCGCTGCATTATGGGAAGTCTAATTTCACCGCTGTCGAAGCGAGACACGAAGTCGGCTACTGTTACGTGCATACATCGCCCCGCGAATGTTTAATCCACCTGGCTTTCAGGCGCACGCAGACTACCATGGTGGATTCTGAGATGAAGCGCAACACCCCCGACTGCCTTGGTTCACTGGCAAAGCAGCTCCGCCTCCGTTTTAAATCCCCGCCTTCTTCGGGCCCTTGAGGGCAGTCTGGCAACTCTGCGGGAGCGAATATCCAGCCTATTTAAGGAGGCCGGTCGTTGCACGTCAGAATCCAGGATGTGCTGTTCCATACAGATCATAGGCGAATTCTCTCTACCTCATCCTGAGTGAGCCGCTCCTTGGTGCGATCATAGAGCTTTGTCGTGCGCGGACTTTCATGCGCCGCCATTTCCTGCGCGTGTTCGAGCGCGCCGCCATTGGCAAGGTAAGCGGTGATGCCGGTCGCGCGGAATGTGTGATTGCCGATCGGCGCGTGAATGCCAGCGGCGACAGCGCGCCGGCGGATCATGCGCCACGCGTCCGATTGGTTCATGGGCTGCTCGGATAAAGCTGTCGCGTTGTGGCCACGGCTGGTTCGGAAGATCGAGCCCTTGCGGTCCTCGGCAATGCCGGCGGCGGCGATGTAGACGTGCAGCGCCTCGGCGAGCGCATGATGGCAGGGCATGGCGTGATGCTTGCCGCCTTTTTCGTGCAGCCGCAGCCGCCAGCTCGCGCCTTGCGGCCGAAGGTCCTCCACCTTCATGTTCAGCGCGGCCGTGATGCGCGCGAAGGAATAGGTGAGCGTGGCGATCAGCGCCCGGTCGCGCAAATCGCGCACAGTGTCGGTCGGGATGGCGTCGAGCAGCTTGCGCCAGTCCGGGGCGTCGAGCACCGGCGTCTTGCCGGTTTTCACCACATGCTTCGGGCCGCGCACGGCCGACGCTGGGTTCGCGGGCATAACCTGGCCGGTGATCAGCCAATCGAACAGCATGCGCACGGCGGCGAGCTGCTGCTTTACCGCCGGCGCGGAATGGGTCTGTTGGTGGCTCTCTATATATGCGGCGACATCGAACGGCCGGATCGTCGTCAGCGTCAGGCCGCGATCTTCGCACCAGGCGAAAAATTGCCGGCAGGCCCGCGCGTAAGCCCGGCGCGTGTTTGGATTGCGGATGTTGGCGGTGAAAAATTCGATATAGCGCCAGGCGGCCGACTCTCCTTCGTCGGCGATCAGCGCCGGCACCAGATGGCCGTCGACCGGGGTCGCGAGCGCGCCGGGTTGGAGGATCGCGGGAAGACGAGGCTCGGGAGGTGACATAGCTTAACCTTAGCACAAATCTCACGCATGATAAAGGACGTTATCATGCGTGAGACGACGGCAGGGGACGGGGTTATACGGCAAAGACAAAGATTGAAAATTCCGGCGCTGTATGCTATTGTCATACACATGACGAACACACCAAACAGCACCTCGGTTCTCAGCGTCCGGGTCAATCCCGACGAGCGAGCCATTCTCGAAGCGGCGGCGGCGGAAGCGCACACCAGCCTCAGCGACTTCATGCGTCGCAAGTCCCTCGAAGCCGCCGAAGTCGAAATGCTCAACCGCAGCATTGTCACCATTCCGGCCAAGGACTGGGAGGCGTTCGAAGCATGGGTCGATCGCCCCGCCGAGGCGATACCCGCGCTCGCCGAACTCGCCCGCCGACGCCCGTCTTGGGAACAATGACGTGGCGGTGAAGCCGCCACGTCCGCTGGCCGAGGATGACGATCGCAATCTTTTCGATTGCGGCAGGGAATCCCTCAACATCTGGTTCCGACGCCATGCGTGGGCCAATCAAGCCAGCGGCGCTTCGCGCGTCAATGTGATCGCCGACGCCGCGTCGAGACGGATCGTCGGCTATGTGACTCTCAGCGCCTCGCAAATCGAGCGCGCGTTCCTCCCCAAGCCGCAGCAACGCAACCGCCCCGATCCCGTGCCCGTCATGCTGCTCGGCCAGCTCGCCGTCGACAAGGATTTTCAGAAACAGGGACACGCCGCCTCCCTGCTGCTGTTCGCGCTCAAATCGGCGCTGCGCGCCTCCGAAATTATCGGCAGCATGGGTGTCACCACGCATCCGCTCGATGACGGCGTGCGCGGCTTCTATGCGCGCTGGGGATTCCAAGACCTGCCGTTTGATCCGCGCCGCGCCATGATGGTGCGCATGGTGGATTTGCAGCGCAGTTTTGCACCTAACTTATGCAACGAAAAAGCACAATAACTTCAAAGCAATCTGGCTCTCTCGAAAGTCTTGCTGAGTTCCTTCACTAACCTTGCTTGATCAAGGCAATTATAATTGGTAATCCAAACCAATAAAACAAGAAATATGTCATAATTAATAGCTTAAGGAGTGAAAATGGAGGCGGTGCCCATGGAACGTCGCAAGCCTCAAAGAGCGGCCGTAAAGAGTAGACTAGCTTCGCTTGCAAATTCTTATAAAATGGACGACGCCAGAACGGAGCTTTTAGCGGTTGAAAAACGGCTGTCCAGTCAGGACCAAAAAATATTAGGCCGCCTCTATTGGGTGTCACATATGGAAGATTCAGATTATAATTTATTGAACAAATATTAGAAAATTTAATATAATCGTTTTTAGACATTTTATCTACAGATATTACGAAGTGCTCAGGATTTGTGACCTCTACCGCTTTCCCAACCTCCCACAATAGCCCAGGTGTGTTTGAGGCTTCAAGAATAATTGCCTTCGCATTTTTCATTAAACTTAGCACAGCCTCGCGCCAGTCACCTTCTCGCTCATAAATTTGAAACCCGCCCGGCATAGGTAGTTTTTCTCGCGGATTCCCGATAGCAATTAGGGTTCCTAGAGGCCTCACTGCAACAGCGATCTGTTCTTCGCGCGTTGTAGAAAATGGATTGTGTGATATAAAGCTTGACGTAGAAAAATTAGTATCATTAACGAAAGCCCTAAGATATAAAACTAAATTTCCCAACATATGGTGCGGGATATCAAGCGTGCGGGCCAAACTTTCATATTGTTTGCTTTTATACCAGAGCATAGAACTTGGAACAAATAGTCCTATATAGCCTAGAGCAAGCCTTGATGGATCAATCAAGAAGGCATAAATGACAAACATTACACATCCTGAAAAATTTAATATCGCAAGTGTCTGATATAAATCTGCCTTCCATTGCGCTTTTTTTGCCTGCTTGGAATACAATGCATAACCTTCTAGATAATTCTGTTGTTCCATCCCCTTTTCCTCAATCTATCGAAGTTCGTCTTGAGCCAGCTAAAAACATAATGTTTTCGAGACAGCGCCCGCCGTTTGTCTCATATATCTGGCATATGCGCCGTTCGCGCTGCGGGGATGTAACGATACAGCGTAGCTGGTGACACGCCAAGACGGTGCGCGATCTGCGTCACGCCAATATCGGGGTTGGCGAGCATCGCCTTGGCGGCCTCGATGTCGTCGACCGTCAATTTCGGCGGACGGCCTCCCGTACGGCCAATGCGTCGCGCGGCCGCAAGCCCTGCGCGGGTGCGCTCGCGGATTAAACTACGCTCGAATTCCGCCAATGCGCTGAACATGTGAAAGACGAGAAGGCCTTGCGCGGTCGTCGTGTCGAGGGCTTCGGTCAGACTACGAAAGCCGATGTTTCTGATCCGTAGTTTTTCGATTGTCTCTATCAACTGCTTCATCGACCGCGCCAGTCGGTCGAGCTTCCACACGACAAGGGTGTCGCCGCTGCGCGCGAATTCAAGCGCGTCGTGAAGGGCAGGGCGATCCGCGACCGCTCCCGACATTTGCTCGGTGAAAATCTTCCCGCATCCAGCCTCGCTCAGCGCGTCCCGCTGCAAGGCGAGATTCTGCTCAATGGTCGAAACCCGCGCGTAGCCGATCAACATGCCCTTCGGATGGATTTGCCCGTCCGTCCGTGGCGACGGTTTTGCCTTCGCGCTTTTCCGAGCGGCGGGGCGAGCGCGTCCCTTCTTTATGGATGAGGTCGTGCTTGCCGTGATTTTCTTCGTCATTGGGTGCCTCTCGAAACTCAGGCCAGTTTAGACCTTTTGAGAGGCTGCAATCAAGAATGAGTTTTGAGAGGTGTTTTGAGCCGTTTTGGGGTCTATTCCATCGTCCGGCGAGCATCTCTCAAAAACCTACGTTTTCGGCCATGGTCTTCCAAGGGCGATCATACCTACCTGAAAACGCATAGCCTTTCGCTTAGAGCGCGTTATAGAACAGATTCTGCGATGGCCCCACTCAGCATCCTTTGTATCTCTTCTCGAGCCCATTTTAGGTTTCCCCCTGTAATGATAGTCGTCTTCGAAGACCGCCTGATGAACACCCTTGTTTTTCCTCTAAATTCAACCGAACAATCAACACTTACTCTGCCAGTCACGCCGACAAATTCATCCGGTTTTAGAGCGACCAGTATTGCTATGGCGTCGTGAGGAAAGCAACCATCTATACCCTCCCATCTTCTATAAAAGTCCATGTACCACATATGCGACTTTGACAGCAATTGAGCCAGCTCAGATTTATCTATCTTTCCATATTGCTCCATTGAATTGCGCGTAATCTGAATTTTCCGGCATACATCTAATGGTACAAAAGTGACAGGGATTCTGAGTTTTAAAATTTCTTTTAGGGCGAATGGGTCATTGTGGGCATTGAACTCTGAAAACGGCGTTATGTTTCCCACATCGAAAAATGCACCGGACATAAGAACAATTCGCTTCACGGCCGAACGCCCATATAACGATACAATTGACGGTATATTTGTAGCAGGGCCAATACCGATTAGCGTAATTGAGTCCAAACCAGGTCGCGAGGCGTCGGCAAGCAACAGAACATCGGCCGCCGAGGTTTCTGACAATATTTTATCATCTAAATCACGCGTAGCCCCTCCAAGCCCATCGATTCCATGAATATCTGGAACTTCAAGATGAAACCCGTCTCGCGCACACTTGGCTCCTTTCCACACCTTCCACGACGCATCACGACCTAGCAACATTCTAAAAATTAGAGCATTTCTGGTAGCTGTTTCCACATCAACATTACCAAATGTTGTCGAAATCGCACACACATCAATCAACTTACTCGCTAAAACCAACGCCAGCCCATCATCAACCCCCATGTCCGTATCAATGTGATATTTCATGGACGCTTCCTTCGCTGTTACGAGCCATAATCTCGCTATAATTACGGACTCGGCTTAGGAATAGCGCCAGCATTCTGGAGAATTTCCCTTACCTCGTCTGGAGAAAGATTCTCTATGTCCTCCCTACTATTAATTTGCGCTTGTGACTTTGCCGCTAAAAGCTCAATGTCAAACAGATTTCTTTTCCCTCCAACGCCGACATCTGCAACAATTCCATTGAATCTATTTCTCTTCATTTCTGGCAGGGTTAGAATCGGATGCACGTGAGCGACAGAGTCTTCCGGAGTCGGTCCGATTTCTTTCATCTCAAAGAGCTTAGCATCCCCAGAGAAAAACCACTCTGGTGTGTGTTTATTTTTGTCGTTGAAGTATATACTAGATGTATGCCAGTAAGCGCTTTTCAAAAAAGACGCATTGAAACCAACACCTTCATAAGTCCAACAGCCTTCTCCTTTATTATATTTTATCATTGCGATGCTATGCGGCCTATCCTTAATCCCCACTTTTTGCACCCAAAGGCCTTCGAAGTCCTTGAGTCTTCGGCTTCTTAAGACTGTCTGAGCGGGCCTCGTTTGCAGAACCGCATTTGCGATAAATAACCCCACGAACACGAGCGCAACGCCTCCCGTCGAGGCTGAAAACTCGGAAAGGCCGAAGCGCTCCTGAAGAGCTTTTTTAACAGGCTCCGGCAAGGCAAGCGCGGCTAAGACCAGGCCGGCGCGAATGATTTCAGCAAGATCCCCTTTGAGAAAAGTAAACATCGTTCTGCTCCCCTTCACACCAAGCTTTGGCGTTTGCCCCTCAGATCCGGTCGGAGTTTCTCAGCGCAGCACCAGTTCGCCCAACCTCTCTCCATTCGTTTCCGTTGACAAGAGCGATCAACGCCAAACGACCCGCCACACTTCGGATTCCCTGTTCCTGGTCCTCTGCAGGACGGCCGAAGTGACTAGCCCAAGTCAAGGCGTGCGGGAGGCGAAGCACTACCTTTGCAATAGAACGCTCCTTCCCCCTGGATGGGGCTCGCTGACAGACCATCGGCGGACCGGCCAATCTAGCGCAGTGACTCTAAGACTCTAACGGCGCGGCGCGCTCCTTCTCGAAAGAAGCGCGATTTTCGGGGCGAGAGCCGCGTTACGAAATCGTTGATTTTTTGCAACATTCCCGAGGCCGCTCGATGAGCGGTAACCGCCCGTGGTCGCTCGCCAACAAATGGCTGGAATCACGAAATATCCTCACCAGATACATCTGTCTTGAAACTCAGTGACGCGGGGCCACAAAAACATGCCAAACCCAATCATCCGCCTGCTCAACCGTTTCAAGATATGGCGGATGCAACGACGCGGCGACGCCCTGGTCGACGCCAAGCCGTTCTTTGATACGATGATCGATCTTGCCGACGAGATCATCCAGGAACCGCAGTCGGAAATCCCCCGAGACCTCTTCATCATGCTTGCCTATGTTTTTGCGGCGAAGGAGGGACAGGGCAGGGCGCACGGCCATTTCGAGATCTTGCGTCACATCCGCGAGCGCGCCTGGCTCGGCTACAAAGACGCCCCGGCGCTTGGCGCGTTGATCGTCAGCGAACTGCCGCGCTCGGAGGGCGCGGTTCGAATGAAGCGCTATTTCGAGGAAATCGCGGCGAAGCGCTGCTCGTGTCTGTTTCTGCCGGCGGTCTTCGGCGTCGATCGCCATCAGGGGAAGCCGTTCCCCAATCCGCTGCTGATCGATAGCATTTTCGATGAGTTCGGTCATATGAAGACGGCGCATTTCGTGAGGGACGCCTTCGCCCATCATCCGAATTTGGGCCGCGCCCGTAGCGCCTTTCTGGCCGCGTTGTGTATCAACGGTTGGGGTAGAGGAATGGCCGCGGCGGCGCCCGCCAGCACCATCCCGGCGACCGTCGCGACGACTCTTCGCGCGCTTTACGACAATCCGACCGAGGCGCTCGCCACCGTGAAAGCGGATATTGGCGATCATCCGGGCGCCACGATGCTGGTGAGAATGGCGGAGCAAGTCTCGGCGCATTGTCCGTGGCTATGGCTACAAGCGCTGTTCATCGCCGAACGCTGGTGCGTCGGCGAATTGTGGTTCGACACCGCCTTCGAGATCGAGGGCGGCAGCCCCGAGGACATTCTTGCCGAGAAATCGCAGCCGGTCCGCTCAGGGTTTTAGCCCCGCGCCCAACTTCGATTGTTGCGAGAGGCGTTCGCTTACATTGGAACTTGCCAAGGCGCGCTCCCCGCTTTTGATGATTGATGTCGCGCGTCCGGCCTCGGCTATTGCCTGGCGCTGAGCGGGGGCGACCGACGCGCCGCCCTCGAACGCTTTGGCGCCAACCTGCTCGGCTCGGACCATGGCGCGCACGCCGTTTTCTCCGAACCTTTTCTCCATTGCCGCGGCGAAGGCCTTCAGCTCGCCGGCGACAGCCTTGTCGCTGGTCGCGGCCTTCCAAACCTCGGCGCGCTCCTTGTCGGTCTTCGCCGCGCTCGCCGCATCAACCGCCGCCTGCGCCCGCTCCGAAGGCCTTGGAACACCGGTAGCATCGGCCTGCAACTGCTTCTCGACGCCTGCGCGATAATCGCGCGCTGTGGACGCCTCCGCCTCGCCGAGTCGCGCGAGCCCCGGCCCGATCGCCTCCGCGACGCGCAAGGCGTTGGCCCGCTCCTCTTTCGCGGCGGCGCCGGCGAACAGCCCGGTCTTGCCGGCGTAGTCGCCCAATTGCGTCCGATCACGCTCGATGCGACGCGCGGCGCTCGCAAACCCGTCGCGCGCAACGAGCGCGTCGATCCGCGCCACGGCTTCTTTCGGATCGCGGTAGGCGGTCTGCAACCAGGTCGACAGCGCCTGCCGCTCCCGCTGCACCGCCTTGTCGTTGGCGACGAAAGCCGAAACGCTTTGCGCGTCCAACCCGCGTCCAAGACTGTCGCGCCCGTCCGGCGACACGCGCGGCGCAATCAGCCAATCCGGCTCTTGGCCGGGCTCTTGGCGCGGCGGCGATTTTTCCGCGCGCTGCGCTTTGAGCGCGCGGTCGTGAGCGACGATGTTGGTCTCGCCGGCGCCCATAGGTCGTTCGGGCCGCGAGGCCGCGTCAACCTTTTCTGGCGCGACAGTCTGAAGCTCCGCGCTCGGACGCTCGGACGCCGCCTTGGCTGCCGCCGCGTTCGCCATCGGCTTTTCTCCCAGGATTGACGCTTCCATCGCCTCCGCCTTGGCACGCACCGCCGGCGCCAGCTCGTCGCGGGTCGCCCAGGCGAGCGACGCGGATTTCACCTCGCCGCGCGCCATCTGCCACGCGAGCTGCTTTGAATTGCGCGCCGTCTCCCGCGCGACGAAAATGGTCGCGGACTCGCGCTGGCGCGTCAACGCGACATAGCTCGCGGCCTGTCGCCAATGCTCGGTGTGATAGAGATAGGTGTGGTCGAGCGTCTTGCCCTGACCTTTGTAAATCGTGCCGGCGTAGCCGTGGCGAAAACCGTCGAACTCGGACGCCGACCAGACGACCTCGCGCCCCGGCGCGCCCTGCGGCCCGTCGAGCTGGGCCCGCAATAGGCCCGTGCGCGCGTCGAGGCCGGTGATCGTCCCGACGTTGCCATTGTAGATTTTCGCGCCCTTGAGCGTGTCGGTGAACTGCACCCGGTCGCCGACCGCGAACATTGCGGCGCCGTGCTTCGTCTCGAAGCCTACGTCGGAACCGGATAGCTCCCCGCGTTCCCAACGCGCCGCGCGCAAATCGGCGTTGAGCGCGTTCACGTCCTTGTTGGTGTAGGCGAACACGAAGCGCGTCGCCTGGGGGTCGCGCGCCGTGTCCTGCCGCCACCTCTCCACCAGCGCCTCTCGCGCCTGATCCTGTTTCTCGGTCCACGCAATCGCGCCGTTCTTCGCAAAGGCGGACACGGCCTCGACAAAATTGCCCTCCGCCAAATCGCGCGCCGCCTGGCGCTGCCAATCGACTTTTTGCCGCGTCACTTCCGTGATTTCGGCCGAGCCGTGCCGCTGCTTCAGCTCCGAAAACAGCCCGCCGCGCTCGATCGACGCCAGCTGACGATCGTCGCCCGCTAAAATGAGCTTGGCCCCGCTGCGCCGCGCCTCGACCAAAAGCTCGCGCGTGACGCGCGTGTCGAGCATCGCCGCCTCGTCGACGATGACGACGCTGTTTTTATCCCAAGCCGCCCGGCCGTTCTTGAGCCGGAACAATTCGGCATGCACGGTCGATGCGCGCCCAAACCCGTCGGCCTTCAAATCCTCGGCGACGCTGTTGGTCGGCGCGAGGCCGATGACGCTTCGCCCCTGCTCCTGGTGCGCGTCGCGGATAGCGGCGAGCGTAAAGCTCTTACCGGTGCCGGCGCGGCCCTCGATGATTTTGAGCCCGCCCTCGCCCGTCGCGTGGTCGAACGCCGCACGTTGATCCTCGCGCAGAGATTTTCCCGCCAGCGCGCGAGCCTTGGCCGACTCGGGCGCGGACTTATGATGGCGCGCGTCGGCGAGCGCCCGCGCTTCCTGCAAAGCCTCGCGCTCCTCGGCCCGCACCGTCCGCGTCGTAAAGCGCCCGGTCGCCTGGCCGGCCTCGCGCTCAAACAGGGGAAGCGTCTCCTCGTCCCCGAACACTTTCCCCTTAACGCTCAACCTCTCCGCATCAATGACAATGTGCTTGGCGAGATAGCGATCGAGGTCGCGCTCCGAGAACGTCGCATTGTTGCGGGTCAGCGCCTCCAGCACTTTAGAAGGATCGCGCGCCGCCTCGGCATTGGCGCGCGCGATTTCCTTCGCCCGCTCGTTCGCCTCGCTCTCGGCCGCCCGCATGCGCAGCGGCCCGATATGCTCCTGCGCATGCGTCGCCGTGGCGTCGACCCGCACATTGATCCCATGCGCCAAAAAATAGCGGTCCTGATGCTCCCGCCATAACTTTCCCCACTCTTCGCCCTCCGCGACAAAGCTCCGCGAGCGCGCCTGCCGAATGTCCGGCGCAAGATCGCGCGCCTTCGTCGCGGACAGATGATCGCCATCGATGCGGCGGGTCGTAATCAGAAGATGCGCGTGCCAATTGGCGCGCTCGCTCTCCAAATCGCCGCCATGCGGCGCGTGAATGTCGAGCTGAACCGCGAGCCCCTTGGCGACGAAATGCTCCTTGGCGAAGGAACGCGCGAGTTCGATCCGGTCCTCGTTCGAAACCTCGGCGTTGGCCGGCAAGGCCATGACGATTTCGCGGGCGACTTGAGAATCCTTGCGACGCTCAGCCGCCTCCGCCGCGTTCCAAAGAGCCGAAGCGTCCGAGAATTTCGCATCGGCGTTTTCGGGGAGCAGCACCTCGTGGTGCTCGGGCGCGTCGCGGTGCTTGAAGTAGAAAACCTCGCCCGTGCGCTCGTCGCCGATCTCGGCGCGGGCGTTATACGCCGCCGAGCGCGCCGCCGAACCGCCGGTGCTTCGCGAGATGTAACGGGCACGGGCGAAAGCGATGGCCATCTCGTCAGAGTCGCACAGGGAGTCGTGATCCACAAGCGGCGTTGCGGAGCAACGCATATTGCGTCTACACGTCCTCGCTCCGCTCATCGTCGCAGAACCCGCTGCGCGGTTTGTCCGGACGCAACGATTGGCTGTGAACGGTGAGAAAGGAGTAAAAGCAACGCTTACGCCAAACAAAAAACATATTCCCAGAAGAAACCAACGCCACGCGGTGCTCGTCAGCGGCGCAGTCGATCTTTTGGAACTTGACCAAATGGATGCGAAGGGAACACGTTTTGAACCAACCAATTACTAAATCAGCCCAAAAAGCCGCGAACGCAAAAACCTCTCTCGCCGAACGCCTGCAACGCCTCGAACAACAAAAGGCAAGGCTGCAACTCGCCGAGAGCAAAATCAAAGACGATGAACGCAAGGCCCGCACGCGCCGCCTCATCGAAACCGGCGCGCTCGTTGAAAAGGCCGGCCTCGCCGCCCTCCCCGCCAATGCGCTCTATGGCGCCATGATCGAAACCGCGAAGAAGGCGACTGACGCCAGCGAGGTCGCACGGTGGGAGACGATTGGCGGGCGCGCCTTCGCGCAAGAAGCCAAAGCCCGCGACGCCGACAAGGAGCCGCTCGTTCTCTCGCTTCCCTTCTCGCAACCCGCCCCGGTCGCGACAGCCCTGCGCGCCGCCGGCATGCGCTGGAACAAGGTCATGCGCCATTGGGAAGGCCTCGCCCGCTATGACGATGTTTTGACGCTGGCGAATGAACATGGCGGCTCGGTGCGTCGTGTGTCGGCTCCCGCCGCTGCGCCAGCCCCGCAACCTTCGCCGCCGGCGACGCCTCCGTCGATGATGGGTGGCCTTTCCGGAAAGAGCGACGCCAAAATCGACGACAAGAGCAAAGCAGCGGCGGTCTCGTGATCTCTCGCATTGGTTATGATCTCGTCCGCGCGAGTCTGCGGCTCGTCATCGCGCTCTGGCCGCTGTGGCTGTTCTGGTTCGCCTGGCGCGGCTCCAATATCGCCTGGCGCGAAGTGCTGCTGACCTTTCATGGCGCCCGCGACCCGGGTTACCTCCTCGCCTATCGCGCCTGGCCCTCCGTCGCCCTCGCCGGCCCGGTCGCGATCATGGTCGCGGCGCTCGTCGCCTACCGCATGCAACTCGCCGGGCGCGTCATGGCCTATGCCGGCGGCGTCGGCGTCATCGTCGCCACGGGTCTGACCGTCTGGCCGGAAGTCGAGCGCCTCGCTCCCTATGTGCGGCAGATATCGCCAAAACATCTCGCCACGGGCGTCACCCCGTTCGCGGTGATCAACGCCATCGATCCCGGCGTCGTCGCCGCCTTCTGCTTTGGCGGACTCGCCTTGGCGATCGGCGTCGGACTCTTGCGCGGCGACATGCTGGGCAAGCCGGCCAAGGGACTGACCCGCGCCGCGTCCGACAATCACGGCCATGCCGATTGGCTGTCGATGAAAGAGGCCAAAAAGCTCTTTCCGGGACCGGACCCGGAATTTGGCGGTATCGTCGTCGGCGAAGCTTACCGTGTCGATCAGGACCGCGTGGCTTCCCGCCCCTTCGATCCGTCCAACGAGCGTTCCTGGGGACAGGGCGGCGCCGCGCCGCTGTTGATCGATCCCTGCCGCTCGGGGTCGACGCATGCGCTGGTCATCGCCGGCTCTGGCGGCTTCAAGACGACTTCCGTCGGCGTGCCGACGATGCTGACCTGGACCGGCGCCGCCGTCGTGCTCGATCCCTCGCGTGAGATTGGGCCAATGGTACACAAGGCTCGCGCGCGGATGGGCCACCGCGTCGTGACGCTTGATCCCAATGACGCCGGCGCCGGCGCTTTCAATGTTCTCGACTGGATCGATACCGGCTCGCCCCTCGCCGAATCCAATGTCGAGGCCGTCGTCGGCTG
>Ga0302319_10010495_pt1 | contig 17638 bp, 15 predicted proteins | sample Bog_T0_2_FD_203319 | JGI IMG/M metagenome (GOLD analysis project Ga0302319, IMG submission 203319) | Peat permafrost microbial communities from Stordalen Mire near Abisko, Sweden - Bog_T0_2 | ecosystem: Environmental > Terrestrial > Soil > Wetlands > Peat | place: Sweden: Abisko, Stordalen Mire...
CTGGGCTGAAACGTGGCGCAACAACCTGAAGTCGACCCGCTCACCTCAGCCGTCCGCACGGTCGCCTGGTTGATCTTCGCCAACAAGCCGGTCTATCCGCTCTATGTCTGGTGGTTCGCCGGCAGCGGTGTGCTCGCCTCCACCCTCACCGCCGCCTCGGCGCCGTTGTGGCTGGCGCTGGCATGGTGGGGGCCGCGCTCGCCGCTGCTGTTGCGCGCCGGGGCGCCGCTGCTCGGCCTCGTCGACACGCTGATGGCGACGAAATTGTTCGGGCCGGCGAGCGGGACCGAACTGTTTTTCGCGCCTTGCCTGCTGCTCGCCGTGCTTTCGTTTCGCGTCGACGAGACCCGCATTTCGCGCGGGCTGGTCGCTGTGATCTATCTCGTCGTCATCGCGGCGCACGGCCGCTACGGCGCGGCGTGGCATGATTGGCCCCCGGCGCAACTGGCGAGTTTGCTGGACGTCAACGCGCTCGCGGTGGCGTCATTGTGCGCGTTCATCGGCTGGAAATTCGCTGGGCTGCCCAGGGGGTAGCGCCGTTCACGCCCGACGGTTTCCGTCATGCCCGTTTCGTCAGGCGGGTTGGCGGCGCCTGCGCCTCACCTCACCCGCTCCCGCGAGTCACTCGCCACGGCCAAATCGGGCGGCGCCAAAGCTTCCCGCCGTCCGGCCGTCGCCACCCGCTCGAACACCCCGAGGCCGTCGCTTCGCGACAGCAGCCCGGCCAGACGCAGGCGCGCCTTCTGCGCCACCGCCGCGTCCTCGCCGCCCGGCTCGAGCGCCGCCGCGATCGCCGCCGCCAACGCGTCTCCGTCCTCGGGAGGGACGACGGCGCCGGCCAGGAACTCCGCGAGTTCCGTACCCTGCGCCGCCGTCGCGACGATCGGCTTGCCGCTCGCCAGCATGCCGCCGAGTTTCGACGGCAGCACCAGATCCGCCGCGTCGGCCGATTGCGGCAGAATGTGCACGTCCGCCAGCCCCAAAAAGGAGGACAGCCGGGCGTAGGGCTGGAACGGCAGGAAGCGCAGGTTCGGCAGGGTCTTTGCGCGGGCCTGAAGCTTTGCCTTGGCGGGGCCTTCGCCGGCGATGATAAACTGGATCTCCGGGCGGTCGGCGAGGCGCTCCGCGGCGGCGATGACCGTGTCAAAGCCTTGCTTGGCGCCGACGTTGCCTGAATAGAGCACGACGCGGTCGGTTTCGGCGAGGCCGAGCTCCCGGCGATAGGGGCTCGGCGCCTCGAGCGGCCGGATGCGATCGATGTCGACCCAGTTGCGCACGATTTCGACCCGCTCCTCCTCGACGCCCTTGGCGACGAGCCGATCGGCCATCTTGCGCGAAATCGTGATCACCTTGTCGAAGCGCTTCAGGCACGCGCGCTCGAAGGCGAGGGCGAGGAATTTGAGCTTGCCGAGACGGGAGAGGTGGCCGACGGCGAAAGAGGCGTCGATTTCGAGGTCCTGAACATGCAGCACGCGCGTCGCGCCCACCCAACGCGCGGCGGCGAGAGCGGCCGGCGCGCCGAGCAAAGTGGGCTCGATGCACAGCAACACGTCGGGGCGCTTCACCAGGATCTGCCAGATCACGACGGGCGCGGAGTTGATCGCGAACGACAGCGGCGCAATCAGACGCCACAGGCCCCCCATCTTTTCGCGCAGATGCAGCGGGCAGCGAATGATCGTCTGACCGCCCTGGCGCTCGGTCGTCCAGCGATAAGGCTCGTAAGGCCCTTGCAATTTCCAGCCGGGATAGTGCGGCGGGGTCGTGACGACTATGACCTCATGGCCCGCGACCGCCAGGTGCTCGCCGATCTCGCCGGTATAGCGGCCGACGCCGGCGATTTCGGGCGAATAATTCATCGCGTAGATCAGGACTTTGGCCATGAACCGTTCTGCCCATTAGAAACTCAGCGAGAAGTCGAACGTGGCTAGGCTTTCAGATCCCGGCATGATGCTCTTGGAACCATGCGTAGGTGGAGGCTATGCCGGCATCGAGCGGGATGGAGGGCCGCCAGCCCCAGGCTTTGAGCTTGTCGCCGCTCATGAGTTTGCGCGGCGTTCCGTCGGGCTTGGTCGGGTCCGTGTCTACGCGCCCGGCGAACCCTACAACTCGCGCCACCATGTCGGCCAGTTCGAGGATGGTCAGATCCTCGCCCGAGCCGACGTTGACATGCTCGTCGCCGTCATAGGTCTTCAACAGAAGAACGAGAGCGTCGGCGCAATCGTCGACATGCAGGAACTCGCGTCGCGGCGCGCCGGTGCCCCAAATGGCAAACGCCGCGGCGCCGGCGAGCTTCGCCTCGTGCGCCTTGCGGATCAGCGCCGGCATCACATGGCTCGAATTCAGATCGAAATTGTCGCCGGGGCCGTAAAGGTTGGTCGGCATCGCCGAGACGTAGGCGCGGTCGAATTGTTTTCGGTAGGCTTGGCAGAGCTTGATACCGGCGATTTTGGCGATCGCATACCATTCGTTGGTCGGTTCCAGCGATCCCGTCAGCAGCGACTCTTCGGCGATCGGTTGAGGAGCAAACTTCGGGTAGATACAGGAAGAGCCGAGAAACAGCAGTCGGTTGACGCCGGCGCGGTGCGCGCCCTCGATGATGTTCGTCTCGATGACGAGGTTCTGATACAAAAAATCCACGGGATAGCTATTGTTCGCGAATATGCCGCCGACCTTCGCCGCCGCGAGCACGACGGCGTCGGGCCGCGTCGCCTTCAACCAGTCTTCCACCTGCGCCTGTCGCGTCAGATCCAACTCGCGGCGATCGACGACGATGGCCGTCGCGCCCTCTCGCGCCAGCCGCCGCACGACGGCGGAGCCCACCATGCCCTTGTGTCCAGCTACCCAGACGCGCTTGCCGTCCAGCGGAAACATCTCAGGCATTCGTGAAACCTTTGCTCGAGGAAGGCCGCGCCACGCCCATGCCGCGCCGTTCCAGGTCATAGCCCAAACCCCGGAATGCCTTTCCGATGAAACGGAGCATGCGATGTGTTTCGCCCGCCGCGAGCTGGCAATCGTCGGGCCGCTCTTGCCGCCGCATCATCCTCATGCCCCCGGACATGTTCGTGGGCATGGAGCGCGCCGCGTTTGACGTCGAGAGGACGCGTTCGCCGCGAATCCCAATTAAACGGGCGTGTTCAGTAGCGGACTTAAGCCTCCGGCAAGAAAACAAGCGGAAGATCAAGGCCTGCCTTCGTTGCAGCGTCGCTGGGCGCGAGAGACCAAGGGGCTGTCCAATGGCATTGGCGTCGTTTTGCGCCGCCGGCTTCGTGCTGGGCGTCTTTTTTGACCTCTTCGCGCTGGTATTCGTGATGATGGTAGCGGTTCCTTGCGCGTTCCTGGTCTGCGCCGACTCCGGGATGGTTTCCGCGCTGCTCACCGCAAGCGGCCTGATGATAGCGCTGCAATTGGGATTTGCGGTCGGTTTGGCGACGCTCCGGCTTGGATCGGCCTTACGGGTCGTCCGCCCGAACGGGCCGACGAAGCGGCCCAAGCGCTGATCAAATACGTCGAGCATCAATAGGCTTCGTGCTTCAAAAGCGCGGCAAAAGTCATCGCACTGATCTTGATGTCGAGCCATATCGACCAGTGGTTGATGTACCAGATATCACGCTGGACGCGGGCCTCCATGCGCTCGAGTGTTTGGGTTTCGCCGCGAAGCCCGGCAACCTGGGCCGCCCCGGTAAGTCCCGGCTTCACATGGCGACGCAACGCGTATTCGCCGATCTGCGTTTCATATTCTTCGTCGTGCGCCACCGCGTGCGGCCTGGGGCCCACGATCGACATCTCTCCACGCAGGACGTTGACGAGTTGCGGAAGTTCATCGACGCTGGTGCGGCGCAACACGCGGCCAATTCGCGTCACCCGTTCGTCGTCCCGCACCGCCTGTTTGAGTCCGGGGCCGTCTTCCGACACCGTCATGGTGCGAAATTTCCAGATTTTGAACGAACGGTTGTCGAAACCGCGACGCGTTTGAAAAAACAGAATGGGACCCGGACCGTCCACTTTGATCAGCACGGCGACCATCAGAAGAAGGGGGGAAAGGCAAAGCAGTCCCAACGACGATACTACGAGATCGAATACGCGTTTGAAGCTACGCTCCAGGCGGTTCAAAGGCTCTCGTTGAATTTCGATCGACAGGTACGGGTCGAAGTCGCTTTCGCGCTTCTGAAGCAAAAGGTCGCGGGTGCGATAGTCCGGGTAAAGCCGCACCGGCAGAGGGGACGCACGAAGGATCAAGGTGATCATCGACAGCGTGCGATCCCGGCTCCAGGGCACAATTACCGCGAACTCGGCGGCTCTGATGGCGCGCGCCGCATGCATCGCCTGATCGACCCGATGGCGATCCATCGCGGAAAGCTCTTCGAGCGCGCGTCCCGGCGAGAGCGCGAAGCGTCCCACTTCATCAAAACCGAAATTCAGGATCTCTTCAGGAGTCAAGCGCTCGAGCTCAGCCTGTTCACCGATCAGGATCACCCGGCGCCCGCGCAGTAAATTCGATTTGATGGCTGAGCGCGCCGCCACGGCAATCAGCAGTCTGGCCGCAGGCGTCAAAAATAAAGACAAAATCGTGAAGACGATCATCGCGCCCCGGGAATATTCGGCGCCGACTTTCAGGAGGAAGACGAGGCATATGACGGCGCCGGCGCCCGACAAACTTGCCGCCAAAATACGGGCCGTGACACGCTCCGGCATGAGCACGGTCTGGAACCGGTAAAGCCCCCAGTACTTGGCGAGGCCGACGAAAACCAGCGCCGCCACCACGCCCACGCCCAGATCGTCGCTATCGACGGACGACGGTCCGGAGTATAAAATCCGCGCCGCCAGACTGCATCCGATCAGGACTAGACTGTCCGCGAAGGCCACTATGCCACCGAGCGCTCGATTGGGAAGCCGGAAAGCCCGCAGCACCCTAGCGTCGCGATCATAAGTAGGCCCAGCCGACGACATTATATATCCTCGATTTCAAAGGAGAAAGTTACGTTTGCTGCAACGCATCAAAGTGTTTACCATTTCGGGGCTGAATGCAAGCTCAGGTAGCGCTTCATTGTGAAATTGAGACCGAATGTGAGGTTTATGCAACTCATCTCAGGCGGATGACAACCGCGAATGTCGCGCGTTGACGTTGTTGAAAGGTCGTTTTCGGCGAAAGGAGGGGCTCGAGTTTCGCAATTGCGCTCGCCCTTTCGCTACGGCAGGGTGGGCGGTCGACTTCCCGGTGAGGGTGAAGCGGAACGCGTATCGGTGCGCTCGCTGTCTATTGGGCGCCAGGACGAACAGATGCCAGCGGAATTTCCCGATGCCGCGCTGCCTCGTCAACGGGGCAGATGCTATCGGCGTCAGCAAGCGCCGGCGATCGAATCAGCATTGGAGGTCCGCTGGTCCGGCGGGCGGCACGTCTCATGAGACCGATCAGCAATCGGCGGGGATTTGTTTGGTCCCCAACGGGGCTGGACATCGCCTCGGGCAAGCCGGCCGGCGATTCGCTATTTGCGTTGGCGCCGGGCGACGAGCAACAAACGCTCGCCGACGGCAGCCCCCGGCCGCGACGGCGCGGCCTCAGCCTGAGCGCAGCTTAAAAACCTCTTCCGCGGGTCCTGACGGCGACTCCCGCGCTGGGATTCGCGGCCTGGAAGGGGGACGAACCCGGCACGAATCGGGATTGCGCCGATCGTTCACGCCGCGACAGGTTCGTCAACGCCGATCAGGCGGTCACCTTGCGCGGGCGACCGGGCTTGCGTTTCTCGGTAACCTCGGGCGCAGCCCCTGTGTCCTTGCTCTTCGCCTTACCCTTACCCTTGCCCTTGGCGACGGTCGGCGACTCGGGCGCGACCGTCTCGATTGTCTCGACGATCGCGTCGGGAGCGGCGACAATTTCGTTCACGTCGCTGCTCGAAGGCGCGGGCGGCGGCGCCTCGACCGTGTCTGCGCTCGCCAGCGGAGCGACGACCGAACTCTCGCGCATTTGCCCGAGGCCGATGGCCTTCGCCAATGCCGATCGTTGCGCGGCGTAATTGGGCGCGACCATCGGATAGTTCGAAGGCAAGTCCCATTTCGCGCGGTATTGCTCCGGCGTCATCCCGAGCGTCGCCAGATGTCGCCGCAGGGATTTGAACCGTTTGCCGTCATCCAGACAGATCAAATAGTCCGGTGTGACCGACTTGCGGATCGACACCGCCGGCGCCGGCGCATCGACGACGGCCGGCGGCGCCTCTGCGCCTTCCGCGAGCCTTTTCACCGCCGCATGCACCATCTCGATCACCGCGGCCAACTCACCCCTCGGCAGGGAGTTGTTCGATATGAACGATGTCACGATCTCGGTAGCCAGTTCAATCGGTTTCATTGTCGCCACGGCGCCCACCAAAACATGAGTTTCCCTCGGATATGCTTACGCTTGCGCCTCTGGCGCGTCGATGGCCTGGAGGTTTCCGACGAACTTTTGCACCTATATTATATACTATGCAACAAAACACACAAGCGAAATTAAAGACTCTACGCCATTGCACGATTCACGAGTTGTGGGCGAAGCGCGCCGACGGTTTAGAGCGGTTTCCAATCGACAAGCCCCAATGTCGGACCCATTTCAGCGTCGGCTGACTTAACTGTATACCCCGGCGAGGCGAGGATCAGGACGGACGCAACGTGCCGCGGCCCGGGATTCCCGCTTCCGAGCGTGTCGAACAACGCGGCAATGACGACGGCCGGTCCTGTTCCTCGGCTGTGGGAGCCGCCGAGCCCAAATCCGCCGACGCACGCGTCTGCCGCCGCAGCGCTCCGTCGGCCACGGAGACCCATTCATTTGCGGATTTCGACCAGCCGGTCGACATAGAGGCCGGGGGTGACGATCGCTTCCGGATCGAGCTCGCCGAGTTCGACGACCGTCTCCACCTGAGCGACGGTCGTCGTCGCCGCGGTCGCCATGATCGGGCCGAAATTCCGGGCGGTCTTGCGATAGATAAGGTTGCCCCAGCGGTCGCCCTTGAACGCCTTGATCAAGGCGAGATCGGCGCGGATCGGATATTCGAGCACGTAATTGCGGCCGTCGATCGTGCGCGTCTCCTTGCCCTCGGCGAGCAGCGTGCCATAGCCGGTCGGCGTGAAGAACGCGCCGATGCCGGCGCCCGCGGCGCGGATGCGCTCGGCGAGATTGCCCTGCGGCGCGACTTCCAGCTCCACTTCCCCGGCGCGATAGAGCGCGTCGAAGATGTAGGAATCGACCTGACGCGGAAACGAGCAGATCACTTTTCTCACCCGTCGGCGCTTCAGCAGCAGCGCGAGCCCGGTCTCGCCATTGCCGGCATTGTTGCTGACGATGGTCAGATCCTTGGCGCCTTGCTCGATCAGCGCGTCGATCAACTCGCTCGGCATGCCGGCCATGCCGAAGCCGCCGACCAGCACCGTCGCTCCGTCCTGTACGTCCGCCACCGCCTCGGCTGCGGTTGCGCGTCGTTTGTCGATCATGCTTTTTGGGCCTCCCCAGCGCTTTTCTCACCTTTCTGGCAGAAAATCGAGGGGCGGCTGGATAGGCGCGGCGGTGGGACTTGAAGCGGCAACCGCGTCGCTCATAATGACGCCGCTCCTTTGACGCGCCCTGCCAACTACGAACTCGCGGCCTGGACCGGCCGCCGCCACAGGATAGCCATGGCTCGACCCAAGCAGACCGCTCCGCGCTCCCCTCTCACGGCGGGCGAGATCGATGCTGCGTCTTACGCCGGAAGCAAGGAGCACAAGGCGGCGCGCTGGCGGGGCGGTCTTCCTGGCGCCAAAATCGGAAGGGGGGGCATCGCGAGGCGACCGAAAAGGCAGCTCACGTCGATATGCCCTCTATTGACAGCCGCGGATCAAAATCGGGCGACAGGGTGGGTGCGAGAGGCGCTGCGGCGGCAACAATACCGATACTACGACGGCGACAAGATCTACCCGAAACACATTTGGAGCCGGGATGAAAGCGGCCATTTTTGGTTCGGCTTCTACCTGAGCGGATTTCCTGGTAGCTATAAGGGATGGCCAATCGACGAGGCGGAGAAGCGTGAAGTATTCGATTGAGTGGCAGGAGGACGCGGAAAACGTGGCGCCGGAAGAGCGGGCGACGGTGGCGGACTTGCGAGTATGGCTCAATGAAATCAACGTCACGCAACACCTGAATGATGGCGTGGCCTGTGACCACGTCACGGTCGCGCTGTATGGCCTCATTCATGGCATCGTTCACGATTGGTGGACCATTTTCGGCGCGAGGGATCGCGATATCTCGCTGACCAAATATCGCAGCGGCTATCTGGTTCCCAACCTCAATTTTCGCTTCGATGGCGCGGTGTTCGAAATCGTGGCGAAGCAGCGCGTGTACAAGAACCCCGACGTGCGCTTCTGGGCGGGGCCCACCGCGATCATGCCTCGAGAAGAGGGCGAGGCCGAGCTCGGCGATTTGATTGAGACGGTGCTCTCTCGGCTCGACGCCGCCGGCATTCGAGAAACAGGCGCGCACCTTCGCTGGCGCCGAGTCCAGGCGTCACGCGGAACTCCGGAAGCGCTGTTCTGCGAAGCCTCGGGCGGCCTCGGGCTCGACCCCTATGAGATCGATGACGAAACCGCCGTCTTCATCGAGAACGCCGAGGTCCTTTTCGAGGGCGAACCGCTGGTGGAGTTCGTCACTGGCGCCGCGAATGTGAATCAATCCAGGCTTCTCGAATGGGTCCGGCGCCTGCTCGACGACAGGGGCTCTCAATACCGTGTTCCCGAACTGGAGGATGTGGTTCGGGACACAATGAACGCGAGCGCGCAGGATCGCCGCGACGCTTGGGTGACCGGATATCGCCGCGCGCGGGCGATGAGGCGTGTCTTACGGGTCGGTCAGGCGCAAAGGTTCGCATCGTTTCGAGACATCGCAAAATTGCTCGGCGCGGGCAGCAATTACAACCTGGCGCCTCGCGTCGATGGGATCAGGGCGCTTAGAAGCCAACGGCCGGACGGGCAACAAATCCATTTGCGTAACCATGGCGACTCCGCCGAAGCGCAAGCGCAACACCTTTTCGCGATGGCGCGAACTCTGGGCGACGCGGCTTGCTTCCCCGATCATGGGCTGGCCCCGATCAACGATCTGCACAACGCATACCGGCAAGCGGCGGGCCGCGCGTTCGCGGCTGAATTCCTCGCCCCAGTCGACGAGATTCGCTCGATGTTGCGAGACCAGCACGACTTGATGACGATCGCGGACGCGTTCGCGGTGTCGACCAGCGTCATCGAGTTGCAGATCGAGAACGCCCAGCGGATCGACGCCGCCTGCGCCTGACGCTCATTCTTGCCGGGAAAGACGCGGGTCGAAACGGGGCGCCGAGCCGTACGCGCGAAAATCAAGAATTTTGACGGCTACCAGAAATCCGCCCCCTCAACACTCCACCCAGTTCACCGCCAGCCCCCCCAGCGAAGTCTCCTTGTATTTGTGGCTCATGTCGCGGCCGGTCTCGCGCATGGTGCGGATCACCGAATCGAGGCTGACGAGGTGCTGGCCGTCGCCGCGTAGCGCGAGCGCGGCGGCGTTGACGGCTTTGACGGCGCCGAAAGCGTTGCGCTCGATGCAGGGGATCTGCACCAGCCCGCCGATCGGATCGCAGGTGAGGCCGAGGTGGTGCTCCATCGCGATCTCGGCGGCGTTCTCGATCTGCGCGTTGGAGCCGCCGAACGCGGCTGCCAGCCCCGCCGCCGCCATCGACGAGGCGACGCCGACTTCGCCCTGGCAGCCGACCTCGGCGCCGGAAATCGACGCATTCAGCTTGAACAGAGCGCCGATCGCGGTCGCGGTGAGCAGGAAGGTCTCCATCCCCTCGAGGCTCGCGCCCGGTATGAAATCCCGGTAATACCTGAGCACCGAGGGCACGACGCCCGCCGCGCCATTGGTCGGCGCGGTGACGACGCGGCCGCCCGCGGCGTTCTCCTCGTTGGCGGCCATCGCGAACACGCTGAGATATTCCATCACTTCGTGCGGAACGCTGGCGTTGCGCCGCCGGGACTCTTCCAGTTGCGCGTAGACCGTCGCGGCGCGGCGCCTCACCTTGAGGCCGCCCGGCAATTCGCCGCGCTGGCCCAGGCCGCGCTCGACGCAGGCGAGCATCGCCTCGCGAATCTGTCGCAGATGCGCGGCGACCTCGGCGTCGGGGCGGCGAGCGCGCTCGTTGGCGAGTTGCATACCGGCGATCGTCATGCCGGACCGCGCGCCCAGCGTCAGCATTTCCGAGCCGTTGGCGTAGGGGAAGGGATCGGGCGCGCCGCTTTCGGCGCCGCCGCCTTCCTCGCCTTCGCGCACGACGAAGCCGCCGCCGACGGACAGCCAGCGCTCCTCGAACAGCACGCCGCCGTCGCGATCCAGCGCACGAAAAGCGACTGTGTTGGGATGCGCGGGGGGCGGGTTGAGGGTGTCGAACACGATGTCCCGGCCAAGCGCGAACGGGACATAGGTCTCGCCCAGAATCAGGGGCTCGCCGGCCAGCGCATGAGCGTAAACGGCGTCGGCGGCGTCGGGATCAATATTGTCGGGCGCAAACCCCTGCAATCCGAGCACGATGGCCTTGTCGGTGGCGTGCCCACGCCCGGTCCAGGCGAGCGAGCCGAACAGCGTCGCCTCGATGCGGCGCACCTGCGAAACGATGCCCTTGGCGGAAATCCCGTCGCGAAACGCCTTGGCCGCCTTCATCGGCCCGACCGTGTGCGAGGAAGAGGGGCCAAGGCCGATCTTGAAGAGATCGAAGACGCTGATCATGTCGCCTCGTCGTCAAGGGGGTGGCGCGCGCCTCGCGGCCTCGGTCAGGAACGCAACGGCATAGTCGGCGAACGACCGCCAGACTTCGACGCGGAACTGCCGCGCTCCCCTACGCCATAGCACGATTTCCGCCTTGGAGAGCATCGTGCGCGTCGCTTCTCCCACGGGAAAAGCCGCAAGACTGAGATCGAGCGGACATCCCGCGTTCAACGCGCGCGCGGCGTTCGGGCCTTGAAGATCCAAGCCGAGTTGACGTTGCGAAATATTGACGAGGCTGTGCGGCCCGGCGCCGAGGGCGGCCTCCAAATCGACGCCGAGAGCTTCGGGCGTCTCGCCTTCCGCGATCAGCAGCCATTCGTCGGGGCCAAGCCACAGAGCCGCGTGGGCGTCCGCTGCGTTGGCGCGGCGGGGCTCGAGCGGCGGCGCCGCGCCAAATCGCTTTCCCACGCGAGCCGCGGCGTCGCGCGAACCCCGCAGGATGAATCGCGCCGCGCGCGGCGCGACGCGGAGGCTGAAATCATCGCCTCGAGGCAAAGCGGCGCGATCGAGCGGACCGCGACTGAGGAGCGCGCTAACCATCGAGGCGAGTCCCTTTCTTGTCGTAGAAGATGGGATCGGTCACCGAGACCGGAATCGCGGCGTCGCCGAGCCTGACGAACAACCCCTCGCCCATGCGCGAACGGCCGGATTCGACGACGGCGAGCGCGATGGAGCGGCCGAGCGCCGGGCTCGCATAGGCGGAAGTCACGTGGCCAATCGCCTGGGTCGAGCCGCGTTTGGCGACGATCTGCGCGCCTTCCCCCAGCACGAGTCGTGCGTCGTCGGTGAACAGGCCGACGAGTTGCTTGCGGTTGGGCGCGATCATGTCCGGCCGCCGCAGCGAGCGTTTGCCGACAAAATCCTTCTTCGCCTTGCCGATTGCCCATTCCAGCCCGGCGTCGGCGGGCGTCATCGTGCCGTCGGTGTCCTGCCCGACGATGATGTAGCCTTTCTCCGCACGCATCACGTGCATCGCTTCGGTGCCGTAGGCGACGGCGTCCATGTCGCGGCCGGCGTCCCACAGCGCCGCCCAGATCGAGCGCGCATATTCCGGCGCGATATTGATTTCAAAGCCGAGTTCGCCGGTGAAGCTGACGCGCATCAACCGGGTCGGCGCGCCGCAGAAACGGCCCTCGCGCAGGCTCATGTGCGGCATCGCCTCACGCGAAAGGTCGATCCCCTCGACGAAAGGCGCGATCAGGTCGCGGGCGCGGGGCCCCTGGACGGCGATCACCGCCCATTGCTCCGAGGTCGAAGTCAGCCAGACCTTGAGTTCGGGGAACTCGGTCTGGAGGTAATCTTCCATGTGGTGCAGCACCCGCGCGGCGCCGCCGGTCGTGGTCGTGACATGGAAACGGTCGGGCGCGAGGCGCGCGATGACGCCGTCGTCCATGATGAAACCCTGCTCGTTGAGCATCACGCCATAGCGGCAGCGGCCGACTTCGAGCTTGGCCCAGGGGTTGGTGTAGAGCTTTTCCAGCAATTTCGCCGCGTCGGGGCCGACGACCTCGATCTTGCCGAGCGTCGAGGCGTCGAACAGGCCGACCGTCTCGCGCGTCCGCCGGCATTCGCGCGCCACCGCGGCGTGCATATCCTCGCCGCGCCTGGCGAAATACCAGGCGCGTTTCCACAGGCCCACGTCCTCGAACGCCGCGCCGTGCTCCTCGGCCCAATCGTGGATCGCCGTGCGGCGGATCGGATCGAACAGATCGCCGCGTGAGGCGCCGGCGAAAGCGCCGAAGCTGACGGGCGTATAGGGCTGACGGAACGTGGTGAGACCGACTTGCGGCAAGGGTACGTCGAGCGCCTTGGCGGCGATGGCCAGCGCGTTGAGGTTCGACGTCTTGCCCTGGTCGGTCGCCATGCCCGTCGTGGTGTAGCGCTTGACGTGCTCGATCGAGCGCATGCCCTCGCGCACCGCGAGCCGGATGTCCTTGGCGCAGACGTCGTTCTGGAAATCGACGAACGCCTTGGCCTGATCCGCGCCCGCGCCACTGGCGTCGCCAAGGAAGCCGCCAAGCGTGTCCGGCGCATTTTCGGTCGTATAGGCCGCTGCCGCCGCCGCGAAGCCGGTCGCCCGCGCCGCCTCGGCGCCGGCGAGGGCGCCGGAGTTCAAGGCTTCGCCGAGCCCGAATTCGCCCTTGCAGGCGCCGGCCGAGCGCTCGCGCTGCACGGACGCGCCGGGCAGGAAGATCCCGCGCGCTTCGTCCCACACGACCTTGCCGCGCGACTGCGAATGGAGATGCACGCTTGGCGTCCAGCCGCCCGACACCAGCAACGCGTCGCAGGAAATCGTCTGCGTTCCCGAGGCGGTTTCCACCTTTGCGGCGCTGACGGCGAGCTTGCCCAGCGCGCCCGCGATCCGGGCGCCCGTGACGATAGTGAGCCCGGCCTCGCGCGCCCGGCGCGGTTGTTCGCCGTCCGCGCTGTCGCGCAGATCGAAGATGCCGGCGACTTCGACGCCGGCGCCGTGAAGGTCGAGCGCGACGCGGTAGGCGCTGTCATGCGCGGTGGCGATGACGACGCGCTTGCCGACTTGCGCGCCGTGGCGGCGAAGAAAAACCCGCGCGGAATCGGCGAGCATGACGCCGGGGCGGTCGTTGTCGGGGAACACCAGCGGGCGCTCGATGGCGCCGCAGGCGAGCACGACCTCGCGCGCCCGCACTTGCCACAGCCGCTCGCGCGGCGCGTCCGGGTTCGCTTCCCGCTCTTGCGCCGAGACGATTTCGGCGAGGCCGAGGAAATTCTCGGCGTAATAGCCGAAGGCCTGCGTGCGCGGCATCAGGCGCACATTGGGCAGCGCGGCGAGTTCGGCGAGCGTCGAGGACAGCCAGACTTGCGCGGCAACGCCGTCGATCGTCGCGTGCGCCTCGGAAAGCAGCGAACCGCCGAATTCCAGGCTGTCGTCGCAGAGGATGACCCGGGCGCCGCTCAGCGCCGCCGACTTGGCCGCCGCGAGCCCGGCAGGCCCTGAGCCGACGACCAGCACGTCGCAATGCTCGAAATATTGCGCGTAGCAATCCGGATCGGGTTCGGTCGGCGCGGCGCCGAGGCCCGCGGCGCGGCGAACGATCGGCTCGAAGACATTGAGCCACGCCCAGTTCTTGCCGAACCAGTTGGGGCCCATGAAGGTCTTGTAATAGAAGCCGGCCGAGAACAGCGGCGAGAGCGCGTCGTTGACGCCGCCCATGTCGTACTTCAGCGAAGGCCAACGATTTTGGCTCCTGGCCACCAGCCCTTGCGTCAGCGGAATTTGCGTCGCCCGCAGATTGGGCGTGAAGCGGCCGGGCCCTTCGACGAGGCCGACCAGCGCGTTCGGCTCTTCCGCGCCGGCGCTCAACAGCCCGCGCGGGCGGTGATATTTGTAGGAGCGCCCGACTAGCTTGACGCCGTTGGCCACCAGCGCGGAGGCGAGCGTGTCGCCGTGATAGCCGCTGTAGGACTTGCCGTCGAAAGTGAATTCGAGCGGGCGGCCGCGGTCGATGCGGCCGCCGGCGCTCAGGCGAAAGCGCTGGCTCATCGGCCCGTCTCCTTCGGCGCTTGCGGATCGGGGCGCGGCTCGCCGGCGCGATAGGTCGTCAGGATCTTGTCGCTGATGGTGTCGCGCAGGCAGTTGAAGAACCGCCCGCACCCCGAGACGTGCCGCCAGCGTTCGGCGATCACACCCTTGGGATTGGCGCGAAAATACAGGTATTCGGACCAGGTCTTGTCGCCGGCGGTCTCGGGGTCGAGCGGGCGCGCGACATGGGCCTCGCCGGCATGGCGAAACTCGATTTCGGGCCGCGAGGTCTCGCAATAGGGGCAGGGGATCAGCAGCATGGGAGCCTCAATGCGCCACGGCGGCGGCGGCGGCTTCGTCGATCAGCCGCCCCGTTCGGAACCGGTCGAGCGAGAACGGCGCGGCGATCGGGTGCGGTTCGCCCTTGGCGACCGTATGGGCGAACACATGTCCCGATCCCGGCGTCGCCTTGAAGCCGCCGGTGCCCCAGCCGCAATTGACGAACAGCCCGGGAACCGGCGTCTTGCCGATGATCGGCGAGCGGTCGGGCGTCACGTCGACGATGCCGCCCCAGTTGCGCAACATCCGCATGCGCCGCACGTTGGGGAACAATTCGCAGATCGCGTCCAGCGTATGGGTGGCGATGTGCAGACCGCCGGTCTGCGAATAGGAGGTGTAGGCGTCCGTGCCGGCGCCGATGACCAGTTCGCCCTTGTCGGATTGCGACATATAGGCGTGGATCGTGTTGCTCATCACGACGCAGGGCATGATGGGCTTGATCGGCTCGGAAACCAGCGCCTGCAATGGATAGCTTTCCAGCGGCATGCGCACGCCGGCCATGCCCATCAGCACGGAGGTATGCCCGGCGGCGACGATTCCGACTTTCTTCGTCGCGACGAAGCCGCGCGTCGTCTCCAGCCCGGCGACCGCGCCGGACGGGTCGCGGCGGATGCCGGTGACTTCGCAGTTCTGAATGATATCCACGCCGCGCCCGCTGGCGCCGCGCGCGTAGCCCCAGGCGACCGCGTCATGGCGGGCGGTGCCGCCGCGCCGCTGCAAGGCGGCGCCGACGATCGGATAGCGGATCGTTCTGGAGATGTTGAGGATCGGGCAGAAGGCTTTCGCCTCCTCCGGGGAAATCCATTCGTTGTCGATGCCGGCGAGGCGATTGGCGTGGACGTGGCGCTTGAATACCTGAACGTCATGCGCATTGTGCGCGAGCATCATCACCCCTCGCGCGGAATACATGACGTTGTAGTTGAGCTCCTCGGACAGGCCCTCCCAGAGTTTCAGCGCATGCTCGTAGATCGCCTGCGACTCTTCCCAGAGGTAGTTGGAGCGGATGATGGTCGTGTTTCGCCCGGTGTTGCCGCCTCCGAGCCAGCCTTTTTCGACGACGGCGATGTTCGTCAGGCCATGCTCCTTGGCCATGTAATAGGCGGTGGCGAGGCCATGTCCGCCGGCGCCGACGATGATGGCGTCATAAGCGGCCTTGGGCTCGGGCGAGCGCCATTGCTCGGGCCAGCCCTGGTTGCCGGCGAGCGCTTGTCGCGCAACGTTGAGAAAGGAGAATCGCAAGGCGGGCGTCCTGTTGGCAGACAACGACGGTGCCCTGGCGACGCGCGCGACGCCAGAAGATTCGCGTCAAACGGCTTGAAGCTTTGCGACAGTGGACGGCGCGTCGCCCCAGCGCTTACGGAACTCCCGCGTGAAATGCGCGCTGTCGGCGAATCCGGCCAGCGAAGCGGCGTCGCCGACGCGCCGGGCGCCCTTGGTGATCAGCCAGCGGCCGTAGTCCAGACGCATCGCGCGATAGGCCGAGGCCGGCCCGACGCCCATTTCGGCGAGAAAACGACGCTCCAGTTGCCGCGCGCTGATTCCGAGCAGCGCGGCGATCCTGGCGACCGGCCTGGGCTCGGAAAGGTTCTGCTCCATCAGCAGGATGGCGCGGCGCACCTTTTCGTCGCGCACCGAGCGCGCCAGCGAAGGCATCGGCTGCGGCGTGGTCTCGTTGCGCGGCGTATCGATCAACAGCACCCTCAGGCTTTTCCGCGCCGCCTCGGCGCCGAGGCGGCGCTCGATCAGGGCGGCGGCGAGATCGGCGACGCCGGCGCCGCCCGAGCACGTAATTCGGTCGCGGTCGATGAGGTAGAGCCGGTCGGTCACCGGCGCGACGTCGCCGAACTCTTGCAGAAAGTCGTCGCGGTGGAACCAGCTGACGCAAGCGCGCCGGCCTTGGAGCAGGCCGGCGCGGGCCAGAATGAAGGAGCCCGTGCAGACGCCGATCAGCGTGACGCCGGCCGCCGCCGCGTCGCGCAAATAGCGCAGCGTCGCTTCGTCGACCTGCGGCCCCGGCCGCAACAGCCCGCCGACGACAACGAGATAATCGAACCCTTTGGCGTCGATCAGGCCAGACGTCCCCGACACCTCCACCCCGCAACTCGCCCGAACCGGCCGCCCCGTCGACGACATCACCGTCCAGCGGCAATGGATCTGCCGGCTGCGGTCGCCTTCGTCGGAAGCGAGGCGCAGGGCGTCGACGAAGCAGGAGAAGGCGGTGAGGGTGAACTGATGTGCGAGCACGAAGCCGACGCGAAGCCGCGCCTGCGTTTCGGGGGAGTCGTCGTGTGGGGACATGAGGCAAGTTCGCCTGGGGCTGGGCGGGAGTCAACGCGGGTTGTGGCCGGCTCGCACCGCGCGCCGCAGGAATTGACGCCTTGGTTACACGGAACTGCGCCTCTCCCCTTCGTTTCGACGCTCTTCGGCTGACGCGGTGGACAGACAGCCATACCCATATAGGCTGGACATCATGGCGATGCGAGGCGCGGGCTGGCCGGGCGTGAACGTGAAGCTTCGGGCCGTCCCAAGCCGGGGGCGCCTCGGAGGAAGGAACTGGGTTCCCGCGCGCTTGAAAAAATGCGCGAGCCCAAAATCCGATTGGACGATTGACGATATCGAACGCGCCTGTCGGCAACTCGGCATGGTCTGTACCCCGCCGAGCAGCGGTTCGCACTACAAGGTGTCGAGCCTGGTGCTGGACGGGGCTTTGACCGTCCCAGCGAGAAGACCTATCAAAGTATTCTACATAAAGGAATTTCTGGCTCTCGCAGATGCACACATCCACCGCGCAAAGGAGGCTGAGGATGACTAACATGCAATATCCCATCGTCGTTCGCGCGCTGTCCGAAGATGATGGCGGCGGATATCTGGCGCTTGCGCCGGATCTGAAGGGATGCATGGGGGACGGCGCCACCCAGGAAGAAGCCATTGCCGACGTCAGATTGGCGATAAATGAATGGTGCGCGGAAGCCGTACGTTTTCAGCGACGAATACCCGAGCCTGATTCTCACGTT
>Ga0302319_10010502_pt1 | contig 17634 bp, 17 predicted proteins | sample Bog_T0_2_FD_203319 | JGI IMG/M metagenome (GOLD analysis project Ga0302319, IMG submission 203319) | Peat permafrost microbial communities from Stordalen Mire near Abisko, Sweden - Bog_T0_2 | ecosystem: Environmental > Terrestrial > Soil > Wetlands > Peat | place: Sweden: Abisko, Stordalen Mire...
GCGTCGGCGGTGACGCTAGATTTCGGGGGCCAAGACATCGGTACAGCGGCAAGCAGCCTTCCCTTGCAAATTACCAATACCGGCACCGGCCCGGTGAATATCGGCGCGATCAAGATTACCGGCACGAATGCCGCCGACTTTGCTATCGATCCGTTAACTAATGCAACTTGCGGCACGGCAACTTTACCGGGAAGCACCTGTACTGTTTATGTTTCCTTCACCCCGAGCGTGAACGGGCCGGAAACCGCGACGCTCACTGTGACCAGCGATGCCTCGACGGGGCCGATCCTGGTGTCGCTGCTGGGAGAAGGCCAAAAAGTTGTGACGCAATTGAATGCTAGCGAGTCGAAATTAGACCTGGGCATTCAAACGATCGGCAGCACCGGTCCGGTTGGATCATTCACCATTACAAATAACGGAGATACGGTGGTTACTTTTTATCCAAGCAGCATGACGGGGGCGGGAGCAGGGAGCTTTGTGGTCACGCAAAACACCTGCACCGCTACTCTTGCGCCGGGGGGCGTTTGCTCGATGAGCGCGGCCTTCGCGCCATCAACCACCGGGGTGTCGGTGGCAGCGTTGAATATCAATAGCACAGCGAGTCCAATCACTGTTTGGCTAACGGGAACAGGAATCGTGCAGTAAAAGTCACATGCTACGCTTGACGGCCAGGGGCCCGAAGGCTTGGCAGACGGGCATGAGTTGCATGACGTTGACGTTCATGTGCGGCGGGAGCGTTGTGACCCAGTGAATCGCCGTGGCGATATCCTCGGCGGTGAGCGGCTGGGTGCCTTCATATACCGCGGCGGCTTTGGACTTGTCGCCTTTGAAACGGACCTCGGAGAACTCGGTGCCGCCGCAGAGACCGGGTTCGATGTTAGTAACTCGGATGGGCGAACCTAGTAAGTCGGCGCGGAGATTCTGGCTGAACTGATGGACGAAGGCCTTGGCGGCTCCATAGACGTTGCCGCCGGGGTAGGGGAATTCGCCCGCTACGGAGCCAAGGTTGATAATGTGGCCGCGGCCGCGCTCGAGCATGCCGGGCAGGAGCAGGCGGGTGCAATACATGACGCCGCGGATATTGCTATCGACCATGGCGTCCCAATCGTCGAGACTGGCGGTGGGTGCGGGATCGAGGCCGATGGCACCGCCGGCGTTATTGACTAAAACATCGACCGCCGCGAATTCGGCGGGGAGAGTAGAGATGGCGTGTTCGACCTGTTTTCTGGAGCCGACATCGAAAGTGAGCGGCAAGAAATTGGGGCCGATCTCCTGGGCCAATTCGGTGAGGCGATTGGCGCGGCGGCCAGTGCCGATGATCTTTGCGCCATCATGGGCGAATTTGCGGGCGGTCGCCTGGCCGAAGCCGGCGGTAGCGCCGGTGATGAAGATGGTCATGTATTACATAATAGAAGGCGCCTTTCCTAGAGGCCCAAGCGCCGAGATGAGTCTCGGCGCTATCAAGACACGAGTGTCTGCGCCACATAGGGGCCGGTTAGGCAGTGGCGGATTTGGTGAGTGGAGCGGCCTCGGTTTGAACGGTGGTGGCAATGCCGAGATCAGCCTGCACGACACTGGTCGCGAGGCCGAGCTGCTCGGCAATTTCGTTAACGCTTAAGCCTTGCTGCTGCAGCAAAGTGGCTTGCGCGGTGATTGAGAGAACAGCCGTGTCTTGCGCGGGTGCGGTGGTGACGACAGGGGCATGCGGTTGAACGTGCGGTCTATATTCAAAGACCGGATTTCCGCTGGTATTTGCAGTGAGTCCGTTTGTTGCTTCGATGGGCATTTTAGGACCTCCTACGGGATACATCGCACCGTAGATTTGAAATTTCAGGAGAATTGGAGTCGAGTTTGGGTAGGAAAAATACGGGGGCAGAGAGGCGGCGCTGCCGCGTGTGTTAGCCTGAAAAGCGTTCCTCTGAACACGCTAAGTCCGTTCAGTTTGCGGACCGGTAAGACCCAAGTCATGTCGCTGCAAGTTTTTTTGCAAGCTCAAATTTCCGGGACAGAACAGTTCCTGGCCGCTCAGTCCGATGAGCACCAGGACTCACTGGCGGATTTGATGGGGCGTTGTGCATGGCTGACGTTGGCATGTGAAGTTTTGCCGAGAGCGCTGCTGGCTGAACTGAAGCTTTCGCCGATGCTGCTCGGTTCGAGCAGCGCGGAGCAATTCCTGCTGGTACTGGCTGAAGAAGACGTTGCGCGCGCGAATGGTTTTTTGACGCGGGCGGCGGACGAAATCGGCAAGCTTTCCGGAAATACGCTGCGGTTGGTTTGGGCCAGCACGGAGAATCTGGGAGCTTGGCCGATTGCCCGAAAGCGGCTCGACGATGCTCTGCTGGCTAAGACGGTCGCGCCGCTGGCGGCAGCCGGTACGGATATCACGCAGGTGTTTGCGGCGTACAGTTCGACCGAGCCCGAAACGGGCGATTCGTATTTCGAAACTTTGGCGCATGGTTTACCGACAGCGAAGAAAGTAGGGTGGCACAGTGAACATCCGGCGCAGTTGGTTTGGGATGGCGGGCAATATTCCTGGACGTTGAAAGAGCAATCGGGCGCAGACGACGATGGCATTCTGCTGCCGCGGCGTTTTGCGATGGATGAGAACGGCACTCATCCCGTGACGCTGCCGGAGTTAGCGCAGCGCGCGAGTGGCGCTCACCGCTGGGGTATTTTGCGCGGTGATGTGGATCATTTCGATGGGCAACTGCGACGCGTGGGATCGATTGAGGAACACATTCACCTCTCGGTGCTGTTCAAGGAATTTTTCGCAGGCGAGTTGGCGCTGCTGTGTACGCTGCCGGATTTCTGGCGCAAGGTGAGTATTCTGTATCGGGGTGGCGAAGATTTTGCGGTGATCGGCGCGTGGGACGCCTTAGTGCCGCTGGCGCGCGAACTACAGCGGCTGTTTGAAAAATTTGTCGAACAAAACGCCGCGACGTTTCCGAGCCTGGAGGCGCGCAGCATCAGCATGGCGATGGCGATCGCGCCGGATATAGCGACGCCGGCGGGTGCGGTGTTTCAAGAAGCGGGCGTTCAGCTGCAAGCGGCTAAAGCGAGCGAGGTGGGCGGCTTCCGGCTGTTTGACCGGACGCTTGAATGGAAACGTTTGGCCGATGCCGAAGAGTTGAAGAGCGCGCTGATGCGGCTGGTGAAGGATTTCCGTTTTTCGGCGGATTATGTTCACGATTTGGCGTCGGTTTATCGAGAATCGTTTTCGGCGCGCGCGCAACGGCGCGGCAAGGCGGTGAAAATCGACAAGCCGTGGCGGACGTTCATGCGGTTATCGACGGTGATCCCGCAAGGGCGCGGCAAAGAATTGAATAATGTCCGCAATGCGGTGATTACGAATTTAGTAGGGAAAAAGACAACTGGGTTGAAGCTGCGGCCTTCCGGACGAGTGGGGCTGGAGTGGGCGCGGCTGGCCGCCGGCGATAAGTAGTTAACACAAGGACTGAGCAATGGCTGAATTAGAAGAGAAGAAACCCGAGGAGCGCAAAGGCGGAGAGAATCGTCCACCGCGCGAGGGACAGCGTGAAGGCAGAGGTGCGCCCGGAGGCGGTGGTCCGCGTGGTGAAAATCGTGGACCCGGCGGCGGCGAGCGCGGCCGGGGCGGGCCAGGTGGAGAACGCGGCGGCGAGCGCGGGCGCGGACCGGGCGGCGGACCCGGCGGAGACCGGCGCGGCGATGGGCCGGCCGAGATGGATCTGGAGAAATTGATTGCCGATCCGTTGTATCTCGACAATCAGGCGCACGTAGTGGTGAGCCGGATGCGCGATATGGATTCGGGCACGAAGAGCCAGTTGCGGCGGCTTTATAATGCCGTGCGGCGGGCGACGCGTGCGCCGGAAGGCGAGCGACAGCACGAGTTCGTAATGGTGCGCGCGCGTTTGGCTTACACGATTGCGCGCCACTCCTTGCGCAGCTTGGACGCGCTGGAGCGCTTGCTGCTGCAGGTTACGCGCAAGAACGATACGCGCGGCTACGAACGTTTCCGCGATCTGTTTGAAGCCATCATTGCTTATAACGAATAAGGTTTACTCATGAGTTCTCACACCGCGGACACCGCACTTACGTTTTTGGGGAAGCTGATTTTGGAAGGAGAGATCCATTGCCAGACCGGCTTGCATATTGGGGCGGGCAAAGGCTCGCTCGAAATCGGCGGCGCCGATAATCCAGTCGTGAAGGATGCCTTTGGCATTCCGTACATTCCGGGCAGTTCGCTGCGCGGGCGCTTGCGCGCACTGCTGGAACAGACCATGGGGCTGGCGATTCCAAGCGAACTGGTGTACTTGTCGAAGCGCAAAGGCCAGGAAGTACGCATCCATCAAAGCGATCGCGCGGACGATGAAATTTGCGTGTTGTTTGGACGCAACCCGGGGCGCGCCGATAAGGTGACGGGCGAAGCGCTGGAAGGCGCGACCGCCACGCCGGCGCGCTTGACGGTGTACGATGCGCCGCTGGTGGTGGATAGCATCACGCCGCAAATGCGCGAAAATCTCGACGACGAATTAACCGAAGTGAAGAGCGAAAACGCGGTGGACCGCATCACGTCGCAAGCGAATCCGCGCACGCTCGAGCGCGTGCCGGCGGGAGCGCGCTTCAAGTTCCGCATGGTGATGGATATGCTGTGCGAAGAAGACAAGCCGTTAGTGGCGCGCGTGGCCGAAGGCTTGCGCCTGCTAGAAGACGATGCTTTGGGCGGAGGCGGAAGCCGCGGCAACGGGCGGGTGGCGTTTGGCGGTTTGAATCTGCTGTGGCGCGGCAAGGATTATTACGCCAAGGGCGCGGCGGAGGCGAGCTTGCTTGCAGGAGCCGATCTGGCCGCTTTTCAACAACTCGCCAGTGCCGAGGACTTCAGCGCGAAGCTAGCTTAAGATGCAGCCAGGGCTTTTGATACGGCTGCGTCCGCTGGGTGCTTGGCGCTTTGGACCGGCGGACGGTGGTCACGACCAGGTAGACACGCTCTATCGCAGCGACCGCTTGTATTCGGCGGTGACGCTGGCGATGCAGCGCTTGGGATTTCTTGATGAATGGCTGGAGTCAACGGCCGGCGCGGCGAAGCCAGCGGTGGTGTTCAGTTCGCTCTACCCATTTCAAGGCGATACGCTGTATGCGATTCCGCCGGCGAATTTGTGGCCGCCGCCGCAGCCTTTATTGAATACGCCAAGCCCGGTATTTCTGGCAAAGATCCGCTGGAAGAGCGCCCGTTTTGTGCCGTTGAGCGTGATCGATTCGCTGATTACGGGCCAGCCGATTCTGGCTGACCAGTGGCTGCCCGATGCGGAAAGCGGCTGTCTGCTGCGGCGCGACCGGCCGAGTTCCAGCCCGTTTCGCGTGGTGGTGCGAAGCGCCGCGGCGGTGGATCGATTGAACCAGACGAGCGATGAAGTAAGGGCGCTGGCTTGTGTAGAGTTTGAACAGAGCGCCGGCTTATGGACGGTGGCGCGCTTTGCCGGTACCGGCGAAGAGCAAGCATGGAGCAGCCGTTTGCAAGCGGCGCTGCGCTTATTGAGCGATTCCGGATTCGGCGGCGGACGCGCGCGCGGCTGGGGCCAAACCCAAGCGGCTGAGTTTCAAAGCGGCGGGTGGCCGGGAATATTGTTGCCTAAGCTGGGGCGGCTGTTGCGCAATGCGCCCGCGGTGGCGGCGGAGGAAAGCAGTGCGCTTTACTGGCTGCTATCGCTTTATTCGCCGGCTGATGCGGACAAAGTGGATTGGAGCGGCGGGAACTATTCGCTGGCGACGCGGGGCGGACGGGTGGAAAGCCTCAGCGGTTCAGGCGCGTTGAAGAAGACGGCGCGCATGGTGGGCGAGGGGTGCGTGTTAGCGGCTAGCAGCGAACCGGTGGGTGCGGCGGTGAATGTCGCGCCGGATGGTTTTGCGCATGCGGTTTATCGATCGGGTTTAGCGCTGGCTTTACGGTTGCCAGTGGTGCAGGTGCAGTTGCCGGAAGAGAAGCCTTCGCTGGAGCCGGAAGTGTTAGCGCCCGCAACCATGGACGAAGAAACCGAAGAGACGGCGCGGAAAGTGGAAGAGGTTGTGGCGCCTGAGCAAGCTGAGGTCGCTGACGCTCCCGGCTCCGAGTCCAATGGTGAGGCGGCGGCGGATGAGGGCGCTGAACCGGTGCAGACAGCGCCTGCGGTGGACGAACGAACGCCGCGGAAAGAAGAAGACGTGGATGAGCCGCCGGTAGCTGAGCCGCCAGTGGATGAACCTGCCGTGGATGAACCTGCCGTGGATGAACCTGCCGTGGATGAGCCGCCAGTAGATGAGCCGCCAGTGGATGAGCCGGCTGAACCGACAGAACCTGCTGCTGAGGGGGAGCCGCCGCATGAAGTATAAGCTCACAGCACTCACGCCGCTGCTGGTCGGCGACGGCCAGGAACTTTCGCCCATCGACTACATGGTTTGGAAAGACCAGGTCAACGTGCTCGACCAAACGCGCATTTTCAAACTGCTTGCGCGCGGCCCAAGGCTGGAAGGCTATCTGACGCAATTGCGCAAAGCCACCAAACTCGATTTCGCTTCGTGGGGCGGCTTCGCGCAAAACTTTTCGCAGCGCCGGATTCCGTTCGAAGCGCCGGAAGCGGCGGCGGCATGGAATAGCGCGCCACCCGAATCTTTGTTCATTCCGACTTTCGCGGCCAACTACCGCGGCGCTTATCTGCCCGCGTCGGCGCTCAAAGGCGCTTTGCGCACGGGCTTGGTTTTTTCGCGCTGGTCGGCGGGCGTGATTGAGCGCACCGCCGCTGCCCTGGAAGGCGACCGGTTGCCGCGCAGAGCGGGCGAAAGCGCCGAAGGCAGCGCGCACGCCTCGCAGATGCGCCTTTTGGGAATTGCCGATAGTGAGCCGGTTCCGGTTAGCGCTTTTAAGATTTATGTTTCGCGCACCGCGTCGCTCGACGTGCGGCAAGCCGGCAATCCGCAACTTGTCTGGAAAGTCGCGGGGCGCGGCAGTGTGGCGGCGCAGCGTGTGAACGAAGCCACGCCGGTGTTCGCGGAGATGGCCGTACCCGGAACGGAATTCGCCGGCGCTTGGCAGGAACATACATTTCTGCAGCAGCCGGAATTGGCGCGCAGTCTTGGTTGGCGCGGCGCGCCGCAGCTCGATACCTTTGTGACGGCGGCCAATCAATTCGCCGCTTCGCAACTCGGCCTGCAGGCCCATTACGCGCAGGCCAGCGGTTTAGCGGGCTTACAGCAAACCATTGCGCAGTTGCAAGCCGAGCTCGAAGCAGCGCAGGGCGTTGCGCTTTCCTGTCTTCTTTGTTTAGGCTGGGGCGGCGGTTTCTTGAGCAAAACCAGTTTCCATGGCACGGATTCAGACGCTTACCGCAAAATTCTGCGTGCGGTGCCGTCCATTGGGCGCGCTATTCGCGAGCAAGTGCCATTCCCCAAGACGCGGCGCGTGATCTTCGCGCAAGGTAAACCCGCCACTCTGCCTGGTTGGGCCAGACTCAGCTTGGGAGGGTAGTAGGCTGACGTTACTGCTCCTGGACAAGCGCGACTCAGTTAGGCGCGTAATCGGGTTATGATGGACTGTGGGGGTTTCCCACTAAAGCAACACTAGGTCCCGAAGAGGGTCAATCATGCAGAGTGCCATATACAACCCCTATTTTGGGTTTAGCGAAAACCCGTTCAACATCAGTCCAGATCCGGAATTTTTATACCGCAGCCCGCAGCACGAAGAGGCACTGGCGAACCTGATTTATGGCGTACGGAGCCGCAAGGGCTTCATCGTTTTGACGGGCGAAGTGGGCACCGGCAAGACGACCATGCTGGAGTGCCTGCGCGATTATCTGGACACCATGCGCACCGAGTTTGCATTCATTTTTAACTCGCGCTTGAACCCGGATCAATTCTTCGAAATGATGGCATTCGATTTCGATTTGGAGTGCGACCGCAAATCGAAAACGGATGTTTTGTTCGCGCTCAATTCGCTGCTTATCGCGCAGGCCGAAAAGGGTCGCACTTGCGTGTTGCTGGTGGATGAAGCGCACAACCTGGAGTGGGAAGTGCTAGAAGAAATCCGCTTGCTGGGCAATCTGGAAAATCGCGGCGGCAAGCTGTTGCAAATTATTTTAGCAGGACAACCGGAACTCGACCGCAAGTTGGACGCGCCGAATTTACGGAATTTGAAACAGCGCATTGTGCTGCGCTGCAATTTGAATCCGCTTGAACCGGAAGAAGCCATCGGCTATATTGAAACCCGCCTGGCGCGCGCCGGCATGCCGGAGCAGACGGTTTTCTCCGCTGAATTGCTGGAAGAAATTTACAAGCGTTCGCGCGGCATTCCACGCGTAATCAACCTGATTTGCGACAACCTGCTGGTAACGGCCTTCGCCATGGAACGCAAGACTTGCACGGTTGAGATGCTGGATGAAGTTTGCCAGGATCTGCGTTTGGAGTGGCCTGGTTCCAACCGCGAGCGCCGCGGACGTTCGCGCTACGGTTTGGACGAAGATCATTTTCCGGATTCCATCAACGCGCGTGGCGACTAGCTGGTGACCCGCATCCGGGCAGCCGTTTTACGCGAGACCGGGCTGCCTTCTCCTTTTGCGCGATCGCGTCCTTTACAAATTGAAGAATGCGAACTCGATGCGCCCGGCGCGGGCGAGGTGCTGGTGCGCATTCGGGCGGCGAGTTTGTGCCACTCAGACTTGAGCGTGGTAGATGGCAGCCGACCGCGCGTGATGCCCATGGTGCTGGGCCACGAAGCGGCTGGAGAAGTGATTGCGACCGGCGAAGGCGTGAACGATCTGGCGGCCGGCGACAAGGTGGTTTGCATCTTCGTGCCGAATTGCGGGCATTGCGCGCGCTGCCACGAAGGCCGGCCCGCGTTGTGCGAACCGGGGGCGCAGGCGAACCTGGCCGGCACGCTGTTGGGCGGCGCGCGGCGCTTGCACATGGCTGGCTCGCCGCTGAATCATCATTTGGGCGTTTCCGGATTTGCCGAAGCGGCGGTGGTCTCACGCACGTCGCTGGTGAAGGTGGGCGCGGACATTGAGCTTGAGACGGCGGCTTTATTTGGTTGCGCCATCATCACCGGTGTGGGCGCGGTGTTGAATACCGCCAATGTGCCGGTGGGAAGTTCAGTGGCCATTGTGGGTGCGGGCGGCGTCGGGCTGAGTTGCGTTTTGGGCGCTGTTCTGGCTGGTGCGCGCCGCATCCTTGTTGTCGATCTCAACCGGAAGAAATTAGCATTCGCCGAGGAATTGGGCGCTACCGACGTGTTCGATGCGGGCGTTGACAATGCCGCGGCGAGCATCAAAGAAGCCACCGGCGGCGGGGTCGATTTTGCGTTTGAAACCGCCGGCGCAGCGGCCGCATTGGCGCTGGCTTATCAAATCACGCGGCGCGGTGGAACTACCGTTACCGCCGGCTTGCCGAACCCGAATCACCAATTTTCCATTCCGCAGATTTCACTCACCGCCGAAGAGCGCACGGTAAAGGGATCGTACATGGGTTCGTGCGTTCCGCAGCGTGACATCCCGAATTACATTGCGATGTTCCAGCAAGGCCGCCTGCCGGTGGAGCGCCTGGTGACACATCGGATAAAACTCGACGAAATTAATGAAGGTTTCGATCTGCTGGCGAGCGGGGATGCGGGGCGGATTTTGCTGACGGTTTGAGGCGGTGATATGGGTGGTAACATTCAGGTAGGAGGTTCCATGGATTTGACCAAAGCAGCGCAAAAGGTCTTGAGTGTACTTTTGCAGCGATCCGCCCTTTCCGGCGGGGAGCTTGCCAGCATAACAGAACTTTCGGGAACCGAGCTTTTTGAAGCAGCTCAGGAGCTTCTAAGAGCCAGAGTGATCTCTGCCAATGAGCCGGCTTTTGGTCCTAGTCAGATATTCAGGGTTTATTTCAATCTAAACCCTTCCGCTCGATCCTTTGGCGAGCTAGCCGTAAGATAAGACTTGACCCGCTGATGGATTTGGCGCTATCCCCGGATATTGAAGCGTACTGGTGTTACCTCATTCTCGGCATCTCTGCGGCAGTAGCTGCCACGCAAGTCCGCCGGTTGCTCAAAGGGTTGGCCAATATCTGGGCAAGTGCCGGTGCCTGGCTACTTTTCGCCGCTTATACGGCAGTACCGGTTGGACTCTTCTGGCTGCTGGACCGGGCTGATGCTTTACACGATACCTCGTTATTCGCTGCGATTCTGATCGCTCTCACCTACCGTCAAATTCTGAGCGGGTCCGACCAAGGTATCGTGGTGCCCGGCGGTTTCGCGAAAGCGTGGCAGCCATTCTTGACATGGAGCGACAACCTGGCCGCCGGTATAAACTCCCGCATCGCGCGCAACACCAGCCGTTATGACGGTGGAGTGATTCATCAACTAGCGACAAATCCCGAGGTCTTTGATATTGTACGCAAGACCATACTAAACTCAAACTCAACGGCCGAGCCGGCAAAGTTCCAGACGGCGCTCGACGACTTCAATCAGTTGCAGCCCCCTCTCGATGATGCCGACGTGCAAGAACGAAAGCCTACTACCTTTATTACAAACTGAAGGCCCTTTCGGAGATTGACTCAGATCGGCTATTCCGCGATATAGGCGTCATCAGCCGACGGAATTACTATCTCTACGCACGCGAATGGAGCAGCAAGATATTTGTGATCTTAGTCATGATTATCGCGGCTGTCGTGATTGCCTGGGTCATCGGGAAAGGGGAGATTAGCGAGGCTCGTTATTATCTGTGGCGCCTTCAAAAAGCAAATACCACCCCGGTTGACCGGTTTCGTGCCATCGAACATCTGGAAGAGTTGTTGCCCAAACGCAATGCGGCATATGCTAAATACATTGGGAAACAATTGACTTGCCAGCTCCGCTTCGAGATGCTGCCCGTCGATACCGCCGATCGGATACTTAAATTACTTCTCAATCGTTCACTATCCACCGGTTCGCCGGCCATAATCGAAGAACTTGCCGACGCCCTTCGCACGGGCAATTCAGACCTGCGCTTCCGCACCGAGAAGGAATTGGTTTATCTCGCCGACGAGCATCGGCTACCAATCCCCGCCGAGTTGCGAGGTTGGAAGCCGGACAAGGAAGATTCTCCGACTTGTATTGATACGGTGGCGAATATCTGGGCCGAGATCGCCAAAACCAACACCGCTCCCCAAGCGGGATCCCTTGCCTGCCTTGCAGGAACCCCGCCTGTGGTGCCAGAGCGGCCCTCCGAACCCAAAGATCCGCCTAAGTATACCCGGTAAGAACTTACCAGCCTAAATCGCGTTCCATCCGCAGATCATGCGCGGCGCGCCTGACAAAGTTCATTGCCTCGTCTATATGCCTGTACGCCGCATCGCGCCAGCCAATCGCGCTCGGATCGTCTTCTTCCCGGCCGATATCGGCCCGCGCGCGCTGCAGCAATTCCATCACCTTGCGGAAACGCCCGCGGCGGTCAAGACTGGTATCGATATGCGGATGGTCTTCAAGATCTTTGTGATCGAAGCGCGCGGCCACATCCATTTCGTGGATGGCCCGGTCGATTTCGGCATCGGCTTGATGGATACGGTGCATCACATCCGGATCGTCGTTCACCCGCATCAGCCACTGTGCGGCGCGCAAATCGCTGCGGGCATGCAGATAAGCCGGATGGCGCCCCGGTGTGTCGGCGCGCAGTAGCAGGGGTGCGGAAACTATGGCGGCCAGAAAAGCAAACGAGAACAGCTTATTGGTGTTGAACATTTGGTCTTAACCCTTTCAGACCACAAAACGGGGTTAGTACGTGCGAAGATTACGCCGACTCTTCATTCTCAACGCTTTTTAATCGCGTTCGTTGACAAGCACCGCTAGACTCTTTTTCATCTCGTCGGACAGTTCCATCAGCTGGCGCGTCTGGCGGTCCACATACACATGTACGAAATGCCCTTGCGCGGCGGCTATTTCGTCATCGTTTCGAAACAGCGCCACTTCAAAGCGCACGCTCGTTCTTCCTACATGCCCCACGCGCAAGCCCGCGAAGATCCGGTCGGGAAAGGCAATTTCCTTGAAATAGTTGCAATGCGTTTCCACCGCCAGCCCGAGCACTTCGCCCTGCAACGGCAGCGCGCCGCTGTCGATCAAATACAAATTAATCGCGGTATCGAAATAGCTGTAATAAACCGAGTTGTTCACGTGGCCATACATGTCGTTGTCCATCCACCTCGTCTGGATCTCCAGGAAGTGGGGAAACGCTGATTTCGGTAATGGCCGCGGACGCTCCACTTTCAACTTTGCGTGGTCACTAATTCGCTGCCTTGTTTCGAAAGCTGAGGAGCGCGCGCGGCGATGTCATCTATAAACTCCTGCGCGTTTTGTGGCGCAATCAGCAGATTGCCGAGACCGTAATCGATGGCGATGCGCTGATCGGCCGACGGCTTGACCGCCTTGATCCGCGCATAAGGAATGACGCGCGTGGTCAACCCTGAGCGGATGATGAGTGCATCGGACTTGGTTTCATACCACTGCGGAATGGAAATGCCAAACACCAGCGCCGCTGCGATAACGGAAGCAATCGACATCCAGGGCAGATTCTGCGTCAGCGCGATAAACGCCGGCGCGGCGATGCCCACCAGCATGGAGACGCCCACTAACCAATCGGTTTTGGCTTTGTATCGCAACTACGACTAATGTACCGCCTCGAAAAGCGCGGCAACTCCTTGTCCGCCGCCAACGCTCATGGCGATCACGCCGTAGCGCGCATCTGGACGCCGCGCCATTTCGTTGGCCAGCGTTCCCGTTAAGCGCGAGCCCGTCATGCCGAATGGATGGCCGAGGGAAATCGCGCCGCCATTAACGTTCAATTTATCCATCGGAATGGCCAGTTGATCGCGGCAATACACCACCTGCGCGGCAAATGCTTCGTTGAGTTCCCACAAGTCGATATCGTCGATCGATAGGCCGTAACGCTTCAGCAGCTTCGAGATCGCGTACAGCGGACCCACGCAAGTTTCTTCGGGCTCGCAGCCCACCGCCAGGAAAGCGCGGAAAATCAAGGTATACGGAATGTCCAACTCCTCCGCTCCTTCGCGCGACATCAGCAGCGTGGCGGATGCGCCATCGGCGAATTGCGACGAGTTGCCCGCCGTAACACTTCCCTTCCCGCTGGTCTGATCGAACGCCGGGTTGAGCGCCAGCAGCGCTTCCAGCGTCGTGTCCGGGCGGCTGCATTCATCGCGGTCGCAACACGTTTCGGCGGTGCCAATCGTTTCCCCGGTATTCTGGTCAACCAGCGCCTGGGTAACATACATTGGCGCAATCTCGCGCGCGAAAAATCCTTCTTCAAACGCCCGCGCCGTTCGCTTCTGGCTCACCAGCGCATACTCATCTTGCGCGCCTCGGCTAATGCGGTAGCGCTGCACCAATACTTCGGCGGTGGCGCCCATCTCCATATAGAGCCCCGGCACATCGCGAATCAACCCTGGATGCGGATCCACATCGCGCGGCGTCATGCTGAAGCTCTCCACGCCGCCGCCAATGGCTGCCTCCGCGCCTTCATGCACGATCGAATGCGCGGCCATGGCAATAGCATCCAGCCCCGAAGAACAAAAGCGATTCACCGTCACGCCCGGCACGGAAACCGGCAAGCCCGCCAGCAGCAACGCTTTCCTGGCCACATTCGCGCCTTGCGGTCCATATGGCTGCGCGCAGCCCAGTATGACGTCTTCCACTTCTTCCGGCTCGAGCGGCGGCGTTTTGCGAAACACGTCGCGAATGCAATGCGCCGCCAAGTCTTCTGGCCGCGTCATGTTGAATGAGCCGCGATATGATTTGGCAAGTCCCGTTCGTGAACTTGCGACTACAACTGCTTCACGCATGGTCAATACAAACTGTTTCATCAGTTTAACGTTGTTCGGAAGATTGTCCAGAAGATTCAGGGAGAAGATTTGATGGCTGAACTTGTGCGTTTTACATCCAGCGGCGATGTGGCGGTAATCACGATTGATAACCCGCCGGTGAATGCGCTCAGCCCGGGCGTGCCGGAGGGCATTGACGCCGCGCTCAAAGAGGCGGTGGCCGATCCGCACGTACGTTCGATTGTGATCATGGGAGCGGGATCTACTTTCATCGCCGGCGCCGATATCCGCGAGTTCGGTAAGATCGTGGCGGGCGAGCGTCCCAAGCTTACGCTGCTGCCTTTTTTGCTCGCGATTGAAGACTCGCCCAAGCCGGTAGTGATGGCGATTCACGGGCAGGCATTAGGCGGCGGTTTGGAAGTGGCCATGGCCGGGCACTATCGCGTGCTCGCTTCGAAGGCGCAAGTCGGCCAGCCCGAAGTGAAGCTAGGCATCATTCCCGGCGCAGCGGGAACACAGCGCCTGCCGCGGCTGGCTGGTGTTGTGAAGGCGCTGGAAATGTGTGTGGAAGGCAATCCTATCAAGGCGCAGGAAGCGCTCAGCCTGGGCATCGCCGATCAGATTATTGACGGCGATCTTCTAGTAGGAGCCACTGCATTCGCCCGCGAAGTAGCGGACAAGTCGGCACCCAAAACTCGTGAGCGCAATGAAAAACTGCAAGGCATTCTGCCTGCAGTGTTTCAAATCGCCCGCGAGCAGGCGCGCCAGAAGTTTCGCGGTATGCATGCGCCGCTGGCGGCCATTGATGCCATCGAAGCGGCAACCGAACTCGATTTCACCGCTGGCTGCGAGGAAGAAGCGCGCCTCTTCAACGAGTGCCTCTTCTCGAGCGAGGCGCAGGCGCTCATCCACGTGTTCTTCGGCGAGCGCGCCGTATCGAAGATTCCTGGGCTGCCAAAAGACATCATGCCCATTGAAATTCGTCGCGCGACTGTGATCGGCGCAGGCACCATGGGCGGCGGCATCGCCATGAACTATGCCAACGCGGGCATCCCGGTTATCGTTAAAGAAACCAAACAGGAGGCGCTCGACCGTGGGATGAGCACTATCCGCGCCAACTATGCCAAGACCGTAGCCAAGGGCAAGCTCTCGCAAGAAGCGCTGGATCAGCGGCTCGCACTCATCACGCCGCAACTCACCTACGACGGCTTCGAGCAAGCCGACATCATCACCGAAGCCGTGTTTGAAAATATGGCGCTGAAGAAACAAGTTTTCGCCGAGCTCGATAAAATTGCCAAACCTGGCGCTATTCTTGCCACCAATACGTCAACTTTGGATATCGACGAGATTGCGTCGGTAACCAGCAGGCCTAGCATGGTGGTCGGCACGCACTTCTTTAGCCCCGCGAATGTGATGCGGCTTTTGGAAGTCGTGCGCGGCAAGGCGAGCAACCCGGAAGTTCTGACAACCGCCATGGGCCTTGGCAAGAAACTCGGCAAAGTGGCGGTGCTGGCGGGCAATTGCCATGGTTTTATCGGCAACCGCATGTTGGAGCCGTACTTCCGTGAAGCGCAATTCCTGGTGGAAGAAGGTGCGTCGGTCGAAGCGGTGAACCAAGCCCTGTATGACTTCGGCATGGCCATGGGACCGCTCGCCGTCGACGATCTCGCCGGCCTTGATATCGGCTGGCTCATTCGCAAAGAGCGCGCCGGCCATGTGAAGCCGGGTGTGCGCGTGCCACTCGTCGCCGACAAGCTGTGTGAGCAAGGCCGCTTCGGTCAGAAAACCGGCCGCGGCTGGTCAAAATATGATGAGAATCGCAAGCCATCGCCCGACCCCGAAACCGCGGCGCTGATCGAAAGCGTGGCGCGCGCCGCGGGTATCGAGCAGAGAGAGATTTCCGCTGAAGAAATTGTCGAACGCTGCGTCTACGGATTGATCAACGAAGGCGCGAGGATTCTAGAAGAGGGCATCGCGCTGCGCGCCGTCGATATCGATATCACCTACATTTACGGTTACGGCTTTCCCGCCTGGCGCGGCGGCCCGATGTTCTACGCGGATACCGTGGGCTTGCCGAAAGTGCTTGCGCGCATTGAAGCGTTCGAGAAGAAAAACGGTGCGGATTTGTGGTCACCGGCATCTTTGTTGATGCAGTTAGTAAGTGAAGGGAAGAAGTTTAAGGATTTCGATAAGCAGAAGGAAGGTTGAGGCCGGATGGGGATCGAGCCGAATCTGCACGCGGGCGACAGCGATAAGCTTGCACTAATGCCTGTTCGCTTTCTATTGTGCTTCGTCGCCTGCCTGCCCACAATCGCGGCCGGGAGCTTGGCCGCACAAGGCACTTTACATCGCCCCACTGCTGAAACCGCCGATAGGGATTCAAGCGGCAATCTCAAAACCGAGGATCCCAATTCCAAAGCCAATCTCCGCATCCATGGAACCGTCGCCGCCGCCAATGGCGCAATTCCCGAACAACTCGTTGAAATCCGCGCCGTGTGCCCCACCTTTGAGCGAACAATGGCAATCGCCGATTCCAAAGGAAAATTCAACTTCAGCTTCGAACCCGGCCGGCTCGCCGATATCGCTCTAACAAAGGACTGTGTTCTCCTCGCATCATTGGACGGTTTTCGCTCGGAACGCGTAGGCCTCAGGGCCGGCACGCTGGCGCTCGAACCAATAGCACGCGATTCCACCGGTCTCACTAGCGCTACTGGCCAGCAAGCAAGTGCCGCGCAGAAAAAGCTCTATGACAAGGCCGCAGATAAGGCGGCCAAACAGGATTGGAAAGGCGCCATCGCCACACTGCAGGAACTGGTTTCAGCTAACCCCGGCTATAGTTCCGCCTGGCTCAATCTCGGCATCCTGCAAGAGATGCAAAACGATCCTACCGGCGCTGAAAAATCATATTTAGAATCCGCCCGCGGCGATGCAAAGTTTGCTCCGCCGTTGGTTCGCGCGGCGGCGCTTGAGGTACAAAAAGGGAACATGCCGGCGGCGCTCGCTCATTCGCAAAGCGCCATTGACATCAATCCGCTTGCCTTTCCAAACGCCTACGCGCTGAACGCCATCGCCAACATAACCTTGCAAAATATCAGCGGCGCGGAAAAGAACGCGCGCGCCGGTCTGCTGCTCGACACCAATCATCAATACCCGGAATTGGAATACGCTCTCGGCTTGGTTCTGTATGTGAAGGACGATCGCCCAGGGGCCGAAGAACATTTCCAAAAATATCTGGCTGCATCGCCCAGCGGCCCGCACGCCGTTGCCGCGAGAAATCAACTAGCGCAAATGGCCGAAGCAGATGCGGCTGTCAAGCGGTTAGCTGCGGGCGGCAGTGCTGAGCCCACCAAGATCGTCTTAACCAGCGACGCAAATCCGCCCATGGCTGTCTTGCGAAACCGGAACGCGCCTCTGCTCGCGAAAATGTCTTCCTACACCTGCCTCGAAAGCATCTCCGCTACTAAAATCGATGTGCGCGGCAAGCCTCTCCAGTCAGACACCCTGCGCGTCGATATCGCCGTATCCGAGGGCAAGGAGGTTTACGGCCAAGCTGACGGCAAACGCCTGGCGGAGGCCACCGACCTGCTCGGCTACAGTTTCAGCACCACTGGGTTGTTTAAGTCGATCGCGCCCGCTTTACTCGCGGAAAATCAGGTTGCCATTGAGCCCGCCGGTGAGTTCCTCGCGAGCGCCGAACCGGTGCTGCGCTACAATTTTCATTCTTTGTTAGGCACCAGCCCCTGGACCATCGCTCACGGCAAAGAATCGGGAAGCGCGGCGGAGGAAGGTTGGCTCCTGGTCGACAAAAAGAGCGTGGTGCTACGGCGGGTCTTCGTGAAGGCG
>Ga0302319_10010503_pt1 | contig 17634 bp, 12 predicted proteins | sample Bog_T0_2_FD_203319 | JGI IMG/M metagenome (GOLD analysis project Ga0302319, IMG submission 203319) | Peat permafrost microbial communities from Stordalen Mire near Abisko, Sweden - Bog_T0_2 | ecosystem: Environmental > Terrestrial > Soil > Wetlands > Peat | place: Sweden: Abisko, Stordalen Mire...
CGACCCTCGGCGATGGCCCAGACGATCAGACTTTGGCCCCGCACCGCGTCCCCGCAGGCGAAGATCGGTGCCGCGCCATCGAGTGCTTCGACGCGCCAGTCACGGCCGACCGAGAGCGTCGCGCGTGACGTCACGTACGGCTCACCCGACAGGCCTAACTGGTCCAACTCGGGCCCGACGAATCCTGCGGCGATCAACACCAGATCGGCGGACATGATGACGGACTCGCCGGTCGCGTCGTCGCGCACGACGATTCGCTCGACGCGCGCGTCGCCGTGAAACTCCAGAGTCTCGGTGGAGAAGAGTCGCTCGCCACCTTCGTCGTGCGCCGGCGACGATTTGAAGACCCTCGCCATGGTCGGCCACGGTTGGTCGTCCGGTCGTTCGTCCGGTGGGCGATCCAGGATCTCGATTTGTACGACGGAGCGAGCCCCTTGACGGTGCACGGTGCCCAGACAGTCGGCGCCGGTGTCGCCGCCCCCCAGGATGACGACGTGGAGGTCCTTGGCGTCGATCGGTGAGGTCGTCTGATCGCGAACCGCTCGATTGGCCGCCTCGAGGTACGTCATCGCGGGATAGACCCCTGCCAGTTCCGCGCCCGGCACGGGGATCAGCCGAGGGCGCGTCGAGCCGAGGGCCAGTACCACCGCGTCAAAGTCGTCTTGTAGATCGGCGAGCGGTGTCGAGTCCCCGACCGCGACCCCGGTATGGAACGTGATGCCGGACGCTTCCATGACCGAGAGGCGACGGTCGAGGATCGCCTTTTCGAGCTTGAACTCGGGTATGCCGTAACGCAGCAGTCCCCCGATGGCGTCGCTGCGTTCATAGACATGGACGTCGTGGCCGACGCTCGCCAGTTGTGCCGCGGCGGCGAGTCCGGCCGGACCCGATCCGACGACAGCGACGCGACGGCCGCTTCGTTTGTCGGTCGCGTGCGCGACGTCGAAGCCGTGCGCGAATGCGTGCTCGGCGACTTCGTACTCGATGCGTTCGATCGTGACGGGGCTGTCGGCGATGCCCAACACGCAGGCCGACTCACACGGCGCCGGACAGAGACGGCCCGTGAACTCCGGGAAGTTGTTGGTGTCAAAGAGCTGTTCGGCCGCCTGGTCCCAGTGGGTGCGAAAGACGTGGTCGTTGAAGGTGGGAATCCGATTGCCGAGCGGGCATCCCTGCATGCAGAACGGGATCCCGCAGTCCATGCACCGCGCGCCCTGGATCGAGACCTCGTCGTCGCTCTGGGCTTCGTACACCTCACGCCAGTCGCGGAGGCGCACCGGCACCGGTCGATGATGGGGGCCCTGTCGCGGGTAGTCGAGAAAACCGGTGGGCTTACCCACTGCGCAACTCGTCGCGAATTCGCTGGTACTCCGAGGTCTCGATGCGAACGAAGTGCATGCGTTCGGCGCGCCAGTCCCTCACTATCGACGCGGCGCGACGCGAACCGGTCTCGTCGACGAAACGGACGAGCAGTTCGCGCAGACGCTCGTCGTCTTCGAACTCCAGTGGATCGATCTCGTAGACGCCCCCACTCAAGTGGTCATAGACGCTCTGGTTCGGGTCGTAGAGAAAGAGCGTGCCGCCCGACATGCCGGCCGCGAGGTTGCGTCCGACGGCGCCCAGGATGACGACGACGCCTCCAGTCATGTACTCACACGCGTGATCGCCGGTGCCTTCGACGATGATCGTCGCTCCGGAGTTGCGCACGGCGCAGCGTTCGCCGACGACGCCGCTCACGAAGATCTCGCCGCTCGTGGCGCCGTAACCAATGACGTTGCCCGCGATGATGTTCTCTTCGCTGGCGAACGTCGCCTCGTGGGAGGGTCGGATGACGATGCGCCCGCCCGAGAGTCCCTTGCCGGCGTAGTCATTCGCGTCGCCCGTGAGCCGAAGCGTCATACCTCGGGGCATGAAGGCGCCAAGGCTCTGGCCTGACGATCCATCGAGGTCGATCTCGATGAGGTCGTCGGGCAGTTCGCGCGCGCCCAAGGCACGCGTGATGGCGCTGCCGGTCAGGGTGCCAACGGCGCGGTTCACGTTGCGGATGGGTGTGGCGAAGGCGAAGGGTACCGTGCGCGAGGCCGCGCTCACCGCGTCGTGGAGGAACGTCCAGTCGAGCGCTCCGTCGAGACCGTGATCCTGTTTGACACTCTGGTGCCTCTGATCAGGTGCGACGGTGACCAAGAGGGCCGAGAGGTCGAGGTCACTGTGTTCGTCATCGGTCGCCGCGATCGACAGTCTGGTCGCGTCGCCGATGACCTCGTCGAGCGTTCGCGCGCCAAGGAGGGCGAGGTACTCGCGAACCTCTTGGGCGATGAACTCGAAGAAGTTCTCCACGAACTCCGGCTGGCCGGTGAAGCGCTCGCGTAATCGCGGGTTCTGGGTGGCGATGCCGACCGGGCACGTGTCGAGGTGACAGACGCGCATCATCACGCATCCCGCGACGACGAGTGGCGCGGTGGCGAAGCCGAACTCCTCGGCGCCCAAGAGCGCCGCGATGATCACGTCGCGACCGGTCTTCAGTTGTCCGTCGACCTGGAGGACGACGCGACTTCGCAGTCCGTTGGCGGCCAGGGTCTGGTGCGTTTCGGCGAGGCCGAGCTCCCACGGCGTGCCGGCGTGCTTGAGCGACGTGAGCGGTGCCGCACCCGTCCCGCCGTCGTGGCCCGAAATCAGGATCACGTCGGCGTGGGCCTTGGCGACCCCCGCGGCGATCGTGCCGACACCTTGTTCACTCACGAGCTTCACGTGAATGCGGGCCTGGTCGTTGGCGTTCTTCAGGTCGTAGATCAATTGGGCGAGGTCTTCAATTGAGTAGATGTCGTGGTGCGGCGGCGGTGAGATCAGCCCGACGCCCGGCGTCGAGTGACGGGTCTTGGCGATCCAGGGCCAGATCTTGGTCCCCGGGAGTTGTCCACCTTCGCCCGGTTTGGCGCCCTGGGCCATCTTGATCTGGATGTCGTCGGCGTTGACGAGGTAGCGACTGGTGACGCCGAAGCGACCGGAGGCGACCTGCTTGATCGCCGAGCGTCGATTCTCGCGCGGATTGGAGGTGTCGAAACGCTCCTCGTCCTCGCCACCTTCACCGGTGTTGGACTTCGCCCCCATCCGGTTCATCGCGACCGCGAGGGTGCTGTGCGCCTCTTCGGAGATCGATCCGTAGGACATCGCGCCGGTGCTGAACCGTTTGATGATCGACGCGGTGCTCTCGACCTCGTCGATCGGCAGCGGCGTCGAACTCGGTACCAGACCCATCAGCCCACGCAGCGTCACGAGGGCGTTCGACTGATCGTCGACCAGCGTGGTGTACTCCTTGAAGATGTCGAAGCGCTTGGCGCGCGTGGCGTGCTGGAGTTTCTGGACCGTACGGGGGTTGAAGAGGTGAATCTCACCGTCTCGGCGCCATTGGTACTCGCCGTTGTTTCGTAGTTCGACCCGTTCGCCGAGCGCCGGTTCGTAGGCGCTGGCGTGCAGCGTCAGCACGCTGCGCGCGATGTGCTCGAGCGTGATGCCACCGATGCGTGAACTGAAGCCGGGAAAGTAGCGCGCGAGGACGGTCTCGGAGATACCCACCGCTTCGAACAGCTGTGAGCCGACGTAACTGGCGACGGTCGAGACGCCCATCTTCGACATCGTCTTCACGACGCCTTTGTTGAGCGACTTGCCGTACTGGTAGCGCGCCTCGAAGGAACTCAGGCCCGTGAGCTCGCCCTGTTCGATAAGGGCGTCGATTGACTCGTAGGCCAAGTACGGACAGACCGCCGACGCCCCGAATCCCAGCAAGAGTGCGACGTGATGGACCTCGCGAACGTCACCGGACTCCATGATCAATGCCGCGCTCGTTCGCAGGTGTTCGTCGACGAGGCGGTGGTGGACGGCCGAGGCCAAGAGCAGGCTCGGTATGGCCGCCAACTCCTTCGTCGTGTTGCGATCCGAGAGGATGATGATGTTGGTGCCGCAACGAACTTCGTCGACGACCTCGTCGCAGAGCGCGTCGATCGCCGTAGCGAGGCGCGAGGCGCCGGTGCCGACGCCGTGGGCCTCGAAGAGTCCGTCGATGACGACAGCGGTGAAACCCGCCATCCGCTCGAACTCTTCGACGTAGCGGATCTTGGCGAGTTCGTCGATGCTGAGAATCGGCGAAGGCAGGACAATCTGGTGACAGTGATTCGCGCTCTCGGTGAGCAGATTGTCTTCACCACCGATGGTGACCCGCGTCGACGTGACGAGTTCTTCACGGATGGCGTCGAGCGGCGGATTGGTGACCTGGGCGAAGAGTTGCGTGAAGTAGTCGAAGAGCGGCCGCGGGAGCTTCGAAAGCGTCGGGACGGTCGAGTCCGAGCCCATCGATCCGATCGGCTCCTCACTCACCTGCGCCATAGGGCGAACGATGAGGCGGAGGTCCTCTTCGCTGTAGCCGAAGTTCTTCTGCAGCCGGACGATCGAACCGTGATCCGGCGTGAGCATCGTGGGCGCGTCGATCTCATCGAGTGAACGCTGCTGTTCACGGAGCCACTCGCCGTAGGGCGCGCGCTGGCCGAGGGTGCTCTTCAACTCTTCGTCGTCGATAATCCGTCCCTGCTCGATGTCGACCAAGAACATCCGTCCGGGTTGCAAGCGGCCCTTTCGTTCGATATTGGCCGGATCGACCGGTAGTACTCCCACTTCGCTGGCGAAGATGACCCGCTGATCCTTCGTGACCCAGTACCGAGCCGGACGCAGTCCATTGCGGTCGAGCACCGCACCCACGACCTTTCCGTCGCAGAAGGTCACCGAGGCCGGTCCGTCCCAGGGCTCCATCAACCCGGCGTGGTAGCGGTAGAAGTCACGACGTGACTCACTCATGAAGGTCGAACGCTCCCACGCCTCGGGGATCATCATCAGCACCGCGTGCGGCAGTGAACGGCCCGCCTGGACCAAGAGCTCCACGACTTCGTCGAAACTGGCCGAGTCACTCATGCCCGACGTGACCAAGGGCGTCAACTCGGCGATCGGTAACGGCAAGGCGTCGCTGTGCAGTGAGGTCTCACGCGCGGTCATCCAATTGCGGTTGCCCCGGACGGTATTGATCTCGCCGTTGTGCGCGATGTAGCGGAACGGTTGGGCCAAGTCCCAGCTCGGCAGCACGTTCGTCGAGAACCGACTGTGGACCACGGCGATGGCCGACGTCAGGCGTTCGTTGCGCAGGTCGCAGAAGTATTGCCGCAACTGGGGTGCGGTCAACATTCCCTTGTAGATAAGGACGTGCGGCGAACACGACGAGGCGTAGACATCGACGGTGTGTTCGATCACCTTGCGAGCGCAGTACAGCGCTCGTTCGAGGTCCGGCGCCGGATTGGTCGGTTCTTTCGCGATGAGTTGTTGGACGAAGCTCGGCTCGGACGCCAGAGAGGTGGAACCGAGGACACTCGAGTCGACGGGAACGTCGCGCCAACCCAGTGACGTCAAACCGACGCGTTCGAGCACGACGTCGATCGCTGCGCGAAGCGATGCATCGTCGGCGTTCTTGGGCACCATCCAATGCGCGATGCCGTACTCCCCCGCCGGTGGCACGACGTCGCCAAAGACGTCGCGCAAAAAGGAGTCGGGCATCTGGATGAGGACGCCCGCGCCGTCTCCCGAATCGACATCCGAACCGGTAGCGCCGCGGTGTTCGAGGTTCTCGAGGATCGTGAGCGCGTCGAGGATCGTCGCGTTGGTCGCCGTGGCGCTCAAGTCCGCGACCATGCCTACACCGCAGGCGTCGTGCTCGAAAGTGGGGTCGTAGAGAGTCTGTGTCATAGCGTTTCCTTGCGGGGCAACGCTGACCCATGACAATCATAACGAAAAAGTTCGCTGACCTTCGACCTACGCTGTTCACGTGAAGTCGGCCAAAAACGCACTCGTCGTCGGCGGCGGTGTCATTGGATTAACGAGCGCGTTTCAATTGGCCCGTCACGGATGGCGAGTGACCGTCCTCGATCCCAATCCGGGCGGTGGTGCAACCTGGGCGTCGGCCGGGATGATCGCACCCATCGCCGAAATCGGACCCGGTGAAGAAGCGAACTACGAATTGCAGCGAGGTGCCGTCGGGGCCTGGCGTTCGTTCGCGGGCGAGTTGCGGCAAGTGACGAACAAGGAACTGCAGATCGTCGAGAACGGAACATTGTTGCTCGGCTGGGACGGGAGTGATCGTCGACTCGTTGACCAGTTCGCCCAGATCGCAACGGATCTCGGTGTCGTCCCTCGTCGGGTGTCGCTCCACGATGAGGCGGCGATGTTCGAAGGGGTGTCGCCACGAATCTCGGATGGACTGCTTATCGGCGGCGACGCGTGGCTCGATCCTGATGAGGTGGTCGCCCACGTGCGCGAAGCCAATGCGACATTGGGTGTGACATTGATTGAAGACACCGTCGTCAGCGTGCGCGGCGACGGTGCTCGCGTCGAAGCGAAGACGGGTTCGGAGTCGTTCGTGGGTGACATCGGCATCATTGCCACCGGTGCGAACGATCTCCCCCAGGGCGCCATGACATCGGGCAGTCACACGGTTCGACCAATTCACGGCATCACGATTCGCGTTCGCGGCGTCGACCGCAGTGCGCAACCAATGATCCGTTCGTTCGTTCGGGGCAGCACGTTCTACTTGGTGAGTCGAACGGGCGGCTACAACGTCTTGGGTGCTTCGTCGGAAGAACGCCGCGAGACGGGAGCGCAGGTCGGCGAGGTGCAACGGCTGCTGCGCGACGCGCTTGACGTCATGCCGGTGCTCGAGACCGCGGCGGTGCTCGAGACACGCGAAGGTAATCGTCCGGCGAGCGAAGACCTTCGACCGTTCTTCGAAGTGCTCGGTGACGGACGGTGGGCGTGGTCCTCCGGACATTTTCGACACGGCGTGACGCTGGCGCCGATTGCCGCGGCTGAGGCGCTTCGATTTGCGGAGCGTGCCGCGTGATAAGCGTGAACGGAGTGGACCGGGACTTCGTACCGGAGACTGTCGAGGAGATGGTACGACGACTCTCGATCGAGCCACGAGGCGTCGCAGTGGCGATTGATGGCGACGTCGTCCGTCGCTCTGAGTGGCATACGACGCCGATCGAAGACGGATGCACTATTGAGATCGTGACCGCCGCGGCGGGCGGCTAAGTGAAGGAGTAACGCGATGGCGGTTGACGAGCTGATCCAGGCACTCGATGAACGAATCCTCGACGCGATTCGTGCGAAGGCGACAGGTGAGAGCATCGCCTTTTTGTGCGAGGCGCGAGCGTGGTTGACCCACCCCGATCAGGCTCACGGTGCGCATTCGCCCACGGGATAACAAAGGCGCAGCGACTACGATTGTTCGTTCACGGGCTGTGGCTTAGTTTGGTCTAGAGCGCTCGGCTGGGGGCCGAGAGATCGGGAGTTCGAATCTCCCCAGCCCGACCACTCTGAATCGCGCTAATTCGAGGTCGGCTCCATTCGAATATCGAGATTCACTGAGACGCCATAGTGGTCACTGACCCAGATTCCATCGATCGGCCTGTCGAACTCGAGCTTCGCCGATTCGATGTAGCAATGAGCTTTCGGATGGGCGTACCACGAGCCGACAAAGACATAGTCGATTCGTCGTCGATGATTTGGTTGACGAATGATCGCGTCGATCTCGGAGCGACCATTGGGGTTGTCAACATTCCATGTGTATCCAGGACCCTTACCGGCCACCGACCAGGCATCGTGGTAGTGAACACTTCGGCCAGCGATCGACTGAAGACCTGTGAGGTAGCGGATACTCGCCGCCTCCGGAGTGGCATTGAAGTCACCGGCGATGATTGTCGGGAGAGGACCCCGGTGTCGGGCATCAAGATCCGCCAACGCGACGGCCTGTCGTTCACGAGCAGATTCGGCTTCGAGGCGCCATGATGTTGAAGCAGAAATGAAGAGCAGTTCACCTTCTTCGGGAACGGGGACGGTGACAGCCATCGTTGCCCAAGGAACGTCCATGGCATCGGGAAGTCGAGGGTCAATCACTTCCGCCACCCGATGGGGCCACCGTGTTGCAACGGCGCTGCCTCCATAGCGATCGATCCAGGGAGGAGCCGACGCCGTGACGTCAAGTTGATGCGTGCCGTACAAATCCGTACCGTCGAGTAGCTCTTCGAGCTGGTTCCGCTCTGGTGTCTGAACGACCTCTTCAAACGCGACAAGGTCAGGTGCGATTCTTCGAATCTCCCGATTGATCAGTTCAGTTCGACGAGGATCACCAGCGAGATTCCATACATTGATTGCCAGGACGCGTAATTTCATGTGCACCCCTCGATTGTCCTTCAGTAGGAACTTACCGTCGACTTCCCCCTTTTCGATCGGTTGGTGGATTGCATCAGATGTGTGACTTCCTGTCATCTCAGTAGGGTGACCACATGACATTGGGCGACCGCGAACGGATGCGCGACTTCTACGACGTTCTTGGTGATGGTGAGTGGTCCCGCCTTGAAAACACGCCGCGCGGTCGCGTCGCCTTCGAAGTCCATCGTCACTTCCTCGAGCCCTTCATCGCTTCCGGTGATCACGTGCTCGAGATCGGAGCGGGACCGGGAAGATTCACGATCGAACTGGCTCGGCTCGGGGCCACGATTGACGTCACCGATTTCTCCTCAGTCCAGTTGGACCTGAATCGACAGCACCTCGAAGGCAGCGACGCCGAGAACTCAGTGACGTCGCGTGAGCTCCTCGACATCTGCGACACATCACGTTACGCAGACTCGACCTACGACGTCGTGCTGGCGTTCGGGGGGCCGCTCTCCTATTCCTTCGAACAGAGCGAAGAGGCTTTCGCCGGCTTACTGCGCATCACCAAACCTGGCGGTTTCGCCGTGGCGTCCGTTATGTCGTGGCTCGGTTCATGGCGACACTTTCTCCCCGCCGCATTGCTCGATGCGCAAGACGTGGGCGAGGATGCATTCGACTTGATGCTCACCACGGGTGACCTCCGGTACTCGCAGACCGCACACGTCTGTCAGATGTTCCGAGCTCGGGATATTTCGAATCTTGTCATGAAGTGCGGTGGCGAATTGGTCGCGATGTCGGCCAGCAACTGGGCGTCACTCAATGCACCGGAAGTGCTCGAACAGCTCGAGGGTGACCCCGATAGGTGGGCACGGTTTCTCACTCACGAGTTGGCTGCGTGCGCTGAACCCGGTGCACTCGATGGAGGCACGCACATCCTGTTCGCAGCGAAAGTCGATTCGGTCGAGTGACGCCGTACGAATCGGATTCGTAGGGTGGTTTTGGGTGAACGGCGAGTCCACCGATTGAGCCAGTTCGAAGTGCTCGTGTTCAATGAATCGCGCGTTGCGAACTTTCATCGATGACTTTCGGTGACCCTCGTAGTCTAAATACTGTGACCCCGCGACGACTGACGATCGAGGACGAAGAGTCGCTTCTCGCGCGCGCCCAAGAGGGCGACGAACGAGCCTACGAGTCGCTGATTGAGCGCCATCGAACCGAGCTCCACGCTCACTGCTATCGGATGTTGGCTTCGGTGCACGACGCCGATGACGCGGTGCAGGACGCTTTGATACGAGCGTGGCGCGGATTGCCACAATTCGAAGCACGGAGCTCAATTCGAACATGGCTCTTTACGATTGCGACGAACTCATCGTTCGACCTCCTGAAGAAGCGCTCCCGACGTGAACTGCCACTCGACTTCGGTCGTCGTGCGACAGCAGGAGAATCACCTGGTTCTCCTCGTTTTGATGTCGCCTGGATCGAGCCCTATCCCTCTCAAATGGTCGAACACGGAGACCATTCACCCCACGCGCGATACGAGGCACGCGAGAGCCTGGAACTGACCTTCGTCACCATCGTGCAGTACGTGCCGCCCCGGCAACGCGCGGTTCTCTTGCTTCGCGACGTCCTCGGGTATTCGGCTCTCGACGTGGCCGAACTCCTCGAAACAAGTGTCGCGGCCGTGAACAGTGCACTGCAGCGCGCCCGGGCCACGGTGGCGAGTCGACTTCCAAAAGCCAGTCAGCGCGCCGAGCTGTCGCGACTCGGTGACGAAGGCGTCGCCGACCTTGCCAGACGCTACGCCGCCGCGATCGATGACGGTGACATGAACGCGCTGATGAATCTGCTCACCCAAGACGCGACGTGGTCGATGCCGCCGCACCCTGTTTGGTACGAAGGGCAAAGCGCGTTGGTCGAATTCCACGAACGATACGTGTTCCCGGAGCGTTGGCGCCATCGAACGGCGAGCGCGAACGGACAACTCGCCGTTGGCTGCTACACGTTCGATGACGAACGTGGATGCTTTGTCGCCGCCGTGCTCGATGTCTTAGCGATCCGCGATGGTCTCGTCGCCTCAGTGACCGGATTCATCGGCGCCGAGGTGCTTCGACGTAGCGGCGACGCCGATGACAATTACGTCGGTCTGGTTGACTTCGAACGGTTTGGCCTTCCCCAAGAACTCTTCGATTGATCGTCCAAGACTCATCGATGAGTTTTGGGTCCCGACGGAGTCTGTACCTGTAGGAGTTTCACACGAGAGAAAAGAGAGAGTTATGGCAGCGACCTACGAAGACGCGGGATTACTCGTGCAACTGTTGCGGTTGGACGCCGAAATGGGACTCGACGATGCGATGAGCGCCGTTTTCAGCCCCACCTTCGACCCCGAGACGGCGTCGATGGAGGATCCGAGCGTCCGAAAGATTCTGTTCTTCGGAGAAGCCGTCGGTGCGTTGGTCAAGCACAACGTCCTCGACCTGGGTCTGATCCGCGACGTTTACTGGTTCGACGGTCTGTGGGGCAAAGTTGGCTCGCACGCGTTGGCCGCCCGAGCTGAGGAGAACGAACCGTCCCTGTACGAGAACTTTGAAGCGCTGGTCTCGAAGAAGGATTCGTAGGAGGCGCACGGCACTCTCGCGAAGGGCACGCCGCCGCCATCGTTGAGGGAAATAACCCAATCCGGTAGAATTGACGAGTTGAGTCCGGTCGAAACGACTGGCGTTCGTCACGTCAATGGGGGCGTCGACGACAAGGAAATGCCGAGAGAGGGTGATTCTGGCCGCAGGCCAGACACTGTATGGACAAGAAGGATCCCTTCGTCTTACGCCACCTCGCTGACGTCCAACCGGATCTGTGGTGGCTCGATTCGGACCCACTCGAACCGGCGCCGCACTCCGCGCTGATCGGCGACATCGGGGCCGATCTCTGCATCGTGGGCGCCGGCTACACGGGCCTGTGGACGGCGTTGCTCGCCAAGGAACGTGACCCCGAGCGCGAAGTGGTGGTCGTCGAGCAGTTCGAGACCGGTGCGGGCGCTTCAGGGCGCAACGGCGGGTTCTGTTCGGCCTCACTCACCCACGGGTACCTCAACGGGGTGCGACGCTTTCCGGACGAGATCGAACTCATCCAACGTCTGGGACGCGAGAATCTTGACGAGATCGAAGCGACCATCGCGAATTACAACATCGAGTGCAACTTCGAGCGAACAGGAGAACTGCAGGTCGCCGTCGCGCCGTGGCAGTTCAAAGGCATGGCCGAACAGGCCGAGCGCCGCAACGCGATGGGCGACACCGTCGAGGTCCTCTCTCAAGAAGAGGTCCAAGCGCGCGTGCACTCCCCCTCCTATGTCGGAGCGCTCTTCGACCACGACGGCACCGCGCTGGTGGACCCCGCGCGACTCGTATGGGGTCTCGAACGAGTCTGCATCGCCCTCGGCGTGAAGATCTTCGAAAACTCCAAGGTGGAGTGGCTCGAGGATCTCCATGACGCGGTGCGCGTTCACACGCCCTACGGCGCGGTCACCGCCGCTCGTGTCGCGCTCGGCACGAACGTCTTCCCGTCGCTGCTGAAGAAGACGCGTAAGTACGTGGTGCCGGTCTACGACTACGTGATGGTCACCGAGCCACTGTCGGACGCACAACTCGAGAGCATCGGCTGGTCGGGGCGTGAGGGCATCGCGGACTCCGGCAACCAGTTCCACTACTACCGGCTCACGAGTGATAACAGCATCCTGTGGGGTGGCTACGACACGATCTACAACTTCCGCGGCAAGGTCCGTCGCGAGTACGAATTCAACTCCGAGACGTACGCGACGCTCGCCGGCCATTTCTTGACGACGTTCCCGCAGCTGGCCGGCGTCAAGTTCACCCACGCCTGGGGCGGGGCCATCGACACCTGCACGAGGTTCTCGCCGTTCTGGGGAACCTCGCACGAGAACAAGGTCGCCTACGTGCTCGGCTACACCGGTCTCGGCGTCGCCTCGACGAGGTTCGGCGCCGCCACCATGCTCGATCTCCTCGATGGCCTCGACACCGACCGCACGCGTCTGACCATGGTGCGAAAACGACCGATGCCCTTTCCGCCCGAGCCGTTCAAGTGGATCTTCATTCGCATCACCCAGTCGGCGATCAAGTACGCCGACGAACACGAGGGTCGGCGCAACCTGTGGCTAAAACTCATCGACCTCTTCGGGCTGGGCTTCGACTCCTAGTCGGCCCAGCCCGAAGAAGCGTGATCGCTCCCTAACTGGAGAGTGAGTAGATCACCGTGACCTGCACGTTGACGGGTTGACTCCCGGTTTGAATCGGCACGCCGGCACGGAGCTGCGAGGTACTGAACGTTGGGTAGTAGATACCGGAGCTCTGGTTCTCGTTGTCGGTGATCTTCACGATGCCCGTGACGTGCGTCCCGCCGGCGGAGGCGAGCTGGCCAGCAGCGAGGCGCGCGTTCTCCATGGCGCGGATGCGAGCGGCGCGCAGGAGCTTCGAGTCGTTCGTGATGGTGAACGTGACACCGTTCAGTTGGATGCCGTTGCCGGCGGCTCGCGCGGCGGCGTCGATCGCGGCACCGGCACTGTGCACACGGTGCATCGTCACGTTCAGGGTGTCTTGAACTGTAAATCCGGTGACGACGCCCTGGTTGTTGGTGTTGTCATAGATATTGAGACCGGACGTTTGCATCTCTGATTTCGTCACACCGTGCTTCTCGAGCGCGGCCTCGAGTGCACTCATTCGACTGTCGTTCTCGTTGAACGCTGCGGTCGCCGACGGGTTGACCGTCGAGACGCCGATCTGGAAGTTGATCGTGTCGGGTGTGCCGTGCACGGTGCCGGAACCGGTGACCGTGATCGTGAAGGTTCGGCTCGTCTTTGAATGTCCCAGTACGACGCCGACGAACCCGACCGCGACGACGACGAGTGCCGTGACCATCGTTAATATCCAGCCGGTCAAGCGTGGACGGCGGCCGCCGTGGTGTCCGCCGTGGTGGTCGTGTGAAAGCTGTTCGGGCGCGATGTTGGTGTCATCACTCATTGGATCTCCTCCGTCATAGGCGTTGTCGTAAGGATTCCCCGCGACAACGCCCTCCACTCACTACCTGTCGTGGGGGTCACGAAACTTTCGTAGCGATGAGCCGCGACGTGACGCACGTCGTTGCGCCAGCCAATGAAGGGATCTTCGCCACGTGGGCGCGAGAGGTACAGATGTCGTAAACGTCACAACTTCCGAGCGCCGTCAGATTTGGCTGTTAGTCCTCAGAGTCGGTGTGGGAGTCCATGAGTCCCGCGATCATATTGACCACGGTCGGGTCGGTCAACGTGGTCACGTCACCCAGGGATCGGTTCTCCGCGACATCGCGCAACAGGCGGCGCATGATCTTGCCGGAACGGGTCTTGGGCAGTTCCGGCGTCAATATGATCTGTCGCGGCTTGGCGATCGGTCCGATGACCTTCGCGACGTGGTTGCGCAGTTCCTCGACGATGACGATCTGGTCCCCCGACGCGTCCTCAGCCGACAGCTTCAAGGTGACGAACGCCACGATCGCCTGTCCCGTCGTTTCGTCCGAGGCACCCACGACCGCGGCTTCGGCGACGGACGGGTGTCCGACCAGCGCGTGTTCGACTTCCGTCGTCGACAGTCGGTGACCGGAGATGTTCATGACGTCGTCGATTCGACCGAGCAGCCAGATGTCGCCGTCGTTGTCGCGTTTGGCTCCATCACCGGCGAAGTACTTGCCCGGGAAGCGGCTCCAGTAGGTCTCCTTGAATCGCTCCGGATCGCCGTAGATGCCACGGGTCATGCCGGGCCACGGCGCCGTGATCACGAGGTAGCCGCCTTCACCGTTGCCGACCGAGTTGCCGTCGTTGTCCACGATGTCGGCACTGATACCGGGGAACGGCGTCATCGCCGCCCCGGGCTTCGTGGCCGTGATGCCCGGCAGCGGAGTGATCATGATGCCGCCGGTCTCGGTCTGCCACCACGTATCGACGATGGGGCTCGTGTTGCCGCCGATGTGTTCGCGGTACCACATCCAGGCCTCGGGGTTGATCGGCTCGCCGACCGTTCCCAGCAGCCGGATGCTCGACAGGTCGTGTGACTGCGGCCACTCCTGTCCCCACTTCATGAGGGTGCGGATCGTCGTGGGGGCGGTGTAGAGAATCGTCACCTTCTTCTCTTCGATGATCTTCCACCAACGGTCGCGGCCACCGGAGTCCGGCAGTCCCTCGTACATGACCTGCGTGACGCCGTTGATCAGCGGACCGTAGACGATGTAGCTGTGCCCGGTGATCCAGCCAATGTCCGCGGCGGTCCAGCAGATGTCGGTCTCGGGCTTCACGTCGAAGATGTAGCGGTGCGTGGTCGAGGCGTGCGTGAGGTAGCCGCCGGTCGTGTGGAAGATGCCCTTGGGCTTCGCCGTCGTACCCGAGGTGTACATGATGAACATCGTGTGTTCGGCGGGAAATGACTTGTACGCGTGCTCGTCACTCTGACGTTCGACGACGTCGTGCCACCAGTGGTCACGGCCGTCCTTCCAGCCAACCTCTCCCCCGGTACGACGCACGACGAGGACGGCCTTCACGTTGGGACACGACTCCAGGGCTTCGTCGACTGCCGGCTTGAGTGGGCTCGCGGCGCCGCGACGGAACGCACCGTCGGCCGTCACGACGAACTGACAGTCCGAGTCGAGGATGCGACTCGAGAGCGCCTCGGCCGAGAAGCCGGCGAAGACGACCGAGTGCACGGCGCCGAGTCGCACGATGGCGAGCATCGTGACGACGGCTTCGGGGATCATCGGCATGTAGACCGCCACGCGGTCGCCCTCTTTCACGCCCAGTTCGGTCAGGGCGTTGGCCGCTTGGGCGACGAGCTTCTGTAACTGCGCGTAGGTGATGGTGCGTCCTTCACCTTCGGCGTCGGCCACCCAGTGGTAGGCGACCTTGTCACCGTTGCCCGCATCGACGTGTCGGTCGACACACGTGTAGGAGGCGTTGAGCGTGCCGTCACTGAACCACTTGGCGAAGGGAAGATCCCATTCGAGATTCTTGGTGGGCGCCGTCGTCCACGCCAGGCGGTCGGCCTGCGTGCGCCACCAGGCGACGGGATCCGCCGCGGCGTCAGCGTAAATGGAAGGTTGTGCGTTGGCCTGCTTCGAGAATTCAGCGGACGGAGCAAAGCTCCGAGTCTCGTCAAGCCATGCTTCGAGTTTTGCTTCGGTCATGTTTATCCCTTGCTGTGAAGTGGTGGGTGATCCGTCGAACGAATGAAATGCGTGGTCACAACTTGCGACTGAAGCCGAGAGTAGTGCTCTATCGGCCCAGTATGCCAACAGCGCCCGAGCCTGGTGGCTGGGGCGCTGTTGGCGGTTGGGTCCGGTGGCAAGCCACCAGTGACACGAGGTTAGCCCAAAGGACCGACCGGTAGCACAACCTTCCCGTGAGTTTCGTTTATCACGCCGGCGGCCGATGCGTACCACGCGAGCAGCGCCGTGATAATGCCGAGCCATCCACCGATCTTGGTCATGTCGGCGTGTCCGCCGCTCCATGCTCCGATGGTCAGGAACAAGAAGGCGAGCGTCAGTGCGACGAAGACCAGCAGAACTGCCACGTTCGTCTTCATAGCGGCGACCGTCATGTACGCCGTGAAGAGGATCCAGGGCAGAAGGTACAGGCCCAAGGCACCCTTCACTGCGAGACCGCCCTGGAAGTTGATGAAGAAGTACACACCAATCCAGAACGCGCCGTATGACGTGAACGCCACCGCACCAAAGGTATTCTTTCGGACGAATTCCCACATACCGGCTGCAAACTGGGCCACGCCACCGTAGATGAATGCCAAAGATATGGCACCACTGATGGCTGCGCTACCTGTCGCACCGAACTTGAAAAGTCCGATGTTGAAGAGGCTCAGCAAAAACGTGGTCATAGCGAAACCGGCGAGTCCAAGCGGACCGGGGTCCGCAACTCTGTGTTCCATGTAATTCCCCCCACATAGGATTACTTCCACCGCCGGGATGACGGCTAATGAGATTAAACAACACTTGACAAGTGGTGTGACGGATAGAACCCCGCTAAGTTCGTGAAGAGGTTCACAAGTTCGTTGGGGTTTCGGAGGATTTCCGTTAATTTACTGGTGAGTAAGAGAAAACTCAGGTGTCCCAATTACCGACGAGAAGTATAGTTTCGATCTCAGGCATCAATCGCGGAGCGAAATCCCCTGACGAAAGCCTCTACCTCGGTGGCGCCGCCGCCGTTCAGTATCGCCTGTACCAGCGCTGAGCCGACGATGACGCCGTCACTCACGCTTGCAGCCTGTTTGGCCTGATCAGCATTTGTTATACCAATGCCGATGAGCGCGGGGACGTCGCTCGTGCGCCGTATCGAGCGAACGACGCGCTCACCGTCGCCTCCCCCATCGGACGCACCGGTGACGGCCATTCGTGCCGAGGCGTAGACGAAACCTTGACTGGCTGTGGCCAGTTTGTCGGCCCGATCGGGTGGCGTCGAAGGGGCGACGAGTAGCACCGTCGCCACGTCCGCGCGATCGCAGGCCGCGACCCACGGCGGGGTCTCTTCGAGGGCGAGGTCCGGAACGATCGCTCCCTTGATGCCACTCGAGGAGAACTTCCCCGCGCAGCGATCGAGTCCGTAGTGCAACACGATGTTGTAGTAGGTCATGGCGATGAAGGGCACCGTGGCGTCGAGGCGAGCGAGTTCGTCACAGATGCCGTCCAACGTCGTGCCGCGCGCGAGGGCCCGCAGCGCCGCCTCTTGGATCACCGGTCCGTCCATCATCGGATCGGAGAACGGTATGCCGATCTCGACGGCGTCGGCCCCGGCGAGTACGGCGGCTTCGACGTGCTCGGTCCAGTCATGAGTGAGGCCACCCATGAAGTAGGGCACCAGCAGTTTCCGACCGCCGTCTCGAAGCGCTCGCAGTTCGTGCTCGAGCGTCTTCACGCGTCACCGTGCAGCATCGCTTGCACCTGCGCGACGTCCTTGTCACCGCGACCAGAGAGGTTCAACAGCACGGTAGAGCCGGTGGGGATCGCGCGTCCCGCTTCGCGCATCAGCCACGCCACGGCGTGCGCCGTCTCCAGGGCGGGGATGATCCCCTCCTTCTCACTCAGCAGCTGCAACGCCGGAATGACGTCCTCGTCGCCGATGGCGTAGTACTCGGCTCGCCCGCTCGCAGCGAGGTACGCGTGTTCGGGTCCGATGCCGGGATAGTCCAGACCGGCCGAGATCGAGTGCGCCTCTTCGATCTGACCGAATTCGTCTTGCATCAACAGCGATCGCATGCCGTGTAGGACGCCCGGTGAACCGCTCCCGACCGCCGACCCGCCGGCCGCTTCGATGCCGATGAGTCGCGACGGGGTGTTGGCGAATCCGGCGAAGAC
>Ga0302319_10010505_pt1 | contig 17633 bp, 12 predicted proteins | sample Bog_T0_2_FD_203319 | JGI IMG/M metagenome (GOLD analysis project Ga0302319, IMG submission 203319) | Peat permafrost microbial communities from Stordalen Mire near Abisko, Sweden - Bog_T0_2 | ecosystem: Environmental > Terrestrial > Soil > Wetlands > Peat | place: Sweden: Abisko, Stordalen Mire...
CCTCTGTATTTGTAACAACATACATAAATTGGCCACGGCTACAACCATAAATTGGCCGAGAATGCCGGTTCTTAATGGAGCTGTTCGACCATTTCCGCGGGCTCTACAACGATAAAGTGGCCGCGAGTCCTTCTTTGCAGGCATAATGTGGCCGCGGGTGCTTCGGACATTGCCGGGGGCGGACCCCTCTATTTTGGCCTTTGACTCTCCTTCACAAACTCCACGACTTTGGGCCCGATCTGACTGGAGCACTGCATGGGGGATAGATGACCGCAGCCGGGGAACACTTCCATCTGAGACTGCGAAACCAGCTGGTGGATTTTCTCACCCTGGTGGAGCGGCATGATGCGGTCCTCCGCACCCCACACGATCAGAACCGGCATTTTAAACTCTGGCAATAGGTTATCTACGGAGTCCCGACCTATAAGCATCGATGCCACCGCACGACGAATAACCCATCCATTGCGATTGGTTAGACGCACAATATCGCGAGCAACAAAACCGGGAACTGCAGACGGATGGGGATAAAGAAGTGCGTTGAGCTGCGACACCTGCTCGGGAGTCTCGGGTGTAAACAGTCGCGTGTCCCATTGAGGCCGCTCATTGATACCGGCGCTATCGAACAGCATCAGCCTTCGCACTCGCTCAGGATGGTTGGCGGCGACGAGCTGCACAATCCAGCCGCCCATCGATATGCCTCCAAGGTCCACTTGTTTCAGCCCCACAGCATCCAGGAAACCGACCACGACGGTGGATTCATCCCGCACGGAATACGAGAAATCCGCAGGTTTTTCACTGCGGCCGTAGCCGGGAAGGTCCGGCAGATAGACACGATAACCGGCCTTCACCAGATAATGCGAAAGGTCCAGCCACTCTTCTGCGCGCCCGCCAAGTCCATGCACCAGCACAACGGGGGGCCCGGCGGGCTGACCCAGAACGTCGTAGTGGATGCTCATGTTTTCAACGGTCACCGACCGACTCTCCGCGCCGGCCAAATACAAGCGCAGAGGGATAAAACCCTTGAAGTAGACAACACTAATCGGGCGCTCCCAGATTCCCAGCGCGGCCAGGAAAATCAGAGTTAGACACACCAACCTGGCGATCTTCTTGTTTTTCACTCTTCCCCTTTTGCCGTTCCAAACTCCGCGACAGACGATATGAATCAGTTCCGGTCGGGCTTCGATAACGCCTTGGCCAGCGATCCATAATCGATCTTCGCATTGTGGCGTTTGTCCATAGGGATGGAATCAAGTAGCCGGATTTCATCCAAATGAGCCCAAGCCATCGCGCGCCGCAATGATACGCGTACGTCCTCTCGATCCGCTTCAACTGCAAGCACTCGCAAGCCGACGACCTGAAGGATCGCAGCACGCCGCACGCCCTCCACTTGCATCGCCGCGCATTCCGCTGCGAATGGGTACAGATCGCCGTGGCGGTCGTGGATAGCTGCCGAGGCACGTCCCATCAGCCATAACCGCCCTCGCGAATCCAGCCACCCAAGGTCTCCGGTTCTGTGCCATCGGACTTCGTCCACATCGAACTTCGTTTCGCAATCGCCGGCGCCATTCAGATATCCCGGCAGAACATGTCTTCCGGATACGACGATCTCACCTACTGCTTGCGGCGGCAGACAGAGCGCAATGAAATCCAGTCTTGTCATGGGATCCAAGGGAGTGCCCCACTGGTCGCGGACGATACGCAACGAGATCGATACGACCGGAACACCGGCAAGCAATCCGGCTCCCCGCTCCATGGCCAGAAGATCCTCTTCCGCAATCTGCGATAGATGCACATCCGCCATAGGCTCCGCTTCGGTGGATCCGTAGACTGCGGTGACCTCGGCATTCGGAAAGAGGTTGCGGGCTTGCCGGAGATCGGATGGAAACACCGGTGCTCCACCCATGAATACATGACGCAACTGCGCAATCTGCCGATTCGTGCGTTCGCACTCGGCAGCGAGCCGCCTAATAAACGCCGGGGACGCAGCAGTCGTTGCGACCGGATGGCGCTCGATCTGATGGAGGACAGGCCGCGCATCGATCTTCCCAGGTGCTCTCATGTCCGCATCCGGCAGCACACTGGTCACACCCGACGCCAGATTCGATAGCACAAAGATCGGTAAAGTAGTCAGGTCGCTGTCGCCTGGCCTGAGACTTAAACTGTCTTGAAGAGCGTCCTGCTGCGCAACCAGAAATCCATGCGTGCGCAATGCGGCCTTCGGCTGGCCGGTACTTCCGCTGGTAAAGGTAATCAGCGCCGGGGCCGAGTCTTCAACATCTGCAATTGCCTGCACTGTATTTGATTCTCCGTGAAGCGAGACGAAATGTGTCGTGGGAACCCTCGAAGTGCAGAACGATATTGAAATCCGCCGCACAGACGGCGTCCACAGCCGCAACATCTGTGCCTTCCAACTGCCAAAAAACGCTCGCGGCGCATAGATGCTCATGCAGCGATCGATGTACTTGCGGCCTGCTGAAGGATCTAGGAACATGCCCACTGCGCCAACCCGGAACAGAGCGACCAGAAAGACGTAAAGTTCGATCGCCATCGGATGAAGGATCAGTACCCCGTCTCCCTGGCGAATGCCTTGGGACGTGATCTCGCCAGCTACGCGCGCTGTAATTGCGTCCAGGGCGCGAAAACTGACCACGCGATCCTTGCCGCTTTTCGTGTCGATCAGCGCCGCGGTTTCTCCCAGGTTTCGCGCGCGTTCACACAGAATGGCTGCGATGTTCACGATGAGATCTCCCGGCTAAAGAGAGTGTACCGGCGCATGGTTTTCGCATAGTGGCCGCTGATGTTGCGCGATACGTTGTTCTCGTGCATCAGCGCATGAATGCAGCGGCGAAAGCCGATTCGCAGCCCCTGCTGATGAGCGCGTGCTACCAGTACGCTGCCCAAACCGCGCAGGTCAGGATTCGGCAGGATGGCGACCGTCTTGATGAGAAATGTGTCGACTGGCACGCCACGGGCCGCTTGGGCAAGATCGGGGATGGCGAAGAGATAACCAACCAATTCCGCTCCACATTCAGCAAGAAGCACAAGTTCCGGGTGGACATGAGGAAGAATCTTCGCGTACTGCGCGCGAAATGCGCTCTCGGGAATCTCCGTGTAAAGGAAGTTCTGAGTAAATGCGACGCGACTGACATTGTAGATACGACCGAGCTGCTCTTCAAGATTCTCGCCTTCCGCGGGACGAATCTTGACACCGCGTTCCGCGAGTCTGGCCGTGTGGCGGGCGATTCGCTCGTCTTCGAGCGCAAGGTTCGTGTTCAGTGCGGAGAAATACTCGGCGAGCGGTTTGAATCCAGCGCGCTCAAACTGGAGCGGCCACTCCAACGGATTTGCCGGTTCTAGAAAGAAGGGCGGCTCCGCGCTCAACTCCGTCACAAAACGATAATGTCGCCAGGTATTGCCATCCATTGGTCCAATCGCAACGGTGCAGTCGTGCCGGCGCAGACTGTCGAGCGCGGCATCAAGCAGCGCACACGAGGGCGCATCGTCTGTACTGGCGTAGTGTCCGATCACGCCAACTGTGTGTGCTGCAAACAGTGGAACCTTTTTCCACCAGAGCGAACAGTACGCCTGGACCTCTCCGGATTCGCTCACTGCGCAAAGATGAAGGTCCACATCGTGATGGTCAATCTGACTCGCATCGAACGGTGGCAGGGCTGCTGAATCGACGAGCGTTTCCCGTTTTTCGGAAGAGTGCGCGACAACAATCTTCATCGCAATTCCTCTACGCCGGCCATCAGCGCGGTAAGTAACAGCGCCAGTGCTCCCTGGCGGATCCAGCGACCTGGTGTGACTGAGAATCCGCCCTCAGTGCGCGGTTCAAGCGAGCAGAATGCGGCAAAGGCCACGCCGCACACTCCCAACGCAATCGCCGTCTGCTCGAGCGAATGCAGTGATATCCCCATAGCCAAAAGATAAGGGACAAACATCAGCAGCCAACATTGCACAACCAGCAGGGGCCCGGAACGCCATGGAGTCTTACCGGGATTGCGAAAACAAATCAACGTCCAGCCCAGCATCGACAGGTGCATGGCGTAGCCGGTTGTGTAAGGGAACAGCAGTTCCGGCAGACTGTCGACTTTAGCAAGAAAGATCCAGAGCAGCCCGGCAGAGGCAACACATGTGACCGCATAGACATTGTGCTTCCCTATCTCAGCCGGCTTGCCCGGAAGAAACAGAGAGTAGGTAGCAAACAGCATTGCCGGAGCCAGGAGCCAGTGCCACCCGCCCAGCGCCCATGAAGCGTAGAGCACCAGAACCGATGCCAGCAGCGCGCTTCCTTCCAGCGTAGTGCGGGAGCGGTAGAGCAGAACAAAGATGAGCAGAAGTACGGCTGCCACAAGACGGAAGAACAACAACCCGATCGACATACTCGAGTAGATGTGGAGCAGCAGAAACACACCGAGCGGGATGAGTATATTATCGAGGCCGCGCCATGCTACAGCCTCGAGCAGGGTAACAATGAGTGCGATGTCGATGGCGACAAGCAGAGTCTGCGGTCGCCCCATCTCAGTGAACAGCAACAAGGGAACGTGCACGGCCAGGAAGGCTACGGTAAAGAACGCAACCGAGCCCTCAAGGCTCTTCGCGCCACCCATGCCGTGATAACCATACTTTCCGTATTGCGTGCCAAGCAGCGCTCCAACGGCATCGGCGAAGGTGAGTACGAGAAGCGGAATGACAAAGAGCAGCTTGTCTCCGCGCGCCAAGCCGAAGAGAATTGCGACAGACACCGGAAAATAGAATTCTCCCCACGAATTCCGATCGACAGCATCGAGCACTCCGGAGAGCCGCGCATGCATGGGCCGAAAAACGCGGATGCTGACAAGCAGCAGGACAGACAATCCGCAAACGAGATAGACAGGCAGGGGAGACGAGAATATCCATGGAAAGCAGATAGCCAGCGCTCCAGTTGAAAGATGAGCCAGCTTGCGAACCCATTCCGGGCTTGAAGGAGTCAGTTTCTTATAGAGCCTCAAAAGCAGCAGCATCGCTATGGCGGCGCCGAGAACAGCAGCAATCCAGAACAGATCGGAGAGCTTCATCGCACTCGCTCCACAATGAACGCGCTGTAAAAGAAAGCCTTATCCTGCGCAAAAAGCGCTCTGCTGAGTTCGCGAAGCGGTTCCAGCACTCGGTCCATCGAATCCGGACGACTACGCGGCGCAAGCATGTTCCAATAAGCCAGGCGAGCTCCGGATTTGGAACGCTCACTGATGCACCGTAACAACTGCTCGTAGCTCTCCTGGGACATGTACTCAAAGATATCGCTGAGGTTGAAGCAATCGAAGCTACCGTCCTGGTTCAGTGCGTCTTCGATGGAACTGCATCGCCATTCCAGCTTGTCCAGATTGCGGCGAATAGGCTCGAAGTTTTCTTCTCGCAGCGCGAATGGAAGCACTCCATTGTGCGTGCCATTCAGTATCCACTGCATATATGGATTCTCCGCCGGCTCTAGTTCGGTCAGGGCGAACCGGGTGCGATCGAGAATGCGTGTGGCCACATTGCCTTCGACATATTGAAAGAATGCCGGAGAGCGGCCGAGCGCGCCCATGAGACGGCGCGAAAAAAAGAGACGAAAGAACGCTTGCCAGCGCCAGTTGTTCCACTCTCTTTCATAAAAAGCGATTCGCTGCACTTTCGGTTTCGCTTTCAGAAGTCTGGCAATCCGCGTGCGGGAATGGACGAGCGGTAACACCCGCATACGGAAGATGCGAAAGTACTGTTCAAACTTACCAACTGTGCCGATTCCCTTATCCACCAGCGTGCTACGCGCATCCCAGAAATCCAGGGCTCCGAGCGAAAGCCGCTGCCGGCACCGACTGTAGAGTCGAGCGCGATCCTGACACGGAACGGAGCCAATCAGTTGGAGAAGTTCAAGATGCTGAAGGTCGCGATATGCAGCAACACGCAGCTCCAGGCACGCTAACTGGGCTGGACTCAAATCGACCGCCAACACATAATCGGGGCTGCCTGCCAGTAGTGCCAGTGTGTTGTCCCCGGCACTCGCAATCGAAAGGCATCTCTTTCCCGGCGCCGGTTCAAGTGCAGCGAAGAGGATGTCGGCGTCTTCCCAGCATTGTGCGTATCGAATTGCCGAGAAGTCGGCGCGCTGTGACACCTCGCTAGGCATGGACCCCCTCTGCGGACACAAGCCGCACTGTGCCACGTGCGCCGTCAAGCTCGACTTCATCCCCATCCTGCAGCCAGCTGGTAAGACCTGGGATCGACACAACGGCGGGTATACCTAACTCGCGCGCAACGATTGCCGAGTGAGAGAGCAAACTTCCGCGCTCCACGAGCAGGCCTTTGGCGGAAGGGAATAGCATGATCCAACCGGGGTCGGTGTGATCCGCGACGAGGATTGAACCGGCGGGCAATTGCGCATTGCGCGGATCGCGGACTACCCGAACGATGCCGCGCACCGTGCCGGGGCAGCATCCAATGCCGTGGCGTTCTTTCCCGTCTCCTTCACCGCTCGTGCTTGTCGCCTTTGCTCGATAGCTCTGTGCATGGTAGACGGCGCCAGTCGTTTCAAACCGTGCAGGTGGAGAATCAGACTCACGATACCGTTGGAACTCCGCTTTTCGCAGCGCCACAAGAGGCTTCAAATCCGCGGTGACGCCGTTGCCGGCCACGTAGCTCCGAATCTCCTCAACCTGGAGATAGAAGATATCGTCAGCTGTCTCCAGGACTCCCATCGCATGGAGTCTTTTGCCTGCTTCGCGAAATATGCGGCGCACCCGTCCGAAAAGCCTGGTTCGCTCAAAGCGAAGATTCTCCCGCTGTCTGACCGTGACGCTCGCCTTTCGCAGCACCCACATGAGCAACCATACCCGAAACGGCGACCCGCGCAGGCTGGCGCGCATCTGTTTCACCGCGTCGGCGGCAACATCGGAGTGCGCCGAGGTTCTCGGCGCGGAAATCGGTGCGCGCGCAAGTTCACCGACGCCGCGTAACAGCACGAGTGGATTTTCGTGCAAAGTCTCGCTCTCCAGCTTTAGCTCTTCCATGCAGCGGTCGCCAAACTTTGCCAGATAGTCTTCATATTTTGCCCGGAACTCTGAATGATCTCGCACCGCGCGCAGGATCTCTTCCAAAGGCGCTTGGCAAAGGGCCTCTGTGAAACCCGTATCATTAGCAGCGATGGAAGCCATCTCCGTCACACGTGCCGCTGGCTCTGCGCTGATCATGCCGCCCTGGCCCCGGATCGCGTCGTTGGCTAGCATGCCGTTTGTGTCTTCACACCACTTCTGTGCAAGCTTGCGCAACGTGCCATGGAAGATCATAGCGAAGAAATCGTTGATAAGCGGCGCATCCCAATGCGTAAGCAACTTTTCTTCCAGCGCGGAGTAATGCGCCATGAGTTCATCGAGACGCATCTCGGTAAGGGGCGGATCGGGTTCCTGCAAGGCTTGGTGCAGGCGCGCGTAGAATCTCTTAACCTGGCCATCGAGAGTCAGCAAATTCTTGACCAAAGCCAGAATCATACCTGTCAGGCTGAAGATATCCGCAAAGCGCTGCCGCGCCGTTGCCTTATCGAGTCCCGCAGCAATCTCATCAGGCAAGCTCTCGCGAACCCCCATCATCTGTTCCATGAAGCGTCGATTCACGGTGAATCCCGGGAGCAACGCCAACACCCGATACCAGTTCAGCAAGTTGTAATAGATGCGGCCCTGAATCAATCCCAGCATGCAGCGAAAGGTCAGGTCATTCGCTTCGATTTTGCGCTGAGGAACGCGCAGAATCGCGCAAAACTGCCGGTAGACACCTTCATAAACCGAGCGTGCAAATGAAAATGTCAATGGTGAAGTGACGCCGTTGTAGCTCTCGGTAATGTTGCTGTTGTCCCAGATGTTCAGAGCCCCATCTGGATCCGGAAGGTTGCGGAGAGTGGTAATGGGCCGGGACTGGAGCAGATAGAGGCTGCCGTCCTCGATGGCCCATTCGATGTCTTGCGGTTGGCCGAACTCCACCGCCGCCCGCCGCGCCAGGGCGGCAACGGCGGTCGCGTGTGCGGAGGAGAGCGCCGGCCGGTCCATTTCGTCTGCCTGCACCGATTGTGCGCTCACGCCTTCTTCCGTGCCGGCCGCGAAGCCGTGGCGAAGCTGCTTGTGCGCGATGGTCTGCCGTTCGATTCGCCCGGTTCGATCGACCTCGTATACATCCGCGTCCCCTTCACCGCCGACCAGTGCTGTCCCGATGCCATGGACGGCTGAGATGACGGCCAAACCACGGCGGCCGCTGACGGGATCGGCGCTGAACGCAACCCCGGAGGCGTCCGCATCGATCATGCGTTGCACCAGCACGGCGGGAGCGCCCAGCGGCGCCGTCATTCCCCGCTGCCTGCGGTACTCGAAAATCCGCTCGCTGAAACCCGAGCGCCACACGTCCGCAACGCGCCGTACCACCGAGTCCGCATCGACGAACAGATAACTCGCAAGCTGTCCGGCAAAGGAGCTCTCCGCTCCATCCTCATCTACTGCCGAGGAGCGCACGGCAAATCGAGCGCCACAATGCGCCGCCAGATTGCGCACCGCCGCGTCTATCTCTGCGCAGACATCGGCCGCGGCTTCAAGATGGGTCAATGCATCCTGCACCGACTCGATCTGTCCCGAAGCAAGAGCCCGTTGCTGTTCGACCGTAACGCTGCGCGCAAAGGATACGGGTGTCACGGCAAACCACTCCGGGATGGGCAACTCAGCTGCATCGAGGCGCGCCAGGGCAAAGGCCTTTCCGCCAAGATCCCGAATCGGACCATTGCGCGCGACACAACTCACAGTACCCTCCACGCGCGCAGCGCCAGCGGAATGATACCGAGACTCAAGTAGAGCACCAGGCTCCAGATTCCGGCCATGGCTTCGATGTACTTGCCCCCGCCAGTCTTTCGTTGATTGAGAAATATTCCTCCCAATACAGCTGCCAGTAAAATCCAGAGCCCAAGGCAGATAGCCGCGGGCACTTCAAATGCAATGTTTCGCGCGGCTACAACGGCGAAGGTCCCGGTCACAGTCATCATGGCAATCCACACCGCAACAGCCTTTCCGCGGCCCCACAGAAAGCTGTAAGTCTCCACTCCCTTTTCCTCATCCTGCGGCGACCGGATCTTGCGGCCGATTTCAACCACCATGCCGTTGAACAGGCTTACGATCAGGAACCACAGCAAGCCACGCGGCGGCCGTGCATTTCCAAGTGGAGCCCAGTCGCACGCGGTGGCATAGAGATCCACCAGCGGCATAATGGCCATGTGAGAAACCATGTATAGAATGGGCCTGGCCTTGAGCCAGCGCTTTACAAAAAACTCCTTGCTCATCAGGCCAAGATAGAACCACGTTGCAGCAAGCAGCAAAACCAGGCGAGGCGCAAGCCACAATGCCAGCGCCAATTGAACCGCCATGCACCCTGCCCAAAGCCATCCAAGCTCCCGCAAACGGATCAGTCCGCGAGGCACAGGCCGGTAGGGCCGGAACTGGGAGTCTTCCTCGAAGTCTTTGAATTCATCCGCAATCCTGAGCTGCAGGAAAGTCAGAAGCGAGGTGGCGAAGGCTACAGCGCAAGGCTTCCAGCCGGGGAGCGACGAGGCTCCGCGCAGCAGCGCAGAAAAGCTGACCGCGGACAGGCTGAACGCGAGGATAACAGGGGAGTGAACCATGACCGGGAACCGCTCGCGTTGATAAGTCCACCAGCGATTAGCCATGGCCCTCCTTGTTGGTTTTGGCGCGGCCTCGCGCCAGTCTCTGGTGGGCCCGCGTGAATTCGCCTGCGCACAGTGCGCCGGTAATAGAAAGTTCGCCAGCCAATGCCAGAGCGCCACAAACCTCGGCAAGCGCCTGGGCCTTACCTTCCCCGGCCAGGCCCAATATCTCGAGACAGGCGCGCTGGCCTGGCAGTGCCGTGCCCCCGCCTACCGTACCCACCACGATGCTGGGGAGAGTCACTGCTGCGTAAAGATCGCCTTCGTCAGTCACCTCAAAACGCGTAACTCCCACGGCGGACTCGGCCACGCACGCCGGATCCTGGCCACAAGCAATGTAGAACGCCGCCAGTGCGTTCGCATAGTGCGCCTGAATTCCAATGCTCCCGCTCTGGATTGCGCCGATCGCCGACATCTTCCAATACCGTTCAAGTTGTTGCGGCGTTGTGTGCAGGCGCTCTTTGACAAGCGCAGCGGGCAGTGTAACTTCGGCTGTGACCTTCTTGCCGCGAACCGTGACAAAAGAGTGCGCTGTGGCTTTCTTGTCTCCGGAAAGATTCGCTTCCACAAAGTGATACTTGGGAGTAATCGTTGAGTTGACGACGATATGCTCGCAAATTGCTTGGGTAGCAATTGTCACCATGTTCTGACCGGACGCGTCGCCAGTAACGAACTCCAATATCAGGTAAACGTGGTTGCCTTCGATCGCGACCCCAAGGTCCGTCAGTTCGCCGTGGTGCGTGGTGGCACCGGCAGCAGCGTGCAATGCATCACGGTTCTCCATGCACCAGATTGCAAACAAGCCTGCTTCAGTGATGGACTTAAACGCAAATCCTGGCGTCCGCCGCATCCCTTCGTGCAACAGAATGCTCACGCAACCTCCCGCCTCGGTAATCGTCTGCGCTCCCCTGGAATAGGAGGCCACCAGAGCCGCCTCGGTAGTGGCCAGAGGCACGTAGAAGTCCCCCGCGGCAAACATGCCACGCACCCGAAGCGGACCTGCCAGGCCTACCGGGACCTGGATCGTCCCGATGCAGTTTTCAATGTTTTTTTCATAAGGCTCAAGCGAGATGGATGGATCGTAAAGCGCGAGGCGGCTGTTTTCACCAATGCTAATCAATTTCCACCGCTGTGCCAACGAAGCGGGTGAAACAGAACTACCACCGGGAATGCGAGCCGGAGCGGCCTTGTCATCCCGAGCCAGCGTCTGCGCGATTTCCAATGCCGACCTGTGCTGCAACAGGCGACGCAGAAACTTCCCCACTCTGTCTTCGTTGCTCGCCATAGTTGCCCTATCCGCCTGTAAGACTCAATCCTGAAACATTGGATCATTCTAACCGGCTTAGCCGACTGCGTTCGGAATCCCCCGATTCTCGGGTCGGGCGAACTCACTTACGCTGTAAGGAAAGCAAACTAAAATGCCGATACTGTCCATTTCTACTGCTTGGGTTCAGTCCTTCGGCCGATGGCTCCATTCTCAGGAAATCGCCGTTGCACACATCGAGCACCTGGGAGCCGCAGTACAGGGTTCTGGATGTATTACCGGAATTCGTCGGAATTCGTCGGTTACTCCTTAGACAACAGACCAGCACGCCTTTGGCGTGGATGATGCTGCGAATATCCTCGCAATGCAGGTAGCAGGATTGCTGTATACAGGTGGCAGCATAACGTTGCACCTCGCGGCAGCATAATTCTGGAATGCGTGGCGGGGTTCGCTAGAACTTGCAGAAGCGGTCTTAACCACATGACGAAGCAACATACGGAAGCTGTTTACGCTATTGATGCCTGCTCTCGTCCTGCAATGGGAGTGATCGTGTACGTATGGTACTATACATACATGCACTTCATTGAAAGCCCGGTTGAAGTTCAACGCTGGTTTCAGGCTTCTGCACGCCAGATGTGGCCAATTGCCGAGGGATCGCTGTCACTCAGAAAGAGCAAATGCATTCGCAAGACCTGTTCGGCATGTGCCTCCGGAGAGGGCCATACCAGCTACGTGCTCAGCGGACACACGGGATCGCGACGGTTCTCAATTTACGTACCCGATGAACTGGCGCCCCAGATTCAGCAAGCTATCGACAATGGCCGCCACCTACAGGAACTGATGAACGAAGCCGGAGTACGGCTCGTCCAAGCGCTGAAGAATCGGCGCAATGAACAAAACCGCGAATGAGGTCATCTCAGAGGAGGACTCATGCTCGGCAACGAAGAACTTTTGGCTTGGTTCCAGAGCGTGCGACTGCCGGAATGTGGCCGTTCGATAGTCCACCAGATTCGGTCTTCTGATCCGGCTCGGCGTGTGGGAGGAGGCCGTCGGAACGTCAGTGGCCGTTATCCCAGTAAGAAGATGGGCATCACGATCCAGTTTGAAAGCCACCGCGTCGAGTTGGCAAGGATATATGAATTGGAGCACGATCCGGACGTGCTTGAGTATTGGGATCAACCCCCTTCATACAAACTTGAGTACAGGAGCGCGTCGGGAAAGCGTGTGGTCGCCATCCATACGTCCGACTACTTTGTCATTCGTGCCACCAGCGCCGGATGGGAAGAATGCAAAACTGAAGAGGAACTCATTCGCTGGACTCAGAAGAGCCCTCATCGGTATTGTCGGCATGACGACACTTGGCAATGCCCTCCCGGAGAGGATCACGCGCGAGAGTTCGGTCTCACCTACTGTGTTCGCTCGTCACGGGACATTGATTGGGTGTATCAACGCAACATTCAGTTCCTTGAAGACTACCTCCGTGACGACAGTACATCGGTATCGCCTGCCGCAAAACATCTGCTGATAGCTCACGTAAGTGCCCACCCTGGCATTTCTCTCCAAGAGTTGCTTGCGGTTGCAGGGGAAGGCGCCACCTGCGATGATGCCCATTTACTGATTGCGCTCGGGGACCTGTATGTGGACCTTCACAAATCCGCACTTGCGCAGCCCAACAGAGTCGCCGTCTTCGCCAATGCACGCGCTGCAGCATATCGGGATCAGAGCCGGATAGAACTCTCGGAGCCATGGAGTGACGCACGGACTAGTCAGCCAATGCAGGGCAGCAATGTGAATTGGGATGGAAGGCGATGGGAAGTTGTCGACTGCGGCCAAACGCAAGTCATCCTGCGCAGCACCGACGACGACTCGATCTCACGACCTCCTTTAGCCGCATGCACGTCATTGGCAAAGGACGGCCAATTCGCAATAAGCGATCCGCAATCACTTGGTGACAATGCAGAAGTCGCGCAGCGCCTTTCCCGAGCCAGCGAACAAGATCTGCGCGAAGGAAACCACCGCTATGAGGTTGTCCGCGGAATCCTGGATGGAAGAAGATCGGCGTCTGGGATCTCCGCTTCTGGACGAACATCCCGCCGGTGGATTGCAATGTACAAGAAGGCGGAAGCCCTGCATGGGAGCGGCTATGTCGGTCTGCTCCCAAAGACCCGGATGCGTGGCAACAGCACATCCAAACTACCAGAGGCGTCCAAACAGCTCATGGCAACAATCATTCGTGACGACTACGAGACGCTCAGGCAGAAGAGCATGTTTGCCTCCTGGAGCGCTCTTCAGCTTGCGTGCAGAGATCAAGGGCTAATCGCTCCCAGTTATGAAACATTTCGCCAATCAGTTCACGGGCAGGGAGGCCATTCACAGACACTCCGCAGAATGGGACCTCGCGCCGCTTATCAACAAGAGCCGTATTACTGGGAGCTGGAATTAAAGACACCGCGCCACGGCGACCGTCCCTTTGAAATTGCGCACGTTGATCACACCGAGTTAGATGTCGAATTGGTCTGTTCCTTGACTGGCCGCAATCTCGGACGACCGTGGCTCTCATTGCTTACGGATGCATTCTCACGGCGCGTTCTCGCATTCACATTATCCTTCGATCCGCCGAGTTATCGCGCCTGCATGATGATTATCAGAGAGTGCGTTGGGCGCTATAGCCGTCTCCCGCAAATATTCGTGGTCGATAATGGAGCGGAATTCGGCAGCGTCTATTTCGAGACGATCTTGGCAAGATACGAATGCATCAAGAAGAGCCGGCCACCTGCAAAGGCGCGTTTTGGTTCAGTTGTCGAACGCCTATTCGGAACTTGCAACTCTCAGTTCATCCACAACCTGCGCGGCAACACTCAGATCATGCGCCAGGTACGTCAGGTCACTGCAAGCGTCAACCCCAAACGCGAAGCTGTATGGACACTCGCCGAGTTGAACGATCAGCTGGCATGCTATCTCTACGAGATTTATGATTCCTTGGACCATCCTGTCCTGGGCCAAAGCCCCGGCGATGCATATGACACCGGAATGATCAATGCCGGTCAGCGGCCATGGCGCCGCATCAGCAATGATCGTGACTTTTTCATCATGACCCTTCCTACGACACCAAGAGGAACTGCCCAGGTTCGGCCCGGTAGAGGCGTGAAGATCCACTATATCTACTACTGGTCGGATCAATTTCACCACCCCGAGGTCGAGGGAACGCAGGTGCCAATACGTTACGATCCCTTCAATACAGGAACGGCGTTCGCCTTTGTAAAGGGGCAGTGGGTCCAATGTCACTCAGAATATTACGCCATCTTCCATGGGCGCTCGGAGCGAGAGATGATGCTCGCAACTCAGGAACTCCGCCGGAGGCGAAGCAGACATGCAAGGCAGCGCGGTCTCTCGGCAAAAGCGATTGGAGATTTCCTGAAATCCGTCGAAGTTCAGGAACTCCTGCTCTCTCAGCGGCTTCGCGATCAACAGACGGGAAAGACACATCCTGAGCCGGAATCCACAGCTGACCAACCGGCACTCACCACGAGTCTAACGCCAGCGCGACCGTTTTTGGTCGCGGCATCCTCGCCGATTGGGGTTCCAGGTACTGCCGAGGAGTATGAAACATACGGAGCATTTTAGGGATGAAACCAGCCTACACTCCGCAACAGCTCGCTGACCGTATACGCGAATTTCGTCTTCTCACCGTTGCGCATCCGTTGCTGTCGGCTGCGAAGGATTCACTCATGGCAGCAATCAATGAGGCACCTCCCGGTTCGATTGTAATGGTCTATGGACCAACCGGCGTGGGTAAGACCACCTTGCGGCTGAAGGTCCAGCAATTGCTCGCCGAGCAAAGCCTTTCTCAGATGAATACTGACAAAGGCCGTGTGCCTTTCGTGGCGGTGGAAGCCGCCGCGCCCGACAATGGAACTTTCAGTTGGAGAGATCATTATCGCCGCACTCTACTTGCGTTGAACGAACCCATGCTTGAACAAAAGCTCATGCCGAATTGGACTCATCTGATGCACGATTCTCGTGGGCAGCATCTTCTCGGCCCTCGCTCATCTGCTGTCGAGCTCCGTCATGCCTTGGAATCCGCTGTTCTTCATCGCCGCCCGGCGGCAATCTTGGTGGACGAAGCGCAACATCTCACTCGGATCGCATCGGGCAGGAGGCTTGCCGACCAACTGGAAGTCATCAAATCCTTGGCCAACTGCACACAGACAGTCCACATTTTGCTAGGGACATACGACCTGCTTCCCTTACGCCGGCTCAATGGCCAATTGGGGCGCAGGAGTCTGGACATTGACTTCAGGCGATATAGTGCTGAGAGTCAGATCGATCTCCGCATGTTCAAGAATGTTCTTCTCACGTTTCAAGAGCATCTCCCTTTAGTCGAAAGACCCGATCTCGTGTCGCTCTGGGACCTGCTTTATGAGCGATCCGTTGGATGCATCGGAATTTTGAAGGAGTGGCTGGATCGGGCACTGATCGCAACCTTGAAGGATGGTTGCACAACGATGACCCCTCGGCACTTAGAATCGACCGCTCTTTCTGCCTCACAGTGTGAAAAGATCGTGGTCGAAGCACACGAGGGCGAAGCGCAGCTGTCCTCAGCGGATCAGGTTCAACCCCGCCTGCGAGTGTTGCTGGGCCTATCTACGTGCTCCGGTGCCCCGCCGGTGAGAAATGGTGTTCGCCGAAAAGTATCAGAGCGGGTTGGCCAGCGCAAGCCCAAACGGGACCAGGTCGGCTTTGACCAGGGTCACAGAATACGAGCGCGCAATGGCCTATGAACTGTGGAGTATCGCACCGCCCAATTTGCCAACGCGAAGCCGTCTGTATTCTCTGCTGCCGATGGGCATTGGAAGCGCTCTCGTTGAAAGTCTGACGAGCTATATGATGCGTCTTGCGGAAGCGCACGCTGTATCTCCTGGCACACTGGTCCGGCAGGAAGTGTTTCCCAATTTAGCTGTGAGCCCGAAGCGGTTAAGTCACGCGTCGCTGCATTCACTGAACGGGCTCAGTCCCTGTTTTGCGCGATGGGTAAGGATTCTGGAGGAACTTACGGCGCGCGACGATCTCCGCGCCCTGACGTTGCTCCCCTGGCGAGGCATTCTTGCCTCCGATGGGGTTTCGCGCCGGCATCGAGCTTGGTGCCCCCGTTGCTACGAGGAACGCCGTATTCATGGGCCTGCTATCTACGACTCCCTGCTGTGGACTCTCGCATCGGTTACTGCTTGCCCACGGCATGGGGTTGCCCTGAACGAATGCTGTCCTCACTGCGAGAAGCGCTCATTGCCGCTTTCAGCCCAAAGCCGGGCCGGATTCTGTAGCCACTGCGATGGATGGTTTGGATCTGATCCTCCAGTGCCACTACGAGACGAGTCGGGGCGAAACCTGGAATCTTGTCTTCAGATAGCAAGGGAAATTGGGGAACTTCTGTCCATCGGTGCCGCGCAGAACCAGCCGCTTCATTCGCATTTCGGACACAACATTCAGCGGGCCATAGCGAATTGGGCCTATGGGAACCGGCTCCTGTTTTGCCGTATTGCAGGAGTCAACGAAAGAACACTCATTGAATGGTTGAGCGGCAAGGTACTCCCTTCATTGGCGCTGCTCATCCGAGTCGCGCACAATCTCAGCGTGCCTCTGAAGAGGGTGCTCATCGACGAGATACCTGCTGATGACCCGGTGTGGATCCAGGCCAGAGCATCTGTTGAAGCGGAGCGAGCTAATTCGACAATTCGCAGAGCAGTTTCGAGACAACGATTCGAGTATCCCGTGACCCGCAACAGCCTGTGGGCGCTCTCACCACGCGAACGAGCAGCAGCCAAAGCCGAAGTCAAGATCGCAATGGAGACTGCTCTCAAAGAGGATGTCCCAAAATCAGTGCGGGACATCTTTCGAAGTCTCGGATATCGGCATTGCGTGATGGGGCGATATTGGTTTCCCGAACTTTATGAAGCGGTCCAGCTGAAGCGCAAACGACGATTTGATAGATACCATGTGGAGTTGCAACTCGCCCTCAGCGAAACACCGCCTCCAACAGTGACGCAAGTTGCGCAACGCCTTGGAGTCACCATAAATAGTCTTAGCAGAGCTTGCCCTGAACTCTACGCGCGGCTCTATTTGCGCCATCCGGATCGTCGGAACTTCCAGATTGCCAAAGTAGAGGATGCACTCAAGAATGCATTTGAAGAATCACCTGCGTCACTCGTCCAGCTTGCTTCTCGGTTGCACCGCAACGCTGATAAGTTACGACTTACTTACCCGGAACTCTGCGCCGATCTACATCAACGGTACATTGCCCATCAATCCATGGAACGGCGTAGGCTTGATTTGATCTATGAAGAATATGTCCGCGAGGCAACCGGCGAAATTGTTGCTGCAGGCAAATATCCGTCATGTAAGCGAGTTCTATCCTTCATCACAATGACGAACCCATTGCTAACAAGCATTCACCTTACCGGCAGAGCCCTGAAACGCATCCGCCAAGAAGTAGCTCAGATCGTGCCGGCAATCTCAGAACTCGAGGTGCCAAAACTTACAACCATAAACTGACCGCGACCGATTACAACCATATCATGGCCGTTTTGGCCAATTTATCGTTGTAATTTCAGGATCTTTTTCCATAGATCGGGATCGCATGGCACTGCGCTCATGCGACCCGTT
>Ga0302319_10010509_pt1 | contig 17629 bp, 12 predicted proteins | sample Bog_T0_2_FD_203319 | JGI IMG/M metagenome (GOLD analysis project Ga0302319, IMG submission 203319) | Peat permafrost microbial communities from Stordalen Mire near Abisko, Sweden - Bog_T0_2 | ecosystem: Environmental > Terrestrial > Soil > Wetlands > Peat | place: Sweden: Abisko, Stordalen Mire...
TGACTGTCCCATAAAGAGCCGGCGAAAGTTGGCTTTCAGAAACTCCGTGTTTCAAATAATGCTGCTTATTCAATTCACCTATGTAAAAAAAACGACTAATTCCACTATAAATAGTTCTATAAATTAGTGATCTGATAGTAGCTTTGAAAAATGAACGCTCTGTCGCATTGTCTTGTGTTTCGCAACGCAACCACAAAGGAATCTTCCTTTTTCTTGCTTCACGATAAGCTATATAGTCATATTTGTATATAAGTCCGGTAAGTAATATGTAATCAGGCTTATTCTTATTTATTTCTTCTGCTACGCCATTTCCCGATATAGAATTCCAAAGTGAAAGTGCTTTGGTTAAAATAAAAGGAGGTATATCATTTTTGCAATCTAACACTGTATTTTCATAGCCTGAAAGTAAAGGTTCGCCCCATTTTACTTTTTGTCCGAACTCTACATCATTACTTGTATTTCCCCATTTATCGGAAGCATATACAACACGCAGTGAGGAAGGAATGGTCTTCTCAATAGTTTGCCATATAGGTGCCCTATAAGGAGAAGGTAAGGAATCAAATACTAATAATTTCGAAGCCACTATATATTTCTTTTTTTATACTTTATCTGCATTACTAAAATTGACCTTTAACCAATTATCCAATTCTTCAGCTCTCTTCGTCCATGTATGCTGAAAAACGTCAATACGCCCTTTTTGAATATTTACCTTATCCATTATATTCTCAATTAAAGCAGAAAGGCTTTCCGGCCTGGAATTGTCAAAATAATATCCATCTTCTTTAAATATCTCCTCGGCTTCGCCAACTTTACAAGTAAGAACCGGCTTATTAAATGGCAAATATATATATATTTTGCTCGGACATCTTGCCTTATCCTGTATAGTATTATTCAATGGTGATATCAACATATCGGCTATTTCAAAATAAGAACTAATTTCATCTTCAGGAACATAGCCTAAGAATTCAACATTATCGCTTAACTTATTAGCTTTTACAAACTCTTTTGCCTCTGCCAGGTCCACCCCATCCCCCATCAATAATAATTTAACCTGTTTGCTTTTTTGAGAAAGCATCTGTATAGCATTTATCATAGTAAACAAACCATAATTTCTGGTCATACCGCCCATATATATCAGAATCGTTTTATCCTTGTATTTTTCTTTAAGGGCAGATGCTAATTTTGTCGGTGCAAGAATTACTTTATCATTAAATGCATAGGGAGAATACAAAATAGGATACTTTACTTTATTAAAAAATCCTGCCATCTTTTTATAATAATTGTACAAGTATTTACTGGCGCAAATTAGCCCATTAGAATAAAAAACAGATTTTAACTCAAAATAATAATGCACTAACCTTCTTGCCTTTCCAAGACTTTCAATGGATGACAGCAATTCGCTATGCTCGACTAATAAAGCAGGCTTATAGTTTAATAATGATTTAATAATTCTATTTCTAAAACCAAATGAACAGATATACACAAAATCGGGCTTTATTCTATTAACAATCGAAGTTTTAATCTTCGATTCCTGTGTTGCTGCAGTTTCATCAAAATAATATGTTTGAATCTGAGAATTACATTCCATGGCAATCCTCTTCCTATTCTCCAAACAATCCATGGCAATTATTGAAACTTCCCAACCTAATTCATGCATGGGATTAGCCATTCCCAGTGCCCTCTTCATAGTGGGAAGCTTGGAGATATCACCTAAGGTCAAGAAAGCTATCTTTCGCATTCCATTTCTAATTGTTGAATTCCATTCGTAAACACTATTAATTATTTTTATTCATTATCACTTTCCAGGTATGAAACTATGTCAAATAAAATTCACCGTTTTATTCTTGCGAAGTTACAATTATTGCAGAAAAAAAAGCAACTATTTGAACAACTACTGGTAAAAAAGCCTACCTGGAGTGGAAAGTAAATCAAAACAGCTATAGTAAATACATTATATTTATAGGCCTGAATTAGGCAAACAACGGAGTAAAATGAATAAATCTTTTAGCTTTGCAATGGAATAACAAAATGTTACTTATCTTTTTGACCATAAAGTTCATGCTGTTAAAAACTACCTTTCTACAATAGCAATAATAATTTACATATGAATTTATTTAGTCTGATCGGATTTATTTGGAGTCACCCAATGAATCAAAATAATAAAATAGGTGCAGTATCTCGTTTTATTAAATGGCAGTTGTACAACTTAATGTTACCCTACCCTATAGTTTATCCCTTTACAAATAGGGCAAAGTTGCTTATTCAAAAGGGAATGACAGGTGTAACACTTAATCTTTATTGTGGATTGGATGAATATGAAGATATGGGATTTTTGCTCCATTTTCTAAGACCTGCAGATATTTTTGCTGACATTGGCTCTAATGTTGGCAGCTACACAATGCTTTCATCAGCACATATTGGTGCATTAACAATTTGTATGGAGCCGGTGCCCTATACTTTCAGTGTATTAAAGCAAAATATTGCTTTAAATCAAATTGAAAGTAAAGCGGTCGCCTTAAATATAGGAATCAGTGCCGCAAAGGGAACCCTTAAGTTTACAAAATCATTGGGACCCATGAACCACGTTGCAGTAGCCAACGAAAAAGATACTATCGATGTGCTTATGGATACACTTGATAATGTACTGGAAAACCGAACTCCATGTTTGATAAAAATAGATGTTGAAGGTTATGAACATGAGGTCATCAATGGATCTGCAGAATTATTAAGCAATCCTGCATTAAAGGCTATAATAATAGAGTGCGGACACGGTGGCAGGTATGGTTTTGATGATAATTTAGTGCTGAAAAAAATAGAGGGATACGGATTTGTAAGATATCGGTACGATCCGAAAAAACGCCAATTATTTGAGGGAGAAAGAGGTGAAAGCAATTTACTTTATTTAAGAGAAATAGGCTTTGTGAAAGAGCGAATTTTGACCGCCGATAAATTCACGATAAATAACTTGACACTGTAATTATCAATAGGAATTCTTCTATAGCTTTAGTTCCGATCTATTTTACGTACTAAAAAGTTAATCCTTCTTCATTGTTTGCAGTAATTTCAATACATATGCAATCGCAATGATATGTGCGTTTACATTTTATTGTTTGGTTGTATATATTTTTGATCTTTTACTTTTTGATGCATTACAAGCACAAAGGCAATCATAATTGGTAGTGAATCTTTAATATGTGGTAATGGTGAAAATAGGAATGTCCAAAATGCATTAAGCATAAAGAAAATTAATATGGGGAAATATTTACTATGAATAATATCCTTACTTGATAATAGATAGAAGCAACGTTTTAAGAACAAAATTAAAATAAACATAATAGACAAAAAAGCCCCTATTCCGCCATCAAGCCATGCACCCATAATGATTGAATGAGCAGGAATAATAAGGGGGTTTGCATCTGATTTTAATAACGAGGCAATCTGCTGGTCCTCATCCTGCATTTCTAAAACCATAACTAAATATTTTCCCGTAGGATCCGGAGCCCATGAGCCAAATCCAAAAATGGGTTTATCTTCTATGGCCACCATTGCTACAAATAATTCTGTTCTTCCAGTAAACAGCAAGTAAAGAGGATTGTATGAGTAATTAACTCTTCTTAACTGTTCTTTACTATGTTCTCCACCAATTTTACCTGACATGGCTTCTTTCACGTATATCACATATAAACCCTGAAAGGCGGCAAAAAAGACAACTAAAAGAACAATAGCCTTTTGGCGGCTGTAATTGATTAATTGATCTTTAAACAAAAAAATTAATCCTGTAATAATAAAAAATACTCCGTTCGACCGGGCATCAAATGCCATACAAAACAACCCATAAAATATAAGCAGTCCGGATACGAGGCTCCCGGACCTTTTGCTTTTGCCCATAATAAACCAGGATATAATAAGCACCAGGTTATTTAAAATTGGAACCAACCAAAACTTAAATGTTCCCATACTCTCACCTATATCGCCAATTGAATAGTCTGGCTGTGGCTTAAAAACTATTAAATACAGAGTGCCTCCTATAAAATAAAAAATTATAGAATCGAAGGATTTTAGAAGAATTTTCGATAAAAAATTCAATGTAATAATAGCCATTATAATAGCAGCCCATCCACGTATATAATTATGGCTTTCGGAATGATTAATAATATCACTAAGCAACTGGAAAAGGAAAAACGTAAAATATGCGATATTAATTTTCTTTATATCGGGAATATCGTGATATAATTTTTTCCAGCTATTTAGTGAAAAGCTGTCTGCCACGGCCAATATCTCATTTCCGCCTAACTGTCCCACAAGATTAAACTGCAATCCTGCTAATGCAGCATACAAAAACGCTTTTAACTTGTATATTAATTTTTTAAATGGCAACGGAGTATATTATTTACCCTATACACTTTATTTATTTACTTGCATTGCAACCCACTTTTTCCTCTTTTCATCAATTGGATTGTCAAAATAAAGATAAACTATAAAAGCAAAAGCATAGGTAATTACTAAAAAGCCGATAGTAAACGGCAGCCGTGTTATTCCGTCTATGCGTGCTATATAGTAATTGTAGGGAACAATAAACATCCAATGGCATAAATACAAAACGTATGAAACGCCTCCCAAAAGCACATCAGCATTATTGCTGATTCTTCGAATACTATTAGAAAGAAAAGGAATTAATAGAAAGGAAGATAACAGATTAAAATATTCATTGTATTTCGAATTTCCCTCTTTTACTAGTGAATATAGATGCGGAACAGAATAAAAGACTATCAATACCGCTATAAAAAGGCAATTAAATACTATTTCTGTTTTCCTGGTAAATTTTATATCCTCTTTAAAGATAGTGACACCTATTAAAAAATAAATAAGGTATTTTAATATTGTTCCACTCAAAAATGACCCGGGATAAAATAGCGTAAGAATTAAAGAAATTAGAGCACTGATGGAAATGCAAATAATTCTATTATTTCTCGATTTCATGAGAATTAATAAAAAGGGTAAAAGAAGATAAAACTGAAGTTCAATATCCAGCGACCAGGCCGGCCCTATTGGCATGAACACTAATTGATTGTACCCAAGAAGAAATGTATTAGAAAAATAAAATCCGATTCCTTTAAGACTTAAAAAACTAAACGCATGAAATAGTCTTTGATCATAAAATGAATAAAAAATAAATATAATGACGGTAATCAAGTAAAAAACCGGAAGCAAGCGAAATATTCTGCTTACATAAAATACCATTAATGATTTAACCTTCTTAGAATACTTGTATTCATACATCAAAGTCACCCAATACCCGCTTAGCATAAAAAAACAAAACACTGCTAACGTACCTATGAAAACAAACTTTGTAACGTGAAACAGAATCACAGTGGAAGCAAGAAGAAACCTTACTGCTCCCGGCTTAAACATAATTTAAAGTAAATTTAAATTTAGAAACCATTATTCCATCTTTTTTTTCAAGCCTATTAATATATTATTTAGCAAGCCACTTTCTTCTTCACTTTCAGCATAATATCCATAGGTATATCCATAACTTCCCCCTTTCTTTATTCCGTTAAAAACAATATTTAGTTTTTTAAATTTGGCGTTTTTATAAAGACTATCTACCAATTCAATATTTTCCTTGGGTGTAAAATTTTGACGCAAAACAAACAAGGTAGCATCCGCCTGTTTTTCTAAAATCTGGGCATCGGTTACAATACCAATAGGCGGAGCGTCGATAATAATGTTATCAAAGCGTTTTCTGAGCTCCTCAAACAAACCATCTATACGCCCATTTAAAAGCAACTCTACCGGATTAGGGGGCTTAGCACCGCAACTTATTATAAATAAGTTATCCTGCCCGGGTACCGGCCGTATAATATCATTCAATTCAGAATGACCGATTAAGTAGCTGCTTAGCCCTTTAGTTTCTTCTAAATTCAAGCCTAATGTTAATTTAGGTTTACGCATGTCAAATTCCAGAAACAGTGTCTTTTTACCTGCCATGGCCAAGCTGGCGCCCAAATTCATGGAAATAAATGTTTTACCTTCTTCGCTCTTAGTGGAGGTAAAGAGGATGCTCTGTACAACTTTATCACTTGATAAAAATGAAAGGTTAGTTCTTAACGCACGAATTTGTTCGGCAAAAACACTGCGATTGTTATCTTTCACAAAGGCTTTTTCGTGTTCGGTCCAGGAAATCTCGCCTAAGATAGGCGTCTTCGTATTTTTCTCGATATCTTTTCTACTCTTTATTTTATCATTAAAAAGATCTGTAGCGACAATAATTACAAACGGAATGGACAAACCTATTACTGTAAATATTAAATAGGTGATGGAATGAACCGGTTCTACAGGCCCAATGCTACTGTGCGCAGGATCAACAGTACGGCTGTCTGAAATAGCAGAAGCCAATGATATTTCGGTTTCCTCTTTTGTTTGGAGGAGAAAATTAAATAGGTTATTTTTAATAGCTTGTTCGCGACTAATATCAATAAGGGATCTTTCTTTACCAGGTATTGATTTTATTATATCTTCCAATTGAACACTACGTTCTGCTAACTGAACTTCAGTAAGATTAAGGTTTTTCTTTATACTTTCTATGTTATCAAGGATATCGGTTTTTAATCTCAAAATCTGCGCATCTATAGCTAAAACCAATGGATTGTCTGCTTTTATAAGCCTGGTGTAGTTTTCCTTTTGCTTTTGAAGCTCTGTTAAATCTTTAATAAGGTCTATTAAGGTAGGATCGTTAAGGCCGGTGTTAAGGCCTGAGAGACCGTCGATAGTTGCAGGGACGGTACCCTGGGTATTATTCCTATCTTTCACATAGTCTTCAATTGTATTTAAAACACTTTGTTGTATTTTTACCTGGCTCAACTCTACTTCATTTTGCTGCTCATTTGTCAAAAATATTCTCTCTTCTTCATTAATGTCAACAATACCCTCCTTAGATTTAAATCCTTCTACATTATTTTCTACATTGGCTAAGTCTGCAGCAAGCAACTTTAAGCGGTTCTCTATAAAAGCAAGTGTGTTCGCTGCTTCCTTATTTTTATCTTCAAGGGCTGCGTGGTTATAGGCATCAATAAGGCAGTTCAAAATATCTTCCCCTCTTTGAGGAATAGGATCTTCAATACTCAAATCGAGCACTGTTGACATTTTAGTCGAAGGGCTGACATTTATCCTTGCCTGAAGGTTTTCCGCAGTAGAATTGAGGGGCAAAATAACAATATCTACTTCTTTTATTTCAGGGTTTTTAAGGCTAAGGGTAATCTTGAAAATACCATCAGGTGTTGTTATTACTTCATTTAAAGGATACTTTTTCCCATTAAGTATAACAGTTTGGTTGTCCGAAACAATAACTTTAATCTTTTCTCTATATGTAAGGGATGTTTCCCCAATCAATTGAAGAATTACCGGACTTTGATCATACAATTCGATAGTACGAGAGCGGATCTTTGACTCATAATTTATATCCAGGTTAAGTGCTTTTACTACCTTTTCCATTAAGGTATATGACTTGAGTATCTCTATTTCGTTGTCAACAATTTTATCGGATGAAAAAATGTCAAAAGTCTTCATCATTGGATCATTCCCATCACCTTTTTGCTGATCTTTGAGAAGTATACTGGCCTGAATTCTAAAAAGAGGAGTTTTCATCTTCAGGTAAACAAATGCACAAGATAGTGCCAGTATAAGTGAAAGTAAAAACCATTTCCAATAAACAATGTATTTATAAACAACTTCCTTTATATTGAATGGCTCTTGTGCCTCTTCTTCGAATGTATTTGGAGTAGTTGGTGTATTCATTGTAGTTTCCTTTATTTCTATCGCAATTTTATTGTATTTACATTTTTACATATTACCCATTGGCCTAAAGTTAAATTTGGATAAAATAGGTCAACAAATTACTTTATCTTACTTAATATTTGAATCATAAAGTAAAAGAAGCAAAGTAAGTGCACTAAGAATATACGGCACCACTTGAAGCACCCCACTTGTACCAAGAACCCTGCCTGTTGATGGTTCCGCATAAATAATATCATTAGGTCTCAAGTAATAATAAGGAGAATCAAAAAAATCGCGTTTAGTAATATCAACCCTGGCAAACTCCCTTTTCCCATCCTCTTCACGTATCAACAGCAGGTTCTTTCTTCTTCCATAAATAGTTAAATCACCTGCAAGGCTCAAAGCTTCTGGCAGTGTAATTCTTTCATTGGCTATAATATAAACGGATGGGCGTGCAACCTCACCCAGCACAGATATTTTAAAATTTACAATTCTTACACTTACGGTAGGTTGAACCAGGTATAGATTTAATTTTTTTGTAATGGTATCTGAAGCTTCTTCGCTACTCAGCCCTCCCACGTGTATTTTGCCGGCAAGCGGAAGGGTAACAGTACCATCTGCGGAAACTAAAAACCCCACTGGGGCCGATAACTCATTTGATGTGTTACCCGATTCTTCTTGAGGGAAAACATTAAACATGGCATTTGCCTCCTGACTTAAACTAAACACCCTAATATTAAGTATATCACCTTGTTGTATTCTAGACGTAAATTTTTCCTTTATGTTTACCGTTGCTGTATCAGAATTACTTTTGGCGGGTTGAAAATAGGCAATTTGTTTCCGGGTAAAACATGACGTAAAAAGCAGTGAAACAAAAAGTATAATGACTCTGTTATTCATTTTTATTATTGAGCTACCCATGCGAAAGGTTTAATTCTTATATAAATGCAAATATATGTAATTCTGAGGAAGTTGAAGTGAGGAAAAAGGTAAAAACCAAGCGAATTGACATAATATAGAAAAATGCCTTTACTTTATAAATTAGCTTATACTGCGATAAAGCAGTACTATTTTAACAATATTTCATTATATAACTTTAATACGTCTTTTGCAAAATTCTCCCAAGTATGGCCTTCTTTTATTGTTATTGCTGCTTCCAGACCCAGCTTTTCCTGTAATTTTCTGTCTTTACTTAAAATAAGTATTGCCCCGGCTAATGCTTCAGCATTATCGTTTTCAACTAGCCAGCCATTTTCTCCATGTACAATTGGAGAGCCGCTCTGCCTGGTAGTAATTACCGGCAAGCCAACGGACATGGCTTCTTTTACAGACTGCGCAGCACCTTCTGTATAGGTTGGAAATATATAAATATCACTTGCAATCAATAATTCACTTAATTTTAACTGGCTCACATGTCCGTGAAATACTATATTTTTCGATTCTTTTACCCAATCAGGTATTTTTATACTTCCTAAACTACCGGCTACGTCTAAAGAAAAATTAATTTTCTGATCTTCCAATATCTTTATGGCATCCAGTAATATTAAAGCGCCTTTCCGCTCTATAAAACCACCGGTAAAAATTAGTTTTATTTTATCTGAAGCATTATATTCCTGCTTGCTATTTTTAAATTCAGAATTCACACCTAACTGTACTACCTTTATTCTATCAGCTAAATATCCTTCCTGAATAAAGGACCATTTTACATAATCCGAATTTACCATCAATATGTCTGCCTTCATACAGTCTTCTAAAACCAATTCCCAAAATATATCAGATGGGTTTGTTTCTGTGTATTTATTATTCTCAAACTGAGTCCTTTTAAATATTTTATTCATTTGCCGCTCCATTTCCTTTGGATGAGCAATACTATGGTCAACAATGATCTTCATTCCTTGCTCACGAGCTTTTTCAATTGCACCGGCACATCCTGCACCGCTCCTCACATGGAAAATATCAGCATTTCTGATAAATTTCTTTGACTGCAGCCCGAAAAACTTCCACCCCAGAACAGCGCTATTTGCATAAGGAATGAAATGGTATGAAGACAACTTCATCATGCCCCTGGTAAAAAATTCAGAGGCTCCGCAGCTTTTAATTTCATATTTGCTTAACTCACCAGGCGTTCTTTTTCTCAAACCATGAGCCAAATTACCTGCTCTCCCAACAAATTTACCCATAAAATTAAGCATTTTATCAGAGAATAGCCTGCCGGGAATCCAGCCGGTAATTATACTTACTTCCATTCCAATTTTCTTTAATGAAATAGCAGCTTCGAAAAGGTGCAGACGACCTGGACCTGTTGATATGATTGTTCGAATAGATGTCATATTTTATAATAGCTCTTCAATTTTCGCCTTGAATTTCTCTATGTTTTCAAAAAAATCCGCATTTTTCTTTATCCAGTCATATCCCTTATCCCACCATTTAAATTTAAGCAAGAATTCGATAGTCTCCTGGTTAAACCTGAACCCAATAATCTTTGTGGGTGAACCAACATTAATCGAATAAGGCTCAATATCTTTTGTTATCAAAGAATTTGCACCAATAACGGCACCATCGCCAATTTTTACATTGCCCAAAATAGTTACATTATCGCCTATCCAAACATCATTGCCAATTTCAACAATCGTCTCTGGAGCAATATATACAATATCTTTGAATTTTTGGACTTTAACAAAGGTGTATGGAAATCCTATGGAATAAAAAACCGGGTGTGTTGAAACAAAGGTATCTTTAGGATGATTACCAAATATGTTATGAACATTTGATGCTATTGAACAAAATCGGCCAACCTTTACAAACGTAAAGTGCACGTTTGAACCGGTATATGTTCCCAGGCCAATAGAACTATTATTTAGGGTTGTATTATTGTCAATGGAATTATGACCTTCGAGTTTGGATTTTGAATCAATAAATGACATCCCGAGAAACCGGATACTTGAATTTCTATACTTAAATCTGGTATATAAAAACAATATGATTCCCTTTATTTTATTTTTTATCATAACTTATTATTGACTTATTGATTCCATAGCCCGTTTGCAGTTTTATTTAAAAGCTTTTGGGTTTGCACCGGAGCAATAACGGCATATATTGAATTTATAATAAAGTTTGCCCCTATTACACCTGCTACTCCATATAACCTGCATAAAAAAACCGACATGGGTATAAAGATAAAACTAAGAATTACATTAATAATCAATTGCAGTTTTATTTTACCTATTCCATTTATTATAATAATAAACAGGTTGAACCTGGCAACAGCAATAACATTAAGAGCCATTATTATAGATATTTTCCATGATACATCAACTGAATGGCCAATCCACAATATATACACATATTTTGAGGAAGCCAGCAAGACTATTACAAAACCAATAATAACCAACCAAAATTGATTTACCCTGTTAATGATACTTTTCATCCAGGCAAAATCCCCCTTTACATATGCCTCTGTATATGCTGACCAAAGCGGAGAAGCAACAATATTACAAAGCATTGTTGCTATTGAAAAATATTTAAAGGCAATATTATATACGGTAACATTTTCAGGTCCCAATATTTGAGTAATTACAATATTAGTGGTTTCAAAGATAAAAACTGCGGACCCTTGTATTATAAAAAATTTTAATCCAAGGCCCATTAATGGCTTGGCAAATTTAAATTTTATCAACCTAAAAGTTGGTGCATACGCCTTATACTGCTTGCTATAAAACCATATGCTGGAAGCCAAAAGCACTATGGCAGGAGATGTGCCGAAAGCTATAGCCAAATAAAGGAGGCTGCCCTGTGTTGTTTTAGTTAATATAAAAATTATCAGCAAAGAGATAATACTTCCCAACAACCCAAAAAAAGAGGCCAGTGCAGGTTTTTGATCGGCTATTATTACTGTTGTAATTAACTGTAAAACAAATTGAATACAAAAAAACGAAAACACTATTAATGCCACAATTGTTAATTCCTGGGACATTTCGGGTGAGGTATTTAATATTTTGGCCCAATGTAAAAAAGGGTTAATTGATATAAATAAGAGTAAAACTCCTGTAATTACTATCGAAAGTATTCCGTAGGTTGTGCTTACATATGTTCTAGCCAATTCCTTTTGTCCTGAGGCCAGAGCTTCTGCAAATTTATTGCGCAGCCCGTTACCGAACCCAATATCAAAAAAACCAAACCAGGCAATAATAGAACTTAGTGTAAGCCAAATACCGTAACGAGTAGGATTGACATAATGAATTGTTAATGGAACTAAAGCAAGACTAACGGCTATACTGCATCCTTTAATCAGTAATGATGCGGCAATATTTTTTTTAGCAAGGAGAGTCCTGCTATGTCCTTGAGTAAAAAATGAATTAATTTTTAACTTTATATTTTTCAGCATGCTATTCTGTCCAAATCCTACTATTCCCTATGGACTTTATCACTTTTCTATCTGTTTCTTCGTAAAGGTATAGTCCAACATTTCTTTATGAATCATTTCATATCCATTTTGTTTTAACAACCTAATGCTGTTTTTGGTTTTGGATTTTGGGATTTCTTTATAAAAATGATGAAATTCAACACAAATTTGCCGAACATCCAATTTATTTTCAATAATATCTTCAATCACCCCATATTCAAATCCCTCAATATCAATTTTAAGCAAATCTAAGCGTTTATGGCCATATTCAAGCATGAGAGTACTGATGCTTTTGCACCCAAATTGCTTAATATTTGCATTCTTATCCGAATCTCTTTTTACTCTAAATGATCCTTCAGTTGGATTATCCGGTGTGGAAAACTCAACCATTGTATCAGTTTTATTTAAACCGATTTTGAAATAATGAATCAAAGGATTTTGATTGGAAGGTTTTAACATCGTATTTGATCCGGTTTCCGAAGGGTCGAATAAGTATATATTGCATTTAAACTTATCTACCATAGCAAGTTCGAAAGAAATTTCTCCACCCACTCCTCCGGAATATATTACAGAGCTTTCTCCAAAACCCTTACTATCAATAAACCTGTTACCGAATTTAGCTTTCGTTTTTATTGATTTACAGAAAAAGGAGTCATATAATCTCCTTCCTTTCCTCCTTAAAGTAATGATTATACTATTCATTTTTCATTGATAGAATACACATGGGAAAACTTTACTACTTAATTAAATGCAAATATAAATAATTCCAAGGAAGTTAAAGAGAGGAAAAAGGTAAAAACCAAGCGTATGCAGCTAATGGCCATTAACCCTATCTAAAGAATAGTTAACTCAACTTAACTGTCTTCTACAAACAATTAACCAAATTATTTAAGTTTAATCTTTCCTATCCTATTTGCGTCTTGTAATTTAAGATATCTTACAGAACCCATCCATCTATACTAATTAAAAACAGTACCTTCGCAAAACGATTTCAATACAGTTAACGAACATAGAGGTTTTCCCGGCAAAATTGTTGTCAGTTTAATCGGTTTATTTAATGATGTACAAATATTACTTACTTCTACTGCTTTTCATTCATCCGGTTTTGTCTTTTAGTCAATCAAAAGCACATACTGACTCAAGTTATTTTAATGGCTTGAAATTTCCACAACCGGAATGCAACCTTGACAGAGACTTTTTACTACCCTATCAACAGCAATTAAATAGTAAAGATTACTCTATTTTCACTACTACAAATTACGGGGCTGATTACAATAAATGTATTAAAAAATCTGACAGCCTTGCATACCACGATTATATTTTCAAAAATAATGAAGATATGATACATATTAACTCCTATAAAGCCAATATTTATCCACTTTTTAGTGGTGATGTGGGATATGATAAATATGCATCAAAAGGAGCTTTGGACTATTTTGGAGGTTTACATACGGATGGAAATATCGATAATAAATTTTCTTATTCGGTCAACTATATTGGTGGGTATCTAAATGGTCCTTCCTATTCAGATTCAATTATTAAGAATGACCGAGTTGTACCAGGTTTAGGTACAGCATACGTGCATGGCTCACCGGCCGCCGATTATTCATACCAATATTTAGATGGATATGTTTCTTACTCCCTCAATAATATATTTAATTTTCAGGTTGGAAAAGGCAAACAGTTTTTAGGAGATGGGTACCGTTCTCTTCTATTATCTGATGCCTCCAATAGTTATCCATATTTCAAAATCACCACTACCATATGGCATATACAGTATATTAATCTGTATACCATTTTACAAGACATAGAGCCTTCGGGAATAACCGGGGTTAAATATGCCGCATTCCACTTTTTAAGCTGGAATATTTCAAAGAGGTTAAATTGCAGTTTATTTGAAGCAGTTATATTTCATGGTAACGAAGGAGACACATCATACCGCAGTTTCGATCCCTCTTATTTAAATCCGGTAATTTTCTATCGTCCTGTTGAATTTTCTTTAGGTTCACCGGATAATGAACTTGTTGGGGCAACTGCTAAATTAAAAGTAGCAACAAACGGACAGTTCTATGGCCAGATATTAATTGATGATTTTACCCTCCGAAATACCTTATCGCATGATGGATTTTGGGGAAATAAGCAAGGCCTTCAATTTGGGTTCAAGGAATTCAATCTTTTTGGAGCAAAAAACCTATCATTCCAAACGGAGATAGATTATGTGCGTCCATATACCTATTCCGAAAGCACGCCTGACGATAATTACTCCAATGCAGGCCAGCCTCTGGGCGATCCTATGGGTGCTAACTTTATTGAATCGGCCTCTTTTCTTACCTTATTTTACAAGAATTTGATTATACAAGGCAACTTACTTGTTTATCATGTCGGGCTTGATCCTACTACCGGAAAATATTTCGATTTTGGGCAAAATATTTTTATGTCATATGATTTAGTAGATTTTCAGGGCAATACATTCGGAAACTATGTAGGACAGGGAATCTCTACAAACTTAGGTATTGCCGGAATTCGATTCGCTTATATAGTATCACCTAAAATGGGTATGAAAGTTGAATTGGGTTTTAATGATCGGTACGAAAAAGAAGGAACAACCACAGTTAATTCCCCCTATATTTATGTTGGAATAAAAACATCTTTAGGCAACTTATATAGCGATTTCTAGGCTATAGTATGTCAACTAAAAGTCATAATATGTATTGCCAATAGAAGTTCGAAAACCCAAATAAAACAGCATAGTAACCGGGCTGTTATAAGAAATTGAAGATTCGGTTAATTCGCGGTAGCTGAGCCCCATAACAATATTCATATTAGTACGTGGATTCATTAGGTAACTAATGTGCCCGTCGGCATAATTCAATACTCCTTTTAAACCCTGCCCCTGTGCAACTGCAGTTTGGTTCTTTACAGATATGGTATCGGAGAGTAAAAGATTACTGCCATTATTAGTATTGGGAGCATCTTCACCAATCACGGCATAATTTACTTGTAAATGCAAAGCAAAATGCTTTGCTAAATGGACATTTACCGAAACTATAAACTCCTTAAAATTGGCACCGAGCGGATCACCAAGAGCCTGATTATAATTGGTATAATTCTCATCAGCGTTCATACCTGTATAGGTATAGGGCCTTACCTGATTGTATTCTACTAAAAGTTCGCCAAGATGGTTATAAAATTTAAGGCCTCCCTGAAAGCCTGTCTTATTTTGAATAGATTCTGTAGGGCCAAGGTCATTAATTACCAATTGTCCGTATGCTAATAAGTTGCCGTTTATTTTATATTTTACGGTTGATCCTAAAAGTACATTATTGTTATCGGCCCCTAAACCATACCTTAATGCATTTACTCCAATTAAGGGATCAATATAATTGAGATTATACGACTGCTGGTTTGTAACGTAATTTGCCGCTTGCCAAATAAGACCCTGGAAAAGCCCCCATTCAAGTCTTTTAGTAACATTCCAGCTCAGGTATTGAAAACTAGCGGCTTTCCGCTGAAAAAGGCCTTCTATGCCTGCCTTTGAAATACTATCATTACTAAGATTTACAAAAAGACAATACATGTCAGTATATTGGAACTTTCCAAACGTTGTTGTTATTTTGAAATAAGGATAGTCGAAACTATTATCGGAAAGCAATAAGGAACGGTATCCATCTCCAATAAAATTTTTCCCTTGCCCTAATTGAAAATTAAAATACGGCGACGGACTATAGGATAAATCCGACTCAGATATATCGAAGTCATATCCGTTAGAATAAAACGAACCTCCGGTTTGAGTATTCAATGTCTTTGCCCTGCCCTGCCCAGGAAGTACGCTAGTTGACTGAATAAAATTATCGACATAATACGGAAAAGTGGCCTGATTTTCAAAAAATGAAGAAGTGAAAGAAAGCTTGGATCCAATGCCACCCTGAACCATAAAGCCTCTCGTATTTTGATACATTTTTCGTGCTGAATCGCCCCTATCTTCAGAACCTTGAAAATTGAAAAGCGGATCAATAGTGCACCAGAATTTTTCAGCGGTATCATGTATTATAAAAAGGTTTTCAGTATAAAGTTTTCTATATAACCATGATCTTTTCTGATCAGGTACCGGGTACTGGGTTAACCCATTTATTGAATCGTTTGAACTATACATCCCATTCTTCCAATTATACTCAAGGTGTGCCTGGGATTGTATCAATGGCTTAAACCCCGTATGGATAGATTCATCAGGGCTATTTAGCGCCTGATCATAATAAGCAGCGTATTCCTGATTAAGGTATAGCGGCAATTGCTGAGCATGTACAACCGAATAAGAAACCGACAGGACAGCAAAAAAAACATGCTTAAATTTAGGTACCGTAACAGATAGTAGAGATGAAATAATATATCCGTTTACTTTAGGGTTCTTTCGCATCTGTTCTGAATTCTGAACAAAGGTAGATATTTTGAATTAACTATATATCTCTTTGATTTCATCTTTTTTACTAATTTTATCCTTATATTCTATAATATATTACTTTTGAATTTATGAAAGTTCAAATTGACTATACACTACTTTCTCAATTTCCATTTATTTCCAGGAAGGAGTTTCGCATTTTATTTAATAAATTTTTACTAGATGAAAAAGTGATCTCTGCCGAAAGGAAGAAATCGGTAAACCACTATATTGATTTTTTAATATTTGAATCGAAAAGAGAGCCTCAGAAATTTATTAACCTTATCAAACAAAATCTTATCCGCCAAAATAATGAATCCTTTCTCGAGATCAATAACCCGGGGAATGCATTCGAAAACCTTTCGCAAGTATTAGATTTGATAGACATAATTGAAGTGGAAATTAATAGCGATGGGCTTACAAACGGAGAAGCACAACACAATTATCTTCTTACACAACTATTCAATGCTAGTTGCTATATTATCTCAGACGCAAAAGGAGATTTCTCTACAAACGATTTGATTCAGCAGGAAGAAAACACTATAAAAAACAATCTTCAGGAGCAGATGAAACCTTTTCTTAACAGCTATCTGGAAAAGTTATTACTTGGGCTTGTACAAGAAAAGATTATAGTTCATTCCGGAGAAAACAGGTATTACCTTAGAGAAAAGAATTTAAGGAACGATGAATTAAGTAATTTACCCCATAAAAATACAGCAGATGGGCTTTTTCAATTTACCTTTATAAATAAACCTCCCCCTGTAAATAATCCAGAAAGGAATGATGATTACTGGCCTCAAACATTTGCTATTAATAAACATAATTTTGAGATTACCATAAAACCAATAAATACTCCCTATTGGAGATTTGGATTTAGATATTCTAAAACGGATACTTTTCCTCCCATTAATGAAGCCCGGCACAACAATGAGAGCATAGTAGATATTCATATTTGTGTTGGTGATATGCGGTCAAACAGAAAATGGCACAATGCAAATAGGGTTTACTTGCAGAGC
>Ga0302319_10010510_pt1 | contig 17628 bp, 14 predicted proteins | sample Bog_T0_2_FD_203319 | JGI IMG/M metagenome (GOLD analysis project Ga0302319, IMG submission 203319) | Peat permafrost microbial communities from Stordalen Mire near Abisko, Sweden - Bog_T0_2 | ecosystem: Environmental > Terrestrial > Soil > Wetlands > Peat | place: Sweden: Abisko, Stordalen Mire...
GCGACGCTCCCGGCGAATTCATGTTCGGCCCCGACATCCTGGTAGCCGCCTCCCCCTCACCCGAAGAAGTCGCACCCTACTACGTCTCACTCCCTCCCGGCCTCTGGTATGACTACTGGACCGGCACCCGCTACGACCGCCGCGGCTCCCTCAACGCGAGCGATCAGGAAATCCGCGACCAGACCTCCAAGTCCAACCTCCTCCCCATCATGGCGCAGCCCAAACTAGCCGACCTCCCCATCTACGTTCGCGGAGGATCCATCGTCCCCATGCAGCCTCTAGTTCAGTCCACCGAAGAGAAGCCCGACGGCCCGCTGACCCTCCGCGTTTACCCACCCGCCTCTCCGACCGACCCCTGCAACGGTGACCTCTACACCGACGACGGCATCTCCTTCAACTTCCGCCACGGAGCCTATCTCCGCCTCCACCTCACCTGCTCCCTCTCTTCAGACGGCGCGCTCACCGTGAACATTCCGGCCCGCGAGGGCGATTTCCGCCCATGGTGGACCCACTTCCGCATCGAAGCCGTAGGCTTCACCCCCCACACCTCGAAAGCCACCATCGGCGCACACACCACACCGCTCGACCGCACCGACCTCGGCTATGCCGTCACCATTCCCGACACCGGCCGCCCCCAATCCATCACCCTCCGCTAGACCGCTCAAACCAGAATCTCCGCAAAACGATTAGTCTTGAAAGCGAATACATCGCGCATCCAGTACGAAGGAGTGTTTCTTGGCCGTCCCCATTCGCAATATCAGCTCCCCAGGTTACTCTGACGACCAGCAGCTCAAGACCGATACGCGCGCCATGAGCGTCGCCACCGCCCTTTTCTTCATGGTCGGCTTCCTCACCTGTCTCAACGACATCGTCAGCCCGCACCTGAAATCCATCTTCGCTCTGGACTACGCGCAAACCCAGTCCATCCCGTTCTTCTTCTTCTCGTCGTACTTCGTGTTCAGCTACCCCGCAGGCAAAATCGTCGAGCGCTACGGCTACAAGAAGTCCATGGTCGTCGGCCTCTTTGTCATGGCGCTAGGCGCTCTCGGCTTCCTTCCCGCCGCGCACCTCGCCACCTTCGCGCTTTTCCTCACCGCGCTAGTAGTCCTGGCCGCCGGCATGACGGTCGTACAAGTCGCCATCAACCCCTACGTCACCGTCATCGGTCCCGCAGCCACAGCCTCCAGCCGCCTCAATCTCGCGCAAGCCTTCAACTCGGTAGGAACTTTCATCGCGCCGTTCATCGGCACCTACCTGATTCTGCGCAACACCCTCGCCCCGGTAACCCGCGAGCAACTCCTGGCCATGAGTGCTGTCCAGCGTCAGGCCTACCGAGTCCTCCAAGCGTCCTCCGTGCAGACGCCCTACCTCATCATCACGATCGGCTTAGTCCTCCTCGCTCTCGCCCTCGCCGCCATCAAACTCAAGCCCCAGGTCGGCCAGACGGACCTCACGCAGGACTTCCGCCCCGGTGCCTTCGCCGAAGCCCTCACCACTACCACCAGCATCTGGAAGCACAAGTGGGTCATCTTTGGCGCGCTCGGAATCTTCGCCTACGTCGGAGCAGAAGTCAGCATCGGCAACCTGCTCGTCAACTACATGGGTCTTCCCTCCATCGCCAGCCTGCCCGAATCCGTCGCCGGCTATTTCCTGATGTGCTACTGGGGCGGCGCCATGCTAGGTCGTTTCGTAGGCTCGGCAGTCCTCCAGAAAGTTCGCACCGGCCCTGTCCTCACCGTCGCAGCCGTTGGAGCCTTCTTTCTCGTAGTCCTCTCGCTGCTCACCCACGGCCATTTCGCCATGGGAGCCATGCTGGCGGTTGGCTTCTGCAACTCCATCATGTTCCCCTCCATCTTCACCCTGGGCATCCAGGATCTTGGCCCGCTCACCAGCAAGGGCTCCAGCATCCTCATCGCCGCTATCCTCGGAGGAGCCATCGTCCCGAAGCTCCAAGGAATCGTAGCCGACCACATCGGCCTGCACCGCTCCTTCTTCATCCCCGCCCTCTGCTACATCTACATCGCGGCATTCGCCTTCGCAGCAATCAAACGCCCCCCAGCCCGAGACTATCTACTCCCCGTAGAACCCTTCTAGCGGATGGCGGAGCAGTCAATGGTGCTTGGTAGGTAGCACTCCATTTACCAGCAGCCCTCTGCGTCGAAAATTCGATGCAGCGGGCTTCCAAACTACCCAAACATTGTCCTCTCGACCGAAGCGCAGCGCAGTGGAGAGACCCCTGTATTGGCTGATGCAGTTGCTTTTCTTTCTGTCATTCCCTCAGGGAATCTGCTTCTTGCTTTTGCCTTTCTGTCTGTCATTCCGAGCGGAGCGAGGAACCTGCTTCTCGCGCGCAGCGCGCCCGTTCCTCCCCGCCACCGAACTCCGTCCCCTCGACCGGAGCAAAGCGCAGTAGCAGCGACCAGCTCTTCACTACTCACTGCCCTCACGGCCCCACCGCAACCCAAGTCCCCGCAAACCCGCGAGTCCCCGTAGCCGCCGCAATCTTCACCACCTGCGCCACCCCAACCTTCTCGATCGCAGTCACCGACACCATGCCACCAGCATCGGACACAACCGCACTCCGTCCCGTCAGCAACACCGGAGCAACAGCGCAAGCACCCCGCCCCGAGCAAGCACCCTCCCACGCATAAGCTGTCTGGTACACAGTCACCGCAGCTCCCGGCAGCGGATGCCCCGCGCCATCCGTCACCAGCAGCTTCACAACCGCGGGAGCAACCCCCATCGCCACGCTCTGCCCGCCACCACTCAACACAGCAATCACCCACTGCGACGCCGCCACGCCAAACACCGTCCAATTCCCACAAACACTCGTCCAAGCGCACCCCGACACCACATTCGTTGACCCGCCAGCAATCGCCCCCACCCGTGCCACAACAGCCGCCGTCCCATTCGCCCCTGTCACACCCGTAGCCGGAGTCAGCGTAAATCCACTCCCGCCAGTCGACCAAGCCACCGAAACCCCACTCGCCGCCAACCCATCCTGCGTAGCCGTCAGCGACAAGCTCCAGCTTCCCGCCGCACCCGCCGCCAGATACTGCGTCGCCGCGCCAATCGCCACCACCTGCAACGGATTTGTAGCCGCTATGGTCGCCGACACCGCAGCGCCTCCACTCACTTCCGTCCCACTAACCGTCACGCTTCCCGCCGCAACGCCCAGCAGCGGAGTCTGCGCCAGTCCCGTTGCATCCGTCCTCAACACGCAACCCACGCCCGTCCCGCAACCGGTCGCCACCGCCGCTCCGCCACCACTACCCACCACCTTAAAACTCACGCTCGCACTTTTCGTCGGCGTCACGCCATCGGCCGCGTACACCCGCACCGCAAACGGAGTAGCCGCCACCGCTCCCGTCTCAAGCGCACTAGGAGCCGACACCAGCACCACCAAATTCTTCGTTCCCTGGCTATAGGTCAGCGCCCCCGCAATGTCTGTAATCCCGCCCGTCCCTGCATCCAGCACCTCGACATCCACCACCGACCCGCCGCTAACTCCAGCCGCCGCCATCGTCGGAGCCGTCGCCACAATCTGCGTCGACGTCCGGCTCGACACCGCAGCCGCAACGCCATTCACCAGCACCCGGTTGCCCGTCTGAAATCCCATGCCGCTGATCGCAATCTGCCCGCCGCCCGCTCCCAAAACCACCGGCGAAACGCCACTCGCATACAACACCCTTGCCGTATAGTTGAAGTCCGGCCGCAGCCCCCCAAATTTGTCCGCAATCGCAATCCGATACGACCCCGCGCTCGTCGCCGACGGCATCCGCAGCTGCGTCATCCCCACCATCATTGAATTCATCGCCATCGCCTGACTCGCCACGGTCGGCAATGTCCCCGTTGCATCGGCCGCGTTCCAAACCCCAATCACGGGCTGCATCTTCCCCACCGTCCCGACCCCGGCCTCGTTCAGCGCCGTCACCTCAATCGTCCAACTCGTGTTCGCATTCACCGCCACCTTCCGCCACGACGACGGATACCCCGCCGAGCAGATCGCCGCGTTCCACCATCCCGTGGAATTCGCCGCCACAGCATTGGTCTCCCACGAATCCGGATACTGGCACCAGTTCGCAGATCCTCCGCTTTCGACAATCGCCATCGTCCCCGGCGTTCCCGGAACCACCAAAATCGCCCCCGACTGTTGATTCGCTCCCGACAGAGCAACCACCGGCCGTTGATACGCCCCAGCCGCATACTCCCCCGCATACAACGGATTGATACTCTCCGTCCGAAAATACAAATACGCGCCCCCAGGCCCCGCCATGATGTAAGGAATGCTCCACACTCCCTCATCCGCCGCCAAATTCGCTCCGGCATTCTCACTCACCGGCTCCGCCCCAACGGTCGGATTCCCACCATTCTGCTGAAACGAAAATCCCGCACTGCTCGAATAAACAGGGTCCAGCTCCCACCCACTATCCTGCCCCACAATCAGCCGATACGCGACCACGTTAGCCAGCTCCATCCCCTGCCGCGTAGGAAACGTCACCGTCCCACTGACCGCCACCGTATTCAATCCACTCGCCGTCTTCCCGCCTCCGCCGCTAGCCACCGGATAAAGCGACACCAGCGCGTTGATATCGTCCGGCCGCAGCGTGAACGCGCCCTGCATACATTGATACGTGTACGCCCCGCAGAGTACGTCCATCGGATGCATCAGTGGCCACAACGCCATCTGAGCCGCCGTTGGCTGCGGCACGCCGGTAAACACGTTATCGTTCAGCTGCGACCACGCCAACCCCAGCACCCGTCCAAACACCCGAGTCAACTGGTACTGCATCTGCGTCAACGAGTCCGGATCAGACCCCACGCACAGCCCGTTCAAAACAATCACCGCGTGCTGGATCGTTCCACTTGACCCAAAGCTGTCCACACTCTCCACCACCCCATTCTGCCGACACTCGCCAACGCCGCTCGCCCCGCTCCCCAGCAGCGTATCGATCACGCTGCCATCGCTGTCATAGATCACCGGGATCTGCACGTTGAGATAATTCGCCGCCTCCACATCGGCCGGAAACACGAGGTCCGTCCCCGCATACGTCCCATTGCCCGTCACATGTTCCGCCAGCTCTCCCCCCTTCGCCAGCACGACACTCGCCGTAGGAATATTCCAAACCCCAGCCGCCGCCGCCACCATCGCATCCGCCTGCGCATGCGTTACCGTCGAGCTCAAATTACCCGGATCCGTAAAGTACAGCGGCGAGTTCGTATACCAAGCCATCGGCACGCCCGCCGTCGCATAGCCGCTAGTCCCCGTAACAAACCGAGGACCTCCAGCCCAAGCAGTAGCGCTCATTACCGCCACCACCGCTACCCACACCCACCGCCTAGCGCTGCGCATCGCCAGCCTCTGTCCCACCCACGCCCTCGGGCAGCCGAACACCCTTTGGCTCCGCTCGCTCGGTCTGCCAACCCCGCGTCACCGCCACTCCATCCGCCAGCGCAACCGCCCCCGGCACCGTCGTCAGCGAAGCCCCCACACCCCGACGCACCCGCGTAGCCAGCCACCGCACATCCAGCAGCGCCGACCCATTCGCGCCCATAGGAACCACCGGCACCACGCCCGTCATCCCGTCCACCGCCGAGCTAATTCCCGCAGCATTCGCAGCATGCAGAAAGAACATCGCCCGCTGCCCCACCTGAAAATCCTGTCGCCCACCCGTCCACCGCCCCGCCCACTCCCGAATCACATACGTCCCGGCCACCACGCCCAGCACTGGCTGCTCCACCGCAAACGTAATCTCCACGACGCCGTCTTTCGGCTCAATCTTCGCCACCTGCCCCAAAAACACCACGCCTGCCCGAGACGCCAATCCACGCAACTCCGCCCCCACCGTAGCTGCCGGCGAACGTTCCTCCTGCTGTTGTGCGAGCGCCCCCACGCCAGCCGCGCCCACCAGCAACAATCCGCAAACCCACCCGCGAACACGCACCCCAACACTCATCGTGGCTTAGCCTCTGCAACCTACTTCGTCGCAGCGCGCCAAACCTACAGGCATGTCCTAAATTGACACACCCCTAACCTTGCCGATTACCGACCTAAATCTCGGGATAAAAATCGAAGAACGCGTCAATACTGTGCCGCAGTTGCGATTCAATCTGCTCGCGACTGCCCTCCACAATATGCATCGTCACCTGGGCATCATTCCCGTTCTTCAACTTGATCGGAGCAGCCTGCACCGCCTCAATCTCATCCGCCGGCAATAGCCGTAATCCATACACCAACACCAAATCAGCCATATCTCCATCCTACCGCCCCGCTTTGCACCGTTTCGAAACCATTACAATCGAATCTCTATGTCCACCCCGAACGAAATCCGCGACACCGTCATTCTCGGCTCTGGCTGCGCAGGCCTCACCGCTGCCATCTACGCAGCCCGCTCCAACCTCAAGCCCCTCGTTCTCGAGGGCCACGAGCCAGGCGGCCAGCTCTCCATCACCACCCTCGTAGAAAACTTTCCCGGCTGGCCCGAAGGCGTCCAGGGTCCCGAACTCATTGAGAACATGAAGAAGCAGGCCACCCGCTTCGGAGCCGAGCTCCGCATGGCCCACCTCTCCACGGTCGACCTCACCACCTCGCCCTTCACCCTCACCCTCGGCAAGGACATCGTCCAGACCCGCTCGCTCATCATCGCGTCGGGAGCGTCCGCCCGCTGGCTCAATCTCCCCTCCGAGCAAGCCCTCATCGGCTTCGGCGTCAGTTCCTGCGCCACCTGCGACGGCTTCTTCGCCAGCGGTAAAGAAATCGCCGTCATCGGAGGCGGCGACAGCGCCATGGAAGAAGCGATCTTCCTCACCCGCTTCGCCACCAAGGTCACGATCATCAATCGCACCGAAAACTTCCGAGCCTCCCGCATCATGCTCGAGCGCGCCATCGCCCACCCCCAGATCGAGTTCCTCCACAACACCCTCGTCGAGGAATGCCTCGGCGTAGAAGACAAGGACCTCAAAGGCCTCAAGCTCTTCAACAAGAAGACCGGCGAGCATTGGACCTTGCCCGTCAGCTTCATGTTCCTCGGCATCGGCCACACGCCCAACGCCCGCATGTTCGAAGGCCAGTTAGACCTCGACGCCGACGGCTACATCAAAACCGAAGACAACGTGTTCACCACGATCCTCGGAGAGCGCATCCAGGGCGTCTACGCCTGCGGAGACGTCCAGGACCGCCGCTACCGCCAGGCCATCACGGCCGCCGGCACGGGCTGCATGGCCGCCCTCGAAGTAGAAAAATACCTCGAAGAACTAGGCCGCTGACACACACCGAAAGCCATCGGCGGCCTCAAACAATGAGGCCGCCACAAGCCTATCTCCAAAGGTTCGTCTTAGCCATGTCGAGTACCTCCTGCCCATCGCCATGCAGCATCGCCTTCAGCATATAAAGATTGAACCCAGCGGCCTGAGCGAGCGTAATCGTAGGCGGCAGCGACAGTTCCTGCCGCGCCACAACGACATCAATGACCGCAGGTCCGGGATGAGCGAACGCCTCTTCCAGCGCAGGAATCACCTGCTCCGGAGTCTCGACCCTCCAAGCGCGAATCCCCGCCCCCGATGCAATCGCAGCGTAGTTTTGCGCCTCAAACTCAGTGCCATATGTTTGCACACCAGCAGCCTTCATCTCCTGCTCCACAAACCCCAGCGCCCCATTATTAAACACGATCACCTTAACGTGCAGATCCAGTTGCCGCAGCGTAAGTAAGTCGCCCATCCCACCATCTCCAGACAGGGTAACCACCTGCCGATCGCGTTCCGCCGCTTGCACGCCGATAGACTGCGGCATTGCGTTCGCCATCGTCCCATGATTGAAGCTGCCGATCAGCCGCCGCTTCCCATTCATCTTCAGGTACCGAGCAGACCACGTAGTAGGCGTCCCAACATCGCAAAGAAAGACAGCGTCCTCTGCGGCCACATCGCTGATGCACTTCGTCAAATACTGCGGATGGATCGGAGCTGCACCCGACGTTCCAACAGCTCGATCATCCAGCTCCTTCCGGACCTTTTCAAAATGCTTCACGCAATCCTTAAGATGACCACCCCTATGCTTCGCAAGCAGCGGAGTCAGCGCCTCAAGCGTATGCTTCACGTCGCCAATCAGCCCCACATCAATCTTTGTCCGACGCCCCAACTGCTCGCCGCGAATATCAATCTGGATAACGTGAATGTCCTTCGGATAAAACTGCGAGTAAGGAAAATCAGTGCCAAGCATCAGCAAGGTGTCGCACTCCTCCATCGCGCGATAAGCCGAAGGCATCCCGATCAACCCATTCAGCCCAACAAAGTACGGATTGTCATACTCGAGATATTCTTTTCCGCGCAGAGCGGAAATGATCGGAGCCTGCAGCACCTCTGCCACCGCAAGCACTTCCTCACGAGCTTCCGCACAACCCGCGCCGGCAAGAATGGTAATCTTCTTCGTGGAGTTCAGCAGCTTCACCGCGCTCGCAAGAGCAGACGCCGGAGGAAGAATCGACCCAGCCGGCCCCGAGATCCCAACCTCAATCGCAGGACCCACAGCCGACTTCGTAAGTATGTCTCCCGGAATAATCACGACCGCAACACATCGCTTCGCAATCGCCGTGCGCATAGCGATGGCCAGCACGCGAGGAATCTGCTCGGGAGTAGAAATCACCTCGCAAAAATCCGAGCACGTAAGAAAAATTTGTTCCGGCTTCGTCTCCTGAAAATAATTCGTCCCAATCTCAGCGCTAGGAATCTGCGCAGCAATCGCGAGCACCGGAACACGGCTGCGATGGCAGTCATGCAGCCCGTTGATAAGGTGAAGATTCCCCGGCCCACAGCTCCCCGCGCACACGGTAAGCTTCCCGCTGATCTGCGACTCGCCCCCAGCGGCAAACGCCGCAACCTCCTCATGCCGAACCATCTGCCAATCGATGCCATCGTGCGAGCGTATGGCATCTGTAAATCCGTTCAGCGAGTCACCGGCAACGCCATACACGCGTTCAACGCCAGCGTTGATAAGAGTTTCCACAAACACGTCTGCAACTTTAGCAAGCGGTTCTTTCTTCCACATGAAGGTCTGCTTCCTTTTCGGGGTCTGACTTCCTCCATCTTTGGATGCAGAGTTCCCAGATCGCAGCACGAAGCCACGCCTACCAGCTAACCCGCATCAACTCCACAGACTCCCGCTCCAACTGCGTCCCCACCCTCACCACCCCGCCCACCACATCCACCCATCCCGGCGACCCCACCAACTCCAGCCCGCCAGCCTTCTTCAGCGCCGCCACCTGCTCCGCCGTCGGCGTCTGCGGCGACCCCATCGCCTTCCAAACCGTATACGCATTGCTATGCGTCTCATCAATCCGATACCGCTCCACCAGCGCCCGCGTCACACCCACCGGCAACCCCTTCACCCGCACCGTCACCTCCGAACCCCCAACCCCCTCCGCCACATCGTGATAGTCCCACACCATCACCTCCGCACTATTGCCCGCGCGAGTAGCCAGCGCATCCACATCCGCCTCGCCGCGCACACCCGACCCCTCGATTGTCTCCATCGGCACAGCACCCGAGCTCGTCACACGCACGCGCTCGCCCCCCATCATCCCCAACATTCGAAACAAATTCAGCACCGGCTTATCCACGCCATTCGTACTCAGGTCCCGGAACCCCTCAAAATAATCCCGCCCCTCAAATTCAAACGACCAGCTAAGCATCCCCAGCAGATTCACCTGATGCATATCCTCCAACTCCAGCAGCCGCGCGTAAGCCGCCGCCGTGTACGCCGGATACAGCGTTCCATTCCGATAATTATTCGCCGGATTCACCTTCGACGAGCAAGCCGCACACCCCTCAGGGTCCGCCTCGCTCAGCAAAATCGGAAGCTTCGCAAACCTCGGAAACCCAGCCACCAACCCAAACCCGCGATCCACATCCTTCAGCTCGCGATCGATCCCCATCGTCACTTTGCCGTCCGCAATCACCGGCTGCCCCTTGGCATGGAAGCTCACAAAGTCCAGCGGCACCACCCCACCCGTAGCCGCACTCTTCCCCGAATCCACATGCTCCAAAAACTTCTGCAAATATCCATAAGCATGTTCATTCCGAGGACTAGTAGTAGCGGGCCCACCCACCTTCGCCCCCGGCAGCGCCGCCCGCACGCCCGCAACCGCAAAGTCATACAGCTTCAGATACTCATCCTCCGTCCCATGAAAATATTCAATGTCCGGCTCATTCCAAACTTCGAAGTACCAGGACAGCACCGCCTCGCGCCCATACCTTTCCACCAAATGCGCGGTCACCACCCGCGCCAGTTCCCCCCACTTCGCATAATCCTTTGGAGGATTATTCGAAGCCCCCGCCAGCGTATCTTTCGGATACAAAATCTTGTACGGCTGGTCCGGCTTCCCCGGCAACACAGCCGCCAAATCTTTCGGCATAAATCCCAACTCCACCACCGGCCTCACACCCTCAGCCTTATACGCGTCGAAGATCCCGTCCATCAGCCTGAAGTCATACACCGGCTTCCCCTGCGCATCTTCGCTATAAACATTCGTCGAGCTCCACTTCAGCGCCGGCACCCCGTCCCCCGACGTCAGCAAATGATGCGCCCGAATATACACCGGAGCCGCACTCAAATCCCGCAACTCCCCCAGCAACTCCCGGCCAGACGCCGTAGTCGAATAGTTCCCCTCGTCATACCCGAACCAGGCATAAGCCGGCTCCCACACTCCCACCGATTTCCCCAAATCCACATCCACAGTAACGGGCCTCTGCGCCAAACCACACGCCCCGCCAACCAACATGCACGCACCCAACACCCCAAGTTTTTTCACACTACCTCTTCTACGCCAAACCGGCTCCACGCCGCCAGCAACACGCGACACCACGACCGTCCGAGTGTACAAGCTCACGCTCCACACCATCACCTTCGCCCGCCCCAGTTCGGCCCCCATCTCCACCCATTGATTGATAGCCAAGCCCTTCAGTTGACCGATGTTCAATCACCTCCGCATTCCCTACACTCATCCGGTAACTCAAAACAGAATTCCATCTGAACCATAGCGGAGCATCTCCCGGCCTACACGTCCAGGAATCCTGCCGCCAGAAAGTCTGCATGACTCTGACCCTTCTCCGCACTCTCTCCCTCTGTTTCCTCGCCTTCATCTCCGCAACCGCCTTCGCCCAGACCACCCCCACGCAGACCACCAGCACCAACTTCTTCTCCGCCTGGGAAAATCGCGTCCGCTCCACGCTCTCCCATCAGCCCAGCTACCCCATCCCGGTCATCGCGCCTTCTGTGCAGTTGGTCCAACTCGTCCGCTTCGACTACGTCCACGAGTACGCCCCCGCCCGCACCACCACCGACATCTTCAACAACGGCCACGGCCTCAAGCTCATCCCCTTCGCCAACACCGAAATCGACATCAACCTTCCCTCCTACATCCAGCACAACAACCCCAAGGTCAAAGACGGCGCCAGTGACTTCAACACCGTCATCAAGTTCCGCCCCTTCGCCAGCCCCGACAAGAAACACGACTACTCGCTCGGCGGCCAGGTCCAATTCACCGTCCCCACCGGCAGCTACAAAAACGGAACCCTCGTCTCCACCATCGTCCCCACCGTCATGGGAGGCAAAGGCTTCGGCCCCTTCGCCATCCAATCCACCATCGGCGCCGTCCTCCCCACCAGTAACACCACCACCATCGGCCGCACCGTCACCTGGAACACCACCCTCCAGGCCCGCGTAGCCAAAATCATCTGGCCCGAAGTCGAATTCAACAGCAACTACTACCACGAAGGTCCCAACAACGGTAAGACCCAGACCTTCGTCTCACCCGGCTTCATGGTCAGCAAGATCAACTTCCGCCATACCCCCGGCAACCGTCTAGCGCTAATCTTCGGTTCAGGCTTCCAAGTCGCCACCTCCACCTTCCACACCTACAACCACGCCTACGTCTTCACCTCCCGCTTCGCTTTCTAAACCAAACCAAGTTGTAGTTGCCTCTCGCATGTCTTTCTGCCCTCGCTTGTCTTTCTGCCCTCGCTTTTCTTTCTGTCATTCCCTCCGGGAATCTGCTTCTTCGTTCACCAACAAACCCCCGGGTGCCCCATCCGTACGCGCTTTTGCGGACGGGTGGGAAAGACGAACCCCAGCAGCCTCCAGTCTTTGTCCTTGTTTTTCTTTCTGTCATTCCCTCCGGGAATCTGCTGTTCACTCTCTCCAATCACCACGAACTTCGTCATCTCGACCGGAGCCATGCGGCTCGTTGCATGGCGGAGCGGAGAGACCCCTGTAGTTCGAAGCAGCAATTACCCACTCCACAACGCTGACCCCAGCCACAGCTCTTAACTCGGTCGGCACCACCCAGTATCATCAAGCCAGCAAACCAACCGCCGCCGGAGCCTCCTCATGTACACCCCCAAAGACTTCCGAGTAGACGACCTCCCCACCCTCCACGCCGACATGCAGCGCAACAACTTCGCGACCCTCGTCACCCTCACCTCCTCCGGCCTCGTCGCCACCCATCTCCCCATCCTCCTCGACACCGATCACGGTCCCTTCGGCACCATCACCGGCCACGTCTCCCGCGCCAACACCCAATGGCAAACCACAGACCCCGCCACCGAAGCCCTCCTCATCTTTACCGGCCCCGACACCTACGTCACCCCCAACTGGTACCCCGCCAAGCAGGAAACCCACCGAGTCGTTCCCACCTGGAACTACGCCGCCATCCACGCCTACGGCCCCATCACCTTCTTCGACGACCCCGAGCGCCTCCGCACAATCGTCACCCATCTCACCGACCTCCACGAGGCCACCTTCCTCACCCCCTGGAAAGTCACCGACGCCCCCGCCGCCTACATCGACGGCCAACTCAAAGCCATCGTCGGTTTCGAGCTCCCCATCACCCGCCTCGAAGGCAAGCGAAAGTTCAACCAGAACCGCTCCACCGCCGACCAGTCCGGCGTCATCACCGGCCTCCGCTCTCTCAACGACCCCGCCAAATCGCAAGTCGCCGACTTCATGCAAAGCATCACACAACAAACAAAACCGGAGTAACCTCTCTCCATGCGATTCCCACTCCGCACCGCGACCTCTTTCCTCGCCCTAACCCTCACCACCGCCGCACTCGCGCAAACCACCCTCCTGGCCCTCTCCAAACGCGACCACACCCTCTCCGTCATCGACCCCACCACCCTAAAAATCCTCTACACCCTCCCCGTAGGCCCCGACCCCCACGAAGTCATCGCCTCCACCGACGGCACCACCGCCTACGTCTCCAACTACGGCTTCGGCTCCCTCCACACCCTCGCCGTCCTCGACCTCGTCCACCACACCGCCCTCCCCTCCATCGACCTCGGCCCGCTCCTCGGACCCCACGGCCTCGACTTCATCGGAGGCAAACTCTACTTCACCGCCGAAGGTTCCAAGGTCATCGCCCGCTTCGATCCCGCCACCCAAAAGGTCGACTGGGTCCTCGGCACCGGCCAAAACCGCACCCACATGATCTACGTAGCGCCCGACCTCCAGCACATCATCACCACCAACGTAGCCTCCGCCACCGTAAGCCTCATCGACCAACAGGAAGTCCACATGGGCCCACCCCCCGGCGGGATGCACCCGCCCGCCAACATGCCACCCCCGCCTCCAGACCACCCGCAAGGCCCTCCGCCGACGCGCAAAGATTGGAACGAAACCGTCATCCCGGTAGGCCAAGGCTCCGAAGGCTTCGACCTCTCTCCCGACCGCAAAGAAATCTGGACCGCCAACGCCCAGGACGGCACGATCTCCGTAATCGACTACGCCACCAAAAAAGTAGTAGCCACGCTCCACCCTAACATCCAAAGCGCCAACCGCCTGAAGTTCACCCCAGACGGGAAGCACGTCCTCGTCTCCCTCCTCGGCAGCCCCGACCTCGTCATCCTCGACGCCGCGACCCGCAAAGTGATCAAGCGCCTCCCCATCGGCACCGGAGCCGCCGGCATCCTCATCGACCCCACAGCCAACCGCGCCTTCATCGCCTGTACCCCCGACAACAAGATCAGCATCATCGACCTAACCACCCTAACCATCACCGCCACCATCCCCAACATCGCCGAACCCGACGGCATGGCCTGGGCCACCCATCCGCAATGAGTAGTAAGTAACAAGTGGCAACTGATGAATGAAAGGCCCTAAGGAGTACTCAATCTGTCATCCTTCGCCATAGGCGGAAGACCGCCTTCGCTCTTGCCTTTCTTTCTGTCATTCCCTCCGGGAATCTGCTGTTCCCTCATCGCGCTCCACCAATCTTCGTCATCTCGACCGGAGCCAGGCGGCTCTTTGCATGGCGGAGCGGAGAGACCCCTGTATTTCGCAGCTGCGACGGCCCATTCCACAGATTCGAGCGACTGCTCCTCCGTTCACTCGCTCGCCCATGCAGTACACTGCAAAAATGTTTCCGGAACATGCCATCGAGCGCCGCACCACGCGGAAGTATTTTCTCGATTGGCTGCGGGTGCTCGCGTTCACCACCCTGATCTTTTTCCACGTCGGGATGCTCTACGTCAGCTGGCGGTATAACCTCAAAAGCCCGCGCCTCTATCCGGCAATCGAACCCTGGATGAGCGCGCTCAGCGCCTGGCGACTAGCCCTCCTGTTCATGATCTCTGGCGTTGCCAGCCGCTTCCTCATCGACAAACTTGGCCCCAGCGGTTTCGCCAGCAATCGACTTCGACGCTTGCTGCCCGTCATCCTCACCGGCATGTTCGTCGTCATCCCGCCTCAGACCTACGTCGTGCTGGTCAGCCGCGGAATCACGCACATGGATTTCCCCACTTTCTGGTGGACCCAGTACTTGCGCGCGAACCAGACGCTGGTCCGCCCTTTGGGCATGACCATGCCCACCTGGGATCACCTCTGGTTCCTCGTCTATCTCCTCCTCTACACCCTTGCAGCAGCCGCACTGGTCTCCTTGGCGCGGCGCCGAACCACACGCGCCCGCCCTCCAATCTCGCCTTGGATACTGATCCTCGCCCCACCCGTCTGGCTCGTGTTCACCAATCTCCTCATCCTCACCCGCGCGCCGGTCACCGACGCCCTTGTGAACGACTGGGGTGCGCACCTCAAATGGGTTGGCATGTTCGTCACGGGCTTCGCGGCTGCGCGCCAAGACCGCTTCTGGTCGCTGCTGGAATCTCACCGCGGTAAAGCCCTGGCCGTCGCGGCCATCCTCCTTGCGATCCAGTCAAAAGTGAACGACCCTGCTTGGAGCGTCGTCTCGGGCCTGTACGCCTGGGCAGCAATCTGCGCGCTCTGCGGTTTCGCGCGCGCCAGCCTGAATCGGCCTTCGCCCCTACTCTCGCATCTCAACGAGGCGGTGCTGCCAGTCTATGTCCTCCATCAGCCGATCCTCCTGATCACGGCTTTCTGGCTGTTCCCGCTGCGGCTTGCCTTGCCGGTCGAAGTCCTGCTCCTGGTAAGCGCCACCTTCCTGGGTTCGTTCGCCCTCTATGAAGCCTTCATCCGACCCTTCGCCGCTACCCGGTTCCTGTTCGGCGTCAAGCCGAAAGTCTTGTCATCTATGCCGCGCAGTGACGTCGCACAGATGGCCTCTTAACCCCGTTCGATAATCTCCTCAAAAGAAACCCGTCATCCTTACCCTGCCGAAGACCTCCTTCTATCAGAAAAGCAACTCACGCTCCACGAAGGTTGCGCCCACCTCCGGGCCGCGCGCAACGAAGGATCGTTCATCCACCACCACCCCCGGCACTTGTCTTTCTCTATCCCGTATACCCCGCTCCTCGGAATCCATTACCGCCGCCCAAGCGTCCCATACACAGAAATCGTTTGAGGTCCTGCCCCATGTCCCTCCATTCCCTTCGCCCCATCCGCGCCCTCCTTGCGCTCGCGCTCACCCTCACCCTGATTCCCTCCTTCGCCTGCGCCGCCGCCACCCACGGCCCCATCCCTCCCCCCAAAGTCGACACCCCACTAGCCACCTCGCCGCACCGTGAAACCGCAGTCTTCGCAGGAGGCTGCTTCTGGGGAACGCAAGCCGTCTTTGAGCGCGTCAAGGGAGTCCTCAAAACCACCGCCGGCTACTCGGGTGGCGAAGCCCGCACCGCCACCTACGATCAAGTCACTACCGAAACCACCCACCACGCCGAATCTGTCGAAGTCGTCTTCGATCCCAGCCGCATCACCTACGGCCAGCTCCTCCGCGTCTTCTTCACCGTCCACGACCCCACCACCCTCAACCGCCAGGGCCCCGACGTCGGCACCTCCTACCGCTCCGCCATCTTCTACAGCTCGCCCGACCAGAAGCGAATCGCCGAAGCCTACATCGCCCAACTCACCGCTCAAAAAATCTTCCCCCAACCCATCGTCACCGAAGTCACGCCCCTCAAAGCCTTCTACGCCGGCGAAGACTACCACCAGGACTACGCCCTGAAGAACCCCGACAACCCCTACATCCTCGTCTGCGACCGCCCCAAAATCGAAACCCTCAAAACCGACTACCCCGACCTCTACGTAGACTACAAACCTGCGCACTAGGCAGTGTCTAGTGAATCTAATTTCTCGCTTCCAGACCCTCCAAGCTTCCAGCTACCAAGTGTTCGAGGTACCCCGTGTTCCGAGGCATCCCGTGTTCCGAGGCATCCCGTGTTCCGAGGTACCCCGAGCCTTCAGGCTCGGGTCTCATAGCTCCGCAACGAAGGGGCTTTAGCCCTAAGGTATGCCTTCCTGACTACTCCACGAACTCCCTATCAAAGCAAAGAACGCTTGTCAGACAGAACCTATCCCCACCAGCCAAAAAGCGGCGACCCGCAAGGGTCGCCGCTTTTCCTTTGCCGTTCCCTCGCGTTTCGACGACACTTGAGACGGCACCCACCATGCTCGCCTCCCTCACACTCCTCCGCGACCGCGTCCCAACCCCGACCGTCTACCCCTTCACCGTCCCGATCATCCAAAGCCTCGACACCCTCGAGTTCTCCAAAAGCCGCCTCACTTTCTTCACCGGCGAAAACGGCTCCGGCAAGTCCACCCTGCTCGAAGCCATCGCCCTCAGCTACGGCCTCTCCCTCGACGGCGGCAACCGCAACTTCGCCTTCCAATCCGACACGCCCAGCGACGACACCTACCCGCTCTCCCGCGCACTCCGCCTAAGCTTCCGCCCCGTTCGTTCCGGGGAAGGCTTCTTCTTCCGCGCCGAAACCCTTTGGAACTTCGTCACCACCATGGACGAGAAAGACAAAGACCCGGATATCGGCGGTTTCCTCAACGCGTCCTTCGGCGGTCAATCCCTCCACACCCGCTCCCACGGCGAAGCCTTCTTCACGGTCCTCGATCACAAGTTCCGCCGCTCCGGCCTCTTCCTCCTCGACGAACCAGAAGCCGCCCTCTCCCCTCAACGCCAACTCTCCTTCGTCATCCTCCTCCACGACACCCTTCGCGAATACCCCGACGCCCAATTCATCATCTCCACCCACTCGCCCATCCTTCTAGCCACACCCAACGCCCAAATCCTCAGCTTCGACCAAAACCAAATCCACTCCATCCCCTACGAACAAACCCCCGCCTACCAAATCACCCGCCGCGTCATGCAAGACCACCGCTCATTCATCGACGCCCTCCTAAACCCCGAACCCACCCTATTACCCAACTCCGACTAAGCA
>Ga0302319_10010511_pt1 | contig 17627 bp, 14 predicted proteins | sample Bog_T0_2_FD_203319 | JGI IMG/M metagenome (GOLD analysis project Ga0302319, IMG submission 203319) | Peat permafrost microbial communities from Stordalen Mire near Abisko, Sweden - Bog_T0_2 | ecosystem: Environmental > Terrestrial > Soil > Wetlands > Peat | place: Sweden: Abisko, Stordalen Mire...
ACGATCGCGCATCCAAAAAATAATATTCGTGCGAATCAGAAAGCAAAATGACCTCACCGATCCACCGCTGGTTTCGCGACCCTCTCTTCCTTCTCGCTCTCACCGCGGCTTTGATCGCCTTCGTAGTCCAATCGGGGGAACTCGGGTCGGCTGATACGCAACATCGGCTTCAATCTGCACATGCTTTCTGGACATCCGACCCCCCGGTCTTTCCGAATGAGTTTCCAGAGTTTGGCACGCATGGCCGTGGGGGCCGGCTCCAAAGCTGGTATGGAATCGGACAGTCGTTGTTGCTGCTGCCCGCAGACATCGTCGGTACTTATGTGGAGCGCCTCCCCGCGTTCGCCAACTACTACGGAACCGATCCGACCATCCGCAATATCATCGTCAGCTACAGTACAAATATCCTTCTCAACGTGCTTACCGCGCTGCTCTGCTTCAGATTGCTTCGCCAATTTCAATTCTCAGCAAAGCAAGCCGTCGCCGGAGTGCTCGCGCTGTTGTTGCTGACCACGCACCTCCATTACACCCAAAACATGATGGAGAATAATTACATCTGCTTGCTCACTCTTGGCGGATTCTCCTATCAATATGAATGGTCTCGCAACGGAAGCCGGCGTGCGCTCCTGATTGGTTCCGGGGCATTCGGCCTGAATTTGCTTACGCGACTCACCACCGGCCTGGACCTGATGGCCGGTGGGCTTTTCGTCTTGCTCGTGCTTTGGTTTGAAGGCGTGCGCGGACGGAACCTTTGGAATCAATGCAGCGCCTACCTGGCGACAGCTCTTCCGGTGTATCTGTTCTTCGGCTTGCTTGATCGCCTCTACCAGTTCTACCGCTTTGGATCTTTTTTCAACACGTATATGAGCGTGACGGCTCATGAGACATTGGGGCGGCATCCTAATTGGCCTGCCAGCTATCCTTTCGAGACTCCTTTCCACATCGGCTTTTTAGGAGCTCTCTTTGCACCGGAAAAGTCCATTTTCCTCTTCGATCCGCTGCTGATTCTCATGATCCTGCTAACCGCCGTTGCATGGAAACGATTCGGCACCGTGGTCAAGGCTTATCTCATCACCCTCTTTTTGTTGCTGATGGCGTACATCTGCTTTTACGCGCGGTACACGGTGTGGAGCGGAGACTCTGCCTGGGGAGATCGCTATGTTTCCACCACGGTCGAATTAGCGGTGCTGCTCGCTGTCCCTTTGTTGATGCGCCTGCGCTTCGATGGAGGCAAAGCGCTGTGGAGCGCGGGCGTCGCCCTTATCGCCATCAGTGCGGTGGTCCAGTTAGCATCGGTTGCGTTCTGGTTGTCGCTGGAGTTGTACCAAATCGAACTGCGAGGCCATCCGACGTTTGTTGTTGGCCTGCGTCTTGAAAACATCGCTGCGTTCGCGTTGGAAAAAGTGAATGCCTGGGGTCTCGGCACACATGCGATGTCTGAAGACCCGTGGGATTACGTTCACATCACCACTTGGAATTTCCTGCCGTTCCTGCTGAAGCGGGTCGGCGAGGCACCCCCGCGGGTTGTGAATGTTGTTCTCGCCCTGTGGTGCTCAGCTGTGGCCGCATTGACGGTGGTGCTTCTGCGCTTGCGCACCGTTCTCAAGCAATCATCTTGTCAATAAATCGGGTTGATTCTCCCTGCGAACTCCGACCAGGTGAAAACAAAAATCAGATAGACCTATTGAAGTCGTGACAAGAAGATTCGTTGCAGAGGGGTCAGTTTCAATCTGCTTCTCTCATCGACTCAGCGGCTTCCTTTGCGGGATCAAGAGCGCGAAAGCCTTCTGATTTTGCAGCCTCGAGCAACTGCGGCGAGGCGGAGACAAAAATGATCTCCGTCCCCTGAAACATGTCGCGGGCCACCAATGCTGCGGCCAGCTGCAAGGTGTCTGGCCAGCGCAGCGCAGTGCGGTCCAGGAGCTGGCGGGCTGCTTCAAGCACGGCGGGATTCAAAGGCTGCTGCACCATGCGAGCTGCTTCAAGGCGGAGAATATCCAGCGCGGCGCCGGCATCGTCTGCGGAAATCTCGCCGAACCGTTCCCGACGCCGGACCGCCGCATATACCTCAAGAGGCGTGGATGCGGAGATCAGCTTGCGGTTGTCCTCGACGGCTTCCATCAGACGAATCAGCGCGTCAGTCCCCTGCTCCTGCACAAACAACTTCGCAAAAGCAGTGGATTCAAGGAAGTAGCAGCTCACAGGTTGCCTCGTTCTTCCTCAATAGCCTCGGCGATGGAGTCGCCATGGACCGCGACGGGATGAAAGCGCTGAGCTTCTTCGGGAATGCCTGCTTCTGCCCGGTTGAGGCGGATTGTTGTCGTGGGATAGGCCGGCGTCTTCGGATTCGCAATCTTGCTGGTTAGAACAACTCCCCGCTGAATCGCTTCTGCCAGCACAGCCTGCCGCGAATCGGGGTGTTGGTTCCAGCGAAACGCCTTGCGAGGCAGAAACGAATCGCGAAACCACTTGAGAGCAATGAACGCATGACCGCCTCGTTCAGCTTCCGCAAGTGCAGCGCATAATTCTTTGACGCGCGCATCCAGGTCGGCTGGGATCACCGATTCCTGGCCGTCGTCCTCATCGTCGTAAGAGTTCTCTACCGGCGCACGTGAACCTCGACTGGGGCGCGGGGCAGGTTCACCCTCGTCCACCCGCTCGAAATAGATCCGCACCTCGTCCTCTTCCGGCGACCACGTGTCCGCCGATGCGTTGCGGCGCTTGCTGCGCCCGTTGTCACTACAAAGTTCCACGATTGCCTGGTACCCGGGAGGAGCCAGAAAGGGCAGTGCCCTCGACAGTCCTGGATCAGAAGAGAACGCAAGGTCATTGATAGCTTCTTCAATAATTTCTTCAGCGTCAGGGATACTCAAGTTGCTCAGATCTACGCCGCTTTGTGCAGCTTTTGACGATTTCATGTCGTTCTTCTCCGGATGCCCAAGTGATGCCCCTAGCGTCGCCACGTTACCTGCCCGTCTTTCGGCGTCAGTTCGTGGTCTGGTTGAACAGCGCTTGGTGAGCAATAAGGCAAGCCTGGTTTAAGACCGGGCCATCTCTACAAGGGGGCGAAAGCGCAGCCCTGCGCAGACGGACGAGGCACACTGATAAGTGGTTCCGCGGAATCTGCCTATACTCTACAAACGATGCGGACCGTAAGTATCTCTCAAATCAAAATGTAAGGCGATTGAAGGTAGGTTGCGGCTCATCCCAGAAAGAGCCAACTATCGGTCTCTTTACTACCCCACGCCCATTCGAGAAAGACTGTAGCTAATTTCCCAGTTCAAACTATAACCCACAGTGTATCTGATCATGAGTCCCAACGGTATCTCGAAAGTAACAAGAATTCGTCGCGTTACTTAAGACTATTTTGACTTAATGCGAGCAGGAGCCGCCCATGGTTGATTCTCACCGGAGGCCGGACTCCGTACAATAGAAGGATGCGGCATTGTTTATTACTGCTTTTTTTGCTTTCTTTCGTGTCTGTCGGGCTCCACGCGGACAATCCTGCCTTCGATCTGGCCGGACCAAAGGTAGACATTCACGTTAAGCGAGGGGAAGTCACGTTACCCATCGGCGAGGTACCAAACCTGTTGCCTGGCGACCGCCTTTGGATCCATCCCGACTTTCCGGATAGCCAGTCCACACGTTTTGTGCTCATTGTGGCATTCCTGCGCGGTTCCACGAATCAACCCCCTCCAGACTGGTTCACTCACGTGGAAACCTGGACGCGCCAAGTTCGGAATGAAGGCGTGTTCGTCACGGTTCCCGCCGAGGCGCAACAAGCGCTGATCTTCCTCGCGCCGGAGACTGGCGGCGACTTCAGCACATTGCGTAACGCGGTCCGTGGCCGGCCAGGCGCATTTGTTCGTGCTACACAAGACCTGCAAGCTGCCAGTTGGGACCGCATGCGCCTCGAGGCTTATCTCGCCGAAGTCAAGGGCAGCTCCCAAGACGTTGCAAAGATGCTGAAGCAGCACACAGAGCTAGCGGCACGCAGCTTGGGCATCAAGGTAGAACAGCAGTGCTTTGATAAGCCCATCGATCAGCAGGCTTCGTGCCTGGTGCAGCACACTAGCGGACTCGTCCTTGATGACGCCAATGCACAATCTCTGGTTACGCAGCTCACCAGCGGCTCGACCGCGGACCTCATGAACCAGATCAGCTACTCGTCCTTGGCCGGGGCCGGGGCCTTCAGCCCCTATGTCGGCGCAATTGTCGATACGGCACGGATTCTCTCCAGCTTGCATACGGCGCATTTCCAATACATTCCTGCGCTGGCATTGCCTACCAAGGACACGCTCAATCTGCGACTCAATGTCCCCCCCTCCTTTCGCGATCCGAAATCCGTGGTGGTGGTTGCCCTGCCGCCAATTGGACCTTCAAAAGCCCCCTCCCTGCGCCCGGTGAATCCGACCGAGGGCTTTTGTGCACAGAAACCGGACCTTGTATTGGGGGTCGAAGGCGCGCCCATGATGTTCAGCACCCAGCTCGCGTACGGGCTCACACTTCATATCGAGGCTAATGCCGGCTCAAAGGGTGCAGGGATGGACTTGCCCGTAAAGCTCAATCCATCTGAAGGCGGACTGGTGCTGCTGAATCCATTGCCTCCGCTGCCTCCGGGCGATTTGACTGGCGAACTACGCGGGAAATGGGGTTTTGACGACTGGCAAGGTCCTGGCTTCCAGTTGCATTCAGCCCAGGCCGGCAAGTGGGCTCTTGCTGCCGGTGACCAGTCGGCGCTGGTAGTTGGTCGCGACGATACGGTGCACCTTGAAGGAGATAGCACGCTCTGCATTCAGAAGGTCGAGGAGGAGACCGCCGGGGGATCTCCCACAAAACTGGCTTGGAAATCCCCCAAGGAAGACTCCATCGATATCTCCCTCCCAATGAAAAACGCTGCTCCTGGACCCGTGTCGTTGGCGGTCTTCCAATATGGTTTGGAGAAACCAGACAGGTTGCCGCTCCAGGCCTATGCCGAAGCGGCGTCGCTTGACCGGTTGACACTAAGCGCCGGTGACAACGTCGCAGTGCTCCGCGGAACTCGATTGGACGAAGTGGCGAAGGCTGAAGTGGACGGAATCAAGCTGACGCCGTCGGCCTTGACCCGTGTGCAGGATCTCGATCAGCTGACCATGAATGCTGACAGCTCGACGGCCAAGCTGGATCACGGGAAGCAATACCTTGCAAAGGTGCAGTTGCAGGATGGGCGGGCCCTGACAGCTCCTGTAACGGTAGATTCTCCTCGTCCGCAAATGGCTTTACTCAATAAGGGAACGCAGGATCAGAATTCCTCAACACCCTCGGTTGTCCACCTTGCGAGTCCGGATGATTTGCCTGTCGGCGAACGGCTGGTGTTCTTCCTCAAGTCTAGCGTGCCGGCGAATTTCTCGCGCGATGAAAAGGTGGAAGTGGCGGCCGCAGACGGAAGTTTTCGAACTGAGTTGAGCCTATCGGATGGAAGCCTGATACTCGAAGATTCGAAAACCGCGATGGGTGTGCTTGACCCGTTGGCTCGATTCGGCTTTTCCGCTTTTGGACCGATTCGCGCGCGAGCCGTTTCCGCCAACGGCGTAAGTGGCGATTGGCTGAACCTGGGAACGCTTGTGCGCATTCCGGGCTTCAAGGAATTGCGCTGCCCGCGCAATGTGACCAAACCTTGCACCCTGACAGGAGCGAATCTCTTCCTGGCTACTTCGATTGCCGCCGAGCCGGAATTCAGCCTGTCTACGGATGTGCCACCGGACTTTACCGGGACGCAAGTGACCGTGCCTCATCCTGCTAATGGAATTCTGTATCTTCGGTTGCGCGACGATCCGGCAACTGTGCAGGCGCTCACGATCCCGGTAACGCTGACTGCCCAGGCAGGCTCGCAAGCAGCGCAGGCGCAACCTGCTGCCGCCAACCCTGTAGCGCCTGCCCCGGCAGCCAAGTCCGAACCCTAGCGGATCACCCTATTGAAAATAGGCTCTGTTCTTTTCAGCGAAATGCACCTTGTCGGCCGGCAGGTCGTCGACGGGGAAAATTGCGCCTTGCGCACAGATGTCCGCGCAGTTGCCGCAGTCGATGCACTCATCGGCGTTGATAAAAACCTGGGACACGGTGCCGGCAGCGGCATCGCCCACTGTTGGTGCAATAGCGGCGGTGGCACACTCCGCAACGCAGACAAAGTCCTTGGTACACGCATCGGTAACTACATAAGCCATGTTGAAATGCTCCTCGTTCATTGCGGTCACGCGTGAGGTGCAGCGTTCCGCTCTCAGCAAGGCTAACCGGGACCGCTTCTCGCTTCCGTGATTTGGATCACAATGGGGAATGCCGTACCTGATTGTGGTATGCCGTTTCGCTTCTTATTAGCGGCAAGCCAGGCAAATCTGTTGTCCGGGCCGCGCTATGCTGAATGCATGTTAACGCCGCGGTTCTCCTCTTCCCTCCTCGCATTAGTCCTGCTCGCGACGCTCATCGGAATCTCCAGGCCCGGCTCCGCGCAGCCTTCAAAATCTACGTGGACGTTCGCTGTTTCCGGCGACAGTCGTAACTGCGGGGATTTTGTGATGCCCGCGATTGCTTCGAAAGTGAAGTCGGAGAATGATGCCTTCTACTGGCACCTCGGCGACTTTCGGTGGATGTCTTCGCCCGATCAGGACTTGCTGTCGATGCTGCCCGCCGGCACCCAGCTTGCCAAGCCAGATTATGAGCAGCGCGCCTGGGATGATTTCCTTCAGCACCAAATGGCTGCATTTGGATCGTTTCCCGTGTTCCTCGGCCGCGGAAATCACGAGAACGTTCCACCCATGACGCGTGATGGCTACATCGCGAAGTTTTCCAGCTTTCTGAAACGGCCTGAGATTGAAGCGCAACGCAAGACGGATGGAAACGGGCTCGCACTCCAGGTTTGGTATCACTGGAAAACCAAAGGCGTGGACTTCATCACGCTGGATAATGCCAGTCGCGAAGAGTTTTCAGACGCGCAACTTCATTGGCTTCGATCCGTGCTGGATCGCGACTTGGCGGTAAATTCCGGCATCCGAAGCATCGTTGTGGGCATGCACGAAGCGCTCCCCCACTCCAGCAGTTTCAATCATGCGATGGACGATTGGGACCTCGGCATGCGCTCAGGAGAACAGGTGTACCAATGGCTCTTCGACGCGCAGAATACGGGAAAGCACGTCTATATCATCGCGAGTCATTCTCACTACTATGCCCCCAATATCTATTTCACGCCCTACTGGCAGCAGCAGAACAAGGTGGTTCCTGGTTGGATCATTGGATTGGCCGGCGCGCACCGCTATAACCTTCCGGCCGTGACTGCTCCGGGATCGCGTACAAACATCTACGGCTACATGCAGGGAACAGTGCGTACCGATGGGACTATCGACTTTGCGCTTCATGAATTGAGCGAGAACGATTTGCTTCAGGCAAAATGGCCCAATGCGTCAGCAGCGGCGATTCACGAATGTGTTGTCGGCAATTCAGATAGCGCGGACGGGAAAAAATAACGTTCTCCGCTTGGCACGACCTGGCCAATGACTGGTCAGCGCAGTAGAACGCGAAATCCACGTCGAAGTGAGCCTTTCGCGGAGCACACTCAGGTGCCCACCTCGAGGTCCACAGCGGTGAATTCTGAGCAAAAGAGAACAGGCTCTCTCTTCGTCGCCCGAGTCGACGCTCGGAGATCTCGGTTTTCAGTAATGTTGGAATCAGAAACGAGCTAAATCGCTCAGAATGTCGACGCGCATTGATGGGATGCTTTCAAATGCGCCGTCCGGATGTGGCATTGGGCGAGCCGATGAATGAGCAAATTGAAATCTGAAGCTTGCTAACTCGAGTCCCCTTCGAAAAAGAGGTCATGCATATGAATAGAGAATCCGATACCAAATTCGATGTTGCAACATTTTTGACGGAGGAGGGCCCCGGCCGAAAGATTATTCGCCTCAAAGCCAAACAACCCATCTTCCTCCAGGGAGGAAAAGCTAGCTCCGTGTTTTACATTCAGATGGGTCGCGCCAAGCTCACTGTCGTTTCAAAAAAAGGCAAAGAGGCCACGGTGACTCTGCTTGCCGCCGGGGATTTCTTCGGCGAGGAATCCATGGTTGGTAACGAGCCCATCCGCCCATCGACAGCCTCTGCACTTACCGTTTGCAGGGTGCTTGAGATCGCGAGAGAGCAGATGCGCCGAGTGCTCCATCTAGAGCAAGCTTTTTCAGAGTTCTTTATGCAATTCATCCTCGCGCGCGGAATAAGAACGCAGGCGGACCTTGTCGATCAGCTCTTCAATTCAAGCGAACGACGTCTCGCCCGGACTCTTCTGTTGATGGCGGATTATGGCAAACCGGGCGATCCTGAGTCGCAACTTCCAAAGGTTACGCAGGAGACGCTTGCGGAGATGATCGGCACCACACGATCACGGGTCAGCTTCTTCATGAATCGATTCAGGAAGCTCGGCTACATTGAGTACAATGGCCACATTCGCGTCCGAAAATCGTTGCTTAACGTTGTCTTACAAGATCAATTGCCTGGGGAAAACGCATCGAGGCCCAAGCTCCTTGATCCCCCGGCAACACCAGCTCGTATCGCGAGACGGGCAAGCAAAGTGGGAATAGCCGCCGCGCATGCGGTTGCCTCGAAAGCATGACGACGTTTCTCGAGCGCTGCCTTTATCATTGCATCCATGGCTAAGAAACTTCGCTGGGGCGTTCTCAGCACGGCCGCCATCGGCCTCAAGAAAGTGCTTCCCGCAATGCAGCGGGGTCAGTTCACCACCGTAACCGCAATTGCTTCGCGCAATCTCGCGAAGGCTCAACAGGCCGCTGCCACCCTCGGAATAGCGAAGTCTTACGGCTCCTATGAAGAGCTGCTCGCCGACCCTGACATTGACGCCATTTACAATCCGCTTCCCAACCACTTACATGTGCCGTGGACTATCAAAGCCGCGGAAGCAGGCAAACATGTTCTGTGTGAGAAGCCAATCAGCATGAACGTTGCGCAGGCTGAAAGTCTTCTGGAAGTCCGCGCGCGCACCGGCGTAAAAATTGGCGAAGCGTTCATGATTCGCACCTACCCGCAATGGCTGCGGGTTCGTGAACTGCTTGACGAACGGCGAATCGGCGCACTTCGCTCCGTGGCCGGATTCTTCAGCTACTACAACATCGATCCAAAGAACATTCGCAATAACATTGAGAGCGGCGGCGGGGCTCTGATGGACATTGGTTGCTACCTGATCCACGCCTCACGCTATGCGTTCGGTCAGCAGCCCACGCGCGTGGTTGGGCTCATAGACCGAGATCCCGAGATGCAAACGGATCGACTGACTTCCGCGATTCTCGACTTTCCCGGTGGGCAGTCGATTTTTACTTGCAGCACCCAGTTGGTTCCATACCAGCGCATCCAGTTCTTCGGCACTCGCGGCCGCATAGAGTTGGAGATCCCTTTTAACGCACCGCCAGACCGGCCAACGCGCCTGCTCGTTGACGAAGGGGGCGATCTCTTCGGCGCCGACCTCAAAATCGAGACTTTTCCCGTCATGGATCAGTACACGCTGCAAGGCGATGCTTTCTCAAAAGCCGTTCAGGAAAACAAGGAAGTTCCCGTTCCATTGGAAGACGCAATCCAAAATATGGCCGTGATTGATGCCGTTTTTCAATCCGCGAAGTCGGGACTATGGGAGCGGCCGCTCCTGGGTCGTCCATCAGCTTCGCCCACCCACGCGGGATGAAACTCGGAGTGCCCCATCCATGCGAGTACTTGCTCTTGTCGCATGGGTGGGAAACCACAACCCCTCACGATCATCCTTGGTTTTGTTTGCCCTGTGATTCTGTTTCTTTTCAGGAAACCGGCTCCAGGTGAGCAGTGAAGTGCCGCAGGAATGGTGCTTCGTAGGTGAGGCGCATTCCCTGGATGTGAGTCCGGCGTGCCCAGACCTCCAGGATAATTTCGACGACATAATCAATATGGCTCTGCGTGTAAACGCGCCGGGGAATCGCCAAGCGCACTAACTCCATCCGCGCCGCCCCGGCAAACATAAGACTTCCAATCTCAACCGATCGGATACCTCCCTCAAGATACAATTCCGCTGCCAGTGCAACGCCGGGAAACTGATCGCCTGGGATATGCGGTAGAAAGGCCTTGGCATCGAGATAGATGGCATGGCCGCCCGGCGGCTGCACAATCGGTACGCCATGATCAGCAATCTTGTTTCCGAGGTACGCAGTGGACGCGATGCGGTAGTGAAGGTAATCCTCCAACAATGCTTCCTGCAATCCCACGGCAATCGCTTCCAGGTCGCGCCCCGCAAGTCCCCCATATGTTGGATAGCCTTCGGTGAGAATCAGCAGGTCCTGTTCCTGGCGCGCGAGAATGTCATCGTTCGTGCAGAGGAAACCCCCGATATTAGCCATACCATCTTTTTTTGCAGACATGGTGCATCCGTCACCCAGCGCGAACATCTCCTGGGCAATCTGCTTGGGCGTCTTCAATGCGTAGCCCGGCTCGCGAAGCTTGATGAAATATGCATTCTCAGCAAAACGGCACGCGTCGAAATAAAGTGGAATTCCGTGCTTGTGGCACATAGCGGCCACGGCTCGGGCGTTCTCCATCGACACCGGCTGACCGCCACCGGAGTTGTTTGTGATCGTGAGCATCACAAGCGGAATGTGCTCGCGTCCAATGCGCTTGATCAACGCTTCCAGCGCCGCCACGTCCATGTCCCCTTTGAAAGGAAGCCTCGTCTCTGGCAAGCGCCCTTCAGGAGTAGGAAGGTCGATTGCTTCCGCCCCAACAGATTCAACGTTGGCGCGAGTCGTATCGAAATGAGTGTTGTTCGGAACCACGTCGCCCTTCTTGCACATGACATGGAAGAGAATGCGTTCCGCCGCCCGTCCCTGGTGAGTGGGAATCACGTGCTTGTAGCCGAAGATGTCTTGAACTGAAGTCTTGAAGCGGTCAAAGCTGCGGCTGCCCGCATAGCTTTCATCGCCTTCCATGATGGCTGCCCATTGATGCGTGGACATGGCGCCGGTACCGGAATCAGTCAACAGATCAATGAGGACATCGTCTGCGCGAAGCAGAAAAAGATTGTGATGAGCGGCGCGAAGCAGTTCTTCACGCTGCGCACGCGTGGTCCACTGGATGGGTTCGACGCTCTTGATACGAAACGGCTCAATGATGGTCTTTGTCGGCATGTGGACGATCTCCAGAGCAGTGGCGCTTGACCGCTTACTGCGGCACGCCTCCGCTTTTCCGTGAATAGACACGAAGCTTGAACGTGGACGGAAGCGAATGCATCACGGGCAACGCCGAACACAATCGAAATCGCCGAGAGTCATTGAATCTATGCTTAAGGCATCGCGGAAAGAGTTCCGCCCTCGCGCTCGAATGTCTGCCCATTCAAATAATTGTAAACAGTGTAGGAGCCATCATCGCCCGCGGATGCAAACACCGTAGTCGCGACTATAGCGATTTCGGAAATGGTGTAGGCCGGAAGCACACACTCGCGTGGCGTTTTCCTTTAGGAGAGGCCACCGTTGATGCTCTCGAAAAGTCTACGTGTTTTCCGAAACCGTTCTAATTCTTTGCCTTCGCTGGTCGAGCCGCATGGTACATCTCCGCGCCGATCTTGTCGAACAACGCCCAGATTCAACTGGCCACCCACACGCTCGCACCCTCTCAAATATTCAGGGCACACGCTCAGACTTGTTCGCCGGGGCTACGCGTCCCACCAGCGTCAAATCAATCTCGACTTCCTTCGCCACCTTCAGGACAAAAATGCTGGGATCCTTCAGACCCCACTGAACGTAGGGGACAACAAAATGCGTCTTGGCGGTCAGGTTGTTTCCGTCTATATGAATCTGCATGGGCAAGGTCATGTCATGCGGGGTACCGTGCAAGGTGAAGATACCCGTGACCTGAATGGTGGAATCGCCAGAGGCCGCGATGGTGCCCTGGTAGCTCTTTGGGGCAAAGGTAACACCTGAATAGCGTGCAACATCCAGCACGTCAGAGTTCATCTTCTTGTCCCGGCCCGGCTCCCCGCTGTTCCCGCTTCCGGCCGCGACAACAATCGAACCAGAAATCCTGGAAGCCGCTGAATCGAAGTCGACGGAACCGCTTTGAACGTGAAAAGTCCCGTTTACGTGATGCCCCGTTCCAGCCAACGCAAATGCTACCTGACTTGAATCTGGCGCAACGGTGAACGTTTGATGCTGTGCGAAAGCAATGGATGGCGAAAGCAATAAGAAAGAGAGAATGATGGAAGGAACGCTTTTCTTCATGATGCTTCTCCTTGATTCGAACGATCGTTAGTGGCTTTGAATTGGCTGCCGGATGTTTTCCGATAGCCAAAGACTGATGGAGGCGACGTCCTCGTCGGACAGGTATTCGTGCCCAGGCATATCGGTTCCGGGAATTCCGAACTTAGCCATCTGCGCAAGCTGCACTCGAAGCTCAGCAGGCGACCCTGACAACAGAACGTAGCGGAGCGGCGTGGCAGCCGTCAGATCTGCCGGAGGTTGTTTGAAGCTCGCTTCCCAGGCTTGTTGAGTGCGCCCCTGCGCGCTGTGACAATTGGAGCAGTACCGCACGTAGAGCTGTTTTCCTGCCAACGCGTCAGCCTGTTCCGCAGATAGAGGGGAAGGCTGCCAGCGCTTCTCCGCATTCTGATGTTTGGCGGTGTCGGCGCTGCGCAGGCTCTCAAGGTAGGCAACCAGGTCGTCCCCACGTTCGTCGCGGAAAAGAAAGCCGAATGACGGCATGATGGAAGCTCCGCTGACCTCCGCCGGGTTGAAGAAGTGAGCCTTGAGCCACAGTGGCGACCGGCGTCCGCCCACCTGCGCCAGGTCTGGGCCCTGCCGGCGATTACCGATAAGCGGCGGCCTTTGTTGACGCAATTCCTCGATCGTTTCCACCGGTCCCCACATCTGAACGTCGGAAGTATTCGGCCTCACATATTGAGAATGACAACTGATGCAGCCCTCCGACACGTAGACCTGGCGTCCGCGCTCAACTTGTGAGAGCTGGGCTGAAGCATGCTCCGACGGCATCAGTTGATAGGCACAGAAGGCCGCGACCCCGACGACCACTGTCAAAGCAATCTCGCGAACTCGCCAACGCAATGCCTTCAACAATCCTGGCATCAGGACAAACATGCCCGCCCCAAGCACAAATCCTGACGGAACGTGGCCGAGATTCTGCGCCATGCCGATGCCCATCGCGGAACCCACCCAACCGGCAATCGCATAGATCCATCCAGTCTGCTTGCCGCGCTCTTTCGCGGAACCCGCCGGAGCAAGTAAAGAGGGATAAGCAACCAAGGCGGAAGAGTAAATTGAGACACCGACTGGGTAAAATAGCGAGGCCAATAATTCCTGATTCAGATCGAGCAGGAGAAGACACGCGGAACCTAACGCAACAAATGAGATTGATAGAACGAGCCAGAGACTTCGCTTTTGCAGCAGCCAAGCGCTGCCTAATGCCCCCGCCAAATGAAGCATGCCGGTGGCCCAAAGATGTGCCGAGCCTTGCCAGGTGCCGGCCTTCAAGGACGGGTTGTTTTGGATGATGAAGAAGGCGGCCGAATCAAGCCAGATGAGCGCGGCGAAACAAGCGATGACGCGGACGAATGAGTAGCTCCCACGAAATGGGGCCTGCGCCTCTTCTAAGCGCTGGGGAGAAGGAAGCATTGAAACGACTGTCCCCGCCAGGCATAGCAGGCCAGCAGTTGTTGACTGCAGCTCAGCAGGCGCGTTGAAAAAGCCCGGAATATTGCAGACCAGATAACCGGTTCCAGTGCCCAGGCCGACCATCACAAGGGAATTGAGTGAGCCCGTCCATTGACGCAGATGCGTCACGAGCGTCACGGTTAGAACCCCAAGTCCCGCCCCGATGAGAAACGACACCGCAAGAGTGCCTGCAAGCTTAAGCTGTAGAAGAGATAGGAACGCAGCAGCACCAGAAGCAATCAGACCCAGTCGCAGCCGCAAAGCCGGCGATGGCCACAGCTTCATCCGAGGCGTCAGAAGACTAAATAGCATTCCTCCCATTGCCATTGCGGCCATCACGGCTTGCAAATGTGCGCTTGCCATTCCCAAGGCCGCCAGCCGCTTGAGAAACGCGAACTGCGCGAAGATGAGGAAGTAGACATACGTGATCGCGATCAGGCCCGCGCCTTGCAATCCGGATTGGCGAAGTCTACCTGGCAACATTGACCAGCCAGCATTTGCGAAGTCCCACGGCTTGAATCACCACGCACGCGCCATCAGACAGGGCGACCGTACTCCAACCCAGTTCGAGTGAATGATTCATGATTTGCCCGATAACGAAGATAGCTACGCTCGCGCGGGTGAACGCGGTCAGGAGCCAGATTATTTCGAGACTGTGCCGGGATCCTCCGCGAGCCATGACAAGCGCCCCGTAAAAGCAAGCCAGCCCCACCGAAAACACAAATGCGCCGACGAACGACAGGTAGGTCATTGCATCGGAAGGTGCCTGAAGATGCATAAGCCGCAATGTGAATTCCGGCGCAACCATGAGCAACGCTCCGGTCAATGCGTCGGTGATGGCGATGAGAAGCTGATAAGCAAGAAGGATGGGACGATTCATGCTGTCTTTTCCTCTAAGACTTGCGAATTGGTTGGAACACGGACGGGCTCGGTCAGTAATGTTGAAGCATCGAGGAACCAGTCAACAGAGGCAATAAGCATCAGAATCCCGGTAACAAGACGAAGCGTGTAGAGGATATTCCGCTCCAGTCCGGGGATGATGGTAAACGACGGGTCGAACCCCTCGCGCCAGCCTGCGATGGTAACAACGACGATGTACGCGATTACGCTCCCGTGCCATAGATAGAAAGAGCGTGGGCGATTGAAGATCCATCCACCTTCGCCGAGAAGTTGCACCATAACGAAAATAATGAGGCTCGATGTGAAGCCTGCCATCGCAACAAAGGAGTGTCCCACCAGGGCGTCAGTGAATTTTAAATGGTCAAGCACACCGGGGAGAAAGAAGATCCACCCAGTTATGACTAGAGCCGCCCACCAACCCAGGAAAGCCAGCCGCCAACGTCTTGTGTTGCTGTTCCATTGAAACGCTGCGTAGTATGCGGGTATGAGCAAAAGCCACAGAAGCAGGCTACCGAGGCTCAAGTATTGTGCGGGGAGGTGGTGGCTGATATCGCCGCGATTCAGTACCGCGCACAGCAGGCCCTCAGCCAGCAGTGTGCCCCATGCCAGCCTTACAGCTTTGACTTGCCTCGAGTTTCGGCGCGTCAATCCAAAAGGAAGAATCAGCAAAATTGCGACGACAGCCAGCGAAGACTCCAGTTGGCTGGTGCCCGTTGGACCGCCCGTATCAGGATTCACAGGTGGATAGCTATCAGGACCGGCGGCCGAGTAGATGAGAAAGGGAATCGCTAACAGAACCACCAGGCCAACCAATTTTGCGACCATCCGCGTGGCTGATCCTTCCCTCGATTGCCTGTAATCTGCAATCAGTGCCCCCAGTAAAAGAACCCAAAGCGCAATCAGCGCCGACGGGAACAGCACCCGTGCGTAGCCACTCCAATCAAGGAATAACTTCCCACTTGAGTGGCCGGAAAGCCATGAGGACGCACCAACGCCAAGTGCCATGGACCAGACCCACAAAACCGGCCTGCACCATTTCGCAGCTAAACCGCGGTCGACTCCATAGGCTGCGAATAGAAAGCCAAGCAGCGGCAGGGCTGTCCATCCGTACAGCTCAAGATTCATGTGGACCATCATCCATCGCCCGTAGGTCCATTCGCCGAGCAGATCGTTGAGGCGGGGAACGAGCAACAGCACAGCGATCATCACGCCGATAGCATTTGCAATGACCAGCCACAACAAGCTGTGCCAGGCGGCACTCACCAACGCCTGGGCAGGCCTGCTCGGGGCTCCGGGCTTATCGCGAGAAGATCGGTTCATGAATGGTTCCATCGTGCATTTCCAGAAGTTGGTCGCAGCGCTGTGCCAAGCTGCGATCATGCGTGGCCATCAGTAGGGTGACACCTTCTGTGGCAGCAAGTTCCAGCAGCAATTCAAAAACCGTGCCGCTCGTTTGTTCGTCCAGTGAGCCAGTGGGCTCGTCGGCCAAGAGGATCTTAGGCCTGTTCATCAAGGCTCGGCAGAGCGCGGTGCGTTGACGCTCTCCGCCTGAGAGCTTCTGTATGCGATGCCCCAGTCGATGCGTCAAATGCGTTCGATCGGCGAGTTCCACCAGACGTGCTTGGGCCGTCTTGCGGTCGATTCCCGCGGCGAATGTGGGGATCAGGCAGTTCTCCTCAAGTGTGAGATCCGGAATAAGATTGTGAAGCTGAAAAACGAAACCTACCTCATGCCGAAGCAAGCGCGGAAGGTTCGTGTGCCGATTAATCTCAACGCCATTGACGAAAACACCCCCGCTATCTGGTGAGTCGAGCCCTCCAAACAAATGGAGCAGTGTGCTCTTGCCGCAACCGGAAGGACCGCAAAGCGCAACAGTCTGGCCTTCCGACGCTTCGAAATTGACGCCCTTCAAAACCGCGATCGCCCCGTCGTCATAGCTCTTCCACACATCTTCAGCTTGAAGGACGATGCGCCTGCCGGTGCTGGCTTGTGCTCTTGGGACTCTCATTCGAAGCGCAGCGCCTCCACTGCGCGGATGCGCATGGCATAGGCCGCCGGGTAAAGTGCGCCCGCGACCCCAGTGCCCAAGGCAAGAGCGATCACAATCAGCATCACAGCTGGGTGAACGCTCACGTCTACGTAACCGTGTAGCGCGGGAACTTGCTTGAGCACGATCAGCAGGCACGTCCCGGCAAGCAAGCCGAATACAGCGCCCAGCATCGCTACAACTGCAGACTCTCCTAAGATCATGGTTGCGATCTGCATACGGGAGAAGCCATTCACCCTCAGAATCGCGATCTCCCGGATGCGCGTGAACACCGACATGATCATGGTGTTCGCAACGCCAAGACCGCCCAGAATCAGGCCGCACCCACCCACCGCCCATGCCGTCGCCTTCAGTATCTTGAACTGTGAATAGGACCGCGTGAACTCGTTATCTTCCAGCGCAACTAGGCCGGGAAACTTTGCCTTCACCCGGGCCTTGAACGCATCAGCATCGCTTCGGTCGCGAAGCTTGACAGTGATTACGGACGATGTTCCTTCCTTGTGAAAGAAGGTCTGTGCTGCGCCCAGCGGCATGAACACGCCTCCATCCTCAAATCCATTGGCGGTCTTGAGAATTCCAATTACATGGAACATTCCATGCCCGATCGGAACCGAGTCACCCAGCTTCGCTTCGAGAAACTGCGCCGCCCGTTCTCCCAGTGCCACGTCGTCAGTGCGTTTCGCGAAGTCGCCGCGGTCGCCTTGAATCCAGGTTGCGTTGCGAATGCGCGCGTCGGAGGCGGTCACTCCGAAGCAGGTGATGATCGGATGATCCGCGCTGGAGACAATGCCGAATAACACAGGGTCGGCATGCGACACCATCGGTATGACCGCTATCTCATCGATAGCTTTGGCCGGAACACTGCTGAAAAACAAATCGGAAACGTTGCGCTCGAACACGATGATCTGGCTGTCGCTGGACAGGATACCGGAAAACATTCCGATGGCTCCCTGAAGAATCGTCACCAC
>Ga0302319_10010512_pt1 | contig 17626 bp, 18 predicted proteins | sample Bog_T0_2_FD_203319 | JGI IMG/M metagenome (GOLD analysis project Ga0302319, IMG submission 203319) | Peat permafrost microbial communities from Stordalen Mire near Abisko, Sweden - Bog_T0_2 | ecosystem: Environmental > Terrestrial > Soil > Wetlands > Peat | place: Sweden: Abisko, Stordalen Mire...
GAATGCAGCCTGGCAACGTCCCGGTTCTCGGCATGCGCGGCCGCGATCTCCGCCATGATCTCGTCAAGCGAGAGCAGCGCGGTGTTGACGATGCGCGCGCCCGGCGGACAATGCGCAAGAATGTCGCTCGGCACCAGCGAGCCGGCATAGAGACAGACCGAACAGGCGGCGATCAGGTCACGCCCGCGTAAGGTCAAAAGGTCAGGCGCGCCGGGGCCGGCGCCGATGAAATGCACCGTCATGCATTATCTCCTTCGGCGATCGCCGCGGTCGCGGTCCGGTCGCGCGAGACGATCCGCGTCGAGACCAGACGTCCATGCCGGCCGACCGCTGCGAGCGCCGCCGCTTCGGCGAGCGAGCCTATGCCACGCATGGACTCGATGCGGGCCGAACGGGTCGGGGTTTCAATGCCTGAGAGCTGTTGTTCCGTAATCGGCTTGATGGTCAGGCCGAGTTCACGCGCGAGCGCGATCAGCACTGGTGCATCCGCCTTGTCGCTGGCGGTCGCCAACGCGTCGAGGCCGCAGGTGCCGCCGGCCGCAGCCAGCGCTTCGCGCAGCGAATCGATGCTGGCCTTGCGTTGAAAGCCGAGGCCGGCGACCTTCATTTCACGGCGCTCCATTGCACGACCGGACGTACCGGCTGCCAGGATCTAAAATCCCCGAGCGGCGCCGCATGCGCGATTTCGACCCGCATCAATTCGCCGCCGTGACGGCGCTGCAAGTTCGCCAGCAGCGCCTCGGTTTCCAGCGTTACCGAATGGGCGACCAGCCTTGTGCGCTTCGGAACCAGCGCCCACACCGCGTCGAACATCGCGCCGTCAAGGCCGCCGCCGAAGAACACCGCCTGCGGCGGCGCCAATCCGGACAGCACCTGAGGCGCGCAGCCCACGGCGACATCGATTCGGCTGGTCAGCCCAAAGGATGCGGCGTTGACGCGGATATTGGCGGCGCGGTCATCGCGCTGTTCGATCGCGACCGCTGTTCCCTCGCAGAGCGCCCACTCAACCGAGACCGCGCCGGATCCGGCCCCGATATCCCATAATCGTTCGCCCGCCCGTGGCGCCAGCGCCGACAGCGCGAGCGCCCGCATCGGCCGCTTGGTGATCTGGCCATCATGCACGAAGCGATCATCAGCAAGGCCGCCGCCGCGCGGCAGCCCGTCGGCGCCCTCCATCTCCAGCGCCATGGCGACAAGCCTGGCGTCCGGATTCGCCTGGTAACCATCGACGCGATAATTCTGAATGCTCTCCTGCGGACCGCCGAGTGCGACACAGGTCCAGAGACGCGAGGCTCCCCAGCCGCGCACGGTCAACCAGTTGGCGAGATCGGCCGCGGCGTTACCGTCACGAACCAGACAAATCAGCCGCCTGCCGTGTGCGAGCAGCGGCACAAGGGTCTCGAACGGGGCCGCGTGGAGCCCGCGGCAGGTGATGTTCTCCAACCGCCATCCAAGGCGCGCCGCGACCAGCGCGAAGCTCGAGGGCGCCGGAAACGCCTGCCATTCGCCTTCGCGCAGATATTCCGCAAGACTGCCGCCGACGCCGTACCAGAACGGATCGCCGGACGCGAGCACCACGGTCGGACGGCCGCGGCAGGCGAGCACACAGCTCACATCGAACGGCACGGGCCAGGCCCGGCCGCGACGGCCGATCCCGGCCAACGCCAGATGACGTTCGCCGCCGAACACCGTCTCTGCCGCAATGAGCGCGTTTCGGCTTGCTTCCGAGAGCCCGGCCAGGCCATCTTCGCCGATGCCGACAATGCTGAGCCAGAGATCAGTCATGACACGCGCCCTCATCCTGGGCGGAACCAACGACGCCAATCGTCTTGCGGAGGCTGCCGCCGAGCGGGGTCTCGACGCAATTTACTCCTATGCAGGCCGCACCCAGGCACCCGCCAGGCAGCCGCTGCCGACCCGCATCGGCGGATTCGGCGGGACTGGCGGCCTCATCGACTACATCCGGCAACAAGGGATCAGCCATGTCGTCGATGCCACCCATCCGTTTGCGGTCGAGATCAGCCGCAACGCGGTCGCGGCCTGCGCCACAACGGGCATCGCGCTGATCGCCCTGGAGCGCGCGCCGTGGAAAAGGTCGCCAGGCGACAACTGGATCGAGGTTGAGGATCTGGCGGCGGCCGTTGTGGCGCTCCCTGAACAGCGCGCCCGCATCTTCCTCGCGATTGGCCGTCGGCATCTCGGGGCGTTCGCCGCACGGCCGCAACACGCCTACACCTTGCGCCTTGCGGATGCGCCCGATGCGGCGCTGCCGTTGCCGTACGCCAGCGTCGTTGTTTCGCGCGGTCCCTTCACCCTCCAAGGCGATCGCGATCTCCTGCGTTCGCGGGATATCGAATGGATAGTCGCTCGCAATGCCGGAGGGTCCGGCGCACTCGCCAAGATCGAAGCCGCGCGTCAGCTCGGCCTTCCCGTCATCATGATCGCCCGGCCTCAATTGCCCGATCGACCAAGCACCGAAAGCCTCGGCGAGGTACTGGGCTTTCTTGGTCACGACGCGTGCCTCGGGGTGTAGATCCAGCGCCCAGTGCGGCGTGTCGCCGAATTGCCGACGATGACAAGCGTTCGCATGTCGGCCATATCGGGCCGGGCATCGCGCAACGGCAACGCATCGATACGCTCATCGGCCGTCGTGACGGCGTGCGCGAAGATCGTGATGCGATCGCCGCAGCCCGCCTGGTTCAGCACTTGCAGCGCGCGGGCAAAACCCTCTAGCCGGCTCGCCGAGCGCGGATTATAGAGCGCGATCGCAAAATCGGCCTCGGCGGCGAGCCGCAGACGCTTCTCGATCAAAGACCAGGGTTTCAGATTGTCGGACAGATTGATGGCACAAAAATCATGGCCGAGCGGCGCGCCGGCGCGCGCCGCCGCGGCCAGCATCGCCGTCACGCCGGGCAACACGCGGATGACAAGTCCATGCCATTGCGGCGCGGCTTCCAGCGCTTCGAACACGGCGGAGGCCATCGCGAACACGCCGGGATCGCCGGAGGAGACGACGACGACGCGACGGCCTTCCGCCGCAAGGCGCATGGCCTCCTCGGCACGACGCAACTCCTCGCGATTGTCAGACGCATGCAGCGCCAGTCCCTGGCGCGCTTTGATGCGGGCGACATAGGGTGCGTAGCCCAGGACGTCGGTGGCGTCCGCCAACGCGGAAGCGACCTCGGGCGTGATCAGCGCCTCGTCGCCCGGACCAAGCCCCGCGATCGTCAGCGTTCCCGTCATTCGGCGACTTCCAGCTGCCGGCCGTGGCCGTGGACAAGCACGATCGCAAAATAAGGACAGTCGGTGGCGCCGACGTCCTTCAATCGCGTGACGCGTTCGCCCGGCATGGTGCCGCGCTCGATCAGCCAGGCCTCATCGAGCCGGCCGGCATTTTCCAGCGCGCGGCGGACCTTGCGCAAATTGCGCCCGGTCTTCATCACCACCAGCGCGTCGCAACCGCGTGCACGGCTGGTCAGTTCTTCTTCGGCGAGCGTGCCCATCAACACCGTCATCACATCATCGCCGAGCGCAATGGGCATTCCGACCGCGTTCCAGCAGCCGGCCATGCCGGGAATGCCCGCGATCACCTCGACCGCCGCGCGGCCCTGCAAGCGCGCGTGGAGGTGCATGAAGGAGCCATAGAAGAACGGATCGCCCTCGCAGAGCACGACGATCTCGGTTTCGCGCGCGATCTCGACCAGACGCTGCGCCCAGAAATCATAGAAGTCCGCCAGAAGTCGGGCGTATTCCGGAGTGTCGAAGGCAAGCTCGGTCGTGACCGGATATTCCATCGGATATTCGCGCACATCCTCGGCCAGCAGCCCGTCGACGATACGCCGCGCCTGGCCTGGCCGGCCTTTCTTGCGGAAATAGGCGACGTGCCGCGCGGCGCGAATTTCGCGGTCGGCCCGCACACTCAGCAGATCCGGATCGCCGGGTCCGAGGCCACAGCAGATGATGCGCCCCATGACTATTCGCTCCGGCTCGCCAGCGCGTTGACCGCCGCGACCGTGATCGCGGAGCCGCCGAGACGGCCCTCGACGGTCAGCGCCGGCGCCGGCGGATTGGCCAGCAACGCGGCCTTGGCCTCGGCGGCGCCGACAAAGCCGACCGGACAGCCGATGATCGCCGCCGGCCGCGCGTAGGATGGGTCTTCCAGCATGTTGAGAAGCTGGAACAGCGCGGTCGGCGCATTGCCGATAGCGACGACGGCGCCATCGAGATGCGGTCGCCACAGCTCCAGCGCCGCGGCCGAACGCGTATTGCGCATCGCTTGCGCCAGCCCAACGACCGCGGAGTCGTTGAGCGTGCAGATGACAGCGTTGCCGGCCGGCAGTCGCGCACGCGTGATGCCTTCCGAGACCATCCGCGCGTCGCACAGGATGGGGGCGCCATCCCGCAGCGCCGCGCGCGCCAGCCGTGCCATGCCCGGCGTGAAGCGGATGTGCTGTTCGAGACCGACCATGCCCGCCGCATGAATCATGCGCACGACGACGGGCTCTTCGTCAGAAGTAAAGCGCGCGAGGTCGGCCTCGCTGCGAATGGTGGCAAACGACTGCCGATAGATCACAGCGCCGTCGGTTTCAAAGAGATGCGGCATCAGCCTCTCCCAAAGGTGCTGCCTCTTCCCCTTCTCCCCGCTCTTCGCGGGGAGAAGGTCGGGACTTGTCGCGGCGAAGCCCCTTGGCGAAGCCGGATGAGGGGCTTGTCTCCGCGCATTCGACTCGTGGAGAGTCCCCGTCACCCGGCGCTTCGCGCCGACCTCTCCCCGCAAGCGGGGAGAGAGGTTCGAGCGCACCCGAAGCAATCGGGTCGGATAGAATTTTTGCTGGATCCAGTCCGCGATAAACAGGCCGGTCGCGTGCCGTCCCCTGCCGAACGAGATCGAAGCCATTGACCGTGCCGACCAGCGTGATCGTGGACGGTCCGGGATGCGCGCAGCCCTTGGCACAACCGGAGACGTGAAGGCTCTGATCCGCGCCAATACGAAGCGCCAACGTCGCGGCCAGCTTGCGCGTTGGCGCATGCGCCTCGGGGCAGCAAGGCGCACCGGTGCATGCGGCCACGCGCAGCAACGGATCGTCCGCCCGCGTCACGAAGTCGTCGTGACGCGGCATCTCGCAAGCGCCTTCGGCCAGGATCATACGCCAGGGTGTCAGGCGCAGGCCGGGCGCGAGATCGGCGAGGATGCCGAGCGCATCGCTGTGGATCTGCCCGAACGCCAGCCCGACCAGGGCGCCGGCGGCTGAGAGCCCTGGGCGCGGCGGCCCAGCGGCCGGCACGGGCTTGGCATTGGCTGCCATGGCATCCGGCAGCGTTGCGCCGCAGGCAATGTGAGCCGCCATGCGTCCTCGTCCAGCCGTTACGCCACCGGACATCACGAACCACCTCGTCAGCGCCAGCGCGACCTCGATGGCGTCGGACCTTGTCACCGCGCGTCCTTGCGGCGCGCCGTCCGCGCGCACCAGCAAGCGATCCTCGGTGCCGCGCTCGATGCGGATATCGGCCGCAGCTTGCGCCAGCGCGCGCCTGGCGCCGCAATCGACCACGAAGCCGAACTTCTCCGGCAGGCCTAACGATGTCGCCGCCAGCGCGCGTTCAAGTTCCGCAGCAAGCTGTGGCGTGGCGTCACCTTCACGCCAGAATGGAGCGACCAGGATGTTGCGGTGGGATTCCGTCTCCACATCGGCGTCGATCAGGTTGAGGCTCGCAAGCACATCGATCAAGGCGCGATGGCCTTCCACACGCACGCCGCGAATCTGAAGATTCGCCCGGCCCGTCAGATCGATCAACCCGTTGCCGTATCGATTGGAACAAGCCGCAATCCCGCGGGCTTGCGCCGCGGACAGCCTGCCGCCCCGTGGCCGAACGCGAACCACGAGCCCATCGCCCGACGTCATCGGGCGCAGCGCGCTGGGGCACCAGCCTTTGATTTCGAAACCGCTCATGACGCCTCCCGCAGGGCGGCCGCGATCGAATTGCGCCGCGTCAGCCAGAGCGACGCGTCGTGCAGACGGGCAAAGCAGGTTTCGATCGCCGAAAGCGCCGCCGGATTTTCGCGCGCCAGGAACGCCCGGACCTCGTCGTTACCCAAGGTCGCATCGTAATAAAGATCAAACAGATGTGACGGCACCGCGAAGGCCAGATGGGCAAAGGCCGCCATATGCTCCAGTGTCGCGGCGATTTCGGCGGCGCCCCGGAAGCCATGTCGCGACATGCCCGCAATCCATTGCGGGTTGGCGGCGCGGGAACGAACCACGCGGGCAATCTCTTCGCTCAAGGACCTGGCGCGCGGCGCATCGGGCCGCGTCGCGTCGAGATGGTAGAGCGCCGGAATCGCCGAGCCGAGGCTCGCCGCTGCGGCCGCGACGCCGGCCTCATGGGCGGCATAGTCGGAAGCGAGCAACAGATCGGTTTCCGGCAGATCCTGGACATGCACGAAGGCATCGGCATGGGCGAGCCGCGTCTCGATCCCGGCGCGGTCGGGCTTCATCTCGCCATCGGCGCCAAACGACCAGGAGGACGAGGCGAGCCAGGTCTGGCCGGCTTCATCGCGTGCCGCCTTTGTGAAGCTGTCGAGCATGGGCGTCATGCCGACGCCATATTGGCCAGGCCGCGGGCCGTACACGCGCGCGGTGCGATGGCGATACGGGTTGTCTTCGCCTTCCCAATCATGCGTCGACAGCGCCTGTGAGGCCAGTTCGAACAATTGCGCGAGGCCGGCAAACACGTCGCGAAACAGGCCAGAGACCCGCAGCGTCACGTCGATACGGGGCCTGCCGAGAACCGCGGGCGCAAGGATGTCAAATCCGGCGACGCGGCCGGAAGCCAGGTCCCAGCGCGGCGCGATGCCGGCGAGGTGCAAGGCCATCGCAAATTCCTCACCCGCCGTTCGCATCGTCGCCGAGCCCCAGAGATCGACGACAAGGCCTTTCGGCCAATCGCCGTGATCCTGAAGATGCCGGCGCAACAATTCCTCGGCGAGCTTGATCCCTTGCGCATGGGCTGTGCGCGTCGGCACCGCCCTTGGGTCAACCGCAAACAGGTTGCGCCCGGTCGGCAGCACGTCACGGCGCGCGCGCTGCGGCGAGCCCGCAGGTCCCGGCGCCACGCGGCGCCCCGACAGGGCCTCGATCAGCGCGCGCCGCTCCTCATCGCCGCAGGCGCCGCGCCCGAAAATGTGCAGGCCGTCCCCATACTGACTCTCCTTCAGGTCGCAGACAAAGCGGTCGATCCCGGAAATCGCTTCGGCTGGCGTGGCCTGCGCAGCAAGGCCGAGATCGTCCTCCACGCCGGCGCTGCGCGCCTCGTCGCGGATGGCGGCCATCAGACGCTGGCGCCGCGCCACGTTGAGACCATCGGCGATCGAATATTCGTCCAGCAATTGCTCAAGCCGCAGGAGATTTTGCGGCAGCGTGCTGGCCTTGAGCTGCGGCGGCAAATGGCCGATGGTGACGGCGCCGAGGCGACGCTTGGCTTGCGCCGCTTCGCCGGGATCGTTGACGATGAAGGGGTAGATGACCGGCAAACCGCCGATCAGGGCCTCCGGCCAACACGACGGCGACAGCGCCACGGATTTGCCGGGCAGCCATTCCAGCGTGCCATGCGCGCCCATATGGATCAGCGCGTCCATCTGCTGGCGTCTCAGCCATAGATAGAACGCGACATAGGCATGTCGGGGGGTGCGCGTGAGATCGTGATACTCGGCATCGCGATGGCCGACCTCGCCACGCTCGGGTTGGACTGCGATGATCGCCTTGCCGCGCCGAACCGCCGGGAAATGGAACATGCCGTCGCGGACTTGCGGATCCGCCTCGGCCGCGCCCCAGGCGGTCCTGAGATTCTTCTGCAGCAGCAATGGAAGCTGTTGCAGCGCGGTACGATACTCAGGGAGGCTGAAGGTCAACACCTCCTGGCCGAGCGCGCGCCCCAGCGCATCTCCGGTCTCGACATCGAAGCCAGCTATGCTGAGATCGCTCAGCAGCGTCTCGACCGAGGCCAGCGCGTCGAGCCCAACCGCGTGCGCGATCTGATGCGGACGTCCAGGATAGCTCGACAGCACGATGGCCAGCTGCTTGTCGCGGCAAGGCCTAGTCGCCAACCGATGCCAGGCGGCGACGCGCTCCGTCACCGCGCCGACACGGTCCTCGTCGTGCTGATGCGCAAGACATTCGAACTGCAGATCGGTATCGCGGCCGCCGGGCGATTTGAAACTGACGACGCCTGCAAAGATCCGTCCATCGACTTCCGGCAGCACCACATGCATCGCAAGGTCGGCCGGCGACAGACCGCGCAGCGAGGCGGCCCAGTCGTCGCGTCGCGCGGTGGACAGCGCGACCTGGAACACTGGACAGGATGCGGCATCGAACGGCGTCTTTCCGTCGTCGGATATCGCCGAAAAGGCGGTCGCATTGACGATCGCCGCCGGCAAACGTTCCGCGAAATGGGCGTCCAGCCATTGGGCGACGCCGGGCGCCTTGAGCGAGCTTGCAAAGGCGCCGTAGGCGTCAAATCCTCTTAGCCGCAAAGCGCCGATCAGCGCATCAACCGCTCCGGTATCGGCCGAGGTCAGGTAGGAACGGTAGAAGGTGACGAGCGCAGGCGGCCGTGCGTCGGGCGGCGGCAACCGCGCCAAAGCACCCTCGGCCGGATCGTAAAACCCCATGTCCGGGATTTCAGTGGCGCCGACCACAGGCCCGGCATAGAGGCCGGAGGCGAGCGCAAGCTGCGCGATCGCCGCCTGGGCGGCCACGGCTCCGCCGCTATCGCAAAGCAGCTTCAACCGTCGCAGGGTTGACAAGGGCAAGGTCGACAGCGCGTCCAATCGGGCATCGCCGCGGCCATCGGCAGGAAGCACGGCCAGCGCTATGCCGCGCGCTTTCGCCAGCCGATGCAGCGCTGATATCCCGTACGGCCAATAGGATTCGCCGCCGATCAAACGCACCAGAATTCCGCGCACCTGCGACAGCGTGCGTTCGATATAGGTGTCGACCGAGAGCGGATGGCGCAGCGTGACCAAATTCGCCAGCCGAAGGGAAGGCAGGTTGGCGCGGCCTCGGCGCCAGCCGGCGGCGAAGGTGGCGAGATCGCTGTCGGAGAACGACAGCACCACGAGGTCGGCGGGGTCCTGACCGAGATCGACAGGCGTCGCGGTCTCCTCCAGGCCATGACTTTCGCGGAAGATGACGTGCATCAGCTTCGCTGTCCTGCAATTCCCAACCCGGCCCTGATGGCGGCTTCGTTGATATCGCCGCGCTCACCGATCACCACGAGGCTCGACCGCCGCGGCATCGCGCCCCAGGGCTTGTCGAACTGGTGGCGGACACGCTCGCCGACCGACTGCAGCAACAGCCGCATCGGCTTGCCGGTGACCGCTAAATATCCTTTGGCGCGCAGCACGTTGTGGTCGCGCGCCAAGCGGGCGACCTTGGCCACCAGCGCATCGATATCGGTCACTTCCGGCAGCTCGACCACGACAGAGGCAAAGTCGTCATGCTCGTGTCCGTCCTCGCCGTCATGGTGTGACGGACGGGCAGTGAGATCGTCCTCGGCCGCCGCGTGCAGACCGAGAATGATCTGCGGATCAATCACGCCGTCGGTTACGGCGAGCATCGGAACCGGTCGCGACAGCTCGGCCGCAATCTTAAGCCGGGCCGCCGCAACGTTGACTTCGCCAGCGAGATCAGCCTTGGTCAACAGCACGAGATCGGCGCAGCAAATCTGGTCCTCAAAGACTTCCGAGAGCGGCGTCTCATGGTCGAGGCTTGGATCGGCGGCGCGTTGCGCCTCGATCGCCGCCAAATTCGGTGCGAAGCGGCCCATGGCGACGGCCTCGGCATCGGCCAGGGCAATCACGCCGTCGACGGTGATGCGCGAACGGATTTCAGGCCAATCGAACGCCTTCAGAAGCGGTTTCGGTAAAGCCAGCCCCGAGGTTTCGATCAGGATGTGATCGGGACGGACTTTTCGCGCCAGTAAAGCCTGCATGGTCGGAATCAAATCATCCGCCACCGTGCAGCAGATGCAGCCGTTTGCCAGCTCGACGATGTTTTCCTCGGGGCAATCGGCATCAGCACACGACTTCAATATGTCGCCGTCGACGCCCTGGCTGCCAAATTCGTTGACGAGCACCGCGAGTTTCCGGCCATTGGCATGGATCATCAAATGCCGGATCAGCGTGGTCTTGCCCGAGCCGAGAAAGCCGGTGATGACGGTAACGGGAATCTTTTCGAGCGAGCTCACTCTGCGGCCTCCGATAGCGACGCGACAGCAGGCGCCAGAGGTGGAATGCGCGCCAGCGACTGTTTTCGGAAGATTTCAGGTCGCGTCCGCCAGGGTACGATGCCGTCTGACGTGGCGGCATAGGCGGCGGCGCCGACAACGACATCGCGTGCATGTTCCGCCGATAGCCGTCCGTACACATAGGACCAGCGGCCCGGCGCGCTGAGGGCGACGGCGCAACCCTGGTTGCAGGCGGACAGGCATTCGACCGGTACAACGCTCACACCGGGCGGCGCGCCGAGCTGGACGATGGCCTGATGTAGCAGCGAACCCGGTGTCGATTGCCCCTCAGGCATGGTCTGACCGGCGCGGCAGGTGATGCAGACGTGAAGCGTGGCGGTCATCGCCCCTCCCTAAAGCCTAACGCCGGCGGCGGGAGAAGCGATGCGGCGGACGAACCCGCACGGCGCGGGTTCGCTCCCCATCGCGGAACACCCCGTCCGCTGGACCAAAACAATGCGTTGGCAGGTCTCCCGGCTTGCGGAGCAGGATTTCTCCTCCGATCCCTGCCTTCCCGACCTTTCAGTCAGTGGCGATTGGGATCTCTCCGGTCACGGTCGCGGGGGCGGCTGCTTTAAGGCTCGGATTTAGAGGATTCGAACCTATCGCATTCCCTCTTCGCCTGTCGTAGGACAGGAACCAACGGCAGGCACCATTTGCCCAAGCTCAGGTCTTGTCAAGCCGCAGGAGTGCCTCTAATGCATGGCGAACCAGATGTCAGCGAGGACTCCCGCCACGCGGCCAAGATGGCCAAAAAGAAAGCTGCGCGCGACCGGATGATGGTCGACAAGAGCGGCGAGAAGGGCCTGATCATCGTTCATACCGGTGCCGGAAAGGGAAAATCTTCCTCCGCCTTCGGCATGATTCTGCGCTGCGTCGCGCATGGTTTTCCCTGCGCGGTGGTGCAGTTCATCAAGGGTGCGTGGGACACCGGTGAGCGCAAGATTCTGACCTCGCATTTCGGCGAACTCTGTCAATTCCACGCCATGGGCGAAGGGTTCACCTGGGAAACCCAGGATCGCGCCCGCGATGTCGCGGCGGCCCGGGCCGGCTGGGAAAAGGCCCAGCAACTGATCGCCGATCCCGGCCTGCGCATGGTCGTGCTCGACGAGATCAACATTGCGCTCCGCTACGACTATCTCGACATCCACGAGGTCGTCGCGTTCCTGAAAGACAACAAGCCGCCGCTGACCCATGTCGTGCTCACAGGCCGCAATGCCAAGCCGGAATTGATCGAGGCGGCTGACCTCGTCACGGAGATGACGCTGGTCAAGCATCCGTTTCGGTCCGGCATCAAGGCCCAGCCGGGCGTTGAGTTCTAACGCGCCATGCATCCCATGGCACGCGCGCTGATGATCCAGGGGGCAGGTTCGGACGTCGGCAAGTCGCTGATCGTCGCAGGGCTGGCGCGCGCCGCGACCCGGCGCGGCCACCGCGTGCGTCCCTTCAAGCCGCAGAACATGTCGAACAACGCGGCGGTGACGATCGACGGCGGCGAGATCGGCCGCGCCCAGGCGTTGCAGGCGCTGGCCGCCGGCGTCGAACCGCATACCGATATGAATCCGGTGCTGCTGAAGCCGGAGACAGATACTGGCGCGCAGATAATCGTCCAGGGAAAACGTGTCGCGACCTTGCGCGCCCGCGACTATGCCGCGCTCAAGCCTTCGTTGATGCCGGCGGTCCTTGAAAGTTTCGGTCGTCTCAGGACGCAATGCGATCTGGTGCTGGTCGAGGGTGCCGGCAGTCCGGCTGAAGTCAATCTGCGGGCCAACGACATCGCCAATATGGGCTTTGCGCGCGCGGCCGCTGTCCCAGTCGTCATCGTCGGCGATATCGAACGCGGCGGCGTCATCGCCCAAATGATCGGGATCAAGGCGGTGATCGATCCCGAGGATGCGGCGATGGTCGGTGGCTTCATCATCAACAAATTCCGCGGCGATCCAACCTTGTTCGACGACGGATACAGGCTGATTGCCGAGCGCACCGGCTGGCGAGGGTTCGGGGTGCTGCCTTATTTCCCGCGCGCCAGCGAACTTCCGGCGGAAGATGCGCTGGGGCTTTCGGAGGCGCGCAAGCCCGGCAGGCACAAGATCGTATGCCTGGCGCTGTCGCGGATCGCGAATTTCGACGACCTCGATCCATTGAAGCAGGAGCCTGACGTTGATCTCGTCATGGTCGGGCCCGGCGAGGTCATCCCCGGGGATGCCGCGCTGGTCATCCTGCCCGGTTCAAAATCGACCCGGGGCGATCTTGATTTCCTGCGCGCGCAGGGCTGGGATATCGATCTGCTGGCGCATCGTCGCCGCGGCGGACATATCCTTGGCCTGTGCGGCGGCTATCAGATGCTGGGGCGCAGCATCGCCGATCCCTTGGGCATCGAAGGCCCGGCCGGAGGGACGCCTGGGCTTGGGCTTCTCGATGTGACGACGGTGATGTCGGAGCAAAAGAGCCTGACTTGTGTTGAGGCGATTCACACCACGAGCGGCGAGCGCGTCAACGCCTACGAAATCCATATCGGCCGCACCGAGGGGCCGGACCGCGCGCGGCCCTTCGCCCGCATAGGCCAGGCTCCGGAAGGCGCTGTCGCCGGCGATGGCCGCGTCCACGGCACCTATATGCACGGCCTGTTCACCGCGGACGGTTTTAGGCGTGCCTTTCTGAACCAACTGGGAATCGCGGCCTCAGACCTGAACTACCGCGGCGCGATCGAACAGGTGCTCGATCAACTCGCCGATCACATCGAGCGGCATCTCGATGTTGATGGCCTGCTCGCACTTGCCCGGTGAACCAGCGCGGGCTCAAAGTGCTGCGGCCAGCCGTAGCCATTCCGGCTCATCGCCGGGCAGACCCAGGCGTAGCCAGCCGACTCTCGCGCTGAAGATGCGCGACCAGATGCGCGCGGTGGCGAGCCTCGCCTGTGCGGCCCTGGCGTCGGTTGTGTCGTAGAGCCGGAATAGCGGCGTTCCGCCGATCAGCGTCCAGCCGTGCGATTGAACCAGGGCATCGAGCCGCCGGCAGTCGCGCTTAAGCCGCGCCGACGTCGTGACGGCCCAATCGCGGTCAAGCAAGGCGCGCCGTCCGATCGCCAGGGCCGCGCCCGACACCGGCCACGGTCCAGCCTGCGCGGCGAGCGCGTCGATATCGGCCGCAGCGCCCAGCGCAAAGCCCAGCCGCACACCGGCAAGCCCGTAGAATTTCCCAAACGATCGCAGGATCAGCAACCCGGGTCGTCCCGCCTCTGCCGTCAGCGACAGGCCGGGCGTGGCGTCGACAAAGCTTTCGTCAACGACAAGACGACCAACGCCCGACAGCAGCGCCAGCAGCCTGTCCGGCTCGTGACACCTGCCATCTGGATTGTTCGGATTGGCTACCACCGCAAGATCGGCCCCGGCTAACGATTCGAGGTCGGCGACTTCAGCGACATGCCAGCCCGCCGCCCGGAGCACTGACGCATACTCGTTATAGCTTGGCGCGAGAATCCGCGCCTGCCCCGGCGGCGACAAGCGGGGCAGGAGTTGAATGGCGGCCTGCGCTCCCGCAACCGCGACAATCGACGCGCGCGTGCCATAGGCCTGTCGGGCGGCCTCTTGAAGTGATTCGGTCTCGGAGCGGGAGGGCAACGCGCTCCAATGCCGCGGCGAAAGCGTCGGTATCGGATAGGGTTGGCGGTTGATGCCGGTCGACAGATCAATCCAGTCGTCCAGCCGCCCGCCAAAATGCTGGACGGCCCAATCAAGATTGCCGCCGTGTTCCAACATTCGCGTTCCCGTTCAGGTCAATCAGCCAAAGCCCATATCAAAGCCCATATCACGAGACACCCCGCAAGCACGATCATGGCGCGCGCATAGATTGCCAAGCCCCTCGCGATATCGGCCGCGCCTGGATCGCGCGCGGCCCCGTTCAGCCAGGGCTCGTCCGCGATGCTTCCGTGATAGATGCGCGGCCCGCTCAGCCGCACGCCGAGCGCGCCGGCCATCGCCGCTTCCGGCCAGCCGGCATTGATCGAGCGGTGGCGCCGCGCATCCCGCATCATGCAGCCCATCGCATCGAGCCGTCGCGGTGCGATCAGCGCGAACAGCAATCCGGTCAGCCTGGCCGGAACGATATTGGCAACATCGTCGATGCGCGCGCTGGCCCAGCCGAACGCCTGATGTCGTTCGGTGCGGTGACCGATCATGGAATCGAGCGTGTTGATCGCCTTGTAGCCGATGATGCCGGGCAGGCCAAACAGCGCGCCCCAGAACACCGGCGCGACGATGCCATCGGACGCATTCTCGGCGAGGCTCTCGATGGCGGCGCGGGCGATGCCGGCTTCATCGAGGGTGGCAGGATCGCGGCCGACAATCTGCGCCACGGCGATGCGCGCCGCCGCTAGATCGCCGGCCTGCAGGGGACGGACCACCGCGGCCACATGGTCATGCAGCGAGCGCAGCGCCAGCAAGGGCCACGCCAACACACCGATAAGCCATATGCGAGGCCATCCCAAAAGCATGACATATTGCAGGACCCAGCCAAGACCCGCTGCAAGCGCGATCACCAAGACAGCAGCCGCGATTCCGACCGCGCGCCGCACCGCGGCCGCGTCCGTATTCCGATTCCAACGCGCGTCCAGGATATTAATCAGCGCACCCAGCCAGGTCACCGGGTGGCCAATGCGCGCGAACACGCCGGCCGGCCAGCCCAACAGGGCGTCCACCGCCATCGCTACCGCCATCGCCCCTGCGAAGCCCACGCATCGTCTCCGGTCATCGTCGCACCCTGATGCGCAACAATGCCGTCCAAGCGCAAGCCCTCATCGCTTTCAAAATTGACCTTGTCATGTTCTGCGATTGATGATGATTGCCGGGGTTCGAGCAGGAGGCCTCGGTGGCAATCATCCTTATCACGGGCGGCGCGCGATCGGGGAAGAGCGCAAGAGCGGAAGCCCGCGCCCGCGGCTTTCCGGGGCAACCCGTCTACATTGCAACCGCCGAACCGCTCGACGACGAAATGAGCCAACGCATCGCGCTGCACCGGGCGCGGCGCGCCAATGCGTGGATCGAGCGGCACGCGCCGCTTGAACTCGTCGAGGCCCTTGACGAAACAGATCGAGGCGGCGCCCGCCTCGTCGATTGCCTGACCCTCTGGCTCTCCAACCTGATGCATGATCAGCGTGAATGGTCACGCGAGGCCGCGCGGCTTGCGGATGCGCTCACCCGCCAGCAAAGTCCCGTGGTGCTCGTGACCAACGAAGTCGGACTGGGCATCGTGCCGGACAACGCGCTGGCGCGCGCCTTTCGCGATGCGGCGGGCCTCCTGAGCCAGACCATCGCTGAGGTCGCCGACGAGGTGGAATTCGTTGTTGCTGGATTACCGATGCGTCTCAAATGACGCGGGCCTAACGCCGATTGACCGCAACCACGCGCCAGGCTTGGCCGATGCGGTCCACCCGGGTCAGCGATAGCGGATCGATCACGAACCGCAGCGCGTTGTCTGGCGGCAGCCCCAGCGCCAGCGCCAGCGCCGCGCGAATAGTGCCCGCATGCACGACCAGGACGATGTCGCCCTCGGGCAGCGCCTCGATGCCCAGCGCAACCCGTGCGATCTGTTGACGGAAGCTCTCGCCTTCCGGCGGCCGGTTATCGGCGGGCGCGCGCCAGAACGCGTCATAGGCTGAACCCGAAGAGCGCCGGATCTGTTCATGCGTCAACCCGGTCCAGCGGCCGAAATCCTGCTCGCTGAACGCGGGATCCTGGCCGGCAACGAGCCCGAGCGCCGCGGCGGTTTCACGCGTGCGCCGCGCCGGGCTGGAGATGGCCAGATGAGGGTTGGGAAGCAGCAATCGCAAACGCTGCAAGGCCGGGATATCGCCGACATCGGCGGCGGCCTCGATGTCGTGGATGACGCCGGGCGGCCCGGCAACGGGTGCATGGCGAATCAGCCAGAGCTGCGAATGCGGCGGCAATTCAGACCTGCCCTGCGCGGGCCGCGAGCGTCACCAGCACCGCGATCTCACACACCTGTTCGGCCGCGCCCAGCACGTCGCCGGTCTGTCCACCGATCTGCCGCTGCGCGAGAACGGCGAGCGACGCCGCCGCAATGGCTGCGATGATCGCCGCGATGATCGCCGACACCGCCGGAAGGGCTAGAAAAGCGATGGCCATCGCCACCAGGCAAGCGGTCAGCGCAATGACGAAATCGGGCCGCCCTGCCGCCGCCGCCAATCCATCCGGGCGCGCATAGGGCATCACCGCCGCCAGCACCGCGATCGGGGCGCGCGCCAGCGCATGGGTCGCCATCATGGCGAGGACGATTTCGCTGCCAGGCATCGCCGACAACGCGCCGACCCGGGCGACGAACCCGGTCAAAAGAGCCAGGACACCAAACGTGCCAAGCCGGCTGTCGCGCATCACGGCAAGTTTAGCGGCCTTGTCGCTGCCGCCGCCAAAGCCGTCGGCTGTGTCGGCAAGTCCGTCCTCGTGCAACGCGCCGGTCAGGAGCGCGCCAGCCCCGAGCGCGAGCGCCGCGGCTGCGATAGTGGGCAACCCGACCCGCAGCAAGAAGAGATCGAGCGCGCCGATCACGGCCCCAATCGCGGCCCCCAGCAGCGGAAACGCGCGATAGGCGCGAGCGAGATTGGGCGGCTGGTCCCGGTGCGGCACCGGGATGCGGGTCAGAAACATGGTCGCGGTCGATATATCGTCAAGCCAGTTGGTGACATTGGGACTCATGGAACTTCATTCGCATCCAAATTTTGAGCCGCCAAGAGGGAAGCATCGGGGCCAGACCACGTTTTAGAGGGAATATTCGGGTAAAGTCCAAGTGTCAGCAGTCTTGCCGACGCGGGCCGCCAGGCGCGGTGGTGTCGGTGTCCGACGCCATAACGGGCAGCTTCACGTCGGCATCAGGCCGAAGCCTTTCCTTGGCGGCCTTTCGTTTCACGACCGCGTGCAGCGTCTCGTCGATCCGCGACTGCCAGCCGTCCCCCATCGATTTGAATACCAGGTGGTCAGCCTCAGCTACGACCTGCTCGGCCGCGACGTGCAGCGGGTCGAGCCCGACATGACCAGCGCCTGGGTCTATGATTCCGCCGCCAATGGCATCGGCAAGCTGGCGTCCTCCGGCATCACCGCGGGCGCCGCCAGCGGTTTTGCGCGCAGCTTCAGCTATGACACGCTGGGCCGGCCGGTGCAGGTCGGAACGGTCATCAACGGCACGACCCATACATTTGCAGCGGCCTATGACGGCAACAGCCGGCTGACCCAGGTCAGCTATCCCTCCGGCTTGGTGGCCAAATATGCCTACACCAATCTCGGCTATTCCAACCAGCTGGCCGATGGCACCAGCGGCGCGGCCTATTGGT
>Ga0302319_10010520_pt1 | contig 17616 bp, 12 predicted proteins | sample Bog_T0_2_FD_203319 | JGI IMG/M metagenome (GOLD analysis project Ga0302319, IMG submission 203319) | Peat permafrost microbial communities from Stordalen Mire near Abisko, Sweden - Bog_T0_2 | ecosystem: Environmental > Terrestrial > Soil > Wetlands > Peat | place: Sweden: Abisko, Stordalen Mire...
CCTGTTGAAGCTGTTCCGGTCAGGCTAGGTGCTTGACGCGTGCTGAGGAAGGCAAAAAAGAACCCGCGACGGTCATAAAAGCCGGCTCTTGGGCGCAGGGCATGATCAAAAGCTGGCTGCGCGCCGTTTGGCTCTGTGAGCATCGACCCCAATCCGATGCCCACAAAGCCACACCACAAAAATACGCTGGGTTAACTCCGACACACTCCTAGCCAGAGGCCGCATAAACTTTGCGAGCAAGCTCTTTGGTGGGCGGTCGATGTATTGGCAGAAAGGGACTTCATGAAGCTGCACACGGTTCTCAACGAGGCAGGCGGCATTGCGCTACTCCTCGCCGCCCATTTGGGAATAGCTCAAAATGGCTGCGAGGCACTTAAGAACCTGAGGTTCGACAATGCGGAGATCGTGTCCGCCCAGTGGGTTGAGGCCGGCATCATGCCGTTACAATTGGCTCTCCTCCCAGGACAGAGAACGTCCTGGTGAAACGGCATTGTGAGATCGCCGTGGTATCGAGGCCCACTTCGGACTCGGTGATTCACTTCACTCTCTGGATGCCGCCGAAGGAGGATTGGAACCTGAAGTACCTCCAGCTCGGAAGCGGCGGCTGGGGCGGCGGTATTCAGACCTCGGAGTTGATTGGACCTATTGCTCAAGGTTATGCAGTTGCCGCGACCGACGACGGTCATCAGAACCAGGACATGGTCAGCTCCGTAACTCCGACTTGGGCGCTTGGGCACCCTGAGAAGGTGATCGACTTCGGTTATCGCGCACTACACGAGACTGCCACGCTGTCGAAAACCGCCTTAAAGGGGTACTTCAACAAGCTCCCATCGCGCGCCTACTTCAAAGGATGCTCCGATGGTGGCCGCGAAGGTCTGATGAAAGCGGAGCGCTATCCGGAAGACTTTGACGGGATTATTGCCGGAGCACCGGCCAACCACTGGACGCATCATTTTGCCGGATTTGTGTGGAATGAGTTGGCTCTCAACGGAAAGCCGGAGAGCCGGATCACGGCGGAACAGTTGCCAGCGATCGAGAAAGCAGCACTGGCCGCCTCCGACGAGCTGGATGGTGTTAAAGACGGTCTGATCGAAGATCCTCGCAAGTGTCACTTTGATCCGTCGGTTTTGTTGTGTCACGGCGCTTCAAGCGCCAATTGCCTGACGCAGCCGCAGATCGACGCCCTGAAGCTGGTCTATGCCGGACCCAAAAATCCGAGGACAGGAGAACAGATCTATCCGGGGTATGAGCCGGGCGGCGAGGCTGAGCCTGGCACGTGGGCGGGATGGATTCTGTCGACGCCCCATATTCCCCAGGGCTCCATTCAGAGCTTTTTCGGGAACGGGTTTTTCTCGCTGGTAGTCCACGAAGATCCGAAGTGGGACTGGCATAGGATGGACTTCGATCTGGACGTGAAGGCCGCGGATGAGAAAGATGCACCCATCATCAACTCTTACAACCCCGACCTGCGGACATTCCGGGATCACGGGTGCAAGCTGATTCGATACCACGGTTGGAGCGATGCGGCCATTGCCCCGCAGGACTCGATCAACTTTTACGAGAAGGTGACAGCGTTCCTCGCAAGCAATCCCGATCCACGAGCTGCGGATGCTAAAAATGTTCAGGGATTCTACCGGCTCTTTATGGTGCCTGGTATGTCGCATTGCACGGGTGGCCCTGGGCCAACGAGTTTCGGAAACGGTCCAACGGAAGCGGGAACTCCCGTGGATGCGGAACACGACGTGCTGATGGCACTGGACCGGTGGGTGACCCAAGGGGTGGCTCCGGACAAACTGATTGGCAGCGGCAGGATCGGCGGCTCCGCGCCATCAAGATCACGCGTCCCTTATGCCCGTATCCCAAGGTAGCTCGCTACAATGGCCAGGGTGATACCAACTTGGCGGACAGCTTCGAGTGCGTAAACGAGCAGGGTAATTAACTGAACCTCCAATGTGCCTGTCGAATCCGGTAAGCGGATAATAGCTGCAAGAATGTAACGGAGGTAGAAGTGAACTGCAAATCGGATCTGGTTCATCCGCGCGATCAGCTTATGTTCATGATGGATCGCATCTACCGTTATCGAATGACCACAACCTCCGGCGGCAACCTCTCTATACGAGACGCAAACGGGGACATCTGGATCACGCCCGCGCGAGTCGACAAGGGCAGTCTAAGGCGCGAAGATATTGTCTGCGTTCGATCAAACGGTGTTTGCGAGGGCATTCATCCCGCATCCTCCGAACTTCCGTTCCACCAGGCGGTCTATCGCGTCCGGCCTGATCTCGGCGCCATTGTGCATGCCCATCCGGTCGCCCTGGTGGCTTTCAGCATTGTCGGCCAGGTTCCAGATACACGTCTCTTTCATCAAGCCCGCTGGGTCTGCGGGGCAGGAGGTCTTGCTCCTTACGCCCTCCCGGGAAGCTCGGCGCTCGGACAGAAGGTTGCCACAATCTTTCAGCAAGACTACAACTGCGTCATTCTCGAAAATCATGGGGTAGTTGTTGGTGGTGCCGATCTGGCACAGGCCTTCCAGCGCTTTGAAATGTTTGAATTCACAGCGAAAACCATTGTCAAAGCAAGCCTGCTGGGTCAAGTTAACTATCTAAGCGAGCAGGAGTTAAAACTGTCGAAACAACCGCCGCCTTCCCTGGTTGAAGTTGATCGAAGCCCCGCCGACAGTCGGGAAAAGGAGACTCGACTGCAGCTTCGTGATTTCATTCGCCGTGGATATCAACAGCGCTTGTTGTTCAGCAAGGCGGGCAGCTTCTCCGCCCGCCTGGACGACGATTCCTTCCTGATCACGCCCCACCTTCTCGACCGCAGCACGGTGGAACTGGAAGATTTTGTTCTTATTTCCAAAAGCGAGTGCGAAAGAGGCAAGGTCCCGAGCCGCGCAACCCCTAACCACCAAGCGATCTATCGCCGCCATCCCGAGATTGCCGCCATCGTCAATGCGTCCCCCGTCAACGCCACGGCGTTCAGTGTGACCCAAAGCCCATGCGATTCCCGCACCATCCCGGAAAGCTACGTCTTCTTGCGCGAAATTCAGAAAATTCCGTACGGCATGCAGTTCAGCGACGGCGAAGACCTTGCGCAGCGCATGTCCCCGCGAAAGCCCATAGCGCTACTTGAAAACGATGGTGTGCTGGTTCTGGGTACCAGCATTCTGGATGCGTTTGATCGCCTTGAAGTTCTCGAATCTACCGCCGAGGCACTCATCAACAGTCGTCCCTTGGGTAAGGTCGCGCCCATGTCCGATCAAGTGATCAAGGAGTTGCGGGAGGCTTTTTCGTTGGATTAAGCGACTCCTCTTGAGGCGTGTTCCGCAACAGGACCAGGAGACGCGCGACAACGGCTAGCGCAAAATGTCGTTCCTTCGTCTTGGGCGCGACGTGTACGCCATGTCGCGCCAATCCTGATTCGCTTCGGAAACTTTGCCCCGTTGAACGTTCTACTTCATCGCCTGCGCAAAAGGATAATCTAGGACTGATAGCAGAGAGAATCCAATCGTGTCGGCATTTCGAGCAACGGGAATTGACACAAGAGGATACTTGGCGCTAATTCGACGAGAAAGAACTATTACTTTCTCTTAAAGCGTTGGATCATCCCTCGTTGGGGAAATCATGAACTCAGCCAGGTACGCACGATTGAATTGGAATCGCGGCTGCGCAGCCTGGCGCGAGCAAGAAGCACTTGCGCCAAGATTCGGAACCTGATGTCCGTTCTCTTTAATCACGCGTGGCGGTATGAGTTGTTCGACGGGTTACGGGTTGCTCGCATCGTGGAAGAGTCCGTTTCGGAGGCCCGGCCATCCACAGGGCCTTCCTACGGGAAGCTCAGCCCATGGAGTTGCGCGCGCGCTTCTTTTACCATGGAGATGAATCTGCGTGCCAATTCGTGGATGCGATGTTCCTGGCGATGGCGCAGTGCTTCCTTGGGCAGCAACTCCGTGCCGACGCCGATTGCGCTCACACCGGCGGCAATAAAATCAAACGCTGTCAGTTGATTCACGCCGCCGGTCGCGATTAGCGGAATCTGCGGTAACGGCGTCTTGAGTGCATTGATGTATTGGACCCCACCCAGTGGGGCAACCGGGAATATTTTCACGAAGTCCGATCCGGCTTTCCATGCCGCGAGGATTTCGGTAGGCGTAAGGGCGCCCGGGAACACCACAACTTCAGATCCTTTAGCATAGGCAACGACTTCGGGGACGAACCCGGGACTCGTCAGGAATCTAGCCCCGGAATCGACAGCTTGCCGCGCTAACTCCTCATCGAGGACAGTACCTGCACCGACTGCCAGATCCGGAAAACGACTGGCCAGGTCGTTGATGACTTGGAGCGCTCTAGGGACGGTCAGGGTGATTTCAACCACTGGAATTCCCGCGGCGTACACCGTCTCGGCCGCGAATCGTGCCTGGTCCTCCGAGGTGACGCGGACGGATGGCAAAATGCCCACTTTTTCTATCTGAGTTCGTACTTCCTCTTTCGTCATCTAACCTCCGAGCTCCTGAATCTATATGGTTCGAGCGGGCTGCAGCTTGCACGTCGTTTGCGGCAGAGCAACTATTTGCCTACAAAATACCGCTTCGCTTCAAGCATTACGCACCAGACCACGATCAGAACAAAGGCAACCGTCAAGCTCATCCAGGTGGCGGAGAGCACACGGAAGAAGAGCAGGTTGCACGGCCGTTTTCGGAGGCGCCCGTTAATCTGTCCAGTCTTAACCATGAGTTACCCCCGTGTACGTTTGTGTTAATGGCGTCATGTACCCGCAAGGAGTGCCGCTTGCGTCCTTACTCGCTCGCCCACTCCGATTCAACCGGAGGTAGGACGTCGGTCTCCCTGGCAAACCACACGTAGAGCGTTGGAAGCAGGAAGATGCTCATGACCAGATCGGCAATAAGTCCGCCGACGATGACGATGGCAAAGGGACGTTGCGAGTCAGAGCCGATGGCGTGCGAGAGGGCGGCCGGAATCAGCCCCAGCGTTGCCACGAGCATGGTGATCATTATGGGACGCAAGCGGAGGACAGCTCCTCGCACTGCGGCGTCCTTGTTTCGATATCCGTGCGCGCGTAGCTGATTGATGTATTCGAGCATGATCACGCCCGTCTGTACCGAAACGCCAAAGAGAGCCAGCATGCCGATGGCGGCCGAAACGCTGAAGTTGGTATGCGTGACGAAGAGCGCCAACAGTCCGCCGACCCGTGCCAGAAGGACGTTGATCATGATGAGCGTTGCCCACTTGAACGAACGGAACATCACGTAAAGGATCATGAAGATGATCATGATGGTGATCGGCGTGACGATCGCCAGCCGCGCGTCGGCACGCTGTTTGCTCTTGTACTCTCCGGCCCAGTCCAGGTGATATCCGTGAGGCAGTTGCACCTGGTCATGTACTTTTTTGATAGCTTCTTCTACGGTCGAACCCAGATCGCGCCCGCGCACGCTGTACTTGATGGCGATATAGCGCGACTCGCCTTCGCGATAAATCTCTTCGGCGCCATCGTCGGTGGAGACTGTGGTCAGCTGAGCGAGTGAAACGTGCCCGCCAGTCGGCGCAAGAAGCCGGACATTTTCAATCGCTTCGCGGGTGTCACGATACTGCTTCTGATATCGGAGTACGACGTCGAATTGCGCCTCGCCTTGCAGCAGTTCGGTCACGGCGTTCCCACCGACCGCTGTCTGAATGGCGTCCTGCACATCGGCCACATTGATGCCATAGCGGGCGCATGCCGGCCGATTCACCACAAAAGTCAGGTTGGGTTGACCGATGATACGAAACAGGCCGAGGTCGGCGACGCCGGGAATCTTGCTCATCACCGAGACAATCTCGTTGCCCTTGGCCTCCGGCGTGCGAAGACTGTCACCGAAGATTTTGACAGAGAGTTCCCCCTTCACACCCGAGACGGCCTCCTCCATGTTGTCTTCAATGGGCTGCGAGAAGCCCCAGATGACACCGGGGATGGTCTCAAGCTGCTTGTTCATCGAGGCGATCAGCTGATCCTTATCCTCGTGGAAGCCCGGCCGCCATTGGTCCTTCGGCTTCAGGTTGATGTTGTATTCGGTATTGAAAAACCCAGTCCAGTCGGTTCCGTCGTCGGGGCGTCCGATTTGATCTACTACGTTGGTGACCTCGGGGTAGGAAGCCATGATCAGTCGCGCCTGCGAAGAGATCCGCAGGCTCTCATCAGGGCCGGTGGAGGGGGCGAGCGAACCGCGGGCCCAAATAGCGCCCTCATCGAGGTGCGGCAAGAATTCCGATCCAATGACGCCGCTGAAGGCCAGGAATAACGTCAGCGCGAAACTGCAGACCGCAACGCCCACGGTCAGCCACCGCTTGCCGATCGCCCAGGTAAGCGCGGCGCGATAGCGCTCGGTAAGCCACTCCATGACCGGGTTATGCCGCTCTCTGGCGCCTTTGCGGAATAGGATACTGGCCAGCACCGGCGCGATGATGATGGAGAACAACATGGCGCCGGCCAGTGCAAATCCAACCGTCCAGGCCATGGGACGGAAGAGTTTTCCTTCCACTGCCTGCAGCGTGTAGATGGGCAGATACGCGGCGATGATAATGGCGACCGCAAAGAAGACCGGGCGTTGCACCTCCTGCGCGGCTTCCCGAATCTTCTGGGCCGGGGTGCGGTTACCATTTTGGAGGCCAAGGTGGCGAATGATGTTTTCGATCATCACCACCACGCCGTCTACCACCATGCCGAAATCGAGAGCGCCAAGAGACAGCAGGTTCGCCGGAATATGGCTTAGGTCGAGACACGTGGCGGCGAAGAGCAAGGAGAAAGGAATGGTGCACGCCACGATGAATGCGCCGCGAACGTTGCCCAAAAAGACGAAAAGGACGATGACCACCAGGATGATGCCTTCGGTCAAGTTATGTAGTACCGTGTGCGTTGTGAAGTGAACCAAATCCGACCGGTCGAGAAATGGCACAATCTTCACGCCCGTGGGAAGAACGTTGTCGTTCAGTTCTTTCACCTTGGCTTCAGTGCCCTTCAAGGCCGGATCGGCATCGTCGCCTTTCTGCAGCAGTACCTGCCCTTCCACCACATCCGGCTCATCGATGATCCGTCCGGTCGCATCGTCGCGCCAGGCCCTGCTGATCTGGCCAAGCCGGATCTTCGGACCTTGCTCGACAACCGCGATGTCCTTAATACGAACTGGAGCGCCGTTCACTTGCGTGACGACCGTGTTCTCGATGTCCTGCACGGTTCTGAACAGTCCCTGCGCCTGGACGTTGATCTGCTGTGGCCCAGCTTGAATAAAGCTCCCGCCGGCGTTGGTGTTGTTCTGGGAAAGCTGACTTTCAACCTGGGAGATGCCCAACCCATAGCTGATGAGCTTGTTTGGATCGAGCCGGACCTGATACTCCTTGGTCAATCCGCCGAAGGTAGCCACATCGACGATGTGCGGCACGCTCTTGAATTCCTTGCCAAGCGTCCAGTCGGCAATGGACTTCATCTCCATTACGTCCACTGCAGGATTTTTGCTCTCCAGGGTGTACCAGAAAATCTGGCCGGCGGGGCTCCAATCGGTTTGCAGTTGAGGCACCAGATTGTTGGGGAGCGTGACCATGCTCAGGCGCTCGAGCACCCGCTCGCGATTCCAGTTGTCATCAGAGGAGTCATCGAAGTTCATCATGAGGCTCGAGATGCCGGCCAGAGTAAACGAGCGCAGGTTATCGAGGTGCGGAAGGCCCGCCATCTGTATTTCGGTAGGAACCGTGATCTGTTTTTCGATGTCTTCCGCCGAGTGGCCCGGCCACTGCGTGATCACATTGACGTAGTTGTTCGCAACGTCGGGATAAGCGTCGATAGGAAGGTTCTTGAACGAGATAATTCCCCAGATAAAGAGAAAAACCGCCCCAGCAAGTACGACGAAGGGGTTTTTCAGCGCGAAATTCACCAGGTACCGGATCATTGCGCCTCCAGCGTCGCTTCAAGCTGCAGCACATTGGAGACAACCTGCTGTCCCGTCTGAACGCCCTGCAGGATCTCCTGCTTCTCTCCGACCATCGCTCCGGCCTTCACCGGGACCCGGCGGAACTTGTTTTCGTCCGCCGGCATGAAGACCCAGTCGCGGTCATGGAGATGCAAAACCGAAGGCGCCGGGACCACCGCGAAGTGGTCCTTCCTGAGACTCTGGAAGGTCGCAGTGACGAACATGCCCAGCTTGAGAATGCCGGGATTGGGAACTTCAATCCGCACCTTCGCTGCGCGAATCGATGGGTCCAGCACGGGACCGATATCGGAGATATGACCCGTAATCAACTTGTTGGGATACGCGTTGAGCTTGATCCTTGCTTCCTGGCCGAGTTGCAGTTTGGGGATGTCGCTCTCAAACACGTCGCAGATTACCCAAACGCTGCTTAGATCCGCAACCGTGAATGCTGTGGCTGAGCCTGAAAATGTTACCCCGGCGGCAGCCGCCTGGGTAACATTCTGCTGAACAATGACGCCGGAAATGGGCGAATAAACCGGGATGATGGGAGAAGGATGATCCTTGTCAATGCCAAGCGTATCGAGTTGCTCTTCGGCTGACTTCAGGTCTGCGAGAGAATCGTCTTCCGCGTCCTGGGCCTGCTCCACCATGCTCAACGAAATTGCGCCGTGCTGATAAAGGTCCTTGGCGCGCTGATACGCCTTGTTGTTCATGATCTCGTCGTTGCGAGCCTTAAGATAAACATCGAATGCGCTGGGGCTGTCAGGGCTTTGAATCTTCAGCAGTAGCTGGCCCTTCTTGACGTGGTCATCAAGCCGCGCCTTGATGTCGACTACGCGCCCGCTTCCCAGTGAAATGACGGGAATCTCGCGTGCAACATCCGGAAATATCGCTCCGGTCACTTCAAGCTCTGCCGGAGCATCGTAGGATTCGGCCTGCACCAGCGGAAATTGGTCCGGCTTATCAACCGAGACCAGGCTCATGTCTCCCGCCTGCACCACAGGCAACTTGGCTGGTCCGGTGTCGGCAGAGTTCTCTTGTTTGCACGCCGCGAGCGGAATTAATGTCGATAACAGAAGTGCGACTGCCTGGCGAGCTTTGAATGAATGTTTCCGAACTACAAATTCGATCATTGGATGACCTCGCGCCCGACTGCAAGATTGAGTTGACCGGCGGCGGTGAGATAGGCGCCGAGTAATTGGGCATAGGCCAGTTGCACCTGGCGGTATTCGCTTTGCGCATTCAGGAAATCCATGAGCGAAGCCCCGCCGTGCTCGTAGGCGTAGGTGACCGTGTCGCGCACGCGAAGGGCTTGGTCGTTATATTTCGCCTTATACGGCTTGAGCAGTGCGATGTTGCTGCGTACCAGCTCATAGGCTGTGTCTACATCGCTGAAGACCTGTGCGCGCGTAGCATCGCTGGCCTGGTGGCTGCGGTCGATGTCGATCAGCGTGCGCTTCTTCTCGCCCTGGTTGCGGTCGAAGATCCGGAGCGGAACGCTCACGCTGACTCCCAGAGTCTGGATGCCATTCGGGTTATTGTTCGAAGAGTTGTAGGTGTACCAGGCGGAATAGGTCGGATCGGTTGAGCCATTCGACACGGCAAGTTTGTGGTTGGTATCAGATTGCTGAACCGTCTGCAACGCTGCCTGCAAATCGGGCCGCGCAGCCAGGGCGGCGTCGCGGTAAGTCTCCAGGGGTTCGAGGGCATCGCTGAAATCGAATGGGCCATTTACGTCGAACTGATCCACCGGAGTACGGTCGTTCAGCATTTGCAGCAGTTGGATTTTGGCCGTGCGCAGATTCACGATTGCCATTTCAATCTCCGATTCGTACTGCACGCGCTGCAACTCGATGCGATCCAGGTCGATCTGGCCGATGTCGCCGGCACGAAAACGGTCGCGGCTGATCTGAATGATGTGGTCGTAGTAATCCAGGTCGGCCTTCGCGAGATCGAGGATGAACTTGGCCTGTAGCGTTCCCACGAAGGCCGTGCGCAACGCGAAAACCATGTTTCGCTCCAGGTCCTCATGCTGCGATTGCGTGATGCGTGTCCCCTCCTGCGCGCTCTCCAGGCGTAGTTCACGCTTGTGCTCGCGCTCGTGCAGGTAGCTGAAGTTGGGTTGCTCGTACGTTCCCCTGAAGGGAGTCCACACCCCATCGTGCGGCACGATGCCGGTTCCGTCCGCCAATATCGTGAACTGCGGGTTGGGACGAAGAAAGGCCGTGATCTCTTCTGCCCTCATCTCGTCCACGTTGTCGGCATCTGCCTTTAGGGCTGGATTGACTGCTTCGAGCTTCGACTTGACCTGGCCCCAGTTCAAACTCTGCTGCGCGGCGGCAGGTAGACTGGCAGCGAACAGAAGTCCTGCAAACCCGGCGCCGCAGGCTCTGAAGATCAAGAAATTATGAAGATGCATGCGCGCCCTCGGATTCAAGCCTAGTGGCGTGCCTGGAGTTCGCGTCTCTATCTTTCAGACAAGTCAATCCAATCTTTTGGGGCACTCAGACCCTATCTTTTGGACAACTCGCGAGTCTTTCCGCATTCTTTATGAAATCCGCTGTAATGGCTATCTAGAATTGAAGTAGCCGATTCGCTCTTGCCGGCACGGTGCAATAGGTGTCCATGTTCGGAGCTTTCTTCAAAGGGTCTCGCCGTTCGGTGTTGCTCAAAGCGGCGGCGTTAATTGCCGCCATAGCGCTGCTGGATTGGCGAGTGATTGCGCAGATTCCGCTCGGCTTCCTGTATCTGATCCCCATGGTGATGGTGGGAAGTGTTGCAGGACGGCCGCCGATCGTCGCATGCGCGTCTCTGTGTACCTTCCTGGCCGAGATCTTCGGTGATCTGGACTGGAACCTCCGAACCGGCACATCCAGGGACTTGCTCTACTTCGCTGCTTTCGTGGGAGCCGGCCTTTTTGTCCGCGAGGTGAACAGCAGCCGCAGAGCAACGCTTGAAAACCTTCATGAGATCGAGCGCCAGCGAGACGCGCGCCGTGATGCCGAAGAGCAGTTGCGAATTCTGATCGAGAGTAGTCCGGTTGCCATCCTGACGGCGGATCAGGATGGCTGCGTGCTCACGGCGAACGAAGCCGCTCATCGCATGCTGGGCGTCTCGCAAGGAGAACTTTGCGGACGAGTTCTTTACCGTTATCTTCCGGCTCTCACAAACATTACTTTGCTCGATGCTTCGCAACAATTGCTCCGCGCAGTAATGCAGGCCCGCGGCCAGCGCGATGATGGAGAGGCCTTCCTGGCAGACATTTGCTTTTCTACCTATCACACGACTGCGGGGGCTCGTCTAACCGCGATGGTGCTCGACACGTCTGAAGATTTGCGTGCCCATGAAGTATCCGGTCTGCAGCAACTGCTAGCCGGATCGCGGATCGCTGCGGGCGCCGTCTTCCACGAGATCCGCAACGTGTGCGGAGCTATTGCTGTAGTGCACCAGAATCTTGCACATGGCGAACTGCTGGTCGGGAACAAGGATTTTGAGGCACTGGGAAACCTCGTCTCGGCGCTGGAACGGATCGCCAACATGAATATCAGACAGACGGTCACTGAGACTACCGAAGTCGATCTCGCCGTCCTCCTTGACGAGTTGAGAATTATAGTAACTCCCTTGCTGCAGGAAGATGGTATCTGCGCGGAATGGGTCGTGCAGCCTGATTTGCCACCCGTGCGGGCCGACCGCCCAAGCCTCATGCAAGTGTTTCTCAACCTGGTCACGAACAGCGCTCGTGCGCTGGTTCAGAAAGATCGCCCTCTGTTATCTGTAGCGGCTAAGAGCGAAGGCGCGCAGATTCACGTGGAGTTTTCCGACAATGGCGGCGGAGTACCGCACCCCGAGCATCTGTTTCGCCCCTTTCAGGCCGGTGCGGAGGCGACTGGGCTTGGACTATATTTGTCACGTGCTTTCGTGCGCTCATTCGGCGGAGACTTGCGCTATGTATCAGTTGAGGACGGCGCCCGTTTCATCGTAGACTTAACAGCGGCCGTGGCGCAAAATGAGGTTTTGTTATGAACCAGACGCGTATCTTCACCGTCGATGACCACAGCTTGTTTCGAGAAGGACTAAGCAGACTGCTGGAGACGGTCCCCGACTTTCGAGTCGTAGGCCAATGCTCAACGTCGGCGGAAGCCGTTGCCGCGCTCTCGAAGACGCCCGCTGATGTGGTGCTGCTCGATTACGATCTTGGCGAGGATCGTGGTTCAAGCCTGCTCACTGCGCTTAAGAAGTGCCCCCAGAAGGTCAAGATTCTCATGGTGACGGCAGGCATGACCGATGAAGCGACACTGCAGATTATGGAGGCCGGAGCCTGCGGAGTATTCTTGAAGCACAACAATCCCGACCGGCTCATCGAAGCAATCCGGAGGGTTACAAATGATGAGATTTGGCTGGATAGTGAAACGATCCGGTCTCTGGTATCCGCCCGAAGCGCTCATGCAGAGCGATCGGAGCACTTGCGGCCACTGACCTCGCGCCAATCCGATGTCATGAGAGGAATACTCGATGGACATACCAACAAGGAGATTGCCTGGAAGTTGAAGGTCTCGGAGAGCTCCATCAAGGCCGTCATTCAGGAACTCTTTAACAAAGCTGGAATTAGAACGCGCAGCCAGTTGGTGAGAATTGCAATTGAGAAACACTCCACGGATTGGCTCAAATCAGAACGTGATCTAGACCGCTAAGACTCACCAGCAACGCTTCAACGGAATTTGATTGAGTTGCCATGTATACGAATTTGACGTGAAGGAAATCTGGTCAAGGGTATGTCCGGTAGGCCACGATACTCGGTCCCGAATTCAGCGACGGTCTCCGTTGAGTTAACAAACCCGCCACACCCCGCTGTGAGACAGATGCCGTTCGGGCCTTAGACGATCGACCAGGTTTGGAAGGAATCAGAACTCAACCCTTCCCTGGAACGCGATCATGCGCGGCGAAGTATCTCCTCCGAGCCCCACGCCAAGCAGCCCTGTAGGTGGTGAGGTCGTGCTCTGGAGCGTTCCGAATCTTGCGATGGGCGAGCCCGGAACTCCTGCCTGCACCGTGCTGGGCAGCGCAAAGTTCGGATGATTAAACGCATTGAACATCTGACCGTCGATGCGCAGTTTAATTCCCTCCCGGATCGAAAAGGTCTTCGTGACGTACATGTCCGAATAGGTGAAGTGCGGCCCACGCAATGAGTTGCGGTCTGAGTTGCCAAACTGGCAGATCGTTGGATTGTCGTTCTCGACGCCGACTGCGCCCGTGTAGCATGCCCCGGTCGTGGGATCAACAACGGAAACAAAGGCGTCGGGGTTCAGCCACTGCTTCGTCCCAGTTATGGTGACGCCGGGGTAAGGAGCCTTGCGATAGAGCGGCACGCCGGGAACCCTGTTTGCATATTCCGGCGCTGCAAACTGGATGGTTTGTGCAGGATTCGATGCCTGAAAAACGCCATTGCCGTTCGCGCTGTATTGCTGGCTCAGGACGCTGAAGGGCAATCCAGAATGCAGGAACCCAGTCTCAGAAAACGACCATCCCCCGAAGCTTTGGCGCAACATTGCCTTACCTGAGTGGAACGGCACCTGATACATCACGTACGCGGAGATGTTATGCCGAATATCGTAGTCGCAACTGGCGTATTGACGGCTCAACTCTCCGGGAAACGGCGACTCCAACCCTTGCGTGGAAAATGCAAGCAAGCCGCCATTCGATACTTCGTCTAGGCAATGGCTGGAAGTGTAGTTGCCGCGCAGAGTCAGGCTGCCCCATTGTTCTGTGTAGACGGTTTGCAATCCGTTGTAGTTGCTGCTCGCGCCGGTCTGGAACTCGGTGACTGTTCCAAATCTCTGATCGAGAGGCTGCTGGTATGGAAATGGCGCGAAGCATTCGTTGCACACATGCTGGTAGGCGTTGAGCTGCACCTGGTAGGGCTCATGCAGACCGCGAGTCCCCACATAGTCGGCTCGCAGGTTACCGCGCGACCCGATTTGCTGCTCGATGCCGAGGTTGTACTGGAAGTAGTACGGGGTCTTGAGAGTTCCGCTGGGAAAAGTATTCAAACTGACGGCCAGCGGGCAGGTCGCCTCGCCTGGCTGAATGCCAACGCAAGGCGCACCGCCCGAGGTGAAGGTTGCCTGAAACAACTTGTTGGCCCTTCCTGCCGCGTCAATGGCGCTTCCCGGAACACCAGGTGCTACTCCCAGACCACCCACCTCGCCGCCAATACCGCCAGTGAAGGCTGGGTCGTTAGGAGCGTTCATCAGGCCGCTGTCGGCGATCTGCTGAGGGATGATGTCATTGAAGACGCCGAATCCCGTATGGATTGCGGTATGCGGGCGAACCTTGTACGCAAAGGAGGCGCGTGGCTGGTAGACGAACAGCGGCGTTGCCGGAAAGAGGTTGTGAACATTGCCCAGGACAACCTGATTCAACGGTTGATGGGTCTCGTGCGAAGCATCCAGAAACGAACCAGCCGTTCGGGAAAAGAGAGCCTGCCGGCTGGTGACGTTGGTATTCCAGGTCACGCGCATGCCATAGGTAATGGTCGCCTTCGACGTCGGTTTGTACGTGTCCATTGCGTAGTAATCGAGGTTCCCAACCGCAACTCTTTCCTTGAGAGAGACGGGGAAGTTTTTGACTGCGGTGAACGCGGCTCCATAAGTGAACTCCGCCAGATCGTTGTAGGTGACCGTCGGCACAACACCCTCGCCGAGGTCGTAATCGCTTGTCTCAACACGGCGCGTATTGATGCCGAAGTGCAATGTGTGCTGTCCGCGAGTCCAAGTCAGGTTGTCGTTGATCTGCCACTGCGTGACCTTGCGACCCTGCGGGAACGTATTGTTCAGACCGCCGATTTGGGTGAAAGGCACGCTGTCGCTGCCCGAGTCAAGCACGATGGGAAATGTTTGCAATGCCTGCGAGTAATTGTTTGGCTCGAAGATGCTCGAATACCAGCTTGCACCAGGATTGAATTGATTCACGAGGGCTGGACTGAACAGATGTGTGTAACCCACGACAAGCGTGCGCTGCGGCTGTGGCGAAAAAGCGTTGAAGATTGAGTTGATGGGGTCGGTCCACTCCGCCTGCAGACCCGTGTCCTGCTGAAAGCGATACCACATGCTGTCTTTGGTACTGATGGTGTGATCGATCTTCAACACAATGAGGTTCTCGCTGTCGCTGTTGTTCAAAAACCGCTGCCGCTGGGTCGCGCAGCCGCTGCCATCGAGCAGAGAGCCAATTGGCGGGATCGGCAGCAGATTTCCGGATGTATCCAGCGGACAGCCAATGATCGCCACAGACGATCCGCCATGGGCCGGCAGCAACGAGAACATGTTCTTGTAGAATGGGACTTCAGCGGGCTGAGCCGGAAGGTTGGCGCCTGTGACCGGGTCAAGTCCACCCGTAGCGAGTTGCCCCAGCACATACTGCTGATAGGCAGGCGTCGGCAAGGTCGTTGGAGTGACGAGCGGCAATGCGATGCGAATGCCTTCGTAGTGGGCAAAGAAAAAGAGCTTATCCTTGGCGACAGGTCCGCCCACGCTGACCCCAAACTCGTTCACCACATCGCGCGGTTTTTGGGCATTGCTGCCCGGCGTGTCATTTGCGCGAAGGAAATAATCTTCCGCATTGAGCAGTGAGCCATTCCAGGTCTCGGACACGTCGCCGTGAAATTTGTTGGTGCCGGACTTGGTGAAGTAGTTGACCTGGGCCGCGGCATACCGACCTTGATCGACAGAGAAGGAGTTGGTATTGACGGTAGCTTCCTGCACGGCGTCGAGCCCGATAACAAGATTTGTAGAAAGACCGATATTTAAGCCGAGCCAGGGATCGTTCGAGTCGAATCCATCGAGGATGTAGCCGTTCGAGGTAGCAGGCAGGCCATTGAATTCGACATTGCCGTATCCGCCAGCAGCCTTCGCATCGCTCGATGAGCCGGCAGTGTTCATAAGCGCACCCTGAGCGAACTGGGCAAGATACGTCAGGTCCTGTCCGGGATTCGGCAGGTTCTTGATCTCCTTCGCATCGACGGTGGTTGTTATATTTGGATTGTCGAGACTGAGCAGGCCCTGCTGTGCGGTCACTTCGACGGTCTGGCTATTCGATTGAACTCGAAGCGAGAAATTCAACGCGAACGTTCGACCAACTCCGACAGTAGTGGGTTCAGATATGGATACGGCGAAGCCTGTGGCCTCGACCGTGACCTGATAGGTCCCTGGGTTGATCTGAGAGAAGAGAAAATGACCGGCCGCGTCTGTTTCACTGAAGCGCGTCGCTCGTGTATTCGTATCGTTTATGGTTACCGTTGCGCGGGGTATGGCCGCGCCACTCGGGTCCGTTACCGCCCCGGAGATAGCACTGCTGGTCCCACTCTGTGCCAGTAGCAAGCACGGGTTAATCGAAGTTAACATCCATAAAATGCGGAAGCTGTGCCTCCATGCTCGAATTCCTCGCACTTCGACCTCCGATTGTCTTTCGGAACTCGGCCTCCGGAGGGATTTGGGAAGATAACCCCTGGAGGATATTTAGGCCCACCTAAATTAATTTGGTACACCTAAAATGGGGTAGTGTCAAATCTTACAGGTCGGGTGATCATGACCACACGTCGCGTGAATCTGAACACGGAATCAGTGGACAACTATCTGAAAGCCATCTACTCGCTGGGTGGAACGAACGAAGAACGCGTGACCAGCAGCGCCCTGTCCGACCGGCTCGGAGTGGCGCCGGCCTCCATCACCAATATGCTTCAGAAGCTGGCCGGATCTCAACCGCCGCTGGTGGAATACGAATCCCGCTGCGGTGTCCGCCTGTCTGCCGACGGGAGGCGGCGCGCACTGGAGATCCTTCGACATCATCGGCTCCTTGAATCGTTTCTGTACGAAGTCCTGGACTATCCGATCGAGGAGGTGCATGACGAGGCGGAACGGTTGGAGCATTTCATCTCTGAGCGTTTGGAGGAGCGCATCGATGCAAAGTTGGGACGGCCCAAACTCGACCCTCATGGTCACCGGATTCCCGCTCGTGACGGAAAAATATCGAAACGGGCCTCCAAGTCCCTGGCGGAGATTGAAAAAGAGGGGAAATTCGTAGTTGACAGCGTTTCAGATCGAGATGCGGCATTGTTGAAGAGGCTCAAGGCCCACGGCATTACACCGGGCGTTCGCTTGCATGTCACAAGGTCGAATCACGATGAACTCGTTCTGCGAACAAGCGGTAGCTCCAAGCCATTGCACCTTTATCGATCTGTTGCTGGAGCAGTCCGGGTTCGGTCTGCCAAATGATCTCAACGATGATTGCCGGCGCCTTACGACCTATGGCACGCGCGATTAGGACGATGCACCCGTCGACTAAGCGACATCGGCTAGGCCGAAAAACTCCAATCCACAGCCAGTCCAGCTCAAGTTTGATCTGGCATTGAACGTAACCCCGGAAGGGATAACCTATCCTTTATCTGCTTGTGCCCCACACCCTATACCGCCTGAAAGGCTAATGAGGCCCATGCCGGCGCGTCGGCGGCGCCTGGCTTCGCTGAAAAAGCAGGAAAACCGTGAGTTTTCGGCAAGCCTGCGTGACGCTATTTAGCTAACCTTGATAAGTTCAATCAGCCGCCGAGGTTGGCTGGTCTTGAACAAGAAAATCGCATCCCCCACTCCCGAGCCAATCGTCCAGTTGCA
>Ga0302319_10010521_pt1 | contig 17616 bp, 17 predicted proteins | sample Bog_T0_2_FD_203319 | JGI IMG/M metagenome (GOLD analysis project Ga0302319, IMG submission 203319) | Peat permafrost microbial communities from Stordalen Mire near Abisko, Sweden - Bog_T0_2 | ecosystem: Environmental > Terrestrial > Soil > Wetlands > Peat | place: Sweden: Abisko, Stordalen Mire...
TCGTGCACGTCGGCCAGATCGTTCAGGCGCACTCTGTTCGATCTCTTCGTTGCCTGGGTCGCAAGCTTTGCCTGCTTTGCTCGTTCTTCGCTCATCGGTCGCTCCTTGTGCGCCGCAAGGCAGTGACTGCGCCGCAAGGCAGTGACGCTGGAAAACAAACAGTCTCTTCCACGAGCTTCCCGTCGCCGGGTACCTCAATCCATCGTGCGCACGCGTCTGGGTCAGACTGCCCCACGGGCTCGGAGCCTCAGTGGCTTCTGCGACCTCGCCTGCAGCTTGCGGCTGTATTAAAAATACACCCGCCTCGACCGCATTTTCATCCTCGATCATGAGCTTTAAAGGCTCATCGGGGGGACTGCCCCACAATTCAGCGTCGGGGCTTCACCGCGAGCGACTGCCCCACAATTCAGCGTCGGGGCTTCACCGCGAGCGACTCCAGATCGACTGCCATTCCCATGGCCATGTAGCCGGGACGGTTGGGATGGAGCTTGTCTCCCGCGCCGCCGGTTGTGCTCTCCGGAACGAATTCGGCGCGCAGGCCGCCGGTTCGCGGGTCCAAGGTCGCTTTGTCGAAATCGGCGACGCCATCGAAGAGACCGGAGGTGCGGATGAACGCGTTCAGCACTTTCCTCTTCTCGTCCTGTTCGGGAGTACCTGCGGTGCTGCCGAGGGCCGAGGTCACAGTCGCGCCGACGATACGAACGCCCCGGATTCGGGCGCGCATGCGCGACACGCCCTCCTTCATTCCGGCTTCGACGGCTTCGGCGGATGCGTTGCCGTTGCGGCTGAAGTCGTTGATTCCTTCGAGCCAGATCACCGCGGAGACGGAGGAGAGACTGAGGACGTCGCGATCGAGACGTTGCAGCGCGGAAGGCCCTCCAGAAAACGGCGCGCTTGCCGAGTAAGCCGCCGGGCCCACGACCTGATTTCCGCCGATGCCCGCGTTGACGACGGAATACCGGTCAGCGTATGCGGCGTGGAGGCGACGGGAAAGCACGTCGGGCCAGCGATCGTCGCCGTTCAGCGTGGAGGCGGTGCCGTTGGTGATGGAATCGCCGAACGCAACGATGGCGTGCGCAGTAGCGGGCGCCATCATGTCCACGGCATCGAGGAAATACCAGGAAGTGGTGGAGAAGGGGAACGAGGCCTCACCTTCGTCGCCGCCTTTCGCACCCAAGCCTGGCCCGGCGGAAAGATAAGACGTGGTGAGAGCCTTGGCGTGCCAAGTCATGGGACCGCTCTCGCCCGCGATGTGAAAACTGACTGCGAGCTTGCGGCCCGGCATCTGCGCCGCGTTCACGACGGGCAAGGCAATCGGATCGCTCCACACCGATTCACCGGGCGCGATCGCGATGGCTGGCGTACCCTGGAAGGCAACCGGGCGATTCGAGCCCTTCAGCAACGCCGCACCGCTCATCTGCGCTCCCACGAAGACACCGTCGAATGTCACCGGGGCTGAGCCGAAGGCGTTGGACAGGCGAATGCGTGCCCGCGGTCCCCAGATATCGGGTCGCACGATCAGACGGAACGACTGATCGCGCGCTCCAGCCAGCGGCGCGGGAAAGACGAGACTGAGGTTCGGTTGCGCCGACGCGTTACCGGCCGGATAAGGCCCCTGCACGGAAGCAGTCCAGCTGGCGACCCAATGGAGCGCCGGCGCCGCGGCGGGCAGCGGGGTTAAGGCCATGGCCAGGAGGATCAGTATCGCGGCGGGGCGTCGAGGCATCACCCGATTCTATCGAAGGAACGCCGGAATCCGTCAGTGCGATGTTCTCAGGCCCGCGAGATCCCCGAGAATCTTCTGACGCTGCGGCGAATCCAGATAATCCTTCCGTATGACAGCGTCGATGGCCGCCACTCCGGCTGAGCAGTCGCAACTATGAGTCAGGAACCAGCGGATGCCTGGAAGGGAATCGTCCAGACCCGGATCGCCCTGGTACGGATACGGATCGGTGTTCTTCACGTGCATGTTTTTCGCCATGATGGCCAGGCACGATCTTGCCGCTTCGCACAACCGGGGCGTGGGATTCAGATCCACATCGGGGGCGAGCTTCATCGCCATCGGAATGCCGTTGTTCAGCAGGTATTCGACGTCGCGCTGCCGGCGCTCAACCTTCCTGTAGGCCTGGATGGCTTCAGGGCGCACGCCATTCTCCTGCGCCAGAACGTCGTACCAGTCGGTAATGGGAGCATCCGGCGAGATGGTCCCGATCTTCTCAAGGTACTGGCTGCGTTTGATCTCCTTCTCGCGGGCTTCGCGGGCGGCATCCTCACGGTCCCTCGCGGATTCCTTTCGCGCAGTCTCATTCATGTGGCGGATAGCCACCGGCGCAATCGGGAAGGCCAGCAGGAAAACCGCGCCCCAGGTCACCGCGTGAACGCCCGGTCTCAGGAAAACCGGGCGGCGCGACGGCACAAACAGCGCGGCTCCATAAACGGCCAGCAACGGCGGAATCGCCACGGGCACGATAAGAGGCCAGCGCGCATCCGTCGCATCGACCAGATACAAGGCCGTCACCGCGGCGATCCCGGAGGCGGGCCAGACAACCAGCGCCACCGCGCGGACCCATGCGGGCAGCAGATCCCGGCCACCGGCGACGAACAGGAGCCCGCTCGTACACAACCATACCCCGACCACGAGAACGCCGGCGAAAAGCCAGCGCAGTCCGAGAAAAATGTCGCTGTCTCCCATCGCATGGTTGCCGACCACGGTGGGCAGCACCAGCATCAGCAGGACCCACGCGAGGATGGCCAGCGTCGCGAGCACGACGGCGCTGCCGGGCATCGGTTTCGGCGTGTTCATAACTCCCGCCGCCGGCGCGGATTAAACCGATTCCAGCGCAGCCTGCATCATGGCTCTGGTGTAGGCCACGCTGAAGGTAATACCCGTGTAGCCTCCGCCGCCCGGGTAGCCGGGGAGACGGGCTCCCGGCGCCAGGCGATCCCTGTCGGCGTCAAACGCTTTCGGATGTTCCGGATAAATCGTCCCGGTGTATTTGTTCTTCACCAACGCTTTCATGACCCCGAACATGTCGCCCATACCCGTGTCGATGAACACCTCCTGGTATTTCTCATAAGGCTTGTCGACGTGGACGTTGCGGTAGTGCACGTGGTTGATGCGCTTGCGGCTGGCGAAGTAATCGGCGGTCTGCACCGGGTCGCTGCCCATCTCGCGGGTGACACCGCAATCGAATGTGATGCCGTTGGCGGGGCTGTTGACGATCTCGATGAAGTGCTTCCAGCCGTCCACGCTTCCCATGATCTGCTGCGATCCGCGGCTGACCGGCGCGGGAGGATCGTTGGGATGCAGTGCCATGCGGATGCCGGCCTTCTCGGCCACCGGGATCGCGGCCTTCAGGAAGTAAGTGACGTTGGCCCACATCTCCGTCAGGTTATGCGCGCCTTCGTTGGCCAGTGGCGGCAGGTCCTTTATTTTGATTTTTTTCGCGTTCGGGTTAGCGGCCAGCGTCTCGGGAGTGATTTGCCCGCTGGCGTCGCGCAGAATGTTCGGCACAACGCGACCGGTGTCGTCGACGAGTATTTCCAGTTCGTAGTCAAAGGCGGTGTAGCCTGCGTTGGCCCTGCCAACCGTTTCGTAGTAGCCCTCGATGATCCGATGCGCGTAGAAGTTGTATTCGAGCACCGGCAGTCCGGCCTTACCGGCGGCTTCGATAGAGGCGATGAGCGGTTCCATGTCTTTGGCCCGCGTGTCTTTGCCGTAGATGACGCTGTTCGGGACGTTGATCATTGCGTTATAAGCGACCATGCCCTGATCTTTGGCGGCCTGGATCGCGTTGCGCACGTTCGCTTCGGTCAGCGGCATGCCGCCGCCCAGCCCGACGCCGATGAGATGAGTGACACCGAGCTGCTTGATGCGCTCGTAGCTCGCGGCGGTGTTCACGCCGCCGAAGCCGCCGCCGCGTCCGCCGCGCGCCCCGGCGCCGGGAACAACCGCCGCGGCCACGGGCACCGAACTGGCCGAGGGCGCGAGGTAGCCGCCGTATTGCCCGCCTCCGCCTCCGCCTCGTCCGAATCCACCGGATGCACCGGTTGCTCCAGCTAGTGGCTGCAGGCTGGCAGGCAGGGGACCGCCGCCGTCGCCTGCCGCGAGGCAAATCTTCGGCGTGTCCGGGCCTTCTTCGATCGGCCACGCGCGCGGCGCGGGCGCGGCTTCCATCGGAATCGACTGCGCCATGGCAGCGCCGGCGACCCCTTGCATGATTCGTCGTCGTGAAAATCGGAATTCCATAAATCCTCCACCTGAAAGCTGAGAACGGAGCTACGGCCGGAATTTGGCCGAACCGTTATCCCCCGATAGTCTACACCCGCGCGCTCCTGTGCGGGTAGGGCCATGCCGAAGACGCAGCGGCGATGCCCCGGACTGTCGTCCACTATAGTGAATGCGTGCTACCGACTCGCCGTAAGATCGCCCTGTTCGCCGCCTCGCTGCTTTATGTGACCGCGGGCGTGCTTCACTTTGTCCGCCCGGATTCGTACGTGAAGGTCGTGCCGCCGTTCATTCCCGCGCGTATGGCCATGGTTTACATCAGCGGAGTGGCTGAGATCGCGGGCGGAATCGGACTGCTGTTGCCGCTGTTCCGGCGCTCGGCCGCGTGGGGAATCGTCGCTCTTCTGATCGCCGTGTTTCCAGCCAACATTTATATGGCCGTGGATCATGTGGGAGCGGGCCAAACGCCCGTCTGGCTGCTGTGGGCGCGGTTGCCGGCGCAGCTTCTGCTGATCTGGTGGGTGTTGTGGTGTACAAACAGCCGCGCCACGCGGGACATCAGCGAATCGTGAATGGCAGCGAGATCGTCTTCGTCGCGATGTGTTGCGTGACGTGCTCGAACACGTCCACATCGAACGGCTGGCCGATCCGGTTGCGGGCGACATCTTCGATCGCCGTATCCACCACCAGTTGGTAATCGCCGGGCTTCCACGGTGTCCGCGGCACGAACCGCCACTGCGTCTCCTGTTGCGCGGCACTCACGGTCCCATCGACATTCCCCTGCGGCGTCGCGACCCAAAGCATTCTCTGCAGCAGCGCATCGTTCATCGGCTTCGGGAAGGTGACGGCCAGCGCATCCGATGTGCCGGCTTTCGGCGCGGCGATGCGCCAGGTTTTGGGATCGGGAGGAATGCGATCGGCCGGGCCGCCGCGGAACTGCCGGCGAAATCCTTCGACCATGGCCACACCGCGCGCGTCGGGCCATTCACGATCGATCAACAGCGTGCAGAGCTTGCCTTCGGCGATGGGCGGTCCCATCGCCATGTTGGCCGTCAGGCCGCGCTTGATGCGACCGGGGTCGAAGGTCATCGTGAGCCGCATCCCGGCCGGGTCCCAGAGTTCTTCGCCCGGCAGAAACACGCCGGCGAGAACGGCGCCTTTCGCATCCAGCATATGGATTCGCGCCGCCGCTTCGCCACGGCTCATGGGAGCGGAAAACTGAATGTAGAGCCGAAGCAGATTGGCGGGCCAGACGTCTGCGGTTGGATAAACGTTGTCGACGCGGGCCAGCGGAGTCGTAGCCCGCGACGGGCCGTCGAAGATTTTCTCAACCGGAGCGCCGCCCCCGGGCGGGCGGAAAACGGCGCGATAACGCACTCCCGATGCGAACGGGTATTTCGGGCGAAAAACGATAGTGCCGACCTCGACAGTGTACGTTCCGAGCAAAGGCGGCGCGTCGGCAGGCCCGGTGTAGACCGCGAAGACGGAGGACCAGTCCTGCGCGGGAGCCGCTCCACGGGCCCGAGGCAATGGGGGCGCTATCCAGCCGGTTACCCGGAAGGCGCCATTCTCCAGTTGAATCGACACCTGCTGTCCGCTTGCGCGCGGGCCCGCGAGGACAGCGAGCACGACAGCAAGCGGAAGCAGGCGATAACGTCGCAAATCGGACTGCCGCAAATCAGGCTGATCCAAATCAGGGAAGCGCGATAGTCTGCAGATTCATCGGTCCGACCGAGGGACCGGGGTTCCAGGCCGGGCCAGGTCCCGGTTTCCCGGTGAGGACGACCGCGTCCGACGCATCCAGCTGAGCCAGATGCTGCACGTTCTTCAGCTCACCGATCTTGTCGTAGGGAACGCCGGCGACGTCGGTCTTGGTCGGAGAATCGATCGCGGCATAAGTTTCGAGACTGTCGGCTTTGAGCTTCACAACGCCCAGCGACGTGTTCGCCACGAGGATATAGTTGTGGCCGTCCTTGTTGTAGGGCACCATATCGAGAGGGTTGTTGCCGGAACCGAGATCGGCAATGGTCACGCCCTTCACCTTCGCGCCGGGCTTCAGATCCGAAACCGGGATCTTGACCAGCGGCGTGCAGGTGTAGGCGGCCAGAATATACTGTTTCCCGGCGATCGTGTACGGAACGAAAGTGCGCACCGGAGACTGGGTCTCATACTGTCCGTGCGACGAGTGCCAGATCTGCAGCGTTGCCCCTTCCTGCGCACTCTTGAACGGATACGGGATGGAGCGGAGAGCGGAAGACCACTCTTCGTTCGACAAGCCGGCCACCATCAGGTTGCCGTTGACGTAGGCCATATCGGTGACGGTCATCATGCGGGGATTCTGGCCGCGGCCTGTGGCTTTCGATTCCGGTGCATCCACCAGACTGACGGAAGCGTGCCGGATGTTGTCGAGCGAAAGCACCGTCACTTTGCCCGAGGGCTCCACGCGCACGATCAGCGGCGTGGCATCCGCGCCGCGTCCGCGGGACGCCGACAGCCACGCGTTCTTCGAAACCGGATTGATCTTCACGTCGTTGATCATGATCTGATCGGGCGTCACGCCCACCAGAGCCGCGATCTTCACGTCGACGCCCTGCACGTCGATCTTCGCGCCGGAAGCTGCCGCCGTGCGATCGCCGGTATCGACCGCTACAACCGCACCGCCGACGGAATCGCCAACGAAAAGTACTCCGTCCGTGCCGAACGCCAGCGGACCGGCGGACTTCAGATCAACCTTGCCCGCCGTGAGATTATCGGTCGCATCGGCGGCAATTGTGAACGCAAGTACACCGGCGACGAATAACCCGGCAGCGATACGAATCAAAGTGACGCGAAGCGTCACTGGCAACTGGTTTCTGCGCATATTTCTCTCTCCTGTGAATATATGCCGGCGACCGGCACGACCAAACCACTCGGCTCCCCGATACAGAATGAAGCATAGCAAAACGGGCCCGCAGCGGTGTGATCGGGCGAGCGTGTCGCGGCAAAGTGAGAGGTTCCCGATTGGGAAAAGCGGAAATTTCCTCTTGACAGCTGAAGACCGGAAGGGTGGAACGAATCGCAATGAGCCAGGAGGAACGAGTTTGGCGGGAAGCCGTGCGCTGCCTGGTGCGGGCGATCGACGATACTACCCGCCAGTGCAGCACGAAGGGACGCGCGAGAACATGGGCGTGCCGTGGAAGTTCCGGCGCGGGCTTCCCCTGCGCCATTGGACGTGTCGTATCGGTGGCCCTGAAGCAGCTGGCCACCTTTTGCAACGCCGTACCGCGCCGATCCGTCACGCGAGCCGGGCGGCGAGGCGGACCAAAGGATTACCCCCCTCGCATGAAGCCGGCCAGCGTTTTCTTCGGCTTTGCGTAATTTTCTTGCGTAATCTTTTCTGTTGACAAAGTAATCTGAATTGCTTACGTTGGGTGGTGACGTACAAGGACCTGCGCAGGATGCTGGCGGAAGCGGGCTGTACTTTTGAGGAAGGCACCGGCCATGAGAAGGTCTATCTCGGAGACCGCCAGTCTTCGCTTCCGCGTCACAGAAAAGATATCGGCCCGTATCTGTTCAACAGGATCCTGCGGGATCTGGGTCTGAAAGGACGCAAGAAGTAAATGCTCTCTTACCCCGCCAGAATTCTGCGCGACGGATCCGGATATACCCTCCTGTTTCCCGACCTTCCCTTCGGAGGCCATACCTGCGGCGCCGACAAAGCGGAGGCACTCTCTCACGCGCCGGACGCACTGCGCACCGCCCTTTCCCTCGTCATGGAAAAGGGACTGGATATTCCGCTCCCGGGATCTGCGGCGGCGAAAACGGTGCACACGATGGTCTCTCTGCCGTCCGTCGTCGACGATGCCAAGGTCGAACTGTACCGCGCGCTCCGCGCGGCCGGACTGCGAAAAACGGAACTGGCCCGGCGCATGGGCATTCATAAGCAGCAGGTCGAGCGGCTGCTCGATCCGGACCATACGTCGCGCATCGAACAGCTCGAACTGGCGTTCCGGGCGATTGGCAAGCGTCTGGTCACCGATATCCGCGACGCGGCCTGAGGCGCCATCACTCCGGCGGTGGCTCGGACTTCTCCCGTGCCGCCAGTTCCCGGCCGTCGCCTTCCCGGAGGCCGATCCGCGCGAAGTTCTCCGCAATCGGGATCGCCTCGTTCATACTGCAAGGCAGACGCCCCGGCGCATGCTCGCCCCAATCATGCATGGGAATGTCGACTTGTACGATGTCCCGACCGTGACCTCCCCGGCGTACCCGTGTCGACTACCGGTAGAGCGGAACTTTCTGCTTTGCCTTGAGAGCATCGGGCATGGTCGAGCGGGGGCGCCGCTTATTCCGGAGTGTGCAGTTTGCGCCCGGCTTCGGCGAATTCCGATTCGGTCCGGCGCATGTCCGACAGGTAAGGTTCTTTCATGCGATTGGGATGCAGCCGCCATTCGTCCAGTGCCTGTCGGTAGAAGCCGACTGCCACGCGGTATTCGGCCTTGCGTGCATCCGCTGACATCCGTTTCGCCCGGATCGAATGAATCCCGGCGTTCGCCCAGAGCGCTCGGGCCGCGTAAGCGTGCGCCGCAAGATCGTTCGGGATGTGCACGTGCCGCACGGCCTCGAGCGCGCTTCGGGCCTGTTGGAGAGCCTCGTCGGTCGCCCCGGTGGCCGCGAGCGCCATTGCCAGTTGTTCCTGCTCGAACCACAGAATGTGATTCCAGCTGGTGTTCTCGGGCTCTTTCGCAAGCCAGGCGCGGCATGTGTCAAGCGAGTGCCGTAAGACTTCGATGGCGGCGCGGTCATCGCCCAGAGCATGGAGCGCCTGCGCCTTGAATCGATACATAAAGGCCAGGGATTGAGCCACAATCTGACTTTTGGGCGCGGCGGCCAGTGCCGAAATCAGGAGCGGTTCGGCTCTCCGGAAAGTTTCGAGAGCCTGACGGTATTCTCCCGCCGCAGTCTGCGATATGCCGATCCGTGAATTGGCGATTCCCGCGTCGCTCCGGGCCAGTGCGTTCGATGGATCGGCCCCGGACAACCGTTCCGCGATCGCGGCAGCCTTGCCGAACCAGGCGACAGCTCCGCGATAATCCCCCAGGTTGATGACAGCCGGGCCGCCCGTGACATCGCCGAGATGGCCGTAAGAGAGCATGAGGTCATGCTGTATCTGGACGTCGCCGGGCCGGAGAGCGGACGCCTGTTCCCGAAGTGTCGCCGACTTGCGGCAACTGTCTACTGCGCCGGAAAGGTCGCCTTCCAGACCGAGCGTTGAGCAGACGATGTCCCATGACGTGGCCATGTCGAGGAGAACGTCGGTGTCTTTCGGGTCCTCTCGGACCAGCCCCTCGTAAACCGGCATCAGCTTGAGAAGCGTTCGGCGGGTACCTGAGGGATCCGTGTATTTGGTAATGTCTGCGACGTCGAGCTGAATGCGGGTCATCAGCCGGCGAACGTCCGGATTGCGCGGGTCGCGCGCAAGAACGGCATTAGCTTGGCCGAGAGCAACCTGGTATTGGGCCAGCGCGTCGTCTTTCCGTCCCTGGTAGGAGATCAACTGGCCGTATTCCAGCCTCACTCCGGCATCCTGCAGCTGAAGCGCCGGTGACCCGGCGTGCGCCATCAGACCAGTCAGAATCCTTTCCGCTTTGACGTAGTTCTGTTCCGCACTCTGCTGATCGCCCAGATTGGCGGCCTTCGGATTCCCCTGAACGCGCGCCACACGGGTATAGGCCGAGGCCAGAGCCGCGAGCACGCGGGCATCGCTGCCGCTCTCCCTGCTTAGTTTGTCCAGGTATTCGGTGGTCTTGCGGGCAATTTCCAGCCGCGCCTGGGTTGCCCCCGGGAGGTTCTGGATCGCGCCGTGCACATCGAACAAAGTGGTATTCGCCAGCGCCACCAGTTCGCCGAGACGCTGCTCGGATTTAGCCTTCTGGGCCTGTGCATCGCCTTCGGCCTGCACGATCGTCACAACGCCCATGGCTGCCGCAACCGCAAAGGCAGCCGCGGCCCGCACGCCGGCAGGATGTCGTTTGAGGAACTTCCCGAGCAGGTAGTGCCAGGTCTCGGGTCGCGCGGAAACCGGCTGACCGGCGAGATAGCGCCGGATATCGGCCTGCAACTGCTCGACGGTCAGATAGCGGCGTTCGGGCTCCTCGCGCAGGGCTTTTTGCAGGATGTTGTCGAGGTCGCCCCGCAGACTTCCGGCCCAGCGGCGATCCCTGCCGTTCCGCCGCGCGGCCTCGCTGGCCACTTCCGCACCGGGTCTCGTACCGGAGAGCAGTTCGAACAGCAGCACGCCGAGCGAGTACACGTCGGTGGTGGTTCCCACCGCGCCGCCCCGCTTTTGTTCGGGGCTGGCGTACTCGGGAGTCAGCAGGCGCGAAGGTCCGCGCGTCAACGGCCCGTCGGGGCCTTCGTCTTCACCGGCTCCGAGCACTTTGGCAATTCCGAAGTCGAGCAGTTTCGGGCTTCCGTCGGGAGACACGAGAATGTTGGACGGCTTCAGATCGCGATGGACAACAAGATTACGATGCGCGTAGGCAACGGCGTCGCAGACCCTGTCGAACAGGCGGCAGATGTCCTCTGCGCTCAACCTTCGTTCGGCGCAGTAGCGATGGATCGGCAGGCCTTCCACATACTCCATCGCGATCCAGGGAAGCCCGTCGGCCGATGTTCCGCCGTCCAGCAGCCGTGCAATCGACGGATGTTCCAGCGCCGCCAGAATGCGCCGTTCGCGGCGCAGCCGCTCGATGACGGCACGCGTATCCATGCCCCGCCTGATCAGCTTAATCGCCACGCGCTTTTGAAACTCGCCGTCGTCGCGAGCGGCGGAATAAACGACGGACATGCCGCCGCGGCCGATTTCCCGCTCGATCCGGTAAGGCCCCAGCATGCGGCCGGCCGCCGGCTCGTCGGTCACAAGGCTGGCCGCGCTCGCCTGCAGCGCGTCGATGAGCGGCGTGTCTTCGGTTGTGTCGTAGCGCAGCAGCGAGAGCACTTCTTCGCGAAGCTGCCGGTCGTTGCCGCAGCGTTCATAGAGAAACGTCTCGCGGCTTCTCCAGGGAAGATCGGCCGCTTCCTGAAACAATGCTTCCACCAGAGTCCAGCGTTCGTCCGGCAGCAGACCTTGCACCACGTTCGTCCTCCGCTCTTATCCGCTGGTGACGCTTCTCGCGTCACCGCAGCCACGAGGGGCTGCATAGAGTTACACGGATTCCGCGGGCGTTTCTGGAGCGGCGGAGGACAAAGAAGGCTGAATTTCCCGGCGCAGCCAGGCCTGGGCGAGGCGCATCTGCCGGTTCACCCTGTGGACGGGGACTCCCAGAAGCTCCGCACTCTCTTCGGCGGTCAGGCCGCCGAAGTATCTCTGTTCCAGAATGCGGGCTTTTTCCGGGTCGCGGCGCTCCATCTCCGTTAATGCGTCGTCGAGCGACACGACGAGCGCGGCGCGCTGTCCGGTCAGGATGAGATCTTCCTCAAGCGGGACCCGCGCGGCGGCGTTCCTTTTACCGGCGCGGCGCGCACGAGCCCGGTCGACCAGAATCTGGCGCATCACGCGCGCCGCGATGCCCAGAAAATGCGCCCGGCCGCTGAAATCCGGCTCATCGGCGCCAGCCAGCCGTAGGTAGGCCTCATGCACCAGAGCGGTGGGCTCCAGCGTCTGGCCGGCCTGCTCGTTCCGGAAACACGCCCCCGCCATGCGGCGAAGTTCGGCGTAGACAAGCGGAACCAGACGGTCGAGCGCCGTCCGGTCGCCATCCTTCCAGGCGTGCAGCAGTGTCGTTACGGTGGGGTCGCTCACAACGGCAACAGTTTAGCACCGGTTTTTTTTCGGGCCGGCGCTAACTTTCTTCGGGAAGCGCGCATTAGGGTCAGGAGGCGGAGATGATTCAAACGTTTTTTACCGCGAGACGCGTGCTCTCGGCGGTATGGCTTCTGCTGGCGAGCCTTTGTACGCTGACGCCGGCGAACGCGCAACTGGATTCCGGCACTTTTCAGATCCTTCAGGGCGGCGTCGTGGTAGGCCTGATCTACGTGCCGGAACGCGGCCCGGATCCTTCCATTTATGCGGAGTATTGGGTGTTGTCCTCGCACTACACCTACCCGGGCGTGAAGACTATGGTTACAACTCAGATCGTTCCCCTGGCGACGAATCCCTACACGTCGCTCCAGAACTTTCTGGCGAAGGCGCCGTGGGCCGAGGGCTACAGGTTCGTGACTGTCGTCGCCAAAGACTCGGAACTGCTTCCGGCGGTAAATTCGACCGTCGGGAGCCCGGCCGGTAACTGAATCCAACTACAAGGAGAAACGAGATGATGCGAAGAGTATTTCAATCAAGACGTGTCTTTGCGGTGTTGTGCCTGATTCTGGCCAGCCTGTGCCTTTGGACGCCCGCCTTCGCACAACTGGACTACGACACTTACGACATTTACCAGGGCGGGAACGTCGTCGGCGTCATTTACGTGCCGGTTCGCGGGCCGGACCCGAGCGTATACAACGAGTACTGGATCATGTCGAATCGCTATGTGTACCCGAGCGAGAAGAACCCGGTAACAACCCACATCCAGCCCACCGCGGGATACCACTACTCCTCCCTGACGGACTTTCTGACCAAGGCGCCATGGGGAGACGGATATCACTATGTGACCGTCGTCGCGTTCGACAGCACATCCAGGCCGGTTCCAGCCGCCACAACAGCGGAATAAATCACAAAAAGGCAAAAATCGAAGCAGATTCGGGAGGAATGACGGAAGAGTTTTGAAAACGGTCTTCGAAGGAGCGCCGCGGCAATTGCCTGCGGCGCATTTTTTTTTAGTCTGGAACGTCGCCGCGAACTGCGTGGTCCATTGCGGCACGATGCCGGCGGCGATACGCCGCACATGACTCGGGGTCGGAGTGGTTCGCTGCTCCTTCTCCGTATGAATTCTTCCTTGACTACTCGACGCCGGTTGTTAACCAGCGCACCAGGCGAACACGCCTGCCCTCTTTTCGGTGCCCGCGTCTCCATGCGTTTTGCGTAACGAAACCGGCCCCCTGCGCGTCGCAGTAAACGATGAAGAGTGTCCTTCGCGGGCTGTTCCGGCGCAATGGGTATTGGAGCGCGGTCCCCGCGTTCCTCGCGCTCGCGGTGTTCGCCCAGAATCCGCCGCCGGACAACCGCCCCACCCTCGGCAGAACGCCGCAGCAGCAGGGCGACCAGGAGCCGGCATGGAAATCGAAGCAGATCGCCGACTGGACCGAAGACGACGCGAAACAGGTGATCGCCGATTCGCCGTGGGTCAAAACGTTCACTCCGTACCTGTCGGCGAGCGGCGGGCAATCGACGGTCAGGCCCCGCATGGGCGGGATCAGCGTGGGCGGAATCGGGATCGGCATGCCCGGAGGGCGTCGCATGGGAGGCGGTTATCCGGGAGGTTATCCCCCGGGTGGCGGCTACCCGGGCGGTCAATCGGATTCGTCGAGCCTGCCCAGGGTCGTGCTCCGCTGGGAGAGCGCCATGCCGATCCGCAGCGCGGAATTGAAAGCCCGCGACAACAATGCCCCGGTGATCGACGACAAGCACTATGCCATCGCCGTTTACGGCGTCCCCGCCCGGTTTCTGGTCGGCGAGACGAAGAAACTGGAGGGCGAGTTGAAGAAAGCGGCAACCCTGCGGCGCGATGGCAAGAAGGACATCAAGCCTTCCAGTGTCCAGATCGTCGATAAGCCCGATGGCCTGGTAGTCGTCTACGAATTTTCCACCTCGAATGAGATCTCGAAGGACGACCATCGGGTCGAGTTCAACGCAAAGATGAGCCGCCTCGTACTCGATCAGTCGTTCTTCCTCGACGATATGGTCTGGCAGGGCAAACGCGAGCTCTGATCCGGCGGTAAGATGAGGTCGGGTCGGTTACAGGATCGCAGGAGGTCATTATCATGATCCATCGAAGAACTATTTCATTACTTGCCGGGGGTCTGCTGATTGCGGCCGCTTCCGCATTCGGGCAGCCGATTACCTTGCCCACCGTCGCCACGTTAACGACGTCGTCCAACCTGCCGCCGTTCGGCATCGCTATGACCGAGACCGCTCAGGTGAACGTGGTCAACACCGCCGCGGCGGCTTCGGGCGGAACGGCGGCGTCCTGCAGCGGCACCATTGCGTTCTTTAACGCCGCCGGCGCACTCATCGGCTCGGCCGTCCCGTTCACATCGCTCGGAACCGGGAAGATCTTCTCGGCGACGCTGCTTTACTCCGCCACTGGCGGAACGGGTTCGCGAGTCGTGGTCCGCGCGGAAATTACGGACACATCGACGCTCACCGGGTTCTCCACGGCGCCCTGTTCGCTTTCTTCTTCGCTCGAGATATTCGACACCTCCACCGGCGTCGCTCACGCGTTCGTTTCGGGAACGACGACTCTCAGCCCGATCGCCGTCACTGGTGCGGTTGTCGCGAATCCGCTGGCCGTGGTTCACTGAGCGGCCGCAGGCGGGCGGCCGTCCGCATTCTCCTGCAACGGCACTGCCAGCGCGGTCCCGGCTCGTTCCACGGCCTGCAACAACTGCAGCAGCAGTTCCTCCCGCACGCCGATGTATTCGAAGTAATCCGACGTCTTCACGTAGACCCACACGCGCACGTCGAGCGAATAATCCCCCACGCCGGCAAGCCGCACAGGCACGCTTCCGGGCTCGACTTTGGGATGGTTCGTCAGCACCTCGCGGCAGGACGCCAGCACCTGCGACAACTGTTCGGACGTCGTATCCCGGCGCAGGCCAAGCTTCGGATGGAACCAGATCTTGTCGCGCCGCGAATAATTCTCCAGCGGCATCGCCGAGAACTGGCCATTGGGTACGCTGATGATGGTGCGTCCGGGCGTGCGGATCCGTGTGGAGCGCAGGCCGATGTGCATCACCGTGCCCCTGCGGTCTCCGAAGCGGCAGAAGTCTCCCACCAGAACCGGGCGGTCGCTGATTACCGCGACTCCGCCGAACAGGTTCTCGATCGTCTTCTGCGCCGCCAGCGCCACCGCGATGCCCCCGACCCCGATCCCCGCCATCACTGTGGATATGCTGTAACCCCACGCGCTCAGCACGCTCAGTACGGCGATGAGATACAGCGCCAGTCTCGTGATCTGCCGGCCGAGCGGGAGAATGGAAAAACTCACCGCGTGGATTTCCGGATCGAGCCGCGAGCGCCAGTTTTCCACGATGAGATCGATCACCGCGGCGCCGGCCCAGGCGAATGCCAGAGCAAGCACCAGCGCGGCGCAGCGTTCGAGGAACAGCCGCGGCAGGGTAGAGGGCGGCGCGAACTCCAGTACCGCGCGAAAGCCGGCCGTTGCCAGCCCCAGATGCAGAGGTCCGCGAAGAAGCGGCACGGGCAACAGGGGCCGCACCGCCGCCACCAGCGCGCCGGCTACGGCGGTCGAGAGAAACCACAACAGGAAGGCGGCAAAGGCCAGTGCGATCCAGCGCCACACCGGCGTGTCGAAGACCTCGAACGCGACCAGTTGCTGAGGCAGTTTCTTCTCGAACGGCGTCTCGGCGAGGACGTTGTGGGCTGCCGGTATCATCGCCACGCTCGCGGCCGAGACCAGCCAGACACGCAGCCCCGGCTTGAGTTCCACTCTCTCCAGCTGCATGTCGAGGGTCTGGCCGGCCACCTGAAACGTGTCGAGGTGTTCGAATGCGGAACCCAGACCATCCGACTGATCGCCTTCGGGAGCGCGGCTGAGGGTAGCGATGTCGAACCCCGTGTCGTCGAGCAGGTCTTCGAGCTGTTGGGCGAGGCCGGGACCCGACCGGGCGCGTTCGGTGGCCGCGATGCCGCGCAAATCGAGATAATGATCGGCCCTCGAATAGTCGTGCGCATGGCACGCCTCCAGAAACGCGAAGATGGAGTCCTGCGGGCTGGTGCGGCCCAGAGGGTCGCTGGCCTCCGGCGGCGCGGGAGCCGCGGGCAACTGCGCCGCCGCAATACCGGCGAAGACGCCGGTGAGCAGCACTAACTCCAGGGTTCTGGTGATCACAGTCTCTGTATAACAGACCTTGCGAGCGTCGCTGCCGCCCGCACACCCGTTGCCATCTCGCCGTATCCCGCAATGCCCGCCCGATATGTCATATCAGAGCGCGGGCAGGTCCCGTGTTTTGCCGCATTCGCGGCCGATGCCAAACGATGCCAATGATCGGCGGGCAATGCCACGAGTTGCGAATCGGCGACAACGATTGGGTGTGACGAATTGCGTACCATGTGGCCCCGGACGCGATAGCGATTCCCGACGTGTTCGGCAGGAAGACCTGGACAACTCCCGCGCAGACACTGGAAATCTGCCGGAGGCGCCTTGCTGCTTATTTGCGGGCGACGGCTGACAAGGAGTGAGAGCCGGTTTCTCGAAGTGAAACTCGCTCTCGCCACCGGAGTGCGTGAACTTCGGGAACGCAGGGGCTGACCCAGGCAGCGCTGGCAGACCGGCTGGGATGATCCAGCCAATCGCGTGTGGCCAGGATGGAAGCGGGCGACCGCTCGGTGTCGCTCGACCTCATGATGCGGTCGCTGTTCAAGATCGGCGCCACGACGAGCGAAATTGCCAGGTGGATTTCAAACGCGCCGAGACCGTCAGGGCAGCTTAATTCGTCGAACGCTCAAGGTGGCGGGACATTACAATGGGCGCTGGAGGCTTTCCATGCGAAACGATTGGTATACGAAAGGCGTTCTGACGGTTATTGCGGTGCTGCTGGGGGTGATCGCGCTCAAGCCCTATGTCAGCCCGGATGCGGTGGCTCATGCTCAAGGGTCGTTTGCCGGGGTGGAATTCAGCGCTGGCCCCAGCGGATTGGACTTTTTCGATACCCAGACAGGAGAAATATAGGGATACACCAGCGCTAAGCTTGTTGACAAATATCGGCTGACCAAACCTGGCGAGCCACTGGTCAAGGTGAAATAGGTAAAACATAACAGATCTTGTGAGCGCCGCCGCCGCCCCGCGAAGGCACGCACCGGATTTCCCGCGCCAAAGGTCGATATCATATCATCTGTTCTGTCCCGTTATTTATGGATCTGACCCGCAGAGAAATTCTGGAATTCATTGCCGGCACCGCGGCGGTGGCTGCCGCCGAACAGGTTGCCGATGCGCAGCAAGCGCCTCCCGTGCCGCCGGTCGCGCTCGACTGGCTGGGGGGTGTTGCGCCTTCCGCCGCGGCGGGAGTCAGTTGGGGCGTCCCGTTTCCTCGCGGATCCGTCGCTAAAACTCAGACTTTCCGCTTGCTCGCGCCGGGCGGTATCGCGTTGCCGCTCCAAAGCTGGCCACTGGCTTACTGGCCGGAGGGCTCGGTGAAGTTCGCCGGTTTTGCCACTGTCGCGGAGGCGGGGATGTCCGGAGCGCTTCGGCTGGAGCCCGGTCCGCAGGCGAATGCCGCGGGTCCGCGCGTGAACG
>Ga0302319_10010522_pt1 | contig 17616 bp, 11 predicted proteins | sample Bog_T0_2_FD_203319 | JGI IMG/M metagenome (GOLD analysis project Ga0302319, IMG submission 203319) | Peat permafrost microbial communities from Stordalen Mire near Abisko, Sweden - Bog_T0_2 | ecosystem: Environmental > Terrestrial > Soil > Wetlands > Peat | place: Sweden: Abisko, Stordalen Mire...
CCGTCAGGCGGTGCGGGCAGCGTGGCCTCCGGCACGGCGGCCGCCATGCGATCGAATTGCGCCGCCGCGGCCGGGCCGAAGGCCGCCACCACTGCCACCGCAGCTGCGCCGGCCAGCGCCGTGCCGATCGCCAGACGCCGGGACGTCGGCCCGGGGTCGGGCTGATCGTGCTGTTCGCCGTCCTGGCGGAACGGGAGCCCCAGCGCCGTCAACAGCAGGATCACGATCGAGAAGAAGATCCAGCCGTAGAGAACATGATCGGTCTCCGCGGCCTGGGCGCTGCCGAGATAATGCCCGAGCGCGATGATTCCCACGGCGCGGAAGCCGTTGGCGATGATCGGCACCACCACCGAGGCGGCGATGAACACGATGCGGCGAACCGGGCTGCGATACATCAGCAGCGCATACAGGCAGCCGAACGCGATCGAGGCGATCAGGAAGCGCAGACCGGCGCAAGCTTCGGCGATGACGAATGACCCTTCGGGGATGTCGAACGTATAGCCATCGCTGTAGAACGGGATGTGCAACAGCGTGAGGCCCCAGACGGTGAACAGCGTGGTCACGTCTTGCAGCTTGGGGACCAGAAACTCGCCGAACGGCACCAGGAAGTACAGATAGAGCAGCGGCCCGGACAGCGCCCAGAAGTATCGCCAGCCCAGGACCACCAGAAACAACAGCTCGACGAAGGTCATGGCGGCGAGCTGCCGGCCCTCCATGATGCCGAGCCGCTCCGACAGCAGCCAGGCCAGGCCGACCGGCAGGCCGGCCAGCGCCACGGCGGGCAGGGGGGCTGGCGTCAGACCGCGGAGCACGGCGCGGCGATCCCAAATCAGGTAGGCCGCAATCGGGATCACCAGAAAGCAATGGTTATAGGCGGTGGAGTCCATCCACGTGCGCACCGCCGAGGCGATCTCGGCCTGGAACAGCAGCCCCAGGCCCAGCAGCCCAAGCGCGACCGCGGCAAATGCGGTCCGCTGGCTTCGTGTCGCCGAGTCGAGCGCCGGTACGGCCATGGTGGGAGCGATCATGCCAGGAATGCCTTCTCAAGCGGCGCCGCCCCAGGGCCGGCCGCAACAGGGCCGGTCGCAACAGGGCCGGTCGCAACAGGGCCAGTCGTCCCAGGGCCAGTCGTCCCAGGGCCAGTGGTCAAGAGGCCGGCGGCCGGTGTGTCGCCGAACAGAGCGTCGAGCGGTCGCAGGGTTTCCGACCAGCGGTGCCCCGCTTCGACGGCGCGCCGCGCAGCCGGTCCCAGCGCGTCGTGCCGGCCCTCCAGCACTTCGCCGATCAGCCGCACGGTCTGTTCCACCCCGCTGGCGAGGAGGATGTCACGGCCGGGCTGCGCCCTGATGCCTTCGAACGCCTCCGGCGAGGCGACAACGGGGCGCGCCATGGCCATCGCTTCCAACACCTTGTTCTGGATGCCGTGGGCCTGCCGCAGCGGCGCGACGGCCACGGCGGCATGCGCGAGATAGGGCCGCGTGTCAGCCACCCGTCCGGTGACGCGGACGCCGTCTGCCTTCGCCAGCGCCAGGACTTCGGCCGAGGGTGCGGCGCCGACGATCCAGAACCGCGCCCGAGGTGCCTGCCGGCGGAGCAGCGGAAACACGTCGCGGACGAACCATTCCACCGCGTCGATGTTCGGGCGGTAGTCCATCCGCCCGGTGAAGACAATGTCGGCAAAACCCGGCTCGAACGGTGAGTCGTGCCTGGTGTCCGGGCTGAATTCGGCCAGGTCCACGCCGTTACCGAACCAGAAGGTGCGTGGCAGGCATTCCGGGGCGAGCGTGACGAAGCGCTGCCATTCGTGCTCGGAGACCAGCAGCGTGCGGTCGAAGCGCAGTGCGGCGCGGCGCTCGTAGGCAAGCAGGGTCCGCGCCTCGCGTGCCCACACCGCCCGCATTGGGCCGGTGGCGCTGGCGGCGTAGGAGGCGAATTTCTCCGAGTCCACGTCCACCATATCCAGCACCCGGTGCGTGGCGTCGGCATCCATCAGGTAGGGCGCCATCGCGGAGCAGAAGACGTAGGCCCGGTCGATCCCCGCGGCGAGCTTGGCGTCGACCCAGCGCTGCAGCCGCCGGTCGCGGAAATAGCCGAACGAGAGCGGCAGGCCGGGGCGCAGCGTGGCAAGCGCCTTCAGCCGCTGGCGGCGCGGGTCGAGCGGGATGCAGCACAGATCGGCGCAGGCGGCGGCGAGCGCCGGCAGGTGCTGGCGGTCGTCGGGGTCGTCCACGAAGCAGCCGAGATGGATGCGATGGTTGCGCGCCAGGTGCTGCAGCACGTGCCAGGCGCGGATCTTGTCGCCCTTGTCCGGCGGGTAGGGCATCCGGTGCGCGAGGAACAGCAGGTCCCGCATCAGCCGAGTCCGCGGACGATGAATGGCCCGATCGCGTTGGCGACCGGCAGCGGCAGCTTCTGCCAGGCGGCGATAAACAGCCGGTATTTCGGGTTGGACGGGTTGTTCTGCGGGATCGCGGCGCCGGGCGCCAGGAGCCAGCGATAGTGCAGCGGCACAGGCTCGAACCCCCAGTTGCGCTTGAAGGCGTGCGCGCCGGTGTCGATCTTGCTGCGGCCGAAATCGAACAGCCGGCAGCCGCGGTCGGCGGCGCGCCGCATCACTTCCCAATACATGAAATCGTTGCCCGCACGGTGCCGTGCCTCCGCCGTGCCGCCACCGTAATAGGGCAGCACCTCGTTGCGGAAGTAAAAATTCAGCACCGAGGCGATCGGCTTGTCGCCATCGAGGATGGTCACCACGTCGGCGCAGTCGGCGAACCGGTCCAGCAGGATCGCGAAGTAGCGGCGTGAAAACACCGGCGTGCCGAGGTTGCGCACGCTTTCGGCGTAGCAGCGGTGCAGCACCGCCGCGTCGTGGTCGCACACCGAGGTCAGCCCGTTCTGGATGCCCTTGCGCACCATGGCCCGCTGCTTGCGGGGGATCGCCTTCAGGTTGGCGTCGTGGTCAGCCTCGATTGCTTTGCGGAACGTCACATGCAGCTTCGGACCGGCGAGCCAGTTGCTGCCCAGAGCGTTGTCCGCCGCACCGTCGGGGGCGTCGCGAAAGCGGAACTCGACCGCGGTGGCGCCGAGCCGCGGCAGCAGCCCGGCGGCGTGCTCCGCCAGCGCGGCCTGGGTTTCCGCGTCGGCGGCGAGCGGGCCGCCATAGACGGCGAACGGCGTCGAAACGAGGGTGTTGCCGAACAGCCGGGTCTTCATGTGCACCAGCGGCAGCACGCCGGCGATCGCGCCATCGCGCTCGGCGAGGACGTAGTGTGCGCGGTGGCCGAACGCGGCCTCGATCACCCCCGCCCAGGCGGCTCGGTGGAAGAAGGTGCCGTCCGGGTGCGCTTCCACGAAGGCATCCCAGGCCGGCATGCTGGACTGGTCGAGCGGTCTGAGGGCGAGGGGCATGCGGTCCTCAGACGGGCGCGGTGACCGGGGCCGGCTGCGGCGGCGCCAGCAGGGGCGCGAACACCCGGTCCATCCGGTCCCAGGCAAAGTCGCGCAGCAGGCGATCGAGCTTGCCGCTCATCCGGTTGAGGTTGGTGTAGTGGCGCAGCCGGGACTTCCAGCCGGCGCCGGCGATCCGGGGCTGCCCGGGATCGACCTCCCAGGGGTGGAAGTAGAAGATGCCGGGCAGGCCCTCACGCCGGTTCACCCGGGACAGCGCGTGGCGGAACACGGCGTAGGGCAGCAGCCGGAAATAGCCGCCGCCGGAACACGGCCAGTTGCGGCCGAAGGCGGCGAGCGTCGTCATCGGGATTTCCCACAGCGCGCCGCCGTCCGGACGGAACGGGGTGCGCGGTGCATCGGGCATGCCGTACAGGTCGTGACGGATCGGGTTGATGCTGGAGCTGTAGGCGTAGCCTTCGGTTGCCAGCACCTCGAACGCCCATTGGTTGCGGGCACCGATCGAGAACGTGGCGGCGCGGTAGCCGCGCACCGGCATCCCTCCGATATCTTCGAGCGTCAGTCGCGTGCGGCGGACGTCTTCGCGAAACGCCGCCGGGTCCTGCGAGTCGGCACGGGTGTGATCCCAGCCATGGCTCGCCAGTTCGTGACCGGCGGCGACGATGCGGCGGACCAAAGCCGGATGCCGTTCGGCGATCCAGCCCAGCGTAAAGAAGGTGGCACAGACGCCGGAAGCGGCGAACTGGGCCAGGATGCGCTCGACATTCGCCTCAACCCGCGAGGCGAAGCCGTCCCAGTCCTCCCGCCGCACGCAGCCGGCGAACGCCTGAACCTGGAAGTAGTCTTCCACGTCCACCGTCATCGCGTTCAGCGCGCCGCTTGGGGGCGTCATGGCGTGAGCCCTCGGGCGGCACGTGGGGAGAGGAGAGCCCACGTCGCCACGGCGGTCATCGTCGCGTGCATCGGGCGATCACCGCAGGGTGAGGGCGTTGGGACTCATCGCGGCGTATCCGCAGCGGCGGCGAGCAGATCGAGCAGGCGGCGGAAGATCCGCTCCTGCCGCGTCGCGCTCTGCTCCAGGGTCGCGATGCGTTGGCCGATGTCGCCGCCACCGGCCTGGCCCGCCAGTTCGCCCAGCGAAGCCGCCACGGCGGCGGCGTCGAACGAGGAGGCGCCCAGGGAGGAAGCGCCGAGGGAGGAGACGCCGAGGGAGGAGCCGTCAAACGAGGAGGCGCCGAGGGAGGAGGCCGTCGCCGGAGCCATGCCGGTGCCGAGGTCCCGGGCCAGCTCTCTCGCGACGTGCTCCACCACGGACGCGGGGATATCGTGCCGTTCCTCCAGCGACCCATAGAGCAGGACGCGGGAGCAAAGCGTGTTGATACGACGCGGGATGCCGCCGGTTTCGCGGAACAGGGCGGCAAAGGCATCGTCGTGCCAGTGCGGGTCGTCGGTCCAGCCAACCGTCTTCAGCCGGTGCTCGACATAGGAGCGCGTCTCGGCCTCGGTGAGCGGGCCGAGATGATAGGACGCCAGCACGCGCTGCCGGAGCTGTTCGAGATCCCCGCAGGCGAGCGAGGTACGAAACTGCGGTTGGCCAAGCAGGATCGTCTGGATCGAGGCGCGGCCTTCCACGGTGATGTTGGACAGCATGCGCAGCTCCTCGAGCGCGCGCAGCGAGAGGTTCTGCACCTCGTCCACCACCAGCAGGCATCGCCGCCCGGCGGCGCGATGCTGCCGCGCCATCTGCTCGAACCGGCGCAGCAATGTCGCCTTGTCGGCGGATTCGACGTGGATGCCGAAATTGGACAGCACGAGGCGCAGCAGATCCTCACTGGAGACCTGCGTGGTGACGATGCGCGCAATCTCGTATTTCTTGCGGTCGAGTTGCGACCAGAGATGCTCGACCAGCGTCGTCTTGCCGGCGCCCACTTCCCCGGTGATGATGATGAAGCCCTCTTCCTGGGCCAGACCATAGACAAGATGCGCGATCGCGCGGCTATGGCTGCTGCTGCCGAAAAAAAACCGGCTGTCCGGCGTCAGCAGGAAGGGTATGCCGGATAGGTGGTAAAATGTCTCGTACATGGCGCTGCCTCAAAAACTCCGGTGCAGTCCGATGACGACGCTATCCACGTATACATTATCGGAGGAAAGGCTGTAGGTTCTCGACAAGAATGAGTAGGCCAAATAGCCGGTCAGCTTATCCGAAAACATGTACTGCCATGACAGGATGGTTCCAAACGCGTTTGAACGACTGGGCGAATTCCCCGGATAGCTGGAGTTGGTATAATAGACACCAGCGGTGCCGGACAGATCTGGCGTGTAGGAATGGTGCCAATAGGTCGCCAGCGTCCAGAAGGTGTCGGTGGAACCGACCGTGGGGATCGGTTGATTGTCATTGAAGAAAGCGGCCGTCGGCACGCTGACCGCCTGCTGCGATTGCCCGGTTGCGGTGAGCGAAATCGTGTCCCGGTCGTAGACGGTGTTGATCGCAGCCCCGAGCGTCTTGGTGTTGTAGACGCCAGGTCGGATGCCGAGTGCGTTGTTGGTGCCGATCACCAGCGGCGCGCCCGTCTGCCGGTTGACGTATTCGCCGTATTGGTTGATTTCCCCGAGGGCCACCTGGTTCTGCGTTGACTGCAGGGTGGTGGTTTGCGTGGCGGTGTAATTGGCGCTGATCGTGGTGCGAGCGGTGACCGCGTAGTTCGCATTCACATATGGCCCGCTGACACCGTAACTGCGACCGTAGCCAAAGGTGACCTGGCTATCGGGGTTGGGCGTCAGTGTCGTGCTCGCCCGCCAGGTAACGCCTGTGGTGTTGACCCCCGCGGCGCCCTGCGCTTCCGGGTAGATCGATTCCTCGTAGCCAATCAGCCCGCTCACCGAGACGAACTGATTGAACGCATAGCTGGTCTGGTTGGTCGCGCTCCAACTGGTCGCGCCGCTGAGCTGGCCGCTGCCGTAGGACTGGTTGGCGCTCAAAACCGTCACGTTATTCCACCGCGAGAGGATCTCGCCGGTCGAGAAACTTGCGTTCTCCGACTGATTGAAGCTGTGCTGGGAATTATTCCCATTGCCGACGGCAACCACCGGCACGAAAAAGCCGGAAAAGGTGGTGGCGAGCGTTTCGCCGGCGGTGTAGCCGACCCGGACGCTGCCGATATCGCCGAACCGGTGCACGTAGTACGGGCTGACCGAGAAGCTGTAGACCTGCTGTGCGTTATCCTTGGTCACGCCAATGGCATTGATGCCGGCTGGGTTCGGGGTAAATGCGCCGTTGCCAAGTCCGAGTCCGGCGGCGGTGCCGAACCCGTTGGTGGAGCCCACGCCGGAGAACGCATAGGCGCTGACGAAGAATTCGTCTGGCACCACCGTGAAGGTAGCATTGCCCTGAAGCGACTGGGTAAGGGAGTTCTCCTGCGGCGTGCGGGCGTATATTTGCAGTGTCGGCGCGAAGAACAGCCTAAGCTGCGTGTTGGGCGTGTTGCCGATGACGGCGACGCTCGGCGTGATCGCCGTGCCGATGTCCCAGCGCCGGCCGTAATGGGTCTGCAGGATATTGTCCGTAAAGATGCCCATGACGTCGACCGCCGGGACGACCGTCCAGCCCACCGAAGTGCCCGCGTCGAAGAACGGCGAGTGGATTTCCAGCTGGTGGCGCAGGTCGGCTTCGGACGTGCCGGCGGTGCCAGCGCCGCCCGTCTGGCCGGCTGGCGTTCCGGCACCCCCGGTGCCGGCTGCGCCGCCCGGCTCTCCGGTGCCCGCTCCGGTGCCCGAATCCGACGGCGCGGTCAGGTCGTCGGCCAACGCACGGCTCGGACCGACGGACAAGATCAGCGAACTGCCGAGGCACAGGGACGCGGCAAGACGGAGCGGCATGGATGAGGCTGCGATCAGCACCGAGTGTTGGCCGGATCAGGAATTGTAATAATATGCAGAGTAGGCGCCGAACGAATAACGGGTCGTTATCTGCACCTTGTTCAATATCAGGGTGATGGTGGGGCACGCCTGGATCAGGTCCAGTGACGCCTCGACCTCGTCGCGCTGGGTTCGTTCGGCTTCGACCACGAACAGCACCTGTCCGACCACCGGCGCCAGCACCGCCGGATCGCTTGTCGACAGAGCGGGCGGCGCGTCCAGGATGATCAGCCGATCGGCATAACGGCGGCCGAGGCTTTGGATCAGGCGGCCCATCTCCTTGCCGGCGAACAGCTCGGGACCGCGCTGCCGCTCGAGCCCGACGGGCAGAAAGGCCAGACGCTCGATCGCCGTCTGGAGGACGAACTCGGACGGGTCATGCTTGGGGTTGAGGGCGAGGTCCAGCAGTCCGGGCAGGTGCGCCAGGCCCATCGATTGCGTGAGTGAATCCCGCTTGGTGTCGCTGTCGACCAGCAGCACGTTGTTGTCGCCCTGCCGGGCGATGCTGGCGGCGAGGTTGAGGGCGGTGAAGCTCTTGCCCTCGCCAGGCTTGGCGCTGGTGACCATCAGCAGGTTGGTGAACCCCGGCTCGGCGCTCTGCCCCAGGAACGCGGTGCGCAGGATCTGACGCTGAACCAGCCGGAACTCCTCCGACACCCGGCTGCGCAGGCTCGACCAGTCCACCAGCCCGCTGCGGGCCATCATCGTGACGTCGATCACCGTTCGGCCGTCAGCATCCTGCAGGCCGGCAGGGGGGTGTCGTTGCGGCTCCGGCTCCGGCGGCGGCTGGGCTGGCCGCGGGGTCTCCGGCTCGGCGATCTCCGGACGGCGGAAAAGCTCGGATGTGCGGGCTGCCGGCGGTTTCGCGCCGTTGACCTTGCTGTCCGCATCGAGCATCTGGCCGGCGGATTCCTCCAGCGCGCCCGTTTGCAGCAACCGCTTCGCCGCTCGTTCGATCAGGTGGATGGACTTGTCCTCGGTCATCAGATCAGCGCTGCCGAGCGGAGGTTGTGCACCACAAGACCACAATAGATCACTAACAGCACCGATACCGCGAGTCCGAACCGTGCAACCGTGAAGATGCGTTTGCGGAGTGACGTAAGGCCCACAATGGAGATGCCGCCGAGCACGGGAAGGCCCAGCTTGCGCAGATCATCGACCGTGGCGAATGTCTGCTCCAGCTGCCCCAGAAGGACGGTGAAGGCCGTGCCGATGCCAAGCGCCGCGAGCAGCACGCCGCTGATCAGCATCAGCCGCTTCGGCGCGACCGGCAGGCGCGGCACCTACGGCGGGTCGATCACGTCCAGTTTGACCTTGTCGGCCTGCGTATCGGCGGCCTGCGACATGTTGGCCGCTTCGAGCCGGCCGAGCAGCTCCTCGTAGTTGCGGCGAAGCACGCCGTAGTCGCGGTCCATGTTCTGGTATTCGGCCATCAGCCCGGGCTGGTCGTGCTGGATCTTCTCCAGCCGGGCAACGCTGGCGACGGTGTCCTCGCGCTGGCGCTTGAGCGACGCCACCGCGCCCTCGGCATCGACCAGCCGCAGCTTGACCTGTTCGTACACCGGGTTCGGCAGTGATCGCTGACCGGCGACCAGTGGCGCCCCGCCCTCGGCGGCCTGCCCCGGCGGCGCCTTCGCGGCGGGGTTCGGCGAGTTCTTCAGAAACTCAATCAGCTTTTTCTGCGCAATCACGTCCGGATGCTGGTCGGTGAACTTGAACAGCAAGGAATGGAGCTGCTCCTCGGCCGCCTTGAGCTGCGGGTTGCCGGTCGGGTCCAGCGGGCCGCCCTTCTCGACCACCACCAGAGGCGGAGTACTCGCGATCTCCTTGGCGAGGCCATCTCGGCGGACGGTGGCGTCCTGCAACTGCATGTCCAGACTGTGGATTTGGGCGCGCGCGGCTTCAAGAGCGGTGAGCGGACCATTGCCGTTGTCGGTCGGCAGCATGTCGCCGTACTTATACCGGAAATCGATCCGCCGCTTTTCCGCGGCGCGGAGTTGCTGCTCGTAGGACGATATCTGGTGCTCCAGGAAGCGCCTTGCGTTTTCCATGTCCGAACGGCTGCCGCCGGTCGCGCTTTCGACGAAGATCGTCAGCAGCGTCTGCACCACGTCATGCGCCGTCCGCGGGTTGGGGTCGCGGTAGGTGATGGTGAACAGATTGCGGGTCTGCGGGGTGACGCGGATGTCGGTTGCCAGCGATGCCACCAGGCGCTCCCGGTCGCTGGGGCTCTTGACGGACAGGTCGAGATCGGTCTTCGAAACAAGTTTCTCCAGGTTCGGACGGCTGAGCAGCGTCCGCTGCAGCATGTCAAGCTGACTGACCGGACCGGTATCGATCGTGAGACCGTGCAGCAGCGGTGTCAGGACCAGGTCGCCGTCCACGTACAGCCGGGCGCTCGATTCGAACTGGTTGGGGATGAGATACACCCCAACCCACCCGACCGCGCAAACCAGCCAGGCCACGGCGACGCCAAGCCACCGGCGGCGCCATGCCGCTTTCAGGTACTGCTGAGCGAGGACGACCAGAACATGGATCACCGTGCTTGAGCCTTCAGAACCAGGATTGCGGAATGATCAACGTGTCGCCCGGCTGCATATCGACATTCTGACTGATGTCGCCATCCTTGATCAGATCGCTGAGCCTGACGTGGATCGTCTGCTCCTTGCCGTCAGGTCCGCGCCGCGTGATCACCGCGCGATTGCCGGCCGCGTAGCGGGTCAATCCCCGAGTCGCAATCATGACGTCAAGCACGGTCATCCGATCCCGGTATGGGATGGATATCGGGTCCGTCGCTTCGCCGATCACCCTGATCTGCCGCTCCAGCGGCCCGACGAAACTGCGCACGATCACCGTTACGCTTGGGTCCTGTACGTACTTTTTCAGCCGGTTCTCGATCTCCCGGGCGAGCTGCGTCGGGGTCATGCCAGTGGCGGACATGTCCTCGATCAGCGGAACCGAGATACGCCCGTCAGGCCGCACCACCACGTTTCCCTCGCTCAGGTCGGGGTTGTGATAGACGAACACACTAAGCGAGTCGCCGGCCCCGATGACATATTCGTCAGGGACCTTCTTTTCCGGCTCCGTCGCGCTCGCCGTCGCGACCGCAGCGCTCGACGGCTTTCGGCTGTTGGAACAAGAGCTCACGAGACCTGCGGATAACAACAAGGCGAGCAGACCGATTGCAAAACGGGATGGAAACACGTCAACCCCTACCGTTGCGATGGAACAGGCCAGTCTGGTAGGCGCGGAAGGAATCGAACCCCCACCTCTGCCATGTACAGGCAGCGCTCTGCCAGTGAGCTACACGCCTGCGCGTTTACACGCCTGCGAGTTGTTCGGCTACGCGATCGGCCTGGCAAGATCACATAACACCGGAACGAACCGCGGGCAATCGCTCTTATATAGAAATTTTGATCGATTCTGCACGCATAGGTTGTAGCACTCCGGCAAGGTTACGGTCCAGCCTGCTCCGTCGGCAGGCCTCCGGTCCAGCGTCGTTTAGCGGAACTCTCGATGAAACTGGGAACAAAGTTTATTTACCGTTCGTTTGGAAGATTGAAGTCTGCTGCGGCCGCGTATAAAAAGTGGATAACGAACCGCCGGTCAGACCTCCCCGGGCCGTGCAAGGCTTCAGGGACGAGCGGTCCTGCCGGCTTTAATGCTGAATGCACCGGCCCCGTGGGGGCAGGCGCTCTGGAGGGGCTTGGATGACGCGGATTCTTGGGCCCTATGTGTCGCTGGAAATCGTCGCGCTCGGCATGATCGAGTTGGCGCTGGCGTTCGTCGTCATATACGCCATGCTGGCCGCGCCCTGGATGCCCGACACCTACGCGGGCCCGGCCCTGGCGCCGGGCGCTGCCGACCTGGCGGCGATGCTGGCCTTCACGGTCGCCGCCACCGCCGCCACGATCGGCCTCTACCGGCCCGAGATCTGCCTGGAGCGCCGGCGGCTGCTGCTCAATGTGCTGGTCGCCGGTGGGCTGGCGTTTCCGGCAGCGCTGCTCGTCAGCTTCATCCTGCACGTCGGCATCAACCAGCGGTCGGTGGCCTGGCTGGCCGAGACTTTGCTGCTCTGGCTGGCCTGCATCCTGGTCACCCGCCGCCTGTTTTCCTATGCCGTTCGGCGGAACTGGTTCGTTCGCAAGGTTCTGGTGGTCGGCGACGGGCCGCATGCGGCGCGGCTAACCGAACTGCTGGCCGCCAGCCGCGGCATCCCGTTCGAGCCGATCCCGGCGGCGGCCGTATCACTGACTGCCCCGGCGGTCCGCAAGCGTGGGATCTGGGGTGTCGTGGTGGCGACCGAAGACGACGACAGATCCCAGGCGGACGAACTGCTCGACTGCAAGCTGCGGGGCATCCGGGTCCTCCAGGACAGCAGCTTCTGCGAGCTGCATCTGGGCCGGGTCGACCTGGACAGCATCGATGCCGACTGGCTGTTGTTTTCCGGGGGCTTTCGCCAGGGGCATCTGTCTCAATTTTTGAAACGCGTGACCGATATCGTGGTGAGCCTGCTGCTGCTGGTTGCCACCTTGCCGCTGATCGGGCTGACCGCGTTGCTGGTGAGATTGGAAACACCTGGCGCCGTCTTCTATCGCCAGCAGCGCGTCGGATTGCACGGCAAGCCCTTCACGCTGTTCAAATTCCGCAGCATGCGGCTGGACGCCGAGGCGGCGGGCGCCCCGCGCTGGGCGCAGCGGCAAGACCCGCGCATCACCCGGGTCGGCGCCTTCATCAGGCCGATGCGGATCGATGAGCTGCCGCAGCTTATCAACGTGCTGCGCGGCGAGATGAGCATGATCGGGCCGCGGCCCGAGCGTCCCCATTTTGTCGAGCAGCTGGGGCGCGTTATCCCGTTCTACCAGCAGCGCAGCTACGTGAAGCCTGGGCTGACCGGTTGGGCGCAGGTGAATTTCCCCTATGGCGCCTCGGTCGAGGACGCCCGCGAGAAGCTTGCCTACGACCTTTACTATGTGAAGAACCGCAACCTGCTGCTCGACCTGATGATCCTGGTCGCCACGATCCGGGTCATCCTGTTCCGCGAGGGCGCCCGCTGATCGGCCCTATTCCGCTTGACGGCAGGTCCGGGCGATGACGTTCCCGCCGCCCGCCATCGTGGTGTTGCACCTCGCCTGCGTGGCGGCCTATGCCGTGCTTGCGGCGCTGCTACTGTTCCGGCAGCGCCAGGCCCGCACCGGTAGGCTGCTCGCCGGCGCCAGCCTCGTGACCGCGGCCTGGGCTCTGTCCGTGGCGATCGACTGGGAAGAACCGACAACCGGACTGCCCGCCTGGCTGGAACTGGCCCGGTCGGCTGCCTGGTACGGATTTCTTCTGCATCTGTATCACCGGTGGGTCTCGCCGGAGCGGCAACTGCGGCAGACGCTCACCACCATCGGGCTGCTGGCGCTGATGGTCGTGGGCGCCCTGCCGTTGTCCGGCGCCCTGCCTTCACCCGAACTCCTGCCGGATCAGCTGGCCGCCTTGCTCGCCTCGGTCAGCATCGTTGTCCGGCTGGGGTTCGCCGTCTGCACCATCCTGCTGATCGAGAATCTCTATTTTAATACGCCGCGGGAGGCCCGCTGGCATCTGAACCTGCTCTGCATCGCGCTCGGCGGCCTGTGCCTCTACGACCTTGTACTCTATGCAGACGCGGCGCTGTTCCGTCGCGTCTCGATGCCGCTGTTTGCCGGTCGCGCCAGCGCCATGATCGTCGCGGCGCCGCTGCTGGCGCTGGCCGCGGCGCGCAACCGCCGCTGGTCGATCGATATCCATGTGTCGCGGGAGGTGGTGTTCCATAGCGCCACGCTGGTGGCGAGCGGTCTGTTCCTGCTTGGGCTGGCGGTGGCGGGAGAGGTTTTCCGCCGGGGCGGCGCCGAATGGGGCAACGTCGCGGAACTCACGCTGATCTTCGCTGGCCTGCTCATGGTCGCGGTGCTGCTCAGCTCGGGCTCGGCGCGCTCGCGGTTGCGTGCCGTGTTCGTGGATAATTTCTTCACGCATCGGTACGATTATCGGCGGGAATGGATGGCCTGTATCGAGACGCTGACCGCGCCGCAGGCGCATACCGGCCTGCACACGCGGGCGATCCGCGCGGTTGCCCAGGCGGTCGACAGCCCGGCCGGCGCCTTATTCGTCCGCGCCCCCGAGGAGGTTGCCTTCCAGTGGGCCGGCTCCTGGAACATGCCAGCCGTCACCGCGCCGACGCCGCCGGGACATCCGTTGCTGCCCCTGTTTCGGGACGGGGACTGGATCGTCGAATTGGATGGCCCGGAGGTCGCCGATGGGGGAGCCAACGGGGGGGCGTCCGGTTGGTTCCCCGAGCTGGAGCGGCTCTGGCTGGCCGTGCCGCTCAACCACCACGGCGCGCTGATCGGCTTCGTTGTGCTGGCCCGCTCGCGGGGGGGCAGCCAGTTCAAGCTGGACCGCGAGGTGTTCGATCTGCTACGAATCATCGGCCGCGAAGTCGCCAGCCGGGTGGCCGAGCAAAGAGCGGCCCAGGTGTTGTCACAGACGCTGCAACTTCGCGAATACAGCCAGCGATTTGCGTTCGTTATTCATGATATTAAAAATGTTTCCGGCCAGCTATCAATGCTGTTGACCAACGCGGAAGTGCATGCCGACAACCCCGCCTTCCAGCGGGACATGATCGGAACGGTGCGGGCTTCCGTGGGCAAAATAACGCGCCTGCTCACCCGCCTCCAGGTGGAACGGCAGGAGCGGGAGCACGCCTTGATCGTGCCTCTGGCGCGGCTTCGACCGCTGGTCGCGTTCTGCCGCGCGCCGCGGGGCGTTACGGTCGAGATATCGGCTGGCGGCGGCAATGCCGGCGTGGCGATCGACCCTGATTCGTTCGACACCGTGGTGACCCACCTGTTGAACAACGCCATCGAGGCCTCGCCCGAGTCAGGCCAAGTGCGAATCGAGCTGCGGGAGGAAGCGCTGTCGGTCGTTATCGATATCGTCGATCGGGGTCCGGGGATGACACCGGAATTTGTCCGCGACCGGCTGTTCCGTCCGTTCGCCACGACCAAGGATGGCGGCCACGGCATCGGTGCCTATCAGGCTCGCGAATTGCTGCGCGAGGCCGGGGGTGATCTGTTGGTGCTCAGCCGTCCGGGCGAGGGCACGACGATGAGGCTGTTGCTGCCCTCGGTGGGCACGGCGGTTGCCGATTCCGCAGCACGGTCCGCGTGAACCGATGGCCCCGCTCGCATCGAAGTTCAAATTGCTGATCGTGGAGGACGACGAGGGACTGCGCTCGCAGTATCGATGGGCGTTCCCAGGCTGTGAGGTGCTGCTGGCGGGCGCGCGCGGTCCCGCGTTGGCGCTGGTCGAGCAGGAGCGGCCGCCGGTCGTCATCATGGACCTCGGTCTGCCGCCCGATCCGGATGGGGTCAGCGAAGGGTTCGCAACCCTCGATGAGATCCTGCGGGTCGCGCCTGACACCAAGATCATCGTCGCCACCGGCAATGGCGAGCGCAAGACGGCGCTGCGCGCCGTTGCCTCCGGCGCATACGATTTCTGCGAGAAGCCGATCGAGATCGAGGTGCTGCGCACCATCATGGACCGCGCCTTCCATCTGCACCGGATCGAGCAGGAAAACCGCATCATCGCCGCCAGGCCCGCGCGGTCGCCGATCGAGCGCATCGTTACGGCCAACCAGGCGCTGCTGAAGGTCTGCCGCGACGTCGAAAAACTCGCGGCGACCAACGTACCCGTGCTGCTGCTGGGCGAAAGCGGCACCGGGAAGGAGGCGCTGGCCCAGGCCCTGCATCAGTTGGGCCCGCGCGCCAGGCAGCCGTTCATTGCCATCAACTGCGGCGCGATCCCGGAAAACCTGCTTGAATCCGAATTGTTCGGCTACGAGCGCGGTGCCTTCACCGGCGCGGTAAAGCAGACCGTCGGCAAGATCGAGGGTGCTCACAAGGGCACGTTGTTCCTGGACGAGATCGGCGACCTGCCGCATCCGTTGCAGGTCAAGCTGCTCCGCTTCCTGCAGGACCAGGTCGTGGAGCGTATCGGGGGCCGGCAAAAGATCCAGGTTGACGTCAGAATTGTTTCGGCTACCAACGCCAGTCTCGAAGACCGCGTGGCCGAAGGCAGTTTCAGAGGCGACCTGTTCTACCGTATGAACGCGGTTACCGTCCGGATTCCGCCGCTGCGCGACCGCGGCGGCGACGTTATCTTGCTGGCGAACTACTTCCTGACGCGGTTCAACCAGGAGTTCGGGCGCAAGATTCGTGGCTTCACGGAAGCGGCGAGCACGGCGATGGCGGCGCATCGATGGCCCGGGAATGTTCGCGAGCTGGAGAACCGGATGAAACGGGCGGTGGTCATGGCCGAGCGGCGCATGATAGACGCTACCGACCTGGAGCTGGCGCCGGCGGTGGCGGCAGCACCGGACCTTGATCTGCGCGCCGCCCGGCTTCGGGCCGAGCGCGAGGTGCTGCAGGTCGCGCTGACCCGCAGCAACGGAACGCTTTCGGTGGCGGCGAAGCTGCTGGGCATCAGCCGTCCCACGCTGTACGGGCTGATGGAAGTGCATGGTATCGATGTCGATCCGGCTCGGTTTGACATCAATGCCGACGTCCAGGCCGAAAGCGGGTCGGACGAATCGAAGCTTGATATCGGTTAAGGTCACACACCAATGCGCAATGCTCCTCTCGGCTGGATCATCCTTGGCGGCTGGCTCGGCCTGTGGCCGGCGTTGGCGCATGCCGACTATCTGTCCGACGCCCGCCAGGCGATCAACAAGGGCGACCTGAAGAGCGCCCAGATCGACCTGCGAAATGCCGTAAGAGCCGACCCGCAGAACGCGGAAGCCCATTTCTGGCTCGGCAAGATCGTCCTTGAACTGGGCGATCCGGTCGCCGCGGAGCGGGAAGCCAAGGCGGCGCTGGACCGCGGCTACAACCCCCAGTTATCGGTTCAGCTCTACGCCCAGTCGCTGCTGTCGCAGCAGAAATTCAACGACTTGCTGGCGCAGTTGCAGCCCGGCGGCAAGGACGGGGCGTTGGACGCACAGATCCTGGTGGCCCGCGGCTTTGCCCAGCTCGGACTGAGGCAGCCGGACGAGGCACAAAAATCCTTTACCAAGGCCGAGCAGGCGGCACCGACGATGGTCGAGCCGCTGCTGGCCCAGGCACGTCTCGCCGCAGCGCGCGGCGATCTCGTCGCCGCGCAGGGCAAGATCGACCATGCGTTGGAAGTCCAGCCGAAGTCGCCGGAGGCCCGGCTTGCCAAGGCCCAGATCCTGCGGGGCAAGGGCGACAATGCGGGTGCGCTGGCCGTGCTGGATCAGGCGTTGGCCGACCAGCCGGAATCGATGCAGGCCCGAGTGGAGCGCGCCGGCCTGCTGTTGGGCGCCGGCCAGACCGACAAGGCGAACGCGGATATCGACATCGTGCTCAAAGCGACGCCGAACAATGTTCAGGCGCTCTACCTGCGCGCTGTCGAACAGGTGGCGCAGGGCGACTTCAAGACCGCCGATGTTTCGATCGAGCACCTCTCGACCCATCTGGCGCAAATTCCGCGCGGCTATTTCCTGCAGGCGATTGTCAAGGAGCGCCTGGGTCAGCTGGAGCAGGCGGAGGACGCGGCGCAGCGCTATCTCGCCCGCGCACCCAACGACCTGGCCGCGTACAATCTGTTGGCCCGTATCGAGTTTGAAAAGCGCCACCCGGATCTCGCCATCAAGACGCTGGCAAAGCTTGAGGAGTCCGGGCAGGGCAACACGGAGACCTACGACCTGCTGGGGCGAGCCTATGCTGCCACTGGCCGCGGTGACGAAGCGGTGAAGGCGTTCCAGAAGGCGCAGTCGCTGGCGCCCGACAACACGGAAGTCCAGTCCCGGCTTGCCTCCGCGCTGATGAGCGCCGGCAAGCCAGACGCCGCCATGGTCGATCTCGAATCGCTGCTCGGTAAGGCGCCGAAGCAGCCGGAGGTCGGCGAAGCGCTGTTCTTTGCGGCGCTCGCGACTGCCGACCTCGGCAAAGCGACCGAGGCCGTCGCCAAGGTGCGCCAGGCGGAGGGCGACACGCCCGTCGTGCAAAACCTGGAAGCGCTCCTGAAGCTGGTGAACCTCGATTACGCTGGCGCGCAAGCGGCGTTCGCTGCGATCGCGAAGAATGCGCCGGACTTTGTTGCGGCAAAGATCAATCTGGCCCGCGTCATGTCGATGCAGGGCAACTCCGCCGAGGGCGGTGCGGTGCTTGAAGGAATCCTCGACAAGGCACCAACGACGGAGCCGGCGCTGACCATGCTGGTGAACTACGACCTGCAGTCCAATCAGTT
>Ga0302319_10010526_pt1 | contig 17613 bp, 14 predicted proteins | sample Bog_T0_2_FD_203319 | JGI IMG/M metagenome (GOLD analysis project Ga0302319, IMG submission 203319) | Peat permafrost microbial communities from Stordalen Mire near Abisko, Sweden - Bog_T0_2 | ecosystem: Environmental > Terrestrial > Soil > Wetlands > Peat | place: Sweden: Abisko, Stordalen Mire...
GCTGCTCGACCGGCCCGAACAGCTTTCGCGACTGATTCTGCAACCTCAGCCCGACGTCGAGACGCCGCCGCTGGCGAGTGTGGCGGGCGGCGCGCTGCGGCTTCGCCCGCCGGGGGAAGAAGAGGCCGACCTGCGGAGGCTGACCGAAAGCTTCCATCTCAACCTCACCGCTTTCGCAGCGCTCTCCTGCCTCGTCGGGTTGTTCATCGTTCACGCGGCTTACGGATTGGCCTTCGAACAGCGATTGCCGATGGTGCGAACGATGCGCGCGGTCGGCGTGTCCGCGCGCACGCTCGTCGCCGCGATGTTGAGCGAACTGGCGCTGCTGGCGCTGACCGCCGGGAGCGCGGGCGTCGCCGCCGGTTACGGGCTCGCCTCCGCGCTGCTGCCCAATGTCGCCGCCAGTCTCGACGCGCTGTACGGCGCGCAGGTGGCGGGACGGCTGACGCTCGATTGGACATGGGAGCTGTCGGGTCTCGGCATCGCGCTGCTCGGCTCGCTCGTCGCGGCGGCGGGCGGCCTTGCCAGAACGCTGCGGCTGCCGGTGCTGGCCGCCGCGCAACCCTTCGCATGGCGGCAGGCGCAGCAACGCTTGCTGCGGCTCCGGGCGCTGTTTGCGCTGGCAGCCTTCGCCGCGTCGCTGGCGGCGTATGTCTGGGGTCAAAACCTCTATTCCGGTTTCGCGGTGCTCGCCGGCCTGCTGCTGGGCGGCGCGCTTCTGGCGCCGATTCTGCTCGCCGGCGGCTTGCGCCTCGGCGAGAGCTTTGCGAGCGCGCCACTTGCGCAATGGTTCTGGGCGGACAGCCGCCAGCAGCTTCCCGGGCTGTCGCTGGCTTTGACGGCGCTGCTGCTGGCTCTGGCGACCAACGTCGGCGTCGGCGGCATGGTCGAGGGCTTTCGCCAGACTTTCACCTCCTGGCTGGACGGACGGCTGGCCGAAGAAGTCTATTTCGAGGCGGCGGGCGCGGACGAAGCCCAGCGCATCGCATCCTGGCTGGCGACGCGGCCGGACGTCCTGGCGGTGCTGCCGGCGGCGAGAACGACAATCCGGCTGGCCGACTTGCCAACCCAGGTCGTCGGCATGACCTCGCATGAGACCTACCGGACCCATTTCCCGATGCTCGCCCGGTCGGCCGAGGCCTGGGACGAGATAAAGCGCGGCGACAGCGCGCTGGTCAGCGAACAGCTGGCGCGCCGCCTCGGTCTCGGCCTCGGGTCAAGTCTCGACATCCCCGCGGCGGACCGGATCTGGCGGGTAAGGATCGTCGGCGTCTTCGCCGATTACGGCAATCCCAAGGGACAATTGCGCGTCGACATCGATGCGCTGACGCGCCACTGGCCCGACGCGCCGCGCCTGACGTTTGGCTTGCGCGTCGCGCCGAACGCGGTTGCGCAATTGATCGCGGCGATGCAGAGCCAATTCGGCGGGCAAATCGTCCGCATCGCCGATCAGGCCGCCGTCAAGAAGATGTCGACACGTATTTTCGAGCACACGTTTGCGGTGACGGCGGCGCTCAACACGCTCACCCTCATCGTCTCCGCCATCGCTTTGCTGGCGAGTCTGACGACGCTCGGCGACGCCCGTCTGGCGCAGGTCGCCCCTGTCTGGGCGACCGGCGCGCCGCGTCGTCGTCTGGCGCAACTCGAATTGCTGAGGATCCTGATGCTCACCGCCGCGACTGCCGTCATCGCCTTGCCGCTCGGGCTCGCCCTGGCGTGGTGTCTGGTGGCGGTGGTCAACGTGCAGGCGTTCGGCTGGCGGCTGCCGTTCTATGTTTTCCCAGCACAGTGGTTGGAAATCCTTATTCTGGCGCTGCTGACAGCGGGACTCGCCGCGATGGCGCCGATCCTCCGTTTCGCCCGAACCACGCCGGCGCAACTGGCGAGGGTGTTCGCCAATGAGCGCTGAACAGGGTTGCCCAAAGGCGCCAACGTTGGAAGCGGCGGCGTCCACGCCGCCGAACTGCGCGAGCCTTCCGTCTCCGCCGTCGGCGGCGTGGACGCCGCCGCTCCTCAGACTGGCCGTGTCGATCGTCCTCGCCACGCTCGCCTGCCTCGCGACGCCGAGCGCCTTCGCCCAAGGGGTCGAAAAAGGCTTTGCGGGGCTGGGCGCAGACGCCGCGGGTTTTGAGCAGGCGAGCCCGGGAACGCCGTTGGTCTTCCCGCGAGATCTGGGCGCGCATCCCGGTTTTCGCACCGAATGGTGGTATCTGACGGCCAATCTCGAGGACCCATCCGGCGTCGCCTACGGCGTGCAATGGACGCTGTTCCGTCAGGCCGGCGCGCCGCACGACGAGCGCCCGGGTTTTGCCAACCAGACGATCTGGATGGGGCACGCGGCGGTGACCAGCGCGACGGAGCAACTCACCACGGAAACCTTCGCCCGCGGCGGCGTCGGACAAGCCGGCGCGACCGCTGAGCCGTTTCGCGCCTGGATCGACGACTGGAGTTTTGCCGCGGGTCCAGACGGGCTCTCTCGCGCAAAAATCTCGGCCGGCGGGCCGGGCTTTCGCTATGCGTTCGATCTCGCCGCCGATAAGCCTTTCGTTCTCCAGGGCGACAACGGTTTCAGCCGCAAATCCGACGACGGGCGCGCCTCCTACTATTTCAGCCAGCCGTTCTTCAAGATCGACGGCGTCCTCGTCCTGCATGGAAAGGAGGTCGAGCTGTCGGGTATGGCGTGGATGGATCGGGAATGGAGCAGTCAACCTTTGGCCGCGACGCAAAAGGGTTGGGACTGGTTCTCGTTGCATTTTGCGAAGGGCGAGAAGTTGATGGTGTTTCGGCTGAGAGACGAGACCTCAGGCGACTTCCTCGCCGGGACCTGGATCGACGCCGGCGGCGCCTCGCAGGCGCTCGATCGCAACGACATTGCGCTCACGCCGCTGTCGCAGACGCCGGTCGCGGGTCGCGTTGTTCCGGTCCGATGGAAGCTCCAGGTGAAGAGCCGCGGCGTCGACGTCGAAACGGCGCCGCTGAACCCCGCCAGTTGGATGCCGACCCGCTTCCCTTACTGGGAAGGCCCCATCGCATTTCACGGCACGCACGAGGGGAAAGGCTATTTGGAGATGACGGGTTATTGAGCCCAACAGACGCGCGCATGTCGATGACGACGGCGTACGGGTGAGGAGCGGACTTCGGACCCAATAGCCCCGGGCGCTCGCGACGAGGCGGCTGTTTCTCCCAGCTGGGCGGCTCGCGGCGACCGCGGCCAAACCATCCGTGGCGACGAAGCAAGGCCGCCCCCAAAAGACGCCCCCTCGACCAAGAGCTCGGCAAGCGAGTTCCTTCTTGGTGCGTGTTGACGGGTCAGATTATGTTGATTATAACCATGGACATAATTATACTTAGCCCCAGAGTGCGTCCGACCTGAGCCGAGCTTCGCCCTATGAACGCCCCCTTCCCCTCGAGCCCCGCGCCCGCTCCGGCGGTTGCAGACGTCATTCAGGCGGGCGCGCAGGCGGAGGCGCGCGGCTGGGTTCCCGCCACCGCCGGCAATTTTTCCGCGCGCGTCAATGCGCGGCAGATCGCCATCACCCGCAGCGGCGCCGACAAGGGCGCGCTGACGCCGAACGACATTTGGTTTCAAGACCTCGATGCGCCGCTGCGGCCGGGTTCGTCGGCGGAAGCCGAATTGCACCTGCGACTCTATCGCGATCATCCGGATATCGGCGCCGTCCTCCATGTCCATTCGCTCGGCGCCGTGGTCGTCGGCCGCGCCCAAGCTGAAGTAGGCGCGGTCCGACTCGAAGGCTGGGAACTGCAAAAGGCCTTGCGTGGCGTGACCACGCACGAGGCGGCGCTGGAAGTTCCCATATTCGCCAACGACCAGGACGTGAGCGCGCTCGCCGAGCGCGTCGCCCGGCGGCTCGCCGAAGCGCCGGTCGCGCCTCTGACGCGAGCGCCCGGCTATCTGCTCGCCGGCCACGGGCTCTATGCCTGGGGGCGCGACGCCCGCGAGGCGTGGCGCCATCTCGAAGCGTTGGAAACCCTGTTCCAGCAGATCCTCAGCTACCGGAGTTTTCGTCCATGACTCAGTTGATCGTCTATTCCGCGGCCAGTCCTCAAAACATCCTCTTTGCCACCCGCGACTTCGCGACGATCCAGCGCGAAGTGCAAGCCATCGGCGCGCATATCGAGCGCTGGGGCGCCTCGCACGAACTCAAAGCCGGCGCCGACCAAGAGGAAATCCTCGCCGCCTACACGCCCGAAATCGACCGCCTGAAGGCGCAGCGCGGCTATCGGTCCGCCGACGTGGTGTCGATCAAGCCCGGCAATCCCAAATGGCCGGAGCTGCGCGCAAAATTCCTCAGCGAACACACCCACGACGACGACGAAGTGCGCTATTTCGTCGAGGGAACCGGCGCCTTCTTCATCCATATCGACGACCGGGTGATTGAATTGATCGGCGAGGCCGGCGACCTGCTCTCTGTCCCCAAGGGCGTGACGCATTGGTTCGACGGCGGCGAGCAGGCCGATTTCACCTGCATCCGCGTATTCACCACGACAGAGGGCTGGGCCGCCAATTTCACCGGCGACGCGATCTCCGACGCCTTTCCGCGCTATGAAAAAGCGGCGTGAGCGGCGCCGTGCAACTTCGGGAGCTCGACGAGGCGGCTGATAAGCTCGTCTACGACGCCGGCGTCGTGCTCGTCGACGTCGAGGGCACGATCTGCCCGTCCGACTTCGTCGAGAACGTCCTGCTCCCCTATGCCGCGGCGCGGTTGCGCGGCTATGCCGTCAGCCGCCGCTTCCTGCCCGCCGTCGCCGCCGTCCTCGAAGAGGCGCGCCAGCTTTCCGGCGGCGATCCGATCGCCGCGCTGGAGGCTTGGCAGGCCGACGGCGTCCAGACACAGCCGTTGAAGACATTGCAGGGCTGGATCTGGACGGAAGGCTATATCGAGGGCGCCCTGTCGCCGCCGCTGTTTGCCGACGCGCTCGCGGCGCTGCGTCGCTGGCGGTCGCACGGCGTCCCGCTCTACGTATTTTCGTCGGGTTCCCTCGCCGCGCAAAAACTGTTCTTTCGTTCTTCCCGCGAAGGCGATTTGCGCGGGCTGTTCAACGGCCATTACGACACGACCGTCGGAGCCAAGACCGATCCGGACTCGTATCGGGAGATCTCCGAAAGCATCGGCGTCGCGACCGGAGCGATCCTGTTTCTTTCCGACAGCGCCGACGAAGTCGCCGCCGCCTCGGCCGCCGGTTTCCAGATCGGGCATGTCGCCAAGGAGACTGCGCCCGACCGCCGCTGGCCGACCATCCGCGACTTCGGCGAAATCGAATTGATCCGCAGGCAATGAGCCGTCCCCGATCTCCGGGCGTCGCGGCGCTGGTCATGCGCCGGGGCGTAACGCCCGCCTCATTGGCAGGCGGCGCGCCCGCGGCGCCATAGGTCGCGAATTTCAAGGCGAGCGCTCGTCCAGCCCGGGCGCGGCCTACGCCCCCGCGCCGACGCGCGAGCGTCGATTTTGAATCCTCGATCGAACGGCCGGGAATATCCGCGCCCAACTCAGCGCAGTCATGGCGCACGCGCGGGACAACCCTTTTGCGGAACGCCGGATGCGCCGCCGCTCGAGCGCGTGAGCAATAGCCGAGGACTCCCCCGCTCCTGAAATGGCCGGGGTTGCGCACCCAGCGCAGCGCTCGGCGAGCCGACGCAAACCGCGGTCTGAAGGAATTTTTGTGCAACGCAACATTCATGTTGCAATGCAGCAATAATCGGTCTATATAAATCGCCTGCCGCCAAACGAGGCCGCGAGCCGGATCGCAGGGCGGAGACCAAGACAGGATGCTCCCATGACCACTTTCCCCGCTTTCGAAGTTCCCGCCGATCTGCGTCAGTTCGCCGCCTCCAGCGTCGAGCAGGCCCGTCAGGCGTTCAGCAAAGTGATCGACGCCGTGCAGTACGCCGCCGACCAGGCCGAGAAGAGCCCGATCGCGATCCCCGCGGGCGTCAAGGACCTCAACACCAAGGCGATTTCCTACGCCAGCGCCAACGTTAAGGCCGCCTTCGACCTCGCCGACAAGCTCGTCGCCGCCAAGGACCCGCAGGAAGCCGTGAGCCTCCAGGCCGAGTTCCTGAAGTCGCAGCTCGCCTCCCTGCAGGAGCAGGCCAAGGAATTCGGCACCACCGTCACCAGCGCGTTGACGCCGAAGGTCTGAGGACCCGGCTGCGGCCGGTTTCGGCCGCGCCTGTTCTCGCGGTTTGAAAAGGGCCCCTCGGGGCCCTTTTGCTTTTCTAGGATCCGGTCGCTCCGTCGCGCGTCGCTCGCAGTCTCGCGCGAAACTGCGCTGGCGGCTCGCCGAACCAGCGCCGGCAGGCGCGAAAGAACGCGCTCGGGTCGCCGAAGCCGAGCAGATAGCCGATCTCGGTGAGCGACAGCGACGGCCGCGACAGGTAGTGCTGCGCGAAATCGCAGCGGGTGGCGTCCAGGAGCTTCTCGTAGGAGACGTTTTCGTCCTGCAAACGCCGGCGCAGCGTGCGGTCGCTCAGGTTCAGCGCGGCGGCGATCGTCGGCCGACGTAGCTCGCCCTCCCCCAGCCGTCGCGCGATCTCGTCGCGCACGCGGACGCTCAGGCTCGCGCCGTCGAACGCCGCCAGCCGTTCGCGCACGATATGGTCGTGGGCCTTGGCGACCATCGGGTTCCACGCCGGCAGCGGCGTTTTCAAGTCCTCGGGACGAAACGTCAAGCCGTTGAGCGCGGCGTCGAACCGAATAGGGCAGCCGAACGCTGCCGCCATCCGCCCCGCATAATCGCAGGGCGGCCAGGCGAGCGCCAATTCCAACGGCGCGATGGCGCGCCCGGACACCCAGCGGCAAAAGGTCAGCACGACCAACAAATCGAACTCGACGCGTTGCCGGGGAATCGGGTCGCGCCCGCCGAACAAATGGAAATTCATGCGGACGCCCTCGGCGGCGTCCTCGATTTCGATCTGCGCGGCGTCGCTGACGAGCCGCATATGCCGAGCGAAAGCCTGCAGGCTCGCTCTGAGATTGTGCGCCGACAGCATGACGAAGCCGACCACGTCGAAATTGCCCGGTTTGGGTTGACCCGAGCCGACCAAGCCTATCGCCGGATCGCCGGAGAGTTCCACCGCCGCCCGCCACAACGCGCTCACCCGCTCGGTGGGCGCCCGCGCCTCCGAATTGCTGAGCTCTTCCGGGCGCATATGCGCGGCCTCAACGAGCCGCTCGGCGCTCAGGCCCGCCCCCTGCAAGAGTTCCAAGGCGCCGCGCAACCAGCTCGCCGATGTGGTGCGGCTCGTCATTTCGCTCCCGTACGACCACCCGACACAGGCGCCGCCCGACTGCTTCGGTTCCCAGCCCCTACTTTGGCGCAGGTCTGCCACGCAAGCAAATTGGACCTCCCCAGCCAATTGCGTCCGGGCCGCCTTCTTTTAAGGCTGAGTCCGCAACCGCCATCGCCCAGATGCGCTGACGGCAATTGCGCGCGACAGCTTTCGCGCCAGACGGGGAGGACGGGATGTCGGATAATCTCATCGAACGCGCGCCCAACGCCTACGTCTATCCCCTGCTCATCAAGCGTCTGCTCGTCTCCGCGCTCGCCAGCGCGCCGGATCAGGAGATCGTCTATCGCGAGTTGCGCCGCTACACCTACCGCGAACTCGAAGCGCGAATCGGCCGTCTCGCCGGCGGGCTCAGCGGGCTCGGCGTCGCGCCCGGCGACACCGTCGCCATCATGGACTGGGACAGCCACCGCTATCTCGAATGTTTCTTCGCCTTGCCAATGATGGGCGCGGTGCTGCAAACGGTGAATGTGCGGCTCAACGCCGAACAGATCCTCTACACGCTCAATCACGCCCGCCCGCGCGTGCTGCTGCTCAACGCCGAATTCTTCTCGATCCTCGAAGTCATCCGCGACCGCATCGAGAGCGTCGAGGCTTATGTGTTGATTGCCGACGAGCCGGCCGCGGATCAGGCGCCCGTCGCGCTGAACACCGAATACGAGGCGATGTTGGCGGCCGCGAGCCCCGACTACGACTTCCCCGATTTCGACGAGAACACGCGGGCGACGACGTTCTATACGACTGGCACCACCGGCCTGCCGAAGGGCGTCTATTTCAGCCATCGTCAGCTCGTGCTGCATACGCTGTCGCAGACGGTGGCGATGGCGCTGTCGCCTGAGCAGGGCCGCCTGCATCGCTCCGACGTCTATATGCCGATGACGCCGATGTTCCACGTCCACGCCTGGGGCGTGCCCTATTCGGCGACAATGGCCGGCCTCAAGCAAGTCTATCCCGGCCGCTACGCGCCCGACGCCTTGCTCAAGCTCAAGATCAAAGAGGGCGTGACCTTCTCGCATTGCGTGCCGACGATTCTGCACATGCTGCTCTCGCACCCGCTCGCAACCGAAGCCAATCTCTCCGGCTGGAAGATCATCATCGGCGGCTCCGCCCTGAATACCGGGCTCGCCAAGGCGGCGCTGGCCAAGGGCGTCGACGTGTTCACCGGCTACGGCATGTCGGAGACCTGCCCGATCCTGACGCTGGCCCATGTCAAGCCCGGCCTCGGCGCCGACGACGACGGCCTCGCGCTCCGAGTCAAGACGGGACTGGCGATCCCGCTCGTCGAACTGCGCATCGTCGATTCCGGAATGCACGACGTCGTCCACGACGGCAAGGCGACCGGCGAGATCGTGGTGCGCGCGCCCTGGTTGACCCAAGGCTATCTGCACGATTCCAACGCCTCGCAAAACCTGTGGGCCGGCGGCTATCTGCACACCAACGACATCGGCGCCATCGACGCCGAGGGCTATTTGCAGGTGACCGATCGGTTGAAGGACGTCATCAAGTCCGGCGGCGAATGGGTGTCGTCGCTGGAGCTCGAAGACATCATCTCCAAACATCCGGCCGTCAGCGAAGTCGCGGTGATCGGCGTCAAGGACGCCAAATGGGGCGAGCGGCCGAAGGCGCTCATCGTGCTCAAGGAGGGACACGCGGCCCTCGAGACCGCCGACGTCGTAGCTCTCGTCAAGGCCTATGCGGACCGCGGCGTCATCTCCAAATACGCCGTGCCCCACGACATCGTGTTCACGCCCTCGCTCATCAAGACCAGCGTCGGCAAGCTCAACAAACGCGCATTGCGCGACGCCTTCCAGGACGCGTGAGAAATCGGTTGTTTACAACCCAATTCGAACAGGGGAAACGCCGCATGAACGTCCTTGCGCGGGTGGAAACGTTGACGACGAGCGTGGCCCCGCGGGTGGGCGCGCCACTCTGGGTCGACACCACGACTGCGCGCTCAGTCGGGGGCGACCCGGCGGCGGTCGTCGCCGCGAGGGAGACGTTGCTGCGCCGCGCGATCGTCGAAATCCTCGTCGACGAACTCGGATACGCCGAGGTCAAGGAGGTCGGCGATCTCGCCGCCGCCAGCGAGGCCGCGCGACAGAGCGCGGCGCCGCTGATGCTGATCGACTCCTGTCTGCTGCGCGACAGGCGTTCGCCGGAGTCGAACTTGATTGACCGCGACGGCGCCGAATGCGGCGTCGTCGTTCTCGCCGACAAGACCCTCGTGCGTTATGGACCGCAATGGATGGCCCGCGGAGCGCGCGGCGTGATCGACAAGCGCGTCGACAGGGCCGAATTCGTCGCCGCGCTGCGCGCAATCGGCCTCGGCGAGCGACCATGCCGACTGTTGGGCGAAGCTCAGCTCCCGCGCTGCCTGGACCCGTTGCGCATCGAGCGCCGAGCGCTTTCGCTGCGCGAGCGCGACCGCGACGTGTTGCGCCTCATTGCTGCTGGCTTTCGCAACAAACAGATCGCCGACGAACTCCGGCTGCGGCCGCCGACCGTCAAGGCCTATATCGCGCGCTCGTTCGTGGCGCTCGGCATCAGCAATCGCACCGCCGCGGCGATCTGCGCCCATTGGTTGTTGGATCAGGGGTTGTTGTAGGAGGGGCACGCTGCGACAGGATCGTGCAATCCACGTCCCTCGTCCTGAGCTTGTCGAAGGACGCTCCAGCTCACACGACATTTTGTGTAATCAACTCTTGCGGCAACTGTGTGGGCGCCTCAACCGGCGCCTCGCACGACGCGCGGTTTCCCCTGGAGCGTCCTTCGACAAGCCCGGGACGAGGGGATGGGTTGCGGAGGCGGGTTCAGCTCCCCGCCATCGCCTCATCCAGATCGCGCCAGAGATCGTCGACGTCCTCGACGCCCGTCGACAGCCGCAGCAGGTCCGTCGGGCACGGCGAGCCCGCGCCTTCGATCGAGGCGCGGTGTTCGATCAACGACTCGACGCCGCCCAGCGACGTCGCGCGCTTCCACAATTTTACCCGCGCCGCCGTCGCGATCGCCGCGGCCTCGCCGCCCCGCAAGCGGATCGACAGCATGCCGCCGAAACCGCCGCGCATCTGCCGCTGGGCGACCTCGAAGCCTCGGGCGTGCGGCAAGCCGGGATAAAGGACCTCGGCGACCTCGGCGTGGTTGGACAGCCGCGCCGCCAGCTCCGCCGCGTTAGCCGCCGCCCGGCGCACGCGCACGTCCAACGTGCGCAAGCCGCGGATCAACAGGAACGCCTCGAACGGACCGAGGATGAGGCCAAACTGCTGGCGGATCTTTCGGGCGCGATCCGCGAGCGCGTCGGCGCGCGCGAAACACAGCGCGCCGGCGATCACGTCGGAATGGCCGTTCAGATATTTGGTCGCCGAATGCATGACGACGTCGGCGCCGAGTTCAATCGGTTTGCTGAAGATCGGCGTCGCGCAGGTCGAGTCGACGGCGACGAGCGCGCCCACTTCATGCGCGAGCCGCGCGGCCTCGGCGATGTCGGAAATCCCCCACAGCGGATTGCTCGGCGTCTCCAGCCAGACCAGCGCAACGTCAGGGCGGATCGCGCCGCTGAGCGCAGCCGCGTCTTCCGTGTCGACGAACACGACGACGAGTCCGTGCAGATGCGCCTCTGTCGCCAACCAGTTGCGCAGCGCCCAATACATCACCTTCGGCGCGACGATTGTGGCGCCCGCAGGCAGGCTCAGGAACAACGCCAGCGCCGCCGACATGCCCGAGCCGAAACACAGCGTCGCCGCCGCGCCTTCGAGCGCGCCGACGACCGCCTCGGCCTCGCGCACCGTCTCGTTGTCGGCGCGGCCGTAGACATTGCCGCTGCGATAGGCATTGTCGGGATCGCGCAGAAACGTCGTCGTCACATGCAGCGGCGGCACGAGCGCGCGGGTCGTCTCGTCGATCTTCCCCAGCGCCTGGGCGGCGAGCGTGGCCGGCTTCACAGGCCGAACCCCCGCAACAGCCGGGGCGCACGGGCGCCGACGCCCGCCGCCTCCGCCATGAACACATCCTTGACCCAAGGAGCGCGATCGACCAGCCGCAGGCCGAAATCGCGCAGGGCGCGCAACGGGCCGATGTCGTTGGAAAACAGCCGGATCATGCTGTCCATGCCGATTTCGCTGGCCACCACGTCGAAGCGGCGGTCGCGCTCGTAGGCTTGCAGGACATCGGGAGCTCCCGGATCGAGCCCGAGCCTGAGCCTGTCTACGATTCGCTCGGCGAGCGCGGCGACGTCGCGCAGGCCTAGATTGAGCCCGAGTCCGGCGATCGGATGCACCACATGGGCGGCGTCGCCGACCAGCGCCAGACGCTCGGCGACGAAGCTGCGGGCGACGCGGAAGCTGAAGGGGTAGCTCTCGACGCGCGAGGCCAGCTTGATGGCGCCCAGTTTGAGCGTGAAGCGCGGCTCGAGCTGGCGAAGCAAATCCTCTCCGTCGAGCGTCAGCAGCGTCCGCGCATCCTCAGCGCTTTCGTTCCAGACGATCGAGGAGTAGCGCCCGCGCATCGGCAGGATCGCAAAGGGACCGCCGGGCAGGAAATGCTGCTCCGCGCGGCCTTCGTGGTCGCGCTCGTGCTCGATGGTGGCGACGATGCCGGTCTGCCCGGTGTCGCGCCCGACGGTCTTCACGCGCGCCAACGCCCGAAGTTTTGAGCGCGCGCCATCGGCGGCAATAACCAGCCGCGCCTTGACCGCGCCGCCGCCGGCGAGCGTCAGCGTCGCGACATTCGGCCCCGGCGCGAAGCCGGCGACCGCGCCTCGCAACACGGGGACGCCGAGCGACTGACAAGCCGCGCTCAGCGAATCGGCGACGTCGTCGTTGAACGCCATATGCGCGAGCGGCGTTCCGTCGCGCTCGCGGAACCGCAATTGCTCGACTCGCGCCGCGTCGCGCGCTCGTCCGTCGAAGATCGCCATTTCATGGATGGCCTGGGCGAGCGGCTCCAAGGTGCTCCAAGCGCCAGCGCGCGTGATCAGGTTGCGCGAACCCTCCGACAAGGCGACCGTGCGCAGGCGCCCGTCGCGCGCTTCCGGCTTGGGATCGACGACGACGAGCCTCACCCGTTCGCCCACCGCCTGTTTGAGCGCGGCGGCGACCGCGAGGCCGGCATGACCGGCGCCGGCGATGGCGATATCGAAGGGCTTGGTGAGATCGGGGGTCGGCGTCATGCCCCATTGTCGACTGCCGTCGCCGCTGGCGCAAGGCCTCCCATCCTGCCGCGCAAACGCACGCCTCCGATGAAATTTTCGGCGTCTTGCACTCGGCTTTGGCTCAATAGGAGAGCGCCCATTCCTGCGCGCGCCGCCACGACACGCGCACAGTCGGCCATACGCCCGGCAACGTCCCCGCCTCGACCCTCACCCCGGTCGACAAAACCGAGGATGCGAAAGCGCGCGCTTCCTCCTCGGAGTCGAAATCCTCCGCGATCCAGATGAGTCCGTAGTCTCGGCTTTCGTCCGATTTCTTTGAAGTCGATACGTACCATGTGCACATTCGACAACCTCAAAAGAAAAGGCTCGACGCCGATAGCCAGCGCCTGTCTTCGCACAGCAAAGACCGTTCCAGCATTGATCTCGTGGCGTCGCCCGCCACATTTGCTGTAGCGGACTAATTTTGTGCGAATTCTTGCGTTGCAATTTTCAACGAACGGCCGATTGCGGCGCGCCGGTTCGGCGGCGTCAATCGTATAGATTACCGCAACGTCCTGTATGAATATGCAAATCCAGCCGTAATTTACCTTGAATATACTTTTTGAACAACTCGAGTTCATCCGCCTCGGTTCGCGCCGAGCAGCGGCGCAAACGGCGGCCCGTCATAGCGGGCGAACGTAGGAAACCCTTCGAGGCGCGACGTCGAGCGAATGAGAACCTGCGCCCCGGCGCGCCGCGCCGCCGCGCCGTCGCGTTCCGCTCGGTCACCAATCATAACCGTCGTCGCCGGCGCCGCCTTCGCGCGCTCCATCAGGACTTGCAGTCCGCGGGGGTGCGGCTTCATGACGCACACCTGCGGATCGCCCGCGGCGGCGACCAGGTCGGCTTCGAGGCCGAGCGCTTTCAGCTTATCCTCGGCGGAATAGTCGGAGAGGACGCCGATCGTCTTGCCCCCGGCTTTGATGGCCGCGAACAGAGCGGGCAGGCCCTCGTAGCGGCAAGCGGCCAGCCGACGCAGCGGACGCCGTTCGATCCACTCGGCGACCAGCGCCTGCACTTGTGCGGGCGTACGCCGGGCGCGCTCGGCGGTCATCTCGACGAGTTTGGGCTCGAAGTCTTCGCGTTCCTGCTCGGCCAGGCGTTCGCGAAAACGACGATAGTGTCGCAAGACCTCGATCGCATCGAGGCTTAGCGTGCGCGCACAATGCAGGAGCAACTCGGCGGCCATCCGCCGGCGCAGCCGCGCTTGATCGTAGAGCGTGCCGTCGACGTCGAACACGACGAAAGCGATATCGCGCCAATCGAAGGCCGCGGCGTCGTCTTGGCCGCTCATTGGACCTTGATGAATTGCTGCACCGTGAGGCTGTTGAGCGCGGGAATGTCGATCAGCGTGGTGAATACGAACATCACGCAGAGCAAGGCGGCCAGGATCATCAATTCGCGTTCGCGGAACAGCCGCTCGGGTCGCTGCGCCGTCGAACCCGGCTGCATCGACAACGCCAGATAGACCGCGAACAGCGCGATGATGACCGGCATCAACAGCAGATATTCGATGCGGTATTTGATGAGAAACACCGACAGGAAGAAGCTCGAGCCCATCGCATAGACAAAACACGAACCCGTCAGCGAAATCTCGCTGTAGCCCTCGAAACTCTTGCGGTACAGGCAGAGCTGCGCCTTGCCGTAGGCGGCCACGATCTCCCGGTATTCCGACAGCCGCTTGGCAGCCATCAGGAACGCGCCGCCGAGCCAATAGGCGATCACGATCGAGCCGGGGGGAATCGTGCTCGGGTCGACCATCGCCCAGCCGATCGTCAGACGCAGCGGGTTGTTGATCGATTCGGAGATGACGTCGAGATACGGTTTGTCTTTGCTGCGCAACGGCGGCACGTTGTAGATGACGCCCTGCAGGCCGAAGATCGCCGCGGCGAAGAACATCGTGCGACTCGACAGCCAGGCGGCCGCGAGCCCAATGGCGATGAATGCGGCCCATTCGACCAGCACGAGGCGGCCGTCCAACTCCAACTGAACTGCGGTGCGGCCCGATTTGGTAGGATGATGGCGATCGAAATCGCGGTCGAGCCATTCGTTGATGACATAATTGGCGGCGGCGATGCAGATCGCCGCGACGAGCCCCTCGACGACGGAAAGCCAGATATCGCGCCCCTGCGGGCCGCGCAGAATATAGGCGAACACGATGCCGGGAATGATGAAGACATGCTTGGTCGCGTGATCGAAACGCGCGATGCGCAAGTAGTCGATCAGCCCGGCGCGGGCGCCTGATCTGATCGACTCGCGCGCAATTTCGGGCGGCATGGAATTCCCCAGTGGTTCAGCCGGAGGCCGGCGGCAAATCTTTCGTCGGCTGCGCCGCAGCCTCGACAATAGCCACGATTCGCTACGACAAATGGGCGCTGCAAGCAAGGCGACGCCCTCACCTCGGGCGCCGCGCCCATAGCAGCGCGATGGCGCAGGACCCCAATCGTGCGAGGGTTCCGTCGGCGCGGCTGGTCAGTATGATGGGGACGCGGGCGCCGAGCACGATGCCGGCCATATCGGCGTCTGCGAGATAGACGAGTTGTTTGGCCAGCATGTTGCCGGCTTCCAGGTCGGGACAGACGAGGATGTCGGGGCGGCCGGCGACGGGCGAGGTGATGCCTTTGGTGCGCGCGGCTTCGATCGACACGGCATTGTCGAAGGCGAGCGGGCCGTCGAGCACGCCGCCGGTGATCTGGCCACGGTCGGCCATCTTGCAGAGCGCGGCGGCGTCGAGCGTCGACTTGATGTCGGGCGAAACCGTCTCGACCGCCGAAAGAATGGCGACGCGCGGCACCAGAATGCCCAGCGCGCGCACCAGGTCGATGGCGTTCTGCACGATGTCGCGCTTGTCGATCAGCGTCGGATAGATGTTGACCGCGGCGTCGGTGATGAACATCGGCCGGGGATAGGAGGGCGCATCGATGGCGAACACATGCGAGATGCGCCGGGCGGTCCGCAAGCCGGTCGAGGCGTCGACGACTTCGTGCATCAGTTCGTCGGTGTGCAGGGCGCCTTTCATCAGCGCTTCGACGCGTGCGGCGCGCGCCAGTTCGACCGCTTTGGCGGCGGCGGCGTGGCTGTGCTCGGTCGGCTCGATCGTCAGTCCGGTGATGTCGATGTTGCTGGTTTCGGCAACCTTGCGGATCTTGGACTCCGGGCCGACCAGCAGCGCCTCGATGAGCCCCTCGCGATGCGCCCCGACCGCGCCGGCCAGCGAGGCTTCGTCGACGGGATGGACCACCGCTGTGCGCAGGGGCTCATGGCCCTTGGCCAGTTGCATGAGGCGACGATAGCGCCTGCCCTTCTCGCGCGGTTCGGCCGGCTGGCCGTGAACCGCGCCGATGGCGATCTTTTCGTAAGGCGCGACGACTTCCACTTCGCCGGTCATCGCCGGTTCGCCGCCCTGACGGGTCGCCCAGCAGTCGAGCACGACGCGCCGGCCGTCGGCGTATTTCGCCTTCACGCTGAGCGTCAAGGAAATCACGTCGCCCGGCGCCGCCGTCCGCAGCACCTCGAAGCGATGGCGCGTCAACAATGCGCCGGGACCGGGAAAGCGGGTGGCGACGAGCGCCGAAACCAGCGACGGCGCCCAGCAGGCGCCGGCGGCGACGGCTTGAAACGCATTGGTGGTGGAAAGGCCGATCGCTTCGGCGTCCGCGTCGAGCGCAGCGACCGTATCGGCGAACCGTTCGACGTCTTCCGGCGTCAGCATGTGGGTGAGGGTTTGGTGCTCGCCGACCTGCAGTTCGTCAAAGGTTCGGTTTTCCAGGCGAGTCATGACGGGAGGCTCATCGTCTCGGCAAAGTCCCAGGCGGAATAATCCGCGAACGCGACGGAAGCTTGACGCATATCAACAACACGTTAACGCTCGGGATAGACTCGACGCCCCAAGGCTCGGACATGCGGAGTATTTTCGATGGACGACGCGGAATCGGCGCAAGCGCCGGTCGTGGAATGGCTTAGCCGCGAGTTGGAGGCGAGAACGGGCGCGCCGCTCAAACGCGTGGACACGCAGAGCGCCATCGTCCTGCTGGCCGGCGCCGAGGCTTACAAACTGCGGCGGGCGATCAAACTGCCGTTCCTCGATTATTTGACGCTCGAAAAACGCCGCGATGCGACCGAAGCCGAAATCGCGGTGAACCACGACGCAGCGCGGCAGATCTATCTCGGCGCGACGGCGATCGTGCGGGAGGGGCTCGGCTTCGCGCTTCGCGACGACGCGCCGCCTACCGATGCCGTCGAATGGGCGACCCACATGCGCCGTTTCGACGAGGAGGCGACGCTCGACCGACTCGCCGAGCGCGGCGAACTTTCCGCCGCGCTGATCGCGAAACTCGCGCGCGCCATCCATTTCTCGCATGCGAAAGCGCCGCGGCGCGAGGCGGGGCCGGCGATCGAAAGCCTGGCGACCTGGATCGAGCAGAATGCGCAAGCCTTCGCGGAACATCCCGACCTGTTCGCGCCCGCCCGAGCGGCGGCGATCACTCAGCGTTCGCGCGCGGCGCTCAAAGCCGTGCGGCCGATGTTGATCGCCAGGGGCGCGCAAGGCTTCGTCCGCCGCTGCCACGGCGATCTGCACCTGCGCAATATCGCGCTGATCGACGACAAGCCCGTACTGTTCGACGCCATCGAATTCGACGAGCGGATCGCGACCGGCGACGTGTTGTACGATCTTGCCTTTGCCGTCATGGACCTTTGGGAGCGAGGCTTCACCCATCACGCAAATCAACTGGTGAACGGCTATCTGATGCAGGACGACGAGGCTCATTACGCGGGGTTGGCGGCGATGCCACTGTTCCTGAGCGTACGCGCCGCGATCCGCGCCAAGGTGGAGACCGCCAATCGGCTGCACGTGTCGCCGCCGCAGCGCGAAAAACTCGACGCTGCAGCCCGGCGCTATTTCGATTTCGCTCGTCTCTTCCTCGAGCCTGTCGCGGCTCGGCTCGTCGCGCTGGGCGGACTCTCCGGCTCGGGCAAGAGCGCGCTGGCGCGGGAACTGGCGCCCGACATCGGCCGCGCGCCGGGCGCGGTGTGGCTCTCCAGCGACATCGAACGCAAGCACATGTTCGGGGTCGCCGAGACCGAAAAGCTGCCTGATACCGCCTATATGGCGGCGACG
>Ga0302319_10010528_pt1 | contig 17612 bp, 14 predicted proteins | sample Bog_T0_2_FD_203319 | JGI IMG/M metagenome (GOLD analysis project Ga0302319, IMG submission 203319) | Peat permafrost microbial communities from Stordalen Mire near Abisko, Sweden - Bog_T0_2 | ecosystem: Environmental > Terrestrial > Soil > Wetlands > Peat | place: Sweden: Abisko, Stordalen Mire...
GGCATTGAAAAACTCCGCACCGTTCTCAAACGCCGGGCCTTTGAATTCAAAGACGCCGTGCAGATCGGCCGCACTCATGGGGTCCACGCCGAGCCCATCACCTTCGGGCTCAAACTGGCCATCTGGTACGAAGAAGCCACCCGAGATCTCGCCCGCGTGACCGCCGCCGCCGAGGACCTGCGCGTCGGCAAAATCTCCGGCGCCGTCGGAACCTTCGCCCACATCGGCCCCGAAGTCGAAGAACGCATCTGCCAAAAGCTCGGCCTTAAGCCCGCGCCGGTGGCTTCGCAGGTGATCCAGCGCGATCGCCACGCCCACTTCATCGCCACGCTTGCCACCCTTACCGGGCTCTGTGAAAAAATCGCCCTCGAAGTCCGGCACCTGCAGCGCACTGAAGTCCGCGAAGCCAGCGAATATTTCGCCCGAGGCCAAAAAGGCTCCTCGGCCATGCCGCACAAAAAGAACCCTATCTCCAGTGAACAAATCTGCGGCCTCGCCCGCGTCGTGCGATCGAACGCGCAGGCCGCCTTCGAAGACATCGCCCTCTGGCATGAGCGCGATATCTCACATTCGTCCGTCGAGCGCATCATCCTTCCCGATTCCACCATCCTCGCCGACTACCTTCTCGAACAAACCACCAAACTAGTCGACACCATGTTCGTCTATCCCGATCGCATGCGCCGCAACGTCGATCTCACCAGAGGACTCGTCTTCTCCGGCCAACTGCTGCTCGACCTCGCCGAAGCCGGCATGCTCCGTGAACAGGCCTACGCCATCGTGCAAAAACTCGCCATGGAAGCCTGGGAACACGAAGGCGATTTCCGAGCCGCCGTCGAGGCAGATCCCGAAATCTCAAAGCTGGTTTCGAGAGAAAAACTCGCTGTGACGTTTTCCGTAGCCCGCCACCTGAAACACGTCGACGCGATCTTTAGACGCGTGTTCCGGGACTAAACACCACACTGGTGCCCTACCTGCCTCCATCCGACAGCAGGAAGGTTTTACACACAACAATGTCTACCAACATCGACGACATCCGTTCCACACTGAACGGACTCATTGAAACTCTCAAAGACGGCGAAGAAGGCTTCCGCACCTCCGCCGATAAACTGCAAAATCGGGCAACCGCCGAAGAGTTCCGCAGTTTCGCCCACCAGCGCTCTCACTTCGTGGCCGATCTTCAGGTGCAGGTGTCTCGCATCGGCGGCGATCCCGCCACGTCCGGCTCCATGGGAGGCACACTCCACCGCGGCTGGATCAACCTGAAAACCGCCCTCACCGGAAACAACGACCATGCCATCCTCGAAGAGGCAGAAAGCGGAGAAGACGCCGCTGTAAAAAACTACCGTGAGGCCCTCACCAAAGACCTCCCGTCCGACATCCGAGCCGTGGTCGAAACCCAGTTCAGCCAGGTGCTCCACGTCCACAACACTGTTCGATCCCTCCGCGATGCCTCAAAACCCATGACCAGCACCTCGGGCGGCGGTAGTTCCACAGCGTATTAGTTTAACTAAACTAAAAGCGGCTGACTTATAAACCGAAACACGGGCCATGGTCGGGCGCCGGCGAGAGCCTGCCTATGTGGAAGCGCAGGGGAACCGACGAGCTGACTGTGGCCCTGGAACATGGAAGACGCCATGCGGTGAGACCATGTGGCCGTATTTGAATTCGGATCTCAGGTTCGTGCGAGGCCGCATCGTCTGCTTACGGCTCATAGGTGAACCCGGCTCTCAACAGGACTACGCCGAATTCGGTTCCACCGGGGTCCTTATAAGGGTTTTCAACATTCATCTGTACGACAGTGAAAGCGGACTTCGTGATGGCGCCGGCGGGAACCTCAAAGGAGGGCTCGTTCATTCCGTCATGGTTTAGCGGATAATCGGCAACCGGCTTGCCATTGACCAGGATGTGCATGGTTCGAACGCCGCTCTTTGCGACGAAGTCGGGTACCCAGAATTTTGCCGAGAAAATCGCCGGTGCGGGATAGAGATCGAACTTGAGCCTTGCCTGGGGCGTTGTCCAGCGTGAGGGGTTGCCGCTCTCGCCGTCCATGACGCCGGAGACCAGATAGGCGGCGTAGTCGTGATTCTCGAAGTTCATTTCGCGGCCCAGGGTGTAGCCCTTCAGAATGTGCAGGCGCTGCGATTCGGCGGGGTCGCGGCTGTCGAGTTCGGCATAGCGGCCGGCTTCATAGGCGAAGATGTGGTCGTAGGTTACCGGGTGTTTGGGGTCGGGTTGCTGATCGGCGGGCGCGTCGACGCGGTCGGCTTTGAGGTCATGATCGCGATACATGAGGCGAAGATTGAAGAGCAGATCGTAGGCCTGTTTGGGGAAGGCATCGTTGACAAAGAGAAGCTTCGCTCCGTGTGGCATGGCTGGGTAGTCGCGGCGGAATTGTTGGGTGAGGCGGAGTTCGGGTGAGTCGTTGGGATTGAAGGGCGGCGGCCAGTTGCGGAGATGGAACCACAGCATGAGGGCGGTTACGACGGCGAAGGAAACGATGGGAAGGCGTTCCCTGGTGAGGCTCCAGAGGAGCGCGGCGAGCCAGATGCCGATGCCGAGGTCGGGGATGTAGAGTACATAGCCTGGTCGGCTTGAGATCAGAGCGACGGGCGTTATGGTGATGACGAAGAAGAGCCATCCGAAGATCATGGCTCGATTTCGCAGGATGATGGCCACGGCGATCGTTGCGAGCATAAGCGCGCCTGTGGCCGCTTTGGAAAAAGAGAGATGTTTATAGGCCAGGATGGCGAGGTACTCTGAGACTCGCGTAAGCCATGGCGTCAGGCTTGCGTGCGGACCGTAGGCGGGGTTGGATGTTAGTTCCGGCGTATGGTGGACTCTGCCGAATACAAAGGCCAGCGATATGACGGCGAGCAGGGCATAGAGCGGGGCGAGTTGTTTCAGCCGCGTTTTCCAGGGCCTGAAGAGCAGTTCATAGCAGGCCAGCAGCGCGGGCAAGGCTACGCCGCTTTCCTTTGAATCCAGCGCGAGGATGCACATGAGGCATATCAGGATTTGGTCGCGCGGGCCTTTCATTCGCGAGTAGATGGTGAGGCCGAGAACTGTGAAGAGGAACCAAAGGCGGTCGTAGATGGTGCCTGCGCTGAGGTAGAGATCCTGAAAATCGCCGTGCACCAGAACGATGGAGAGCGCTGTGAGAGCGGCATAATGGGCTGGAAGGATCGTTCGGAGGAATCTCCAGGCGAGCACGACGTTGGCGGCCAGCAGCAGCCAGCAGACGATGTAAAGCGGCAGCGGATGAAAGCCGAAGGTCGAATAGAAGACGCGATAAACAACGCCGCCGAGTGGCCGGTAGACCGGCATCCAGATCTCGATCAGTGAACGCCACAGCCGCCAGGGATTGATCATCCAGGCGGCGTGCATGTTCATCATGTCGTCGCCCGAGAAGAAGAAAATCAGCCCGCGCCAGGTGAACCAGGTGAAGATGGCGAGAAGAAGGGCAAGCGCGATGCGCTCGCCTCGTTGGCTCACTGACCCCAGCCTCCGCCGCCCGGCGATTCGATACGAAGGGTTTCTCCTTTTCGAATGGCGACGCGTGTTTTCGCGGGCAAGGGGTTACAGTCAAGCGAGTTGCGGCCTGGTTGGCCAGGCGATCCGCCGGCGAGCCCGTAAGGCCCGCGGGCGCGGCGGTCGGAGAGGATGGTTACATCGGCATCGTCCAGAAATTCGAGTTCGCGAACGATGCCATCGCCTCCGGCATGAAGTCCTTGACCGCCTGAGTTTGCGCGAATCTTATAGGCCCGCACACGCACCGGATATTCGTGCTCGAAGGCTTCGATGGGCGTGTTCCAGCTATTGGTCATATGGCAGTGAGTCGCTGAGCGACCCGGACCACGGGGGGAGGCGCCCATGCCTCCGGCTATGGTTTCGTAATACGCGAAGGGGCGATTGCGAAGCGTGTCATGACCACCGAAACTGAGGTTGTTCATGGTGCCGGAACTGGCGGCGGGAATGCGATCCGGGAGCGCTTTGGCGAGCGCGCCGAGAATGGTATCGGTGATGCGCTGGGATGTTTCGACGTTGCCCGCGGCCATCGCTGCAGGCAGTCCGGCGTTCACCACGCTTCGCTCGGGTGCGATCAGACGGATGGGCCGAAGCAGTCCCGCGTTGTAGGGGACATCGGCTTCGATCAGGCAGCGGAAACAATACATAGCCGCCGAGACCGCAATTGCGTAATTGGCGTTGACGCAACCGGCGACCTGCGGGCTGGAGCCGGTGAAATCGACCTCGGCGCGATCGCCCTGAACGCGAAGGGCAACGGCGATGCGGACGGGCTCGTCGGTGACGCCGTCGTTATCGAGAAAGTCCTCGAACCGGTATTCGCCGGGAGGAATGCCGCGGAGCATGGCGCGGGTGAGGCGCTCTGTGTAATCGAGCAGCGAAGCCGCGCTGCGTTTCACTCGGGCCAGGCCGTAGCGGGCGGAGATTTCGCGGAGCCGCGATTCGCCTCGGCGCGCGGCCATCACCTGAGCGAGAAGATCGCCCTCACGCTCTTCGGGGGTGCGCACGTTGGCGAGGATGAGGTTCATCACATCACGGCAGGTTTCGCCGGCGCGCATCAGAAGCACCGGCGGAATGCGGATGCCTTCCTGATAAATCTCGCGCGCCATGGGCATGGAGCCGGGGCTCATGCCACCGACGTCGGCATGATGGGCGCGGCTGGCGACATAGAAATCGGCGGATTTCCCGCAGGTGATGAAGACGCCGGAAACAGCCGTGATATCGGGTAGATGGGTGCCGCCGCGAAAGGGATCGTTGACAATCGCGACATCGCCGGGGCCGAGGTGAAAAGCATCGAGCGCAGAGCGAACCGAGAGCGGCATGGCGCCGAGGTGCACGGGCATGTGGTCGCCCATCGCAATGGTTTCGCCCCCTGCGTCATAGACCGCGCAGGAGTAATCGCGGCGCTCTTTGATGTTGGCGCTGAAGGATGTTTTGCGCAGCACGGCGCCCATTTCGTCGGCGATAGAGACGAAGAGATTGCGAAAGATTTCAAGATCGGTAGCGCCCGATCGGCTCAGACCTGTTCGCCTCAAAGGGGCGGACCCTTCTTTGGTACGGGAGGAACCGCTGGAGTCGCTGTCGTTTTTGCCGGGGTGCCGAGTTTGAGTTCTTCCTCGTAGTCTTTGGGCTTGGTAGATTGTTGTTCGGTAATGGGCGGCGGTTCCTTGATTTCGGTGGGCTTGAGCTTGCAGGAAGCGGCCTCGATCAGGAAGGCCGCCATCGTGTCCCACCTGGCGCCGACGCGTTTCTCGATCTCATAGCTTTTGCCGGCCGCATTGGCGTGAATGCGGAAATCGGCATCGGGGGTCGCGGGTGCGCGTTTGAGTACGGGGAGCTTCGTAGTTGCCGCCCGCGCCATCCAGCTCTCGCCGCCGGTTTCCGATTCCCATGTGGCGTAGCGGCCGCCTGGCGCGGATCTGCCGGCATCGATAATCAGTTCGCCATGGCGCGCGGAATCGAACCAGAACTGCTGGATGGAGCCGGGTCCGCCTTCTTCGGAAACGGGCCGTTGCCGCCACGTTTGACCGCCATCGCTGGTGATCAGAAAGAAGGAATCGGCGGGCAGAGGAAATTGAATCTCGCCCGCGGCCCAACCGTGTTCGAGGTCATAGATCTGAATCTGTTCGAGCGCCGCGCCGCGGATGCGGGGACTGGGCTCTTTCCACGTTGCGCCGCCGTCATCGCTGGCCAGCAGGATGGATGAGAGGGTTCCCGCAGTGGCGTGGAGATCTCCGCCGAGGAACAGCTTCTTTCCCGCCGGCGCGAGGGAGTTTAGCTCCAGGTAAATGGCGCAGGGCTCGGCTTCCGTGCAGAGCAGCCCGGCGGCCTGGAGTTCGTCTTCGGCGCAATCGAAGGGCACGCGGATAGGCTCACCTATATTCTTCAGAAGCACCGCTGTCTGCTGCGCGGCTGCCAACAGCGGCAGTACGGCAATGAGGAATGCGCGTAACATGACTGCCGCAATTTTAGCAATGCCGCGGGGCGCCGTTTACATCGGCGCGGTTGCTTCGAAGAGTGCGAAGGCAGCGCCCTGGGGGTCCTTGAGAACACACATCCGGCCCACGGTGCCGATCGGCATGGGTTCGACGAGGATGTTGGCGCCGAGTTCGCGAGCTTTCGCGACCGTTGCGTCGCAGTCTTTCACCTGCACGTAGCTCATCCAGTGCGGCGGGGCGCCTGGGTGGGCGGGAGGAATTCCTCCGATGAAATCTTCGCCGTTCTTCAGGTGCAGATATCCTCCCTCGCCGGGCAGCAACGTCCAGCCGAAAAGACCTGTATAAAACTTTGCGGCAGTGTCCGGATCCTGGGTGATCAGGTCGACCCAGCAGAAACTGCCGGGCTCGTTTTTTGTTTCGACACCGATGATGGTCCTGGGCTCCCAGATGCAGAAGGTAGCGCCGGCGGGATCGCGGATGACGGCCATGCGCCCGTAGGTCGAGACGTCGAAAGGCGCCATAACGACTTTGCCGCCGAGTTCGGCCGCTTTCTTTGCCGTTTCGTCGACGCTGGTTACTGAAATGTAGATATCCCAGTAAGGCGGAATCCCGTCGGCAGTCTGTCGTTTGAATTGGGTGTAAGCGCCGGCGACATCGCGGCTGTCGAGCGTGAACATGGTGTAGACGCCTACGGGGCTTTTATGGTTGTCGGAGCAGACCCAGCCGAATAGTGATGTATAGAACCGTTTCGCCGCGGCCTGATCTGGGGTGCTGAGTTCGAACAGACAAAAAGAACCGGGCGCGTGGGTTTGGAAGGTGGCCATGAGTTTCAGAATATCGTGGACGATTTCAGCCACCAGCACCACCAGGAACTGGCCCGGCAGGGGTAAATCTATGCTGCGGTGCGTCTTTCTGATTTGGCAGGGAATTTGCTGAACATGTGAAGGAAGGTGGAAACAAATTATGAAGAGACTCGCAACCGTTCTTATGGCATTTGCGCTGCTTGGTCCCGCCGCTTTTGCGGATAAAGACAAAGATCAGGCCAAGGTTCCTCAGCATCAGGACCCCTATGTGAACGGATCGCCCGATGAGAGCAGGATCGCAAAAGAGGTGCGTCACCAGTTAGTGATGCTTCCTTACTTTGGAGTTTTCGACGATCTTGGCTTTACCGTCAACGGAGGCACTGTAACGCTCATGGGTGAAGTGACCCGGCCCACGCTGAAATCGGAGGCCGGTAACGTGGTGAAAGGTATTGAAGGCGTCACCAGCGTCGAGAACAACATTGAAGTTCTGCCGCTTTCGCCGGATGACGACCGCATCAGGGTCGCGACTTATCGTGCCATCTACGGCGATGCGTCGCTGAGCACTCGCTACGGCTATCGAGCGCTGCCGTCCATTCACATTATTGTCAGGAATGGCCATGTGCGCCTCGAAGGCGTTGTTGCGAATGCAATGGATAAGAACATAGCGGGTATCCGCGCGAACGGCGTTCCGGACGCGTTCTCGGTTGAGAACGATCTGAGAGTCGAGGGTAAATAACTCCCTTCGACTGCTGTCGATGGCCCTCCCGGGATTTCGGGAGGGTCATTCTGTTTTGGCCGGTTTGATACCGTGGTTCTTTCAAAGATGGCGAAGAACTTTACGGATCTTACGGGCCGCGTTGCGGTGGTTATCGGGGGCACTTCCGGCATTGGCAAAAGTATGGCACTTGGCTATGCCGAAGCAGGCGCCGACGTGATTGCAACGGGCCGCAGAGAGGCCATGGTTGCCGAAGTGGCTGGTCTGATCGAGGGCCATGGCCGGCAGACGCTCCAGCAGACCGTCGATGTCGCGGATCGCGCTTCTGTCGACAGCTTTCGCGATGCCGTGATGGCGAAGTTCGGACGGGTTGACGTGGTGCTCAATGTCGCTGGACGCATCAAGCGCACGCCTACTAAGGATATTGCCGAAGAGGAATGGACCGGCATTATCGATACGAATCTCACCGGCACTTTGCGCGCGTGCCAGGCTTTCTATGAGCCGCTGCGGGCGAGCGGGCGCGGGCGCATTATCAATATCGCTTCTTTGAATTCGTATGTCGCGTTGTATGAGGTCGCGGCATATGCGGCGTCGAAGTCGGCGGTGCTTTCGCTCACGCGGAGCCTGGCGGTGGAATGGTCGCGCCACGGGATCAATGTGAATGCCATCGCGCCTGGGGTGTTCCGGACGGATCTGAACGCGGCTCTGCTCGATGGCACGCCGCGCGGCAAGGAACTGCTCATGCGTACTCCCATGGGTCGCTTCGGCAAGACGGAAGAACTTGTGGGCGCGGCTGTGCTGCTGGCTTCCGATGCGGCCAGTTACATCACGGGGCAGTGCATTGTGGTGGACGGAGGCTTCCTGGCTTCCGGGGTTAATCAATAATTTCCATGCGCGCGCTGGTGATTGAAGCGCCTGGGCGGACTCGCGTCGCGGAAATCGAGCGGCCGGCTCCGGGGCCTGAGGAAGTTCTGCTGCGCACACGTATTGTGGGCATGTGCGGAACGGATCTGAGCACGTTTCGCGGGAAGAATCCGCTGGTTTCGTATCCGCGGATTCCGGGTCACGAAATAGCCGCGCGCATTGAGGAGACTGGTTCCGCTGTGCCGCACCGCTTTGAAGCGGGCATGGACGTTACGCTCTCGCCTTATACCAATTGCGGCAAGTGCCCGTCGTGTTTGCGCGGGCGGGTGAATGCCTGCCAGTTCAATCAGACTTTAGGGGTGCAGCGCGAGGGCGCGATGAAGGACTATTTCGTGGCGCACTGGAGCAAGTTATATGTGGCCGAGGGGCTGACGCTTCCCCAGTTGAGTCTGGTGGAACCGTTGTCAGTGGGGTTTCACGCTTCGGCACGCGGACGGGTGGTGAGTGAAGATACTGTCGCGGTGATTGGCTGCGGTGTGATCGGGTTAGGTGCTATCGCGGCGGCGGCGCATCGTGGAGCCAGGGTGATTGCGATCGATATCGACGACCGCAAGCTCGCGGTGGGCCGGGAGGCGGGCGCTGGTTACACGATCAACAGCAGCACCGGTAATTTGCATGAAGAACTTCTGGCGCTGACCGATGGGCGCGGGCCGGATGTGATCATCGAAGCCGTCGGCACGCCGGGTACATTTCGCATGGCGGTGGAAGAAGTGTCGTTCACCGGGCGCGTGGTGTATATCGGATATGCCAAAGAGCCGGTGTCTTACGAGACGCGGCTCTTTGTGATGAAAGAACTGGATATTCTGGGATCCCGTAATGCGCTGGATGAATTCGGCACTGTGATTGAAGCGCTGCGGGTGGGGCATTTCCCCGTGGCGCACATTATTTCGCGCGTGGTGCCGCTCGAAGGCGCGGGCGAAGCATTGCAGGCATGGAGCGACGATCCCGGCGCTTATGTAAAGGTACAGGTTTCCCTGGAAGCTTAGACAGGAAGAAAAACTCATGATGAAAATCGAGAAGTACACAATCGGCGTGGGCGACCGCTTCGCCCATCAGGCTAAGGCGCAGTTGCGCGCGTTTCAGATGGCGGCGGAAAAGGGCGTGGAGATCGTTCCCGTGTGGAATAAGTCGAATCGCGAGCATTTGATTGTTGGCTCGGAGCCTTCGAGCGTTGAGGCGGCCGCGGCTCAGGCCGTGAAGGATGCCGGGTGGACTCAGCCGTGGCATGTGGACGCGGATCATATCAACCTCGACACGGTGGATCGTTTCATCGCACCGAGCGATTTCTATACGCTCGATGTGGCGCATTTTATCGGCCGCGCGGCGCCGGCGGAAGATGTTGACGCGTTCGTTGTGAAGCATCCGGAGTTGGTGGGAGTGTTGACGATTCCGGGCGTTTCGAAGCCAATCGACACTACGCGGGAGTATGTTGCGGGTGTGGCCGCGAAGTACCTTTATGCGGTGAAAGAGGCGGGAAAGATCTACGCGCATATTGTGGCGAAGAAGGGCGTGGAGAACTTTATTACCGAGGTTTCGATGGATGAAACCGATGCGCCCCAGACACCGCCGGAGTTGCTGGTAATTCTGGTGGCGATTGCGGATGAGAAGATTCCGATTCAGACGATTGCACCCAAGTTCACGGGCCGGTTCAATAAGGGTGTCGATTATGTCGGTGATGTGGCGCAGTTCGCGACCGAGTTTTCAGACGATCTGGCGGTGATTGCGTATGCGATCGAAAAGTATGGGCTGCCGGAGACCTTGAAGCTGAGCGTGCATTCGGGGAGCGATAAGTTTTCGATTTACGGGGCGATTCGCAAAGCGATTCAGGCGACAGGTGCGGGTTTGCATTTGAAGACAGCTGGTACCACCTGGCTTGAGGAGTTGATTGGGCTGGCTGAGGCGGGCCAGGAAGGCCTGGCTTTGGCTAAGGAGGTCTATGCTCAGGCTTACGACCACAAAGAGGAACTTTGCGAACCTTATGCTTCGGTGATCGATATTGACTATGCGAAGCTGCCTTCACCTGCTCAAGTTCAGGGCTGGACGGCGGAGCAGTATACCGATGCTTTGCGGCATGTGCAGTCGAACCCGAAGTTTAATCCTAATGTACGGCAGTTACTGCATGTGGGTTATAAGGTTGCGGCTAAGATGGGCGAACGGTATTTAGGGATGCTGCGGCAAAGCGAGGAATCGATTTCCCGCAATGTGACGGAGAATATTTTCGACCGTCATATTAAGCCTTTGTTTTTTGGGTAGGTGCTATTTCGCGTACCTGGCGATTGCCTGGGCTACGGTGATCGTCACTTCGCCGACCGGCTTTTGGGCCGCTCTCATCTCCGGGGTGTCCGATTGGCCGGCCAGAGCCTGCGCCGCAATCTTTGAAAGGAGTTCGGAGACGGGTCCGGCTTCCTTCAGTATCTGGCGCTGGTTGATGATCGGGCGCAGTTTGGCGTCGTTAGCGGCCCAGATTTGCAGCCACTGTTTCGCTTCGGGGTCTTTTCGATCCACCAACTCGGCGAAGTTTCGGGCTATCGCGCTATCGGGCCGAGCGGCGTCCACGAAGCGGTTCAGTGGAGTTGACTGGTCGTAATTGGGGTTCACTCTGTGCCTTAGGCCCAGGGTGCCTGGGTCTACCACGTCTGTGAGAGTCTTGAGCGCCGTTATATTACCCGATCCGGCGAGGCGTTCGAGCAATTCTCGATAAGCCTGATTGTGCCGCACGCCTAAGAGGTCGAGCTCGGCATCGATTATTTCAAGGCGACGGTACATATCCGGAACATCTGTGACTGACGCGGGCGACCAGAAGCGTTCGGCTATCGCGGCGGTTCTGGGCCAAATCCTGGTGTCTACATTCTCGGCTGACACGTATTCGGCCCACATGCAGACTTCGCCTCCCAGGACTCCCGCGGCTCCAGTTGGGTCCACAAGGTAGAGCTTTGAAGACGGCTCAATGTGGTCGAGGTAGTAGCCGGCTGAAAGCAGGCCCTGATAGCTCAGCTGTGCCGCCTGTTCCAGAGACTTAGTGCCTCGCCAGGACTGAATCACGATATTCTTCGGCAGTGCCGGATTCAGGATTTCGTCCCAGCCCTCCATGCGTTTGCCATACCTGGTGAGGATTTTCAGGATTTGCTGGTTGAAGTATGCCTGAAGGTCATGATCGTCCTTCAGGTTATTGGCTTTCATGAAAGGGGGAATGTCGGAGGTGTTGGCATTCCATTGTTTGCCATTGACCTCGTCGCCGCCGATGTGGAAGTAGGGATCGGGGAAGAGACCGGTCATTTCGGCGAGGAACGCATCGAGAAAATCGTAGAGCTTTGAGTTAGCAGGGTCCAATGCCGGGTCGAAGACGCCCCAGTGGCGACCGATTTCGTAAGGCCCGGGGCCAGCCGCCAGTTCCGGATAGCCAACCAGCCAACTGACGGAATGGCCGGGGATGTCGAATTCGGGGACAACGCGAATACCTCTGTCGTGCGCGTAGGCAATGATGCCGCGGATCTCGTCCTGGGTGTAATACAGGCCATCCGAGCCGAGTTGGTGAAGCTTCGGGAAGGCTTTCGATTCGACGCGAAAACCCTGGTCGTCGGACAGATGCCAGTGGAAGACGTTGAGCTTGACGGCGGCCATCGCGTCGAGATTGCGGCGGACTACTTCGAGCGGCATGAAGTGACGGGAAGCATCGAGCATGAAGCCGCGCCAGGGGAAACGGGGATGGTCGTCTATGGTCGCGGCCGCCGCGGTCCAGCCATTAGGAGTGTTATCGATAAGCTGGTAGAAGGTTTCGAGGCCGTGGAGCGCTCCAAGGGGATTGGGCGCGGTGATTGAGGCGCCGGTAGCGTTAACAGTGAGTTGATAGCTTTCGTCTTCGTCAAGAGATTGAACGGGTTTCGATGCGGCTTTCACGTTGACCGTCAATGCGGTTGCGGAAGGCGCGATGGGCAGACCCGTGAGTTTGGCGATCCTTCGGGTCATGCGCGCGGCCGCGTCTTCGAGGCGAGGTTCGGTGTAACCGGTAAGCTCGATGCGAAAGGCGGATGTGATGGAGAGTACACCTGTACCCGGTTTGATGGATGACGGCATAGGCATGACATGCCATGCGGCAAGGGCAGGGGAAGCCGTAAGAAGCAACGTGAGTACGAGGCGCATTTAGACTATTGTATTAAGCCGGATTAATTGGCGGATGTGTTGGCAAGCATGGGTGCAGCGTGTTAACTTGCTAAGAACTGATTAGTAAGGGCAGGCGGAAGCGCCTGCCTCACGAAAGGAGGTTTGTCTTTTGCAGATATATGAACTGAAGAGTTTTGACGGTACGCGAGGCAGCCTGCTTTCCCTGCTCCTTCCTCGCTTCTTCTAAACCGATTTTCCAACTCATTGAATTTTCGCCGGTCGGGGCCGGTGCTTATGTTATTTACCGAGGAAATTACCTTGCTGACGAAGTGCGGTGACGACCGGTCCGCCGTTCATTTGACGCCGGCTCAGGATCGGGCCGCAAACCATATCATCGACGGGCTCCGCTTCGGGAACGTGCTGCTGTTTCGCGCCGAGACCGGAATGGGCCGGACCACCATTCTGCACCACGTCCGCAACGCGATGGGCGGAGCGTTTGTGGGCGCGCGTCAGTTCGTAGACGCCCTGATGCTGCGCCGGCCGGATGCGATTGAACAGGCCTTTGTCGAGATGCTCGAGGATGTGCTGGACCGCCACGAAACCGTGGTTGTAGACGATCTGCATCTGGTGACGGCGATAACGACGAACTACGAATACAAGCGGCAGGGCCTGCTGGACGCCTGTCTCGAAGCGGTGCTCAGTTCCGCACGCGGGCGGAAGATTGTCTTCGGGGCAGACGGCGAGTTGCAGCTGCCGCAGGCGGTGCGGAACCGGGCCTCCGTGGTGAAGCTGGAGGAGTTCGCGCCGGAGGATTATCGCGAACTGGCGGGCGATGGATTTGCGGAGATCGATTTCGCGCAGGTGCATCGAACGGCTCCGTCGTTGAACGCTTATCAGTTGCGGCGCGCGTGCGTGCGGCTGGGCGGAGGGCGCGGACTGACAACCGATGGGTTCATCGGCGACCTTAACCGCCATCATCTGACCAGCAACGTGGAATTAAGCGAGGTGCAGGCGGTGACGCTCGAAGACCTCAAGGGGATGGACGACGTAATCGAAGCCCTGGAAGCCAGGATTGCGCTTCCGTTCGAAAACCCCGCGCTGGCGGCGGAACTGCAGCTGAAAGCCAGGCGCGGGGTGCTGCTGGCGGGACCGCCGGGAACCGGGAAGACGACTATTGGCCGGGCGCTGGCGCATAGGCTTAAGGGTAAGTTCTTTTTAATCGACGGAACCGTGATTGCGGGTTCGAATGGCTTTGACTGCAAGGTTTCCTCCATCTTCAGGGCGGCGCGGAAGAATGCTCCGTCGGTGGTGTTTATCGACGACACCGATGTGATTTTCGAAGACGACAGCAAGGGCTTCTACCGGTATCTGCTGACGATGCTGGATGGTCTCGAAAGTGCCAGCGCGGCGCGTGTCTGCGTCATGATCACGGCGATGGATGTGGGGAGTTTGCCTCCTGCGCTGCTTCGTTCCGGACGAATTGAACTGTGGCTGGAAACTCGTCTGCCCGACGAGACGGCGCGCGCGGCGATTTTCCGGGCGAAGCTGGGCGGGCTGCCTGCGCCGGTGTCGAATGCCGATATCGGCATACTGGCGGCGGCGAGCCAGAACCTGACGGGCGCGGATCTCAACGCCGTGGTGGAAGACGGAAAGCTGATGTACGCTTACGACCGCCTGCACGGGGAAATAATGCGTCCGGTTGAAGAGTACTTCCTCGAAGCGATCGAGGCGGTGCGCGATAACCGTCGCCGCTATCGCCGCGGCAAGCCGGCGCAGTTGAGCGAAAGCGTGCCCCTGGGCTTCGGGGCTTAGGGAGTACGCTGAAGGCATGTCGCTTACTATTGCGGGACGAACATTTTCGTCGCGGCTATTAATCGGTACCGGGAAATACCGGAGCTTTCAGGAGATGGCGCGGTGCCACGCGGCTTCGGGCGCTGAAGTGGTTACGGTCGCGGTGCGGCGGGTGAATCTAACGGACCGGTCGAAGGAGTCTTTGCTCGACTACATCGACCGGAGCAGGATGTTCATCCTGCCGAATACCGCAGCCTGCTATACGGCAGACGATGCGATCCGAACCGCAAGGTTGGGGCGCGAGGTGGGGCTTTCGCACTGGGTGAAACTGGAAGTGATTGGCGATGAGAAAACTCTCTTCCCGGATAACCACGGTCTGCTGGAAGCCACACGCGTGCTCGCGAAAGAAGGTTTCGTCGTTCTGCCCTATACGAATGACGATGTGGTGAATGCGCGCAAACTCATTGACGCGGGCGCGGCGGCGGTGATGCCGCTGGCAGGACCGATCGGCAGCGGTCTCGGGATACAGAACATCACCAACCTTCGCATCATGCGCGAGATGATTACGGAAGTTCCGCTGATTGTGGATGCCGGCGTGGGGACCGCGTCGGATGCGGCGATCGCGATGGAACTGGGTGCCGATGGCGTGCTCATGAATACCGCGATTGCCGCCGCGGACGATCCCGAAAAAATGGCTGTCGCGATGAAGTTAGGCGTGGAAGCTGGGCGTTTGGCTTTTGAAGCGGGACGGATGGAAAAGCGGCTTTATGCCAGCGCGTCAAGTCCTATGGTGGGTGTGGTGGGAAGCCGCTAAGAAACTGGTGGCGGGAGGGAGACTCGAACTCCCGACCTACGGATTATGAGACCGTCGCTCTAGCCAGCTGAGCTACCCCGCCGAAGTTTTGATTTTACCATCTCAGGCATCTGGCGCAAAGGCGAACAGCGGCCTAAATGCGGTGTTATGCTCAAGGGCAGGCGGTGCCTGTGTCGGCTCGAAACGCAGTCTGGCTGTCTGTAAGCGCACTGCTGGCGCTGGGCATTTTTCTGGGCACCGGCGCGGCCCAGAAACCCTTCCGTCAATACCACGGCGTCGAATACTACGATTTCGAAACCCCAGCCGATTACCAGGAACCCGGCGAATTCAGCTTTGCGCGCATGATGTTTCCGGGCGGCGGGCCGGGCGTCGATGGCTACTATCCGCGCTTTCAGGGCGACTGGCGTCAGGGGCTTTCATTGTGGACTCAGGATTATCCTCGCGCGGACCGGCATTTTTCTATGGCGCTGCGGCGGTTGACTCGCATCCACGTAAGGTCTGTCGAGCAGCCTGTGAATCTGGATGAAGACGAGGAGTTCGATCAACCCTGGCTCTATGCCGTGCAGGTGGGCGAATGGGGTCCAACGGCGAAGGAGTGTCTGGAACTGCGCGAGTATCTGCTGCGCGGTGGCTTCTTCATGGCCGACGATTTCCACGGCAATTTCGAGCGCCAGGTTTTTCTCGACACGATGAAGATGGTTTTTCCGGATCGGCCGGTGATTGAGATTCCGGATTCAGACCCGATCCTGCATACGGTTTACGATTTATCGGATCGGATTCAGATTCCGGGCCAGGCGCATGTGGCGCAGGGCTGCAAGAACTGCGGCGATGGCGGACGCGGCGCGCACTGGCAGGGCATCTACGACGATAAGGGCCGGATCATGATTGCGATCACGTACAACTCGGATGTGGGCGACGCGTGGGAGTTTGCCGACGACCCGTATTATCCGGAGAATGCGGCTTCGAGCGCGATTCGAATTGGGGTGAATTATGTGGTTTATTCGATGACGCATTGACGACTTCCCGCGGTGGTATCATCGACGAGCATGGCGAAATGGACGGAGCTCTGGCATTGGTTGGCCCTGGTGCCCGAAGCGCAAGGTGGTTCGAACGGTGCCACTGCAGTCCCTTGTCAGCCGGCACAATCCTTCAAGGTCGATTTTCAGGTTTGTCTGCTGGAGGCATACAAGAAGCACTCGGCGGAGCTTGCTTCGATCGAGGACAGACTGAACCGGCTCCTGTTGGTGATCCTTGGTCTTTTTGCGGCAGGAGTTTCAGCCGTGGAAGCCGGCGCCATCACGCTGACACCATGGGCCCGTTTGGACCTTCTCGTCGTGGTGGTTGTGTTTACTTTTTTCGCGCTGCATTATAACCGCGAGATGCAATGCCTCAGGGGGTCTGTTCGGCACCTTCTGGTCCGCTGCGAAACTGCGATGGGCTTTTACGACTACGAAAGGTTCCTGCCGGGAGGCGCTCTGTATCGAAAGAGTGAACAGGATTACTCAACAAAGGGCCAATTCCTGGCAGTAACGACTGCCATCTGTATCCTGGTCGCGGCCATAGGTCTGTCGTTGGTAATCCTTGATGCCCCACCGGCTTCTACGCAAACGCGATCGGGATCAATTCATCCATCGTCTTCACGTAGTGGATCTTCATCTCTCCCAGTTGTTCGGCCTTTAGATCTTCCCGGACGTTGACCTCGTTATCGGCAGGCATGATCACCTGGGTAACTCCGCCTCGCTTCGCTGCGAGGACTTTTTCTTTGATGCCGCCGACGGGCAGCACTTGTCCCGTCAGCGTGATCTCGCCGGTCATCGCCAGGTTCTCGCGCACGCATTTATCGGTCAGCATGGAGAGAATCGCTGTCGCCATGGTTACGCCCGCCGAGGGACCGTCCTTCGGGATGGCCCCGGCCGGTACGTGCACGTGAATATCGCTGGTCTTGAAAATATCGGGGTCGATGCCGAGCTTAGTCGCATTCGCGCGCACCCAGGTCAGCGCGGCCTGTACGGATTCCTGCATCACCGAACCCAGTTGCCCGGTGGTAATCAGGCCTTTATTGCCGCCTGGCATGCGCCCCGCTTCGATAAACAGCACATCGCCGCCCACCGGCGTCCACGCCAGCCCAACCGCAACACCTGACCTCCGCGTGCGTTCCGCGACCTCGGTATCGGGTCGGTAACGAGGTGCACCCAGGAATTCCTCCACCAGCGCGGGCGTAACTTCGACGATGGGATCTTTACCTTCGGCGTATCGCCGAGCGACCTTGCGGCACACCGATCCGATCTCGCGCTCCAGATTGCGCACACCCGCCTCGCGCGTGTAGCGGCGGACGATAAATCGCACCGCGGCATCCGAAAATGTCAGCGGGCGTTCATCGTCCAGGCCGTTCTCCGTCTTCTGCTTGGGAATCAGATAACGGAACGCGATGATGGTCTTCTCCTGCTCGGTATAACCCTGGAGCTCGATGATCTCCATGCGGTCTCGCAACGCGTCCGGGATGG
>Ga0302319_10010529_pt1 | contig 17611 bp, 15 predicted proteins | sample Bog_T0_2_FD_203319 | JGI IMG/M metagenome (GOLD analysis project Ga0302319, IMG submission 203319) | Peat permafrost microbial communities from Stordalen Mire near Abisko, Sweden - Bog_T0_2 | ecosystem: Environmental > Terrestrial > Soil > Wetlands > Peat | place: Sweden: Abisko, Stordalen Mire...
GCCCCAAGCAGATGGATGTGCTCAACACCATCCACGCCAATGGCTCAGATGGCAAGGCGACTGGACCTTCGCTCGAGCCACTCATCCACTATGGATGGCTCGGCATCGTGGCTAAGCCGCTGTATATTGCACTGCGCTTCCTACACGGACTGCTTGGCACTGGGATCAGCAACTGGGGATGGTCCATCATAATTTTCACCGCGACCTTCAACCTGATCATGCTACCCACGCGCTTCGTGATGATGAAGTCTTCCATCAAGATGGCGCGCATTCAGCCCAAGGTTGACGCGATCCGGAAGAGATACGCGCATCTGAAGATGAACGACCCTAAGCGGTCCGAGATGAACACCGAGATCATGGCCCTGCACCAGGCCGAAGGCATCAACATGGTGGGCGGCTGCCTGCCGCTGCTGGTGCAGATGCCTCTGTTCATTGCGTATTTCGAGGTGCTCTCGAACGTGATTGAGCTGCGCCAGGCTCACTGGTTCTGGCTCACCGATCTTTCGCTGCCCGATCCGTTCCACGTGCTCCCCATTCTCATCATCCTGAGCATGTTCCTGACCCAGTTCATCACGCCGTCGCCGGGCATGGATCCCGCCCAGCGCCGCATGATGGCCTTCATGATGCCGGTATTCTTCGGCTTCATCCTGTGGCACTATGCTTCGGGCCTGGCGCTTTATTGGGGTACGAGCAACCTGATCAACCTGTCCTTCCAGCTGATCATTAATCAAACGAAGGATGGCAAGGAACTACACGCGATCGCCGCCAAGAAAGCCGCGAAAAAGCTTGGGGGCGGCGGCAGTAACCAGCGCACAATTCAGGGGCGCCGGTAGTCTATCGGTATCCTGAAACAACGAGGGGATAGGCTCAGGCCTGTCCCCTCAGCTTTTTATCGAAGGCTCTTGGACCTGTCGTGTGGCCCAGGTCTCGATTTGAGATTCGTGATGTTGATGTCGACGGCACTTGATTACAATTGCAGCTTCCAGAAAGCCATCACGGAATTGGTGGTCAAATCGCGAAATGTCCGCGAAAGAAAGATCTGAACAACAATGGAATCCGATTCGACTAGTGCCGAAGTCCCTGTGATTTCACCTGAGCTCATCGGGCCACCGCCGCGAAAAGTTCAGCTCACTGGAAGTGGCATCGCATTCGCCGTTGTGACGGCGATCATCATTGCGGTAGCTGTTGCGTTCACCTTTTTTATTGCGGTGGAAACTGCGCAACAGGTGGAGACTCGGACAGCTTTAGGCAGCGGCGGCAACGAGACCCTTGGGAAGCTTGAAAAGCTGCATCAGCCGTACCCCCTCAAAGAATATGTCGATTACTCGTTTATTGCGGATGGTAAGACATACAAGGGAAAAGCTATCGTTCCGCTCGAGGTTTATCACACAATCAAGTCGGCAAGAAGCCTGACCATTCAGTATCTGCCTGATAACCCCGCGCTGAACCACCCAGCAGATTGGGAGTGGTCGGTCATGTCGGAATGGGATCCAATTCTCACGGTGAGCCTTGTCGCCGGGATCGGTTTCATTTTGTTTATCCTGCCTAAATTGCTAGCCGAGCGGAGGCTGGCTGCCGAGGGCGTACCCACTACAGGAGTGGTGACGAAATGTTCTGTTAGCGGTAGAAGTGGGGAATTCATCAATTTGAAATACGATTTCCGCACTCAGGATGGCATTTCGGTGCAAGGTCGCGGGGACTTTCAGACTCGCCAAGAAATCGGCGCGAGAATTCTGGTCCTCTATCTTCCCCAAAAACCCAGGCAGAACATCCCATACCCATTGTCTGCCTGGCGCATCGCGAGCTCTTAGCTGACGGAATGTTCCTCGGCGACCCCCACCGGCTGCCGGATGGAAGGCTCCCTGTAGCCCTCATCGGCCAGATGCCTGCCCATCATTTCATACATTTCAGGACTATCCGGCTGCCATGTACCTAACCCGTCGACGTAGCGGTTGAACATGGAGAACGCCGCGGCAATCAGCACGGTATCGTGAATCTCGATGTCGGTTGCGCCCTGTTGCCGCGCCGCCTCCACATCGGCGGACGTTACCAGCTTGCCATCCTGCTGCACTTTGCCGGCAATCGCCAACAACGTCTTCAGCTTTGGGCTCACCGGTGCAGACATGAAGTCCGTACTCACCTGCTCAACCACTGCCGCATCGCCCAGGTGGGCAGTCGCAGCGGCCGCGTGGCTCGCGTGACAGAAATGGCAGTTGTTTCTCGATGAGACGTAGGCGGCAATCAACTCACGCTCGCCGGGAGTAAGTGAATTTGGCTCGTGCAGAAGTACGTGCGCCAGCTCGCGCATGGGCTTCGCCGTCTCCGGCCGATAGGTAAATCCACCACTGATGCCCGGAAAGCCTTCAGGCAAATCGATGTTTGCCATAACTCCTCCTTAGTGTGTTCCTACGTGCGCATTGGTTCCAAGGTATTCTTCGCTCACCGTAACGTAGCCATCGCGGGCCACGCGCTTGCCGCGCTCGCGATACAGCGCTTCGTCGTCCGGCTGCTCGGTACCCAGACCATCGACGTAGCGGTTGTACATGCAAAACGCTGCAGAAATCAGCACAGTATCGTGAATCTCAAGGTCCGTCGAGCCGAGCGAGCGCGCGGCGTCCACATCGGTGGTCGTCACGAGCTTTCCATCCTGCTGCACCTTGCCGGCAATTGTGAGCAGCGCTTTCAGCTTGGGAGTGATGGGTGCCTGCATGAAGTCCGTCTTGACTTGCTTTACCAGCAGTTCGTCGCCGCCCAGATGCGCCGCGGCAATCATGCCGTGAATGCTGTGGCAATAGTGCGTACAGTTGCGGCTTGAGACGTAGGTGGCAATCAACTCGCGCTCACCGCGGCTCAGCGTGCTGGGGCCGGTAAGCAGTATTTCAACCAGGGCGTTCAGGGGCCTGGCTGTTTCGGGGCGGAATGCCATTGCGCCGCGAATTCCGGGCAATCCAGGGGGAAGAGCGATATGGGGCATAGAGATCCTCCGTTTGAAATTGAATTCAGGAAATTGCTGTTTCGTGGATGACCGCGGATGCCGGGGCATTTCCCCGCACCAGCAGCCAACGCACGGGCAAACCGGCCAGCACCACCGCCGCGCCCAGAAGAGACGGCCAGAGACTGTGCATCAGCAGCATGGCTGCCAGCGCGCCGCTGCCAACAAGAAACATCAGCGGGGCAACCGGATACCACCAGCGCCGCACCGGTACAGCAAACCGGAACAGCGTTGCGACGGTCAGCGCCAGAAACACCACTGCGGAAAAAATGATGAAAGCGAGGATGCGGTCAAATGCGCCCAGTCCCAGTACTGCCAGGGCCATCCCCGTCTGAAGCAGCACTGCATTTGCCGGCGAGCCAAAGCGCGGATGCAACTTGCTGAAGAATACGAGCACTCCTACCTGTCCTGGACCGCTGGCTTCTTCGCGGGCGAGGGCATAGGTCACGCGCGGCACCGCCATGCTCAGAACCATCAGGCCGCCCAGCACGCTCAGCACTACGCAAGCGGACATCACCCGTCCGCCTGCCTCCCCAAACAGCGCCTGGCCATATTGCGCCACAAACGCGGTATTGGACTGGATCTGTTCCATGGGAACCACGGCGACAAATGAAAAGCTGACAAGCAGAAACACCGTCGTGACAATCAGAACGCCGCCAGTGAAGGCAATGGGAAGGGTGCGCTGCGGGTTCTTCACTTCACCGGCGATCTTTCCGGCTTCCCACCAGCCGCCGAAGCAGAAGAATGCGCTGATCGCCGCGCCGGCAATCGCCTCAATGAGCGGATCGGAGCCCACGCGCCGTGCCGTCAGAGGTGCAAGATGAGCCATGGCGTTGTGGCTCCCATCCAGAGCCCACACCACAGCCCACGCCACCAGACCCAGCAGCACGGGAACTTTCATCCAGTTCAACGTGGTCATTACACCGCTGCTTAACTGCGTTCCCGCGTAATTCATGGCGCCGAGCGACAGCAGAATGAGTGCGGGCAGAAATCGGGCCAGCCACACGGGCGACGGAGCCAGCGCCAACACGTAAGGAACGGTTCCCACGCAGAGCGCCGCGGCCACACCCGGATACATCACCACAGCGGCCATCCAGCCATACAGGAATGCCACCCGCCGCCCAAAGCCCTGACGCAGGTAGACATATTCACCGCCGGCCTGCGGATAGCGCACTGCGAGTTCCGTGAAGCAAAGCGCTCCGGCAAGCGTGACAATCGCCATGCCGCACCACACCGCAGCCAGCAGCGCGGGCGAACCCAGGGACTTGGCCATACCTGCGGGCGTCAGGAAGATTCCCAGCGAGATCGCCTCGCCTGTGACGACGGCCGTGGCGGCCCACACGCCCATCTGCCGCCCGGTCTGGCGCCCGCCCTGCTGATCCGCCTGCATCGTTCCAGCATCGTAACCCAGAACACCCGATTTCGCGCATCCTCCGTTCGATGGAGGCCCAAGCGGCAATAAGGCTTCAAGGACGCGCAGGAACGACGTTCCCATCCCACACTCCGGGCCGTCGTCCTCGATGCGTCTCGCACGTCTGGTGTATCGTCGAATGCGTATGGCATCGAATGTGAGCACCGCGCCCCACCCTGCGGCTGAAGCGGAAGAAGTCTACCGCCGTTGGCTTCAGTTTCTCGATGATGAGTTTGTTCGCCACTGCTCTCCGGAACGGCGTGCGGAGATTGTGCGCGACCAGCTTTATCAGCTCTACCTGGGGCGCCCGCACGGAGGCAAACTCAACCTCACGCTCACATCCGAACTGCCGGGGAACGTGCTCAGCCTGGCGCTCGACCCGGAAAACATTACGCTTGAGGCCGAGCATTTCCCTGAAGTGAACCGCGACCTTTACAGCCGCCGCAAGCCGCTGCTCTGGTTCTGGCAAATGTTCGATCGTTCGCCGGTCGGCTTGAATCACTGGCTTGGGCTGCGCTTTCGCTGCATGCTGGGCAGGCATCTCTTCGATCACATGGGATCGGGAGTCAGAATCCATCACGGCGTCGACCTGACCTATGGCTACAATCTGAGCATCGGCGATGGGGTCACCATTCGTCAGGGGGCGCTGCTGAACGATCGAGGCGGCATCAAAATCGGCAAGGGCGCCATCATAGGCTCCTTCGCCAGGGTTTACTCCCAGACCTATGCACCAGACAACTACGATCATGCCACGCTGGTGCCCACCGTCATCGGCGATCGTGCGCGTATCGCCAGCCACGCCATTGTTCTTGCCGGCCACAGCGTGGCGCCCGGCGAAGCCGTCGGCAGCTTCCCGGCCGACAGCGCCTAGAGTCATCTCGCAGAATGGCCTAGTTCACTCCCCCGCGCGCCACAAACCGGTCGAGGTAATCACGCAGCAATTGCCGGTGGCCTTTGCGGTAGGTGTCGTAGTCCTGCTGAATCCCTTCGTCAGCGCCATTGATCAGAATCCAGCAGTCCAGCATGCCTGCATCGCTTATCTCCACCAGGTTGCGCATGCTTTCATCCAGCGTCGCCGGATCCTGCTTCTTCTCTTTCACGAAGGTCACCGCGGTGCTGAGCGCTGTGTCTTCCTCCTTCAGCGTATGGCGGTACACCTTTTCGTCAGGAAACTCTTTCTTGAACAAATCCCCGCGATAACTGGCGCGGATCATTGAATACATCAGCCATGCTGAAGATGCGGGATTCCTCTTGTCGCCTCCCTGCGCCGGATTCAGGTTGATGGTGATATTGTTTGGCTTTTTAGGATCAACAATAGGTCCCGCGGGTCGATTGATTTTTGGAACCAACACCACGGCTCCCGTCCGCTGCGCCCACTGCTGCAAACCCTTCCAGGAAAGCTGGTTGTACGGTTCAGCCACGATGGCATCCACGAACTTAGGCTTGGCGGCGGCCGGATCGTTGCCAATCCGCAAGAGAGCATCACCCCAATAGCGGTAGGCGGTCTCGCGGTTCGGGTCGACCGCAACCGCCTGCGCAAACCACTTGGTGGCAGTCTTCAGGTCTTTGAGTTGGTACGCAGTATCTCCGGCAAAAAGAGGAGCGACGTAGAGCTTGGGATCGGCATCTGCCGCCAGGGAGTATTTCGCGTACGCCGCCCGGTAATCGCCGGCCGTGAATGCCTTCTCGCCTTCTTGCAGCAGGTCCCCGCCGGGGCTCGTTGCAGCAATCTTCACCGGCCCGTCGGGATTGATCTTGGCCATCAATTGTGCGAAGTAGTTTGGGTCCCCTAGTTCAACCGCCCGCTTGGCAATGTCGCGTTCCCGCTTGCGAATGGCTTTCACTTGCGCCGGATCGTCGCTCTGTGCTGCCTTCGCTCCGAGGCAATCGGCCAGCCGCTCGGCATACAACCACTCGTTGGGATGCGCTTTGACCAGGTCTTCGTACATCGGCAGCGCGTCAGGCCGCTTGCCGGCGTTGTAAAGCGCATTGGCCTTGGCCGCCTCGTCCTGCTGCGCCCATGCTGAACTCGCGGCAAGCGCCACTAAAACCCATCGGCATATCCCCGCATTCCATCGCTGCAAGCTGTTCCTCTTCCCCCAGGGCGCCTGGATCTTATGTCCGATTAGACGACAAAGTTTGTACGGTTGTTCGCACCGCACCATCGATTCTTTGCGCGCTCACCATGCTACTCTGAGCTTTCTTGTTCGTGGAGTTTTCTTTGGAATCTGGCGCCTTCATTGTTGCAGTCTTCGAGTTTGTGCTGCTCCTCTTCTCGCTCTGCGTTCATGAATGCGCCCACGCCTGGACGGCCTCACGCCTTGGCGACAACACCGCCCGCGAACTGGGGCGGGTCACGCTCAACCCCGTTGAGCATATCGACCCGATCGGCACACTTTTGTTTCCCGCAATCATCATTTTCGGCCCACTTGTCGGGTTCACCTTCTTCAGCGGCTTGATCATTGGCTGGGCCAAGCCAACCCCGGTTCTTACGCGGAATTTCCGCAGAATCGTCCGCGACGACAACGTAACAACGCTCGCCGGTCCCGCCTCAAACCTGCTCATTGCCTTGTTCGCCATTCTTGTCATGACTACAATCGCCCTAATCTCACGCACCAACCACGCGATTGTCGTTTACATCTTTCAGGGCAGCCTGTTTCAGGGGGTCTCCTCGGGTCTTCAGGCTGTGATCCTGCTTTGCACTCTTGCAGTTCGCATCAACCTGTCTCTCCTGTTTTTCAATCTCCTGCCGATCCCCCCTCTTGATGGCAGCCGCTTGCTGCGAAACATGCTTTCGTACAACGCAGTCCAGACGTACGACCGCATTCCCGTCTGGGTCAGCTACCTGCTGATGATGGTGGTGGGTGGAACCGTGATCTGGCTTTTCCTCGCGCCCGCGCTTGCATTGGTGAACTGGGCGCTGATTCACGTTTAGATCCCTGCTGGATCCATGAAGAACTTGCAGCCGTCACAGAGGGATTGCCCTGCGGCGGGTTACTATTGCAAATCATCCTGGACACAGGGAGAAAGAACTCCATGCCTCAAACAGGCGGGAATACGCGGATCATTGCCATGAAAACAGCTCGGCGGCCGTTGAGCCTGGATCTCCAATTTATGATTGCAATCGCCGGAACCATTGTTTCTTTTTGGATGGCCAGCCGGCAAGATGTGCACAAGCTTCCCCCGCTGCCAAGCTTCCACGACCGTTTCTTCGCGGTTGCTCCGAGTCTCGCAGAAGGCGCTGCGGGAATAATCTTCGCCGTTTGGTTGGCGCTGCTCTGGCGAAAAGCGCAAGCGCGCGCAACTCCCAGGCTTATTACCACGGAAACAGTTGCGGAAACGGCGAAAAAGAAACGTTGGACAGCCTTCAAGTGGGCGACTTTCGTGGTGTTTGTTGTCGCCACGATCGCGTCCTTCGGAGGAGTCTACATAAGCTACCTCTGGCCTTCCTATCCGGCGTGGATCTCGCACTCGGCTCACTACATCTTCGACTTGAGCGGCCTGCTGGGTTTCTTCCTTGAGTCCTACAACCGCAGGAAGAAGCAAACCCCGCAGCCAGGTACTGGGTTTGGCACGGAAAGAACGCCTTGGCTAGACGAAAAGCAAAAGGCATTCATCTTCGCCACCCTCGTCGGCATCGCTCTGCTCATCGGCATCTTCCACGCCATAAAGGGTCTCCCTGCTTCGTCCGTGAAGCAGATTATGACAATTTGCGTGCTCGTTGTTGTAGCCGTCCAGGCCACGATTATGCACGCCGTTCGCAAGACGGAGAAGAATCCCCACCAATCCGATATTCAAGGGAGAATTCTGGATGCCGGTGAAGGCCGGCCGCGTCAGCGGAAGTGGTTGACAAACATCTTCGTCTGGGTCATCGTCACTGCCATCATTGTCACGCTGTCCTTCCCGTTGCCACCGCAGATCAAGGCTGCCGTCGTCCTGGTGCCCATTGGTCTTCTCGTGGTCTGGAGCGTCACCCTCTCAAAGCTGAAGCGTGACACCTATGCGGTGGCCAGGCAGGGCGATTTCGATCGCGCGATCCTTTTGGACCGCCGCTATGCGCGGATTCCCGGTTACGGAACCCCGCTCGAAGGCCCTATCCTTTTCAATGCCGGCCGGTATCCGGAAGCGCGGGCTTTCGTAAAGAAGTTCGCATTCGACGAGTATGGCCAGCCGCGCCTCACCAGCACCGAACTCTATACCTATGCGCTGGCCCTGGAGAATGACGGAAAGGAAGCCGAGGCGCAGAAACTGCTTGATGCCGCGGTCGCGGTGCCGCAGCGCACGGCTGTCTTCCATGTGGCCCTCGCCACCTGCCTGCTGAGTCAAAAGAAGGAAGCCGCCCGCGCCTGCGAACTCATGGAGCAGGCCTTCGCCACTGCGGACTCGCAGTCTTCCGGCTACGGTCGAACCTCCGACCACTTGATGCGCGTCGCTCGCTATGCCTGGGCGTTGGCTGCCAGCGGGCGTCGGCAGGAAGCCGAAGCCAAGATCCGCGAGGCATTTGCCGGCTCCGCTGAGCTGAAGCCCCGCGACGTGGCCGGCCTCCACTACTTCACAGGAGAGGCTTGGCGCGCGTTGGGGGAATGGAAGAAAGCGCGGGCTGCGTTCGATGAAGCGATCAAGCTCAGCCCCGACGGCTCAGCCGCGACAAGCACAAAGAAGGCTCTGGCAATGATGAGGGTGGAAGCGGAAGCCTGAACCTTTGATCGCTGATCGGTAAGCCCGCCTCTATCCACCGCCCCCCGCTACAATGGAGTCAGCCATCCCTGAGCATTCCTCAAAGACGGCGGCATCCTCGGCATCACATCGGAAGCGACTTAACCCATGTCCGAATCTGCAATCTCATCGCCTCGTCCCCGCGTTCTCAGCGGAATGCGCCCCACCGGCAAGCTCCACCTCGGCAACTACATGGGCGCGCTGGCCAACTGGGTCAAGCTGCAGGATCAGTACGAGTGCTATTTCTTCATCGCCGACTGGCATGCCCTGACCACCGACTACGCCGACACCTCGCAAGTGGTCCCCAACATCATGGACGTGATGCTGGATTACCTGGCGGCTGGACTCGATCCAGACCGCAGTGTGCTGTTTCTGCAAAGCAAGGTCCTCCAGCACGCCGAGCTTTATCTTCTGCTGGGCATGATCACGCCCCTCGGCTGGCTGGAGCGCGTTCCCAGTTACAAGGAGCAGCAGGAGAACCTGGCGCACAAGGATCTGTCGAACATTGGCTTCCTCGGCTACCCGCTTTTGATGGCTTCGGACATACTCCTCTACCAGCCAAAGTTCGTACCAGTGGGTAACGACCAAACCGCTCACGTCGAGCTCACCCGGGAGGTAGCGCGCCGCTTTAATCAGCACTACAAACTGAACGGCGCGGAAGTGCTGCCAGAGCCGCAAGTGCTGCTGACACCCTCGCCCAAGCTTCCCGGGACCGACGGGCGCAAGATGTCGAAGAGCTACGGGAACACCATCCTGCTGACCGACCCCGAACCAGAGGTCCGCAAGAAGCTGAAAACCATGGTCACTGACCCGGCCCGCGTCCGCCGCACCGACCCCGGCGACCCGGACAAATGCCCGGTTGGCGACCTGCACAAGGTTTTTTCCACGCCTGAGAAGCTTATTGAAGTTTATGAAGGCTGCCGCACGGCGGGTATCGGGTGCATTCAGTGCAAAGGATGGGCCACCGACGCGCTGGTTCAGGTTTTGGAGCCCATCCAGGCACGTCGCGCGGGATTCTCGGAATCCCAGGTGATGGAAATCCTGGAAGACGGCTCCACCCGTGCCCGCGCCCGCGCCGAACAAACCATGCAAGAAGTTCGCGGCGCCATGCGGATGTATGTAGGCCGCTGAGACATTTCCAGGGCGTCCAGGCTGTACCTGCACGGGTACTACCCCTTTCGTTCGCTATGTTTAACACTTATGGAGGGCGCACTGACCTTGTGCCCCCGGGCAAATTTTTCCAAAATAATAGAAGGCTCACACCTGGCTGAAAGACGCACGGGCCGAGCCACCAAGCGACCAATTATGGGCGATTCGATATTTCCGACACTGCGCATGGCCTTCAACCAGGCATTGGGTGGTATTCGCCTTGGATTTGGCCGCATCACAGCGCCTGCCAGGTCGGTGAGCCCCGAAGGGCATGACTTCCTGAACAGGCTTGAAGAGGTTCTCGGAATCGAGCTGCAAGAGGTTGAGCCGGCTCCGCAGCCGCAAGAGCCCACACCCGTACCGGTAGTGATTGTCGCGCAGCATCTTGTAGCAGATTCCGTTACCGAGCCAGCCATCCGACTTCAACCCGTTGCCCAACCGGCCACAAAAGCAAAGCGGAAGCGCAAGGCCGCCGAAAAGGCTGAGCCAACTACGCCTACGGCTTTGAAAGCGGCGACTGGAAAGAAGCGCTCTGGGAAGTCGGCACCACGGGCAAACGCAAAAAAAAAAGATAGAATCCGCAAAGTCGACTGCGCTGGTCCTGGTTCCAAAGGCTAAGACTGCCGCCGAAACCGCGCCGACCGAGCAGGAACTAGCCGAAAATCCGCCCAAGCCCGCCCGCCCCAGGAGACAGGCCCTCGGTCCGCAAGGCATACTTGTATGTACGGCTCTTGTGCATGTCCCCCGGCTAAAACCCGTTCCCCCGGCCAATACTCACAGAGCCGGACATCCGTTGCCAGACTTTCTGGGCGCCGTGCGGGCGTCCACGCCTGTTTATGGACACGCTCCGCGCCAGTTACAGGCGCAGACACTCGCTGATCAGCCTCCCGCCAGGCAGAAAAAAGCGGGTGAAGAAGACTCGCCTTTCTCCGTTTCTGTGGGGCAGGTCTACGACGGCCCGCTCGATCTCCTGCTCGACCTGATTCGACGGCAGGATATTGACATCTACGACATCCCCATTGCCACCATCACGGCTCAGTTCCTGAGTTATGTGAACCAGCTCAAGGCCAGTGATGTGGACGTGGCAGGCGAATTCATTTACACCGCATCGCTGCTGATTCACATCAAGAGCAAAATGCTGCTGCCGCGTTCGCCATCCGGTCCCGACGACGCTCCGGAAGATCCCCGCCGCGAACTGGTGGAGCGGTTGCTGGAGCACGAGCGCTTCAAGAATGCCGCCCAGATGCTGCAGCAGAAGCAGATGCTGGAGGCGGCAACCTGGTCGAACCCCGGATTCCGGGAATTCCAGGACGATGCCGCCGCCGAGCCGGAGATGGCCGCGGACACTGTGGACCTGGTCCGAATTTTCCGCGATATTCTGGAGCGCGCCCGCAAGATGCCAGTCCTCGATCTTCAGGAGGACTCGGTTACCGTGGGGCAGATGATTCAGTTCCTCGCTCGCCGCCTCTCCATTGAGGACAAGCCGGTGGCCCTCCGCAAATTGCTGAGCCATACCCGCTCCGAGCGCGCGCTGGTAGCCATGTTTCTGGCATTGCTGGAGTTGGTCCGCCTACAAGCGGTTTTGCTGCGCCAAGACCGCGCTTTCAGCGAAATCTTTATCAAGAAGCACACCGGCTTTGACGCCGTGATGAACGATGGCGTGGCCAACGCGCTGGATGACTGGCGGTAAAAATCTACGTTATAACTTATGTTATACTCGGGGCTGAACCGGAGGCCTCTCATGCCCACAACCACCAAAGTTATTGCGATTGGAAACTCAGCAGGCATCATCCTGCCAAAAGAGACGCTTGCACGACTCAACCTGGTGAAGGGCGATACGCTCTACATAAATGAGACTCTCGCAGGATTCCAAGTCAGCCCATATGACGAGGAATTCGCTGCAAAAATGGAAGTTGCTGACAGTGTAGTGCGCCGTTATCGCGATGCATTCAAAAAATTGGCGGAGTAGGTGAAAGAGCCGATTTGGATTCGCGAAGTTGAAGCCCTCGCGTTTCACGCGCAGCAGATTGCTCTGTTTGGTGGGTCGGATGGCATACGAGACAGAGGGTTGCTGGACTCAGCGCTCGCTCGGCCGAAGAACCTGTTCGCCTATTCCGAAAAAGCGTTGACCATGGCTGATTTGGCAGCTGCGTACGCGGTAGGGATCTCCGGCAATCACCCAGTCATTGACGGGAATAAGAGAACCGCGATGGCAGTCGCATTTGTCTTCCTTGAATTCAATGGATTCCCGGTAACTGCAACCCAGGAAGATGCTTGCCTCACTTTCCTGAGCCTCGCCGCCGGGGAAATCACTGAATCAGAATTGGCTATCTGGCTCGCCGAACATACGTCCGCGCAATAATCCCGCAAAGGAATTGTTCAGATGTCGAATGGCGCAACGCCTCCTGATTCCCGTCAGAAAGCCTCTTTCTTTCCTGGCATCTCGGCGGCCCGGTGTAGAATCAAAGAAGCAGAGCCAGTTTTTCCAACTGGCTCACCGAGCAAACAACTGGCGCGAGATTGCCGTTGTTGGGGTTTTATGGACGTCAAATTATCGGTCTCTCCTTTCTCCTCCTGCAATCCATCTCCTTTCTATCTGCTTTCAACTGACGTTGTTGATATCCATCCCTGGAGGCCCAGGCGCCACCGGAATCTCTCCGGCCGCTTCGGAAACTTCTAATGGCTGGCATGGCAACGACTATTGAAGTGATGCCCGCAGGCGCATCGCTACTTGACCGCAGACCTTCCAAATCGCGCAGCAGAATTGGTATCGCAGTCTTCCTTCTGGCCCTGTTCGGCGCCCTCGCCTACATAGGGTTCCATGTTGTCGAAGACCTCGATTCAGTGACCATAACCAGTGTGTGGCCGTACGTCTTGCTTGCCTTGGCCCTTGTCATCGCACTTGGCTTTGAATTCGTAAATGGATTCCACGACACCGCAAACGCCGTGGCCACGGTGATCTATACCCATTCGCTCGAACCGAATATCGCGGTAGTCTGGTCGGGAATCTGCAACCTGGCCGGCGTGCTTGCCTCGACGGGCACGGTAGCCTTTGCCGTCATCACGCTGCTGCCTGTCGAACTCATCATTCAAGTCAGTTCCGGCGCGGGCTTCGCCATGGTCTTTGCGCTGCTTATTGCCGCCATCGTATGGAACCTCAGCACCTGGTGGTTCGGCCTGCCTGCCTCCAGTTCGCACACCATGGTCGGCTCCATCATCGGCGTGGGCGTGGCCAACCAGCTCATGAACGTCCACACCGGCACATCCGGCGTGGACTGGGATCAGGCAATCAAAGTTCTCAAGGTGCTGCTGATTTCCCCCGTTCTGGGCTTTGGCTTTGCTGCGTTGCTCATGCTCGTTTCCAAGCGCCTCGTCAAATATCCCTCGCTTTACGAGGCGCCTAAAAACAACCAGCCGCCGCCATTCCCGATACGCGCGCTCATGGTGCTCACCTGCACCGGTGTCAGTTTCTTCCACGGATCCAATGACGGCCAGAAGGGCATGGGACTTATCATGCTCATCCTCATCGGAACCGTCCCCACGGCCTACGCGCTGAACCATGCTGTCACCGCAAACGATATTCAGGACTTCATCGCAGCGTCTGAGCAGGCTGGGCACATCCTTGACCGCCACGTGGATAAAACTGGCATCCTTGGCGCCAACGCGCGTGACGAGGTCACGGACTACATCCGCACCAAGCAGCTTCAGCCGGACACCATTCTCGCGCTTCGTGAGCTTGTTGAAGACCTGAATCACGAAGTGGTCCTCTACAAGGCATTCAAGTCCGTTCCTCCGCAGGATCAGACGAATGTCCGCAACGATATGTATGTGGCCAGCGAAGCCATTCGCCTGATGCAGAAGAACCACAACCCCGGGTTCACCGCCGCGGAAAACGCCGCGCTCACCAACTACAAGAGCAAGGTCGATAAAGCCACAAAGTTCATCCCCGACTGGGTCAAGGTAGCCGTTGCCCTCGCGCTGGGACTGGGAACCATGGTCGGCTGGAAGCGCATCGTGGTCACTGTGGGTGAAAAGATCGGCAAAGACCACCTGACCTATGCGCAGGGCGCCGCCGCCGGTCTTGTTGCCATGGGCACTATCTTCGCTGCCGACACCTTTGGATTGCCGGTAAGCACGACGCATGTACTGAGCTCCGGCGTGGCCGGAACAATGGTCGCCAACGGTAGCGGCCTCCGTTTCGCCACCGTCCGCAACATTGCAGCCGGCTGGATCTTCACCCTTCCTGCGGCCGCACTGCTTTCCGGCGGACTCTTTTGGCTCTTCCGCGCCATTTCATGACCGAAGGCTGATTCTCATTCCGATGGGCGTCTGGCATCCTCCAGACGCCCTTTTTCGGCCTTAAAACAGCTCTTTCGCCTTCGGTTCCGCGGAATCCGCGGCGACAATTCATTCCCTTTTCACATGACTCGTATATCCATTGCTGAGTCTGGTCATTGCCTCCCCGCGCACGTCTGGACGTAAAACCATCCCAAGTCTGGAGCACCAGCCATGCCCGAATTGGCGACAGCCCTACCTGCCCGCCCCCCCGCAGCAGCACTCCTTGAAAAACCGATGAAGAAATCCCACGCCCTGATCAGCGGTGTGGTCGTCTTTGGCGCGCTGATTGCCGGCCTGGGATACATTGGTTTCCACATTAACAGCGACTTTGCCGGGGTCAACCTGGGGAGCATCTGGCCCTATCTGCTGCTGGTAACCGCGCTGCTGATCGCACTCGGGTTTGAGTTCGTGAATGGCTTCCATGACACGGCCAACGCGGTGGCCACCGTCATCTATACCCACTCCCTTGAACCCAACATCGCGGTGGTCTGGTCGGGCCTCTGCAACCTGGTCGGGGTACTTACCTCCTCCGGCACCGTGGCATTCACCGTGATTACGCTGCTTCCGGTGGAGCTGATCCTCCAGGTTAGCGCTGGAGCGGGATTTGCCATGGTATTCGCACTCCTCATCGCGGCCATCATGTGGAACCTCGGTACCTGGTGGTTGGGCCTGCCCGCCTCCAGTTCGCACACCATGGTCGGCTCCATTATTGGCGTAGGGCTTGCCAATCAACTGGTCAACGGTCACAACGGCACCTCTGGCGTGGACTGGGGCCAGGCCACCAAGGTTTTCCAGGTCCTGCTTATTTCTCCGGTTATCGGCTTCATTTGCGCTGCGCTGGTCTTCCTTCTTATGAAGGTGACTATCAAGTATCCCGCTCTCTATGAGGCGCCCAAAGGCGCAGAGCCTCCACCGTGGCCTATCCGCCTGCTACTGGTGATCACCTGCACCGGTGTCAGCTTTGCCCATGGCTCCAACGACGGCCAAAAGGGTATGGGCCTCATCATGCTGATCCTCATCGGCACCGTCCCCACCGCCTACGCACTCAACCACGCCGTATCTCCACACGACGTGCAGGACTTCATTGCCGCCTCCGAGCAAGCCGGTCACATCCTCGACCGCTACGTTGACAAGAATGGCGTCCTCGGTGAAGACGCCCGCACCGAAGTTACGGCCTTCATCCGCACCAAAAAGGTTCAGCCGGACACCGTCCTCGCCCTCCGTGAACTGGTTGAAGACCTGAACCACGAAGTTGGCCTGTACAAGGAGTTCAAGTCGGTTCCGGCCGGTCAGCAGACCAACGTCCGCAACGATATGTATGTGGCCAGCGAAGCCATTCGCCTTATCCAGAAAAACAAGAGTGTGCCCTTTACACCGGATGAAAACGCCGCTCTCGCAAACTACAAGGGAAAGGTAGACAAGGCCACCAAGTTCATTCCCACCTGGGTTAAAGTTGCAGTGGCCCTGGCGCTCGGGATGGGCACCATGGTCGGCTGGAAGCGCATTGTGGTGACGGTCGGCGAGAAAATCGGCAAGGAGCACCTCACCTACGCACAGGGCGCAAGCGCGGAACTTGTGGCCATGATCACCATCTTTGCAGCCGATAATTTTGGATTACCGGTGAGTACCACGCACGTGCTCAGTTCCGGTGTGGCCGGAACCATGGCAGCCAATAAAAGCGGCTTGCAGGTGTCAACCATCCGCAACATCGCGGCCGCCTGGGTCTTCACCCTTCCCGCCGCAGCCACGCTCTCCGGCACTCTGTTCTGGGCCTTCAGCCAGATTTCGCACTAAGCTGCTCTCAAATATGCCATTTCAGGGCGTTCGCCTCGGCGGACGCCCTTTTTTCTCCACCTGACACCCAGTAGAGCCCCATAGCCCACACAGGCCCCTCCGCTTCCGGTACCATACTTGAGGTACCTTTTCTCGAATGAGCCTGAAAGCCAAGCTGGAAGCAGTCATCTACGCCGCGGAGGAGCCGGTAACATTGGCCCAGCTCGCGACCCTCTTTGCCTCTGAAACCGAGGAGTGGAAACGTGCGCTCGCCACGCCACCGGCGCAGGATTCCGAACCAGATTTTGGCGACGGACAAGCAGCCCTGAGCGCTGAGCCAGCCCTGACCTCGGAGCCCGACCAGACCCCCGACACGGCGCAATTGGGATTAGAAGAACCCGCCAGCGATTCCTCCATGCCGGCCGATGGCGAAGGACAGCTGGCTGACGAAGCCCAGGCTGACCCGCTTCCCGACTCACCCGCGCAACCTTCTGCCTCACCCGAACCGGCAGCCGGCGAAGACAGCCAGGCGGCGGTGGAAAGCGCCAACGCCGAGCTGGAGTTCCGTCGACTCGCCCGTCTGCGCGAACGTGAAATCCGCGCCACCCTGCGCCAGATTCTGGACGAACTCATCGCCGACTACGCCTCTGACAACCGCGGTATCGAGATCCGCGAAATCGCCGGCGGTTTCCGCATGGCCACCAAGCCCGAGTGCCACGACGCAGTGCGGGCGTTCGTAAAGAGCCTTAAGCCTCCCATGAAGCTCTCGCTGCCGGCCCTCGAAACGCTCGCCGTCATCGCATATAAGCAGCCCGTCACGGCTCCGGAAGTGAATGAAATCCGCGGCGTTGACTCCTCCGGCGTATTCGGTTCTCTACTTGCCCGCAAGCTGATTGTCACAGCAGGGCGCAAACAGGTCATCGGCCGCCCCATCCTTTACAAAACCACACGCGAGTTCCTCCTCCGCTTCGGCCTCAAAGATGTGTCCGAATTGCCGTCGATGGAGGAATTCGAAAAAATGGCCGCCATCGAGCTTGACGAGCCGGAGACCGCGGCCCCCGAAGCGTCGGAATCCGGCGGAAACCCCGACTCCGACGCGAATCTTAGTCTCGAATTTGAAGAAAACGTTGCAGAAGACCCGACTGACGAGCCTTCGGACGCAGCACAGGAAACCATTGAAACCCAACAGACCGCCGAGACGGCGGCCAGTACGGAATCCCCAACCCCGGAAG
>Ga0302319_10010530_pt1 | contig 17611 bp, 9 predicted proteins | sample Bog_T0_2_FD_203319 | JGI IMG/M metagenome (GOLD analysis project Ga0302319, IMG submission 203319) | Peat permafrost microbial communities from Stordalen Mire near Abisko, Sweden - Bog_T0_2 | ecosystem: Environmental > Terrestrial > Soil > Wetlands > Peat | place: Sweden: Abisko, Stordalen Mire...
AAGCACCAGGGGACAAAGCGATGAGAAGAAAGCAGATTGAGGGGGCAGAGCTGAAAGCAGCCGTCGCCGGGCTGGCTGATTGGAAGCTGGAGAAGGACGGGCTGGTGCGCACAGTGATCTTTGCTGATTTTCCAGCGGCGATGGCGTTTGTGAACCGGGCGGCGGAGCTGGCCCAGGAGGCTGACCATCATCCTGATATCAATATTCGTTTCAATAAGATACGGCTGGCGCTGACGACCCACTCCGCGGGCGGAATTACCAAGATGGACCTGGATATGGCCGCGAAGCTGGATGCGGAGCTGCAATAAATGAAAAACTGTTGACGGCTGGGTCCATGTCTATGGTAAATTGAATTCAGCGTGATCCCAGTCGAACCGATTGTTGTCCGCGAAGCTTTGCTTGAGCAGCTGCTCCGGCGCAAGTTGCGTCACTGGCCTCCCGGCATGGACAAAACACCGTTCATGCCGCCCTTTTTTTTTGAGGCGGCGTTTTGACGGCGAACGGCCTCCGTGCAACCAACCCAAGGCCCCTACGAGCGAGGGACGGCTCCCCAGGAAAGCGGAATCTGCCGCTGGTGCTGGCTGTAGTGCTGCTCTGCTGTGTGGCGGTGGGGATTGCCGCACTGCCGTGGCTGCGCCGCGAGCGGCAGATGCTGATTCGCCTGCAACATCATATTGAGAGGGCCGCCGCTCCGGACGAGCCGGTGCTGGTGGACGACCGCTGGCTGGGATGGGCGGTGCGCTGGGCGGGTTCGCGCGGGTCGATGCCGGGCGTGGAGGTGGTTCGTGCAGATCGGGGACCGAATAAAGCGCTTCCCAGTCGAGAAGTGGTGCTGGTCGCTCGCCCGGACGATGCGCTGGTGCACTCGCTGCGTGCGGCTGGCTACAGGCTGACGCCAGATGCTTCGGCGACTACCTGGGACGAGACGGGCGATGGGTCGGGATTGTGCGGGCACGCTGCGGTCCGCATCTACTTTGTGCTGCCTCCGGAGCCGCCGAATGGGCCTGCGGGGATACCATCAATGCCATGAGTCTGAACTGGGTCTTCTGGGCGATGCTATCCGCGGTGTTCGCGGCAGGGACGGCGCTGCTGGCCAAGGTGGGCGTGGAGCATATTGACAGCAACCTTGCCACCGCGATCCGTACCACCGTGGTGTTGGTGTTCACCTGGGGGATCGCGCTCAGCCTGAATGCGCATCACGGGTTGGGGGCGATTGGTCGCAGAAGCTGGATATTTCTGGTGCTGTCGGGATTGTGTACAGGGCTGAGCTGGCTGTGCTACTTTCGCGCGCTACAGATGGGACCGGTGAGCGGTGTGGCGCCCATCGATAAACTGAGCGTGGCGCTGGTGATTGTGGCAGGGTGGCTGTTCTTTGGCGAGAGCATGAGCCCGGCGAAGATCGTGGGCGGTGTGCTGGTGACGGCGGGTGCGCTGGTGATTGCGTTTGCGTGAGCAGCGTGCGGATGCGGACCAGCATACAGCGGGACCGCTGCGAGGAGGACAGTGCGGGGAGCAATGACGAATAGAGCGATGAATCGCCCACGGCAGGTGCTGTTTGCCAGCCTGGTGGGCACGACGGTTGAGTTTTTTGACTTCTATATCTATGCGACGGCGGCGGTGCTGGTATTTCCGAAGCTGTTCTTTCCGTCGTCCGACCCGGCAACGTCCACATTGGCGTCCCTGGCGACGTTTGGCATTGCGTTTCTGGCGCGACCGGTGGGCTCGGCGTTGTTTGGGCACTTTGGCGACCGGATTGGGCGCAAGAAGACGCTGGTGCTGGCGCTGGGAACCATGGGACTTTCAACGTTCGCCATTGGGGCGCTGCCGGGCTACCGCGCGATGGGAATCGCAGCACCGTTGCTGCTGGCGTTGTGCAGGTTTGGACAAGGCATTGGGCTGGGCGGCGAGTGGGGCGGCGCCGTGCTGCTGGCGGTGGAGAATGCTCCGCCGAACAAGCGCGCGCTGTACGGCATGTTTCCGCAACTGGGAGCGCCCATCGGCTTTCTGCTTTCGGGCGGGACGTTCTATGTGCTATCTGCTTGGCTGACGGACAAGCAGTTCTTCAGCTATGGCTGGCGGTTACCGTTCCTGGCCAGCTCGGTGCTGGTGCTGCTGGGGCTGTATGTGCGGCTGACCATTACGGAGACTCCGGTTTTTGAGGCGGCAGCCAAGCGCGGTGAGCAGGTCGGCATCCCTATGGTGGCTGTGCTGCGGGGGCACCTGCGGGCGCTGGTGGCGGGTGTGCTGGTGTGCCTGGCGACGTTTGTCCTGTTCTACCTGATGACCGTGTTTGCGCTCTCCTGGGGGACGACAGCGCTGCACTACAGCCGAGGCCGCTTTCTGCTGATTCAGATGTTCGGCATCCTGTTCTTCGCGGCGACGATTCCCTTCTCTGCGTGGCTGGCGGAGCGCGGCCGGCGGCCGGTGATGTTCATTGTGACGGCGATGATTGCGGTGTTCGGGTTGGGGCTGGGGCCGTTGTTCTCCTCCGGTATGGCGGGTACGGTGGTGATGATGGCGCTGGGGCTGGCCCTGATGGGGATGACGTATGGGCCGTTGGGAACGGTAGTGAGCGAACTGTTTCCCACGCCGGTGCGGTACACGGGCAGCTCGCTGGCGTTTAGCCTGGCGGGGATTTTGGGGGCATCGCTGGCACCGTATATTGCGACGTGGCTGGCGAAGACCTACGGGCTGCAATATGTGGGGTATTACCTTACGGCCTCTGCAGTGCTGACGTTTGGCGGACTGCTGATGATTCGCGAGACCCGAGGGGAAGACCTGACAGGGGCATAGTCCATAGCTATAATTGGACTTAGTTCTTTGACAGCGCTGCAGAATGCAACGCTCGAAGCTGCTCCACAATGTGGGGGCGTCATGGTTTCGACGGGGTTGCTTGTAGCAAAGAGACATGCCGGGGTGTGGACACCCGTAATCGCTCACAAAACCATAAGTGCCGAACCTCAATTCGCGCTTGCTGCTTAATTAATTAAGTAGCCGATTGCTTCTGCTTCGCCTACGGGCGGATACCAATCGTCGCACAGTAGGCTGGTCAACGCTGTTCCGCCTGGACGGCAATGACGAGATTGATCAGGCTGGTGGCCAGCGCATCTTCGCCCGTTCTCAGCGCCGGCTACGAGACAAAGATGAACGCGGAAAAGCATGAATGCTCTTTGTTATGAGTTTCTTCGGACGGGAGTTCGATTCTCCCCGCCTCCACCACTTCCATGTTCCTTGCCCTGCGTGCCTGCCTCGCGAGCGTTCTTGACGCGAGCGCATCCGGCTGCCTACTCTAAGGAGCCACGCGCGAAAGGAATCCCCCGCATGAGAAGCCGCAATCCTCTTTGGCCAGCCGTCGTCTGCGCCACCGTTCTGCTCAGCAGCATCTGCACTGCACAGGTCCCGGTCAAGGGCGCACCGCAGCCCTGGATGAATCGTAGCCTGGATGCGGACACGCGGGCAGACCTGATGATCCACGAGATGACCCTCGACGAAAAGATTCAACTGGTGCATGGGGACGGCTGGGGGGTGCTGCGTACGGACGCACCCGTGGCGGCACGGCACAACGGCGGCGCTGGATTCGTGCCGGGGATTCCGAGGCTGGGCCTGCCGGACATCAACCTGGCGGACTCAGCCGTGGGGGTGCGCATGGCTGCGCGCGAAAGCCGCTATGCGACACTGCTGCCCTCCGTGATTGGGCTGGCCGCAAGCTGGGACCCGGCGGCGGCGCGGCTCTACGGCACAGTCATTGGGCGTGAACTGCGCGACCAGGGCTACAACATGTCGATTGGCGGCGGTGTGGATCTAATCCGCGAACCGCGCAATGGGCGCAACTTTGAGTACGCAAGCGAAGATCCCATCCTCTCCGGCGTGATGGTCGGCAACCTTGCGATGGGTGTGCAGTCCAACCGCATCATGGGAGACATCAAGCACTATGTGCTGAACGATCAGGAGACTGGACGCAGCACGCTGGATGCCCTACTGAACCGCCGCGCCCTGTATGAAACCGATCTGCTGGCCTTTCAGATTGCGATCGGCATGGCCAAACCGGCAGGCGTGATGTGCAGCTACAACCGGGTGAACGGCGACTACGCCTGCGAAAACAAGTACACGCTGGACCAGGTGCTGAAGCGCGATTGGGGCTTTCAGGGCTTTGTGCTGTCCGACTGGGAGGGCACGCACAGCACGGTGAAGGCAGCGCTGGCGGGACTGGATATGGAGCAGCCCGGGGACAAATACTTTGGCGCGCCGCTCAAGCAGGCGGTACTCGATGGCAAGGTGCCGCAGGCGCGGCTGGATGACATGGTGCACCGCATTGTGCGCAGCATGTTTGCCAACGGCGTGATTGACGACCCACCCGTGCGCAGTGTGGTGGATCCATTCCAGGGCCGGGACGACGCGCAGAAGATCGAGGAGGAGGGCCTCGTGCTGCTGCAAAACTCGGGTGGCATTCTTCCTCTGACCGCTCAGACCAACAGCATTGCACTGATCGGAGGCCACGCGGACACGGGTGTGCTCTCGGGAGGCGGATCGGCGCAGGTGGATGCGCCTGGTGGGCGGCCCGGGGGTTCTGTGTGGGGCAAAGCGGTGTACTTCCCTTCTTCACCTTTGCGCAATATCCGCGAACATGCGCCGGGGGCAACTGTTACCTACGATCCTGGTACGGATGCAACGCAGGCGGCCAAGGCGGCCGCAGGAGCGCAGGTGGCGATCGTCTTCGTGACCCAGTGGATGTCCGAGGGGCAGGATGCGGCGACGCTGAGCCTGCCTGACCATCAGGACGCGCTGGTGGAGGCGGTTGCTGCGGCGAATCCCAACACGATTGTGGTGCTGGAGAACGGCGGCCCGGTGAGTATGCCGTGGAGCGGGAAGGTGCGGGGCATCGTCGAGGCGTGGTATCCGGGCATCGGTGGCGCGCAGGCGCTGGCCGATGTGCTGTTTGGAGCTGTGAATCCTTCCGGGAAGCTGCCGGTGACCTTTGCAGCTACAGAAGATGACCTGCCCCATCCACATGTGACCGGACTGACGGTCGAGACGGGCAACAACGGCATGAGCGCCTCTGCGAAGAAGGGCAAGGCCCCCGAAGACTTCAGCGTGGATTACAACGTTGAAGGGATGATGGTGGGCTATCGCTGGTTCCAGGCCAAGGACAAGCACCCACTGTTTCCGTTCGGATTTGGGCTGAGCTATACGAGCTTCGCATACTCCGGGCTGAAGGTCGCACCGGACGCGAGTGCGGCGTCGTTTGAGCTGAAGAACTCCGGCACACGCGGGGGCGATGAGATTGCTGAGGTCTACGTCACACTGCCCGACGCCGCCGGCGAGCCCTTCCGCAAGCTGGCGGGATGGAAGCGGGTGACGCTGGCCGCCGGTGAGAGCCAGAGGGTGACAGTGCCGATTGATCCGCTGTATCTGTCCATCTACTCCACGGAGAAGGATGGGTGGCAGAGGCTCGCAGGCGAGTACCGCATTGAGGCCGGCGGATCGTCCGCGGAACTGCCGCTGCACCAGTCCATTCATCTCGCGGCGAAGTAGAGCGCTCTACTCCGCGTGGCCGACGCCATTCTGCTTGTAAGCCTTCTGCAGGACGAAGAATGCGGCCTTCTTCTGTCCCTGGTCAGAGACCAGGCCTTTGCGATTGAAACCATCCTGCAGGTTGGGAAGCTGACGCAGCGGCGAGCGGAAGTCCATGAGGATCCACGCTGTGGAGCCGCGCAACTGCGGAATGCGGTGGAGCATCGCGACCTGGTGCTGATAGATGTTGGCCTGGAACTCCTCAGTCCAGCGCTGGGTTGCGGGTCCGTGCAGGCCGGCTTTGGCGTCGCCACCGAACTCGCTGACGATCAACGGCTTGTCATAGGCGACCTTCCACTCGGTTGTGTCGGCGGCCTCGGCGGTCTTTTCGTACCAGCCGATGTACTCGTTGAAGCCGATAACGTCGAGCGCCTTTCCGAGGGGATCGTCAATGATCTTGGTGTTGCCCTCGCCGCGCACCAGCAGTGCAGCGGTGACCAGCCGGGTGGGGTCCTGCTGGTGGACGAACTCTGCGGAGCGCGTCAGGAATGCAGTGCGTTCCGGCTTGTTGGGGGTCTCATTCGCGATAGACCAAAGAATGACTGAGGCCTTGTCGCGGTCGCGACGGATGTTCTCACCGAGCTGCTGCTTCGATTTCTGGAAGACGACTTCGCTGCCGAACTCCTCAGCCCAGTAGACCGGGACCTCAGACCAAACAAAGATGCCCAGGCGGTCGGCGGCGCGGGTCATCTTCTCGTCGTGCGGATAGTGGGCGAGGCGGACGTAGTTGGCGCCCAGTTCCTTCACCCAGCGGAAGAGTGTGTCCACGTCCTGCTCCGTGTTGACGCGGCCACCGCGGTAGGGTGCCTCCGCGTGGATGCAGACTCCGTTCAAAACGATGGGTTTGCCGTTGAGCAGGATGCGCGAGCCGGAGGTTTCGATGGTACGAAAGCCCATCTTGTCCGTGAGTGTGTCGCTGCCTGTGGAGAGCTTCACGTCGTAGAGTTTGGGACTGTCCGGCGACCATAGGGAGAGGCTCGGCGCCGGCAGCGAGATGTTCGCTCGTCCGTTCGCATCGGTGGTGCCTGCTGCGTGCAGCTTCAACTCCGGCAGATCAACGGAGACGGCGGTTCCCGGTGCCGCGCCTTCCACGTGGACGTAACCTTCTATGACGCCGCGCGTTGCACGGTCCAGATGCAGATCAAAATCGTCCATGAAGCTGCCGGGAACGGTGACAACAGAGACATCGCGAGTGAGACCACCATAGTTGAACCAGTCAGTCTTGAGCGTAGGTACGCCATCGGCGATGCGCGTGCTGTCGACGAAGATAACGACACTGTTGTCACCGGACTTGACGATATGGGTAATCTCGCAATCGAAGGGAGTGAATCCGCCCTCATGCTCGCAGACCAGTTGGCCGTTGACCCAGGCGCGGGAGCGGTAGTTCGCCGCGCCGATGTGCAGGAACGACCTGTGCCCGGTCGGCTGCTGCAGCTGGAAGTGACGTTCATACCAGAGGCCGCCTTCGTAGTTCATCAGGCGCTCTCGCTGCATATTCCAGTCACCGGGGACGTGGAGGGTAGGGCTGGTGCCGAAGTTGTACTCCACTGCTGTACCTGGAGTGCCATTCGATGCCGCATCCTTGAAGTAGCTGCCGAGGCCGCTCTGGTAGGGGTCAACGATGATGTGCCAGTCGCCATCGAGGCTGAGCGCGGGACGACGGTCAATGGCCACCAGCAGCGTGGATGCCGGCGCGGCAGGCTGTGCGGCAATCACGCCGGGCGCGTTCTGCGCGAAGGCAGCTGCGCTGATCGTCAGGCTCGAAAGAATCATCAGGTTACGAATATGCATGGTGGTCCTCGGTAGCTGCGGGTTTATTGCATGGGGCGTTCGGCTGCTCGCTTTGTCTGGCGCAAGGGTTAACGCGTGACTGCCTCCTGCCCTTAGGCCGAAACAATCTTCTCTTAGACTGGCGAACTGTACAAGCGAGAGAGCAGCGAGTCAGAGTCTGTCGGGAAGAACTCATGCGAGGGATCGCTCTTGCCGAGACGGATGGTACCCGTCCTTGCGGGTGTGGAAACACCGGCTAGCGCGGCCCTCGCGGTCATCTCAACGACACACCCGACCAACGCGGAGACCATCCAACTTGCTAGGGTTACTCCTTTTTGTCCACGGGCGGAAACGCTACAGCGCGCACCTCGGCGGGCAGATCGCCCAACACCGGCTCTCCTGCGGGGAGCGTGATCGTCTGATAGGCCGCACTGCCAAGCACCGGCTGGAATGCGGTGGCGTTTAAATAGACCGGCTTGGCCTTGGTGTTCACGATCTGCAGGTATAAGCCGGACGTAGCGTCCGCGTTCGCGGTGGCCACAGGTGCCGGCGCCGATCCCGAATAGCTGAGCAGGAAATAGCCGGTGCTGTCCGTGTAAGCGAAGCCATAGTCCCCCTGGTAGGCCTTTTGGCTATCCACCAGAAAGACCGAATGGCCGGCGAGCGGATTGAGGGTTGCGTCATACACACGGCCATGCAGCACCCAGCCGGTGGCTGCAACCTGCGGCGCAGCCGTAGATATCTGCTGATTCACTATGGCCACACGCGCGACCGTGGTCTTGGAAGCAGCGACAGCGGCCTGGGCCGCACTGGCCTGGGTGGACTGCACACCAAACTGCGCCACTGCAGTGGTTGCGCTGCGTGTTAGCCGGGAGAGCTTTGCCTGTTGCAGAAGGCCAAGGTTCTGAACACCGCCCGAGGCAGTACTGTCTGCTGCGGACAACGTCGATGCGATGGCGGTATCGATCAGCGATGCAGCTGATTCGACGGTGATGTCTATGGGTAAGGTGGATGTGCTCATTGTGCTGCCTGCGCTTTCTCTGTGCTCTGGCCGGTGCGTTTGGTCTTCACGGTGGTCTTGCGGCTGCACAGTTGGGACTGAAGGACGAGGTTGTGGGAGTCGACGAGGAACTTGTGCAGCGCTTCAATCTTGAGGCAGTACGTGGAGATGTTCTGCGCTGTGATATTCATGACCGCTGCCGTGGCCGCGGAGTGAAGCACAGAGTAGCTTCTGGCCTCCTGCAGACGGTTGCCAATGGCCTGCAACGAGCCGCTAAATAGAAGGGCGTCCAGCAGGGCTGTCAGCCGCGGGCCGTCGAGCCACAGATGGTTGTTTGCAAACAGAACGTGGTCGCTGGAGATGATTTGCACGGAACACAGTCCACGCACACCTGTACCCCAGGCTTCGAGTTGACATGTATTGTCCGTGAACAGAACCGCGCCACCGCAGTCCATGCCCGGATCCCTCTCTTGGTCTTCCTCAGGGTCGAAGCTGGCAATGTCCTTGTAGGTTGCGGCGTAGCCATCGCTCTGGGCCAATGTCTCCAGCGCCGTGCCCAGGTTGAGGATGCTCACCGTCAATGGGTCCTTGAAGTCGCTACCTCCGTTGGCCTGGTAGGCTTTTAGATCCAACGCCCTTGTCCCGCCGTCGACCGGTAGCGGCCCACCCGATGCAAAGTGGTTGTCGGCGACAGAGAATGGTCCGTACCCTGTGACTGCAAGAGCGAGTCCGACCGCGACGTGTACAAGGTTCTCCTGAATGCGCAGAGCCGGAAGCCCTGGCGCATACAGGAAGCTGGGGGGCTGCTCCTCATAGGCGCTCTTTGTATCCGTATACAGGAGCTGGAACGACCGGTCCCAGGCGTCGCTGTCGCCCGCGCTGTCCAATACGGTAGGCGTTGCCAGCGCGATGATGATGCCGCCGCGTACTCCTTGATAGGAGCTGAGTGGATCCTCCTTACGACTAAGGTCGCGCGTCTCGCGAATCTGGTTGCGGCTAATCTCCACTATCTCGCCGTGCAGGACGAAGATGCCGCATACCTCAGCGCCAGGAGTTGCCCCGAAGTTCGTGATGGTGTTGTCGCGGATGGTGAGGTTTTCGACGTTGGGCAGGCTGATGGCTGCGTAACCAAAGACCGAAGCTTTTTCGTTGAAGGCCTCCATTGTGCGCTGCATCGTGTTGGAGATCACATTCGCGGTGATGCTCAGGTTCTGGATGCCGATGACTTCATGATTGGTGGACAAGTCGAAGAAGCCGACAGGCCCGATGCCGCACATCCCCATCTTGCGAATGAGATTTCGGTCGATATGAATGTTCTTGATGACGCCACCGGAGGCGGTCGTGAATATCTGAGAGCCAGAGCCGGTCGTTGTCGGAACCTGAATCGATCCGCCTTTCGTGCATTCGCTTTCCACCTCGACCATCAGGCCGACGAGCTTGCCGGTATCGTTGCCTTTCGCGTCAAGCAGAAGGAGGTTGCCCAGCGTTATCCCATTGCGGCTGCCATCCTGGATCTCATTCTCGACGATGAAGACATTCCTGGATGGCCCGGCGATATGGACGCCGCCGGAGGCCCGCGGCGGTGTCTTGGACTCCGTCAAAGAAGAGCCCTTCGTATCGTTCGCGGACATGCTTCCCAGGATGGAGCTGCGCAGATTCGACCTCTTCCTGTTCTTCACCGCAGCTAAGATTCCAGTGAGACCTGTATCGGTTGCGCTCTGATTGTTGATCGTTGCTGAGCCAGTCAAGGTCTGACTGGGTTCAGTGATGACGCCGAACCGGGAGAAGTCCGAGGTGGTGAGCCCCACCTGGTTGTTCTTGAAGAACATATCGTCTCCGCAAAGGTAGACGGCTCCCCAGATGCTCTCCACGTCCTTCATCATGATGCGGTTGTCTGCAATCTCAAGCTGCTTGACGCTCTCGGCAAGGATGGCTGGAAGGTTGGTGGCGGTGATGATCAGGTCCTGCAGGGAGATGTCCGTGTCACCCTTGCCTCTCACCAGTCTGGTCACACCTTGGCTGAAGCCGGCCTGTCCTTGCGGCGCGGTCGTCGTGTCCGGTGTGCGATCCAGCAGAATGCCAACCTCATCTTCGGCGGCATGCACACAGAAGGAGTTGAGATCCACATGGCGGCACGCAACCACGGTGAAGACCGCCGGGAAGCCACTCTGCGTGGTGGACACGCCGCTGGTGCCAGCTGCCGAGCCTTGTACGCCTCCGGCCGCGCCCGAAGCGCCCGCTGCAGGGTTCGAGGCAGCCGAGTAGATGTGCGTCTGCCAACCGCAGCCATGAATCTGAACGAACTCCGCTTCGCTGAGCAAGACGTTCTCGTAGTAATCGCCGGGGAGGATGCAAATCTCACCACCCTGTTTTGGGAGCGCCGCGATGGCATCGTTGATCGAGTTGTACATGCCGAAACTGTTCTGGTTGTCGCCTACCGTGTAGGTGCAGCAGCCGCAGCCGCCTCCACCGGAGGAAGGCCACTCGGTGCGGCACTCCGTCGCTGTAGGCGATGTGCCACCGAAGGTCACCAGGGACAGCGTGGTGTAGTGGTGATAGATGCCGCGGGGCAGCGCCTGCTTCAGCGGATCGATCTGGCCCGTCGCCGCGCGTGCGGAGAAGTTCCAGTAGTTCATGTACGAATAAGTGCTGCCTGCTGATGTGTTGTCAAAGCTTACCACGATGCCGTTCTCAAGAACGACGCTGGAACCATTGGGAGGCACGGGAATGCCGTTGCATCCATTGGGCAAGTTGTTGGAGGCCAGCGTGTCGAGATCAATCAGCGCCGTCGAGGAGTCAGCGGTGGTGTAGATCTTGCCCCCCTGGTCCCAGCGGATGATGCGAGTGTAACTGTTGCCGGTGATGGAGCCGGCGGAGAACTGCGATCCGGGAAGAAACTCTGTCGTCAACGTGATGGACATGGAGGGTATGTCGACGTGGTCGATCTTGTACAACTCTCCTGACTGGCAGGCGTTGTCGAGCGTCTGGTTTGTAATCTCAATCCAGTCGCCAGCAGAGAAGCCCAGTACCTGGTCGCGCCCCAGGCTTTGCACCGTAAGCACCATCGCAGGCTTGTTCAACGTGTTTGTGCCGCTGGCGATCCCCGTGACCAGGGTCTGCACGGAGGCGTTCTCGCGCGACCATTTGAAGGTTGCGTGGCCACCCGGCGTCCCGGGCGTATGAATTTCGACACGATAGAACTGGTTCTCAACTCCGGTGTAGCCGCTTCCAGTCGTGAGGCAGCAAGGGCCGACGGCTCCGCCTCCCTCCGTGCTGTTACTGAGAGTGCCCGCGACCTTGGGAAGGTTGAGCAGCGTTCCAATGGGCGTGCTGCAACTGTAACCGCTGCCGGATGCGATCGGGGCCAAGCCAACCTTCCACGCCGTCTGCATGCGCCCACTGGTGTCCACACCAATGGCAGAGTCCACCAGGGACGAGTCTTCAATGAACGTGACCGGGCGCTGCCAAACATCGAGGTACGCAACATATTGCGCCTCTCCCGGCGGCACCGTCGCGCCCAGGTTGTAGGGTTGGCTGCCGAAGTCAATCGACGCAGGCGATGCCGGTGGCGGCTGCGGCGCATTGGACTTCTCCGCCAGGGTTGGGTCCCACACCGCAGTCAAGGGGTCGCCGTGGTTTTCCACCAGCAGACCGTCGACATACATGCGTCCACAGCCGATCCGAACGCTGTTGGTGTTGCCGCTGGTACCGACTGTGATCTTGAAGGCGTTGGGCGTCGTCGCTGGATAGACGGCGCGGCCCAGGGTATCCAGTGTGCCCGCCTGGGTGCGCCGCGAGAGCTCTGCGAGCCACTCGTTCCAGTCGGCATCGGTCTGGACGCGTCCCTGCTCCATTACTACCCCGGAGTAATCGTTGGCGGGGTTGAAGGTGTAACGGCTGTTATCGAAGCTCACGGCAGACTCCTATCATTTCTGGAAACTCAAAAAACTTGGTTCGCGGCCCTACGTCTGATACACCAGCCCGACATCCAGACCCACCGGCGTGTACTCCTGTAGACGGAGGGTGAGGTCGCTCTCGCGCAGCGGTGCCAAAACAAAGTGGAATCCGCCCATCTCGCCGCCATCGTCGGCGCCACGGCGGATACTGTCATCGGTACAAGCGAGCATCTTGAGGTAGCCCGGCTGTCCATAGCGGAGCGAGAAGAAGATCGGCGCAGCAGAGGCCAGTGCCTGCTCCACACACTCAAACCGTCGCGGCGTGACGGCATCCACCGGCAGAAAGCTGAATCGCACGCATCCGCTCTGCAGGCGGTCGGCAACCAGCGCCGAGACCCACGAGTCGCCCAGCGTCAACGCGCCCCACACAATGCTGTTGGAGATCAGGGTGAGCACCTCGGCATGGACCTTGCCCACGACGGTGCATCCCTGCAGCGTCAGCGCGCCTCCGCCGCTGGTGCCATCCAGTGCGGAGTAGGCAACGCCGGTTGTACTGGTTGCGTCAACGATGCTGTCCGAGAGGTTGATTGCGACCAGCGGCGCAGCCTGGATCGCGCCCAAGACCGAATACTCCGAGACAATCTGCACGCCGGAGGGCTCAGCCACCAGTGTGGGTTGTGCAGGCTGCGTGGGATTACTGGAGCTGTCCACGGACCATCCCGGAAGCAAAGTGCAGTGCGTCAGGCTGAGTTCGCTGAGCAGGTTGGTGCCCAGGCCGCTGGGACGATCAGGAGGGACATGCACCAGCGCGACCGCTTCGGTTCCTGGCATCATGCCGGCACTCGCGGCGACCAACAGCCCGTTCAGTATGACCACACTGTTCGCATCGCCCGAGATGGCCAGCTCCCCATCCAATAACAACGTGGGGCGCGCACCATCGGCGGCGCGAAGTTCAAGCGTAGTGCCCTTAGGCAGATCGATGATGAGTTGTCCAAAGCTGGAGATGGTGTAGGTCGCGCTATCAGGGATCTCCAGCGCGACTTTTCCCTCCACCCCCATTAATCCGATGGCAGCGTTGATCGCGTCCTGCAGACTTGCGTAGACCGTGGTGGAATACGTAACGATGAAGGCCGGATCGGTGACGATGAAGCTGTCCTGCCGCTCGTACTCACCGCCGCCCATATCGCCGTTGAAGCCATAGAAATAGCTGGCCGTCAGTGCGGTCGATGTGTCGGACGCAGGCAGCGCTACTCGGCCCAGATCAGGGTCGATGAGCGCCGAATACGGGCATCCTGTTGTGGGCAGGTTGTTCCATAAGCCGCTGGTCTGCGAGGAGAGATCGGCGACCTGGATCTGGTAGGGGTTCAGCAACTGGCCGCCGAGGTAGAGCGCGAGGCTGGCGCCTTCTCCGTAATAGCTTGCCCCCACGCCCTTCTGCATATCCGCGCACAGCAGCAGCCGGGGCAGCCAGTCGGGAACGTTTGCTTCGGTGGCAGGCGATGTGATTTGTTCGCCCTGTGATATCCCCCGATGGAAGAGCGGGATGTCCATTCCCAACGAACTGATCCGGTAGCAGACCGCAGTTCCGCCGGCATCCAGTGCGGGCACTGGTGTGCCCTGCGTTACGCTGTACGCTCCAAGCGACCATAAGTAGATGCCGACGTTCTGGATGTTGTAGCGCGGCAGACCCACGGTCGGGAGGCTATGTACGTCCACCTTGCGGGTCATCGCGCTGAATCCACTGTTGCTGTAGAACCGCGGCTTCCAACCGCGCACATTGGGCGCATAGAAGTTCCCCGGCCGCACATGCTTCATGTACTGCGTGTCACCGAGCAACTGGAAGAACTCCACCGCGCTCGCTCCCCATCCGGTGATGTCACGCGCCAACTGCTCCAGCACCAGCGCTGTGCCCTTGCGTCGGCGCAGAGAGATCGTCTCTGCGACCTCCGTACGTGGATTGTCAACGGAAGGCGTGATGCCCTGAATCGACTGGTAGCCGATCAGGTCGCCGATGTATGGAATCACCCAGGGCGCACAGGTCTCGATGAAGAGGTTGTCATAGAACTGGTCAAGGTCCTCTGCGAAGGCCGCCAATTGTTCGTCGATGACCATCAGCAGCGACTCCAATGGCCCGCGCGCCTGCTTCGCCACCAGCTCAGCGAGCCGCGCGGTCTGGTCCACAGTGAGCGGTGTCGTCTGCGTCTGCAGCTCCATCAACTCAGTCTGCTCTGCCGGAGTGAGCAGTTGCATGGTCTGCGCCATCTGCGCATCACGCAGGCGGTAGACCGCAGGCACCAGTTGGAAGAGTTGGAAGCTCATGCCATCGCCTCCAGCACTACCTGCGTCGGGTCTGGATCGAGCACGAGTATCTCCGCAGGCTTGGGCAGCTTGCCGATGCGCGCCACAGGGACATAGGGGCAGATGCGCGTCGGCCCAGCGTGCGGCCGCTTCAAGTGTTTCTTCTGCGCAATCCAGTTGTTCCATGCCGAGACGGAGAACGCAGCGCTGCCTAAATCGCCCGCTGCACTGGTGGCCACCACCTGCACGCTGGTCACATTCACGGCGACTACGCCCGTCACTCCCTGAATCAAAGCAGCGATCTCATCCCCGGAGACACCCTGCCCGAAGTTGCGGGAGGCGAAGCTATAGGTTGAGGTGAGCAATGCCATCACCGCCGCCTGCACCACGGTGGGGTCGTAAGCAGGGTCACAAGCGATGGATGCACTGAGCCGGAAGAGTGTCTCGTAATAGCTCTGTGCATGAATGGCGACGTTGGGATTGCCAAAGGACTGCAACGCGCTCACCAGGTTCGCCAGTGTTGCGCTGCCAGGCGGCAGCGCCACTCCTCCAGCGCCGGCAACGGTAAGAAACACGCCGCGGTTGATGCCGTTCGGAATCCAGATAGCATTGGCCTTTGCGATGCCCGCGAAGGTCGAGGCAAAGTTCTGGTAGTCCGTGATAGAGACCGCGCGTCCCAGAGTGAGCACGCTCTGCGGCGCGTTGGCGCGAATGTCGTTGATCGACTGCGCATCCTGCCCACCGGTGGCAGCGGCAGGATTGGTTACGCCCTTCACGCCCACCGGCCGGTCAACGAGCGTGGTAATTGTGCCCGCGGCCACGTTGCCAGCAGCCCCTAAGCCTACGCGGTAGTTGGCGATGATGTTGCTCTGTCCGGTAGGCAGTGTGGCCCCCTCAACGCCGTCACCAAACTGGACAACGGTCTTGCCCCCAGTGAGGTTCATCACATCGAAGACCTGCGCATTCGGCGACTGTGCATACAGCGAGGGCACCTCCGCCCACGCAGCGCCGTTGGCCTGCACCTGTAACGAACTCGCACTGCCGCTAGCCAAAGCCGCCTGCGTATAGGTCAGTGGCGACTGCTTCAGCGTGAATGACTGGTTGGGGGTGGCGGCGGAACCGTTGCCCAGCAACTCGGTGACCGGACTGCCCCCCGTAGCCGCACCCACGTTCGCATTCACGGTGGTGACCGTGCGGTCGTAGCAGTAGGTCAGCGGGTTCTGTAGCACCAGCCGCGTTCGCGCAGATGGCCACGGCTCCAGCTTCACGCTGGACACCAGGGCGAACTCCTGCACCACCGGATCGCTCGGTGCCGCCAGCGCAAGAGTGAACTGCGAGAGGCTTGCCTCCACCGTTCCCGACCTTCCGCTGACATCCGCAATGGTGAGAGTGAGCGTGCCGGGAAACGTCTGCCAGTTGGGAATAGTTCCGTTCTTGCGCAGCACCTTCGCCGGAGGCTGCAGCAGAGTCACTGTGTCGCCCGGCTTGAGCAGAATCTTTGCCGTGCCGTCGTCGGGCGTAAACAATAGTTTGTCGACGCCCGCATTCACTGTCATCGTTTGGCTCTTTCCAGTGATGGCCACTGCTGTTACGCCGACCAGGTCCTGACGCACCTCCTCCAGATCGAGCAGCGTTCCATACAGCGGATGGTTCAGTGGCTGCTCGGCGACCGGCAGCGGCTCACTCTGCGCCAGCACAGAGGTGGCGCGGGTGAGGTTGTAGAAGTACTTCAGCTCCGCCGACGTTTCGATCCACTCCTCACTGCTGGATGCAACAACCTGCAGCCGCGATATCTTGGCGCTCATCCCGTAGTCAGATCGAGTCGTCGACACCACCGACTGAATCTGAAACAGGCGCACGTTCCCGGCTGGAGTGCGTTCGGTGTTCCCGTCCTGCGCAATCATCGCGACCCAACCATTGGGCACGACCTTCGAGTAGACCGCATCCAGATCGATGAGCCCTTCGTCATAAAGATTTTCGAGTGCGACTGCGTCGTATCCAAAGGTCCAATCGCTGTTTGGGGGCCATTTGAAGCCGTAGTTGGTCGCTGCATCGTACGTCAGCATTTTGGGATTGATAGCGTTGTATCCGAACAGCGCGGCTTTCTGGCGCAGAGCATAGAACATCGGACTCTTCTGTGCCGGCTTTGTGAAACCATGCCCCAGCGGCTCCAGCCATGTCACCAACGTGCGCTGATTGACTGTGTCGGGCTGCACTGTGTTCACGATGCGCACATCCCATTGCAGACTGAAAGCATCGTTCAGACGCTCCTGCCCGACTATGAGAAAGGCGTCGCCCGGATTGAGTTGCGTCGATATCCCGGCCAGGTAGACGCTGGTCTGTCCGCCCCTGGGATGCCATGGAACACCCGTCTGCACCGGGAGCGCGTTCCAGTCCGGCTTGGCAAGGATTGCCGCGGAGGTCTGGAATGACTGCGGCATCTGTCCCTGCGCCGGCACGCTCTGCACTGTGGTCCCTACCGGGATGGAGATAGCGGTGGTGTTGGGATTGTCCGGCAGCCCCGGCGCAAACGACAGCGTAAACGCAAGATAGGTGGACGCCGAGACTCCCGGCGAGGGCTGGTACCCGATGAGTTGGCTGAGTTGCGTCAGCGAGTACAGTTGCGTGGCCGTACGCAGGTAGCTCTCATTGGCGAGCCGCTCCTGGTAAAACGTCAGAATGTCCAGCACCACAGAGCTGGCATCCAGCAACGCAATGCTGTAGTCATCATCGTCGCGGGTCTTCAGGCCGGCCAACGCTGGATACTGCGAGCTGGAAAGCCGCGCCAGCATTGAGTCCTTGAACGTCGCCCACGTCCCGGTGCGGTACGCAATCGCGGAGAGCCCATGCGGGTTGGTCTCGCCCTGCGGCGTCATCACGCTGATGCCCCCGCAGCAGCCGCAAGTGCAGTTTGGATCGCCTTGACAGCTCATAAGCTCACCTGCCTCCCTTCATCACCAGCCGCAACTGGCCGTTGCCGGGCATGCTTGGATCGTTGTCGAGCCGCGCCACCTGAAACGCGTTCATGGGAATGTACCCCTGCTGCAGGTACATTGTGGTCTTCTGCCCCTGCGGC